>Ga0316622_100004600_pt1 | contig 10159 bp, 5 predicted proteins | sample OWC_Aug_OW2_C1_D_FD_207646 | JGI IMG/M metagenome (GOLD analysis project Ga0316622, IMG submission 207646) | Wetland soil microbial communities from Old Woman Creek delta, Ohio, United States - OWC_Aug_OW2_C1_D5_C | ecosystem: Environmental > Terrestrial > Soil > Wetlands | place: USA: Ohio... | reverse complement strand
GATCGTGTAACCGGCCCTTTTCAATGCCTCTCGCTCCTCGGCACGCGCGCTCACCAACTTCCACCCGAGTACATCACGCGTGCTATAGGCCTTAGAATTGACTACGAGTACAGGAATTCCTATGTGGTTCCTCGTCAACCTTGCCTCGATCTCTTTCCCAAATAGATTTTTCAGTATCATGGTGATACCCTCGGTGAAGATTCAGCGGTTTCTCCGATAATGGGACGCTCAAGGAACATGCGATGTCTTGAGCTCTTCCATCAGTCAGTGTTGAACGGGTACGTGCACAAGCAGCGTCACTCTCCCTGAAAAGCCACGTACTACCTCTAAAGGGACGATATGACGAGGACCCCAATTGTTAAGCATGGCCCACCTCCTTTCATAAGGTGCTAGGGGTTAGCACAAAAAAACCAACAAAAAAGGGCGCCCACAACTGGGGACACCCTTGTCCTCACTATCGTTGAAATCACGCCTCGGGTTGCATTCGGATGTGTCTCGAAGCGTAACAGAGCACTCCATTGTGCCCTCTTAAGGTTGCATAATACTTTCTCATGCAACCGTTGTCAACGCGCATTCCGGGCCGCCTGGGCGTTCGTAAGGTTCCGGTTGTGGCCGATGGCCTAACACCCCTAGCCGTGGTGCGCAAGAAAGGGCTTGGCCTTGGACAGGACCGACGAACCGGTGGTGGAGCAGCGGACGTTCCCGCTAGCCACGGAACCCGTCGGTATCGCGAGCGGCTCCTCCCACAAGACCTCTGAGACGAGCCCCATGCTTTTGTGCCCCCAGACTCGGCAGCCGTCTGCCACCTTGATGCCGGCCCTTTGCTGCCCCCGGCGCTGAATGACGAAGAGGCCGAGGTAGGCGACCCACGCTGCGTCCTTGTTCCCATAGAGGGGAAACACGCCTCACTCCTTGCGGGATCCCGAGTGGTTCTGATCCGCCTGCCACATGGCAATTCCTCGTGGTTAGCCCTCCCGGCCGGTTTGTGCTTCTGAAACGCTTCTGTTGTGGTAATCCTGCAGCGGCACCACTTCCCAGTCCCGCTCTTTGAGGACCCGAATGGCCTCGCTGGTGGCCCGGGCACCGGCGAGCGTGGTCGAGTAGGGGACGTTGTACAGAAGGGCCCCGCGCCGGATGGCCGTGGCGTCGGCACTGGAACGCCGGCCCACGTTGGTGTTGATCATGAGCTGGATGTCGCCGTTCTTGAGGTGGTCGAGAACGTTGGGGCGGCCCTCGCTGACCTTGAGGACGGGCCAGACGTGGACCCCATGATTGTGGAGGTAAGCCGCCGTGCCCCGGGTCCCGAGCACATGGAACCCCATCTCCTGAAACGCCCTGGCGATGGGGACGATCCCGTCCTTGTGGAGGTCGTGGACGCTGATGAACACTCGCCCCTCGAGGGGAAGCCGGAACCCCGCGGCCATCTGGGACTTGGCGAAGGCCATCCCGAAGGACGAGTCGATGCCCATCACCTCCCCCGTGGACTTCATTTCCGGCCCGAGGATCACGTCGACGCCGGGGAAGCGGCTGAAGGGGAAGACGGCCTCCTTTACGGAGATGTGTTCCGGCCTTAGGGCTTTCGTGAATCCCAGTTCCTTTAGGGTCTTCCCCAGCATGACCTTGGTCGCCACCTTGGCGAGGGGGACCCCGACGGCCTTGCTGACGAAGGGAACCGTCCGGGAGGCCCGGGGGTTCACCTCCAGAACGTAGAGGTCCCCGCCCTTGATGGCGTACTGGATGTTCATGAGCCCCACGACGCCCAGTTCCGTGGCGATCATCCGGGTCTGCCGCTCGATCAGGGCCATCATGTCCTCGGAAAACGTGAGCGGGGGAAGGATGCAGGCGCTGTCGCCGGAGTGGATGCCCGCCTCCTCGATATGCTCCATGATGCCGCCGAGGATTGTCTCGGTTCCGTCGCTGATGGCGTCCACGTCGACCTCGATAGCGTCCCCGAGGAACTGGTCGATGAGGATTGGGTGTCCTGGGGAAACGTGTACGGCCCGCTCCATGAAGGACTCCAGGGTCTCCCGGTCATAGACGATCTCCATGGACCGGCCGCCCAGGACGTAGGAGGGCCGTACGACCACGGGGTAGCCGATTCGCTCCGCCGCCGTCACGGCCTCCGCGGCTGTCATGGCAGTGTCATTCAAGGGCTGGAGGAGATTCAACCTGTGGACGATGTCCTGGAAGCGCTTCCGGTCCTCTGCCCGGTCGATCGAGTCAGGGGAGGTGCCCAGGATCGGGACCCCCGCCTCCTCGAGGCCCCGGGCCAGGTTCAGGGGGGTCTGGCCACCGAACTGGACGATGACTCCCAGGGGGTTCTCGGCCCGGACGATGTGGAGGACGTCCTCCAGGGTGAGGGGCTCGAAGTAGAGCCGGTCGGAGGTGTCGTAGTCTGTGCTGACAGTTTCCGGGTTGGAGTTCACCATGATGCTCTCGACCCCCATCTCCCGGAGGGCGAAGGAGGCGTGGACACAGCAGTAGTCGAACTCGATGCCTTGGCCGATACGGTTCGGCCCGCCACCCAAGATCACCACCCGAGGCCTGGCGGACTGCCGCGCCTCGTCCTCCGTCTCGTAGGTCGAATAGAAGTAGGGGGTGTAAGCCTCAAACTCGGCGGCGCAGGTGTCTACAAGTTTGTAGACGGGGAGAATCCCCTCTGCCAGGCGCCTCCGTCGGATGTCCGTCTCGCCGGTGCCCCAAAGTTCCGCCAGCCTCCGGTCGGAAAAGCCCTTCCGTTTCGCCTCCCGGAGCGTCTCCGCCGACTGCTCCGCCTCTGGGAGAGACTGCTCCGCCTCGACGATCTCCCGGATCGGGTGGAGAAACCACGGGTCGATCATGGTCAACTCGTGGACCTGCTCGACGGTCAGGCGGTGGGCGAACGCGCTCGCGATCCAGAAGAGCCGCAGGGAATTGGGGGTCCGGAGCCGCGGAGCGAAGAACTCCCGGGGATTCCGGATGTCCGTTGTCAGGGGTTGAACGAGGCCGAAGCGCCCGATCTCCAGGGACCGGACCGCTTTCTGGAGGGCCTCCTTAAAGGTCCGGCCAATGGACATGGTTTCCCCGACAGACTTCATGGATGTGGTCAGGAAGTCCTCTGTCTCGGGGAACTTTTCGAAGGTCCAGCGGGGGATCTTCACGACACAGTAGTCGATGGTGGGCTCGAAGGAGGCCATCGTCTCCCGGGTGATGTCGTTGGGGATCTCGTCAAGGGTGTAGCCCACGGCGAGCTTCGCGGCGATCTTCGCGATGGGGAAGCCCGTTGCCTTGGAGGCCAGGGCGGACGAGCGGGACACCCGGGGGTTCATCTCGATAACGATCATCTCGCCCGTCTCCGGGTGAACGGCGAACTGGACGTTGGAGCCCCCGGTCTCGACGCCGATCTCCCGCATGATGGCGATGGCGGCGTCCCGCATGTCCTGGTATTCCCGGTCCGTCAGGGTCTGGACAGGGGCGACGGTGATGGAGTCGCCCGTGTGGACCCCCATGGGATCCAGATTCTCGATGGAGCAGATAATGATGACGTTGTCCGCCCTATCCCGCATTACCTCCAGTTCGTATTCCTTCCAGCCTAGAACCGATTCCTCCAGCATGATCTCCTGGATCATGCTCGCGTCTATGCCTGCCTTTGCCATCTTGGCCAGCTCTTCCCGGTTGTAGGCGACACCGCTTCCCGTTCCGCCAAGGGTGAAGGAAGGTCGAATGATGATCGGGTAGCCGATCTCGGCGGCGATGCGGAAGACGCCCTCCATGGAGCGCGCGAAGCCGCTCCGGGGGACCCTGAGCCCGATCCGCTTCATGGCGTGGCGGAACTTCTCCCGGTCCTCCGCCTTGTGGATCACCTCCCGGGTGGCTCCGATCATCTCTACGCCGTACTGATCGAGTACCCCCATGTCGGCCACGGCCACAGCCGTGTTCAGCCCGGTCTGTCCCCCCAGCGTGGGAAGGAGCGCGTCGGGCCGCTCCCGGGCGATGATCTTTGCCACGGCCTCAGGCGTGATGGGCTCCACGTAGGTTCGGTCCGCCATCTCCGGGTCGGTCATGATCGTGGCCGGGTTCGAGTTGATCAGGACGACCTCGTAGCCCTCCTCCTTGAGGGCCTTGCAGGCCTGGGTGCCCGAATAGTCAAACTCGCAGGCCTGGCTTATGATGATGGGGCCTGAGCCGATGATCAAGATTTTCCGGATGTCGGTCCGCTTGGCCACGGTCACTCCCACTCGATGGTGCTGGGCGGCTTGGAACTGATGTCGTAGACCACCCGGTTGACGCCGCGCACCTCGTTGATGATCCGGTTGGAGACCTTTCCCAGGAGATCGTGGGGCAGGTGCGCCCAGTCGGCCGTCATGGCGTCGTCGCTGGTGACGGCCCGAAGGGCGAGGATGTTCTCGTAGGTCCGCTGGTCGCCCATGATGCCGACGCTCTTGACGGGGAGGAGGACCGTGAAAGACTGCCAAAGTTTCCTGTATAGCCCGGCCGCCCGGATCTCCTCCAGAAAGATCACGTCGCACTTGCGGAGAATGGACAGGCGGCGCTTTGTCACCTCCCCGATAATACGGATGGCCAGGCCGGGACCCGGAAAGGGCATCCGCCAGATCATCTCATCGGGCAGGCCCAGCTCCTTGGCGAGGAGGCGCACCTCGTCTTTGAAGAGGTGCTTCAGGGGTTCCACGAGCCGGAGTTTCATCCGCTTCGGGAGTCCCCCCACGTTGTGGTGGGACTTGATGATGGCGCTGGGGCCGCCGAAGACCGAGCGTGATTCGATCAGGTCCGGGTAGAGGGTTCCCTGGGCGAGAAACTCGGCCCCTTTGATCTTTTCGGCTTCCCGGTTGAAGACCTCGATGAAGGTCCGGCCGATGATCTTCCGCTTCCGCTCCGGGTTTCCCACGCCCTTGAGCCTTTTCAGGAATTCCCTACCCGCACGGACGAAGCGGAGCTTCATGCGGTAGTGGCGCCGGAAGACCTCCTGGACGCTTTCGGCCTCCCCGTGCCGGAGGACACCGTTATCCACGAAGACGCAGATCAGCCGGTCGCCTACGGCCTGGTGAAGCAGGATCGCCGCCACCGACGAGTCCACGCCCCCGCTCAGTCCCAGGATGATCCTGTTTTCTCCCACCTCTGCCCGGATCTCCGCGATGGTGTCCCGGGCGAAGTTCTTCATCGTCCAGGAGCGTTTGCAGTGGCAGACGTCGAAGAGGAAGTTGCCCAGCATCCGCTTGCCCTCCGGGGTGTGGACCACCTCGGGGTGGAACTGGAGGCCGTAGAAGCGCCGCTCCGGGTCCTCCGTTGCGGCGACCCGGGTGGTGGGCGTGGCGGCGGTGACGCGGAACCCCTTCGGCAGCCGGCCAATGGTGTCGCCGTGGCTCATCCAGCAGCGCGTATCCTGGCGGACCCCCGTGAAAATCCCCTCGGGATGCGAGATGTACAACTCGGCGAAGCCATACTCGCGCTTGCCCGCTGGGATGACCTTACCGCCCAGGGCGTCCACAATATAATGGAGGCCGTAGCAGATGCCGAGGACGGGGATACCCATGCCGAAGATCCCCGGGTCCGCCTTCGGACTGCCGGGCTCGTAGATGCTGGCAGGACCGCCGGACAGGATGATACCCTCGGGGTTCACGGCCCGAATTTTCTCTATGGGTAGATCCGGGGGCTCGATCCGGCAGTACACGTGGTGCTCGCGGACCCGCCGGGCGATGAGCTGGTTGTACTGGGAGCCGAAATCGATGATGAGGATCATGGCGCCATTCTCCTGCTGATCATGGTTTCCACGAACCGGTCGAACAGGTACGCCGCATCGTGGGGTCCGGGTGCGGCCTCCGGATGATACTGGACGCTGAAAGCCTGCCGGTCTGCGTAGGAGAAGCCCTCGGAGGTGCCGTCGTTGAGGTTGTCGTGGGTCGCCGCATGGGTCCCTGCCAGGGAGTCGGGAACCACGATGAAGCCGTGGTTCTGGGAAGTTATCTCGATCCGGCCGGTTTGGTGGTCCGTGACGGGCTGGTTGATGCCGTGGTGCCCGAACTTCAGCTTCGCCGTTCGCCCCCCCACCGCCTGGCCGAGGATCTGGTGGCCCAGGCAGATGCCGAAGACAGGGACCCGTCCGAGAACCGACCGGGCCGCATCGACGATGTACGGCAACGCCGCCGGGTCGCCGGGGCCGTTGGAAAAGAGGATCCCGTCGGGCATCCAGGAGAGGATCTCCCTGCCCGTCGCCGCGGCTGGAACAACGATGACTTGGCAGCCTCGCGCCTCCAGGTGCCTGAGGATGTTGTACTTCACGCCGCAGTCAACGACGACTACCCGGAAAAACCTCGGATCCGCCGGCAGGTCCTGGTGAAGTTTCTGAGGTCGGCCGTCCCGCCACAGGTAGGCCTCCCGGCAGCTCACTTCCCTCACCAGATCACGCCCCACGAGGCCGGGATGGGCCTGCACCCGCTCCCGGAGAAGGGCCGTGTCGGAAGTCTCCGTCGTGAGGACACCCTTCATGGCGCCCTCCAGACGAAGACGCCGTGTCAAGGCCCGGGTGTCGATCCCCTCGACGCCAAGCGTGCCGTTCGCCTCGAGGAACTCCTTCAAGGACCGGTTGGACCGCCAGTTGCTGGGCCGCTTCTGGTACTCCCGAACGATGTAGCCTTCCAGGTGGATCCCCGCGGACTCCATGTCTTCGGGGTTGATGCCCGTGTTACCCACGAGGGGATAGGTCATGGCGACGATCTGTCCCTTGTAGGACGGGTCGGTGAGGACCTCCTGGTAACCTGTCATGCCCGTGTTGAAGACGACTTCACCGAATACCTCGCCTCTACCGGCGAAAGCATGACCGGGGAAGACGCTACCGTCTTCCAGGACCAGAAGGGCAGGCTGATTGGTTTTCTTCGCGTTCACGGACCGGAATCTCCCGGCGTGGAATCGGGCCACACCGCCTGTTCATGAAGACGGATATTCTTGGCGGGATTTAAACTCTATAGCTGCCCTGATGAAGTCTCGAAAGAGCGGGTGTGCATTCATGGGCCGGGACTTGAACTCGGGATGAAACTGGCATCCCACATACCAAGGATGATCCGTACATTCGACCATCTCTACAAGCAAGCCATCAGGACTGAGACCGCTGGTTACAAGACCCTTTCCGCTGAATAGTTCCCGGTATGCATTATTTACCTCATATCGATGCCGGTGTCTTTCCATGATTTCCCTGCATCCATAGATCCTATGGACCAGGCTTCCTTCCTGCAGGGCGCAGGGATAGGCACCAAGCCGCATGGTTCCACCTTTGTCGGTGATCTTCATCTGTTCAGGCATGAGATCAATCACAGGGTATGGCGTGTGAACATCGAACTCAGTGCTGTTCGCATTCTTGAGGCCACACACCTCACGTGCGAAACTGATTATTGCGGTCTGCATCCCGAGACAAATCCCGAAAAATGGGATACGATTTCTCAGGGCATATCCTGCCGCACACACCTTACCCTCTATACCCCTGTTGCCGAATCCTCCTGGGATGAGTATGCAGTGCATACCTGATAGAAGATTGCCGATTCCTTTTTGTTCAATCTCTTCTGAATCGACAAACCGTATCTCAACCCGGCACTCATTGGCTATCCCACCATGAACAAGGGCCTCATTCAGGCTCTTGTAGGATTCAATGAGATGCACATACTTGCCTACCATGCCTACCACTGCATGGTCTTTGGGTGCCTTGATCCCCTGGACAATCTCCTCCCACCTTTCCAGATGGGGCGCTCCGGTCCATATGTTGAGGAGCTCAATAATCTTATCGTCAAGTCCTTCCTGATGAAAAATAAGGGGTACCTCATACACTGTCTCTACATCCTTGGCAGTAATTACGGCATCAGGCTCCACATTGCAGAACAGGGCAATCTTCCCCTTAATATCCTTGGAAAGGAAACGTTCGGTCCGGCACAGGAGTATATCCGGTTGAATACCGATCTCACGTAGGGTCTTCACACTGTGCTGTGTCGGTTTTGTTTTCAGTTCTCCTGACGTGCGAAGATATGGAACTAGGGTGAGATGTATATACAGGACATTCTGCCTTCCAAGGTCTGACTTCAATTGCCGTATTGCCTCGAGAAATGGCTGTGCTTCAATATCGCCCGCAGTACCGCCAATCTCAACAATGGCAATGTCTGCAGCGCCAGAAAGGTGAAGAATCCGGCCCTTGATTTCATCGGTGATGTGCGGAATTACCTGGATGGTCTTGCCTAGATAATCACCCCGCCGTTCCTTGGTAATAACTGTTTCATATACCTGCCCTGTCGTAAAATTGTTCTTCTTCCGCATGGCTGCCTGGGTGAAACGTTCATAGTGGCCGAGATCAAGATCGGTCTCTGCTCCATCGTCAGTAACAAAGACCTCGCCATGCTGAAAGGGATTCATGGTCCCTGGGTCCACATTGATATACGGATCGAGTTTCTGGAAGGTTACCCTCAGGCCCCGGCTTTCCAGCAGTGCGCCGATAGCTGCTGATGCCAATCCTTTACCTAGGGAGGACAGTACGCCGCCCGTGACAAAGATAAATTTTGTTTTCATACACCCATCACCAGCTGCAATAGTATGTCTGTTTCAAACCGCGGCATTTTGAATCCTAGTGACTACGGCTTGCCTACTGAAAAAGATACGTGGGCCATGGCGTATTAATCTTCTAGTAGCTTGGCCAAAGAGCTACTGTATCCAAAACAGTCATGCAACAAAAGCAGTTCAAAAACGCGAGGCGTCTGAGAAAACGTAGACCCCTCGCGAATGTGTTCTGCGGTCACTCACGCGTAACGATTATTACCTGCGCACCTTCTTCTTTGGCTGGGGCTTCTTGACCCTGCAACTCTCACCTTCCAGGATCCTTTCAGCCTCCTCCCTATTCGATTCCATCACATAAGGAATCCCTGAGATCCTGGCAGCTTCTTCAGTCAATGACATAAGGTTGTTCCTGGTTATCGTGGAAAGCCTGAAGTTGCGGCTCCCTGCCATGAGCTGCTGCAAGCCGGTCCTGATCTTATCAGCAAAGGTATAAATGCCGATAGCCCCCAGAGGGAAATTCTCCAGCTCCTTGCCGTACTTCACCTTCAGTGTCTCGTAGCAGACAAAGATCTCTTCCACCGTGTTCCCGTACTCGGAAACTGTCTTGGGCAGATCCTTATTCTTGAGCCAGTTCCCGATGTTCTTCCCAACCATGCCCGGGATCATGAGCGCCCTGCCCATACACACTGCCTTTGTATACGGGGCCCCCATGGCCAGCGCCTTGAAGATATGATCTTCAGCCGAGAATCCGCCGGCAATTGCAATGTCAGGGATGAATTCACCCTTCTTCGCAAGTTTGTCGCAGAACCTTTGTGTGATGGACTGAAGGTAAAAGGTCGGCACTCCCCATTCAACCATCATCCTCCACGGGCTCATACCGGTCCCGCCAGGGGCGCCGTCGATAGTGAGGAGATCGATCTTTGCCTGGGAGGAATATTTGATCGCCTTGGCAAGCTCAACCATACTGTAGGCACCAGTCTTCAATGAGACTCTCTTGGCCCCGAGTTTCCTGAGCCGTTCCACCTCACTGAAAAAACCCTCCTCAGTCACAAACCCGAGACGGGAGTGCCGTTCAAACTCCCGGATCGCCCCTTCCTTGAAGGCAGCCTGCATGGCCGGCAGCGTCGGATCCGGGGTCACGATGTATCCGCGCTTCTTGAGCTCGATTGCCCGCTCCAGGCTCTTCACCTTGATCTCACCCCCGATACACTTGGCTCCCTGACCCCATTTGAGCTCGATACTCTCCACCCCGAGCTTTTCCACAGCATATTCGGCCACACCGAACATCGTATCCTCGACATTCATCTGGACGTGCAGGTCTCCATAGTTCCCGTCACGGTACCGCCGATACATCTCCACACGGTGCTCCAGATCAGGTGATTTTATTACCTTTCCGTTTTTCAGCTCCAGAGCTGGGTCGATACCACACACATTTTCACCACAGATCATCGTGATTCCTGTAATGGCCGCCCCTACTGAAAAATGATCCCAGTTGACCCTGGCAATATCCGTGGACCCGAGTGCCCCAGTGAACATGGGAACCTTCATTCGAATCTTGTGCTCGCACCCGTACTCGGTCTCTGTGTCCACAATGGGAAAGATAGCATGATCAGGGTCAGCTTCCATCCCTTTG
>Ga0316622_100004596_pt1 | contig 10161 bp, 6 predicted proteins | sample OWC_Aug_OW2_C1_D_FD_207646 | JGI IMG/M metagenome (GOLD analysis project Ga0316622, IMG submission 207646) | Wetland soil microbial communities from Old Woman Creek delta, Ohio, United States - OWC_Aug_OW2_C1_D5_C | ecosystem: Environmental > Terrestrial > Soil > Wetlands | place: USA: Ohio... | reverse complement strand
GTAAAATCAATGCTGAAACGCCACCCAAAAAACGCGGCCGGAAATACCCGCTCGCGGCCTTAATCGCGATTCCTCTGCGGAGAGAGAGGTCTGCTGCCTGTGAGACGCACCCATCGCGGTATGCCGCTTTTGCCGACAACGCCGACGCAGGCAGCGATCGCCGGCGCCTTCGCAGCGATGATCGTCTGCTTCTGCCCCACGCGGTCGAACGCAGCCTTCGCGCTGTCGGATTCTCTCTACCGCTCCCATCACCCCCGGCTGTTGTTCACCACCGCGGAGATCCCTGCGCTGCGGGCCAAAATCACCGATGGCGGATACGACGCCGCGGCCTTCCAGTTCATTCGAGACCGAGTGACGAACGTTTATCCCACGATCACTCCGGATTCGCTGCTGGACAACGACTGGGGCATGGAGCAGATCCAGAATCTCGGTCTCGCCGCGTTCCTCGGAGAAGAGCCCGACACGGTCGCGTTGCAGCTCGGAAAGAACATCACCATCTACATCGCTGACAGTTCCCGCGTCGACGGGGAAATCTTCACTTCGTCGCTGCGGCTGAGGTCACTCGCCCTCGGTTACGACATGTTCTTCGGCGACGCGACCGTCGCCGAACGGGAGTACATCCGGGGGGAGATGCTCGAATACCTCCAGTTCATGTTGAACGCGTTCGACTACGAGGTCTGGTTTTACCAGCCGTACACGAGCAACAAGACCGCGATGCTGGCCGCGGCGATCGGGCTGGCTGCCATAGCGCTCGATGGCGAGATGGACGGCTCCGACGGCAACGCGGCGCTTGCGGCTGCGAATGCGTACTTCGACGCGTGGCGGGTGGCGCAGCTCGGGGTGGACGGGTCCTACGGGGAAGGGGCCCTTTACGCGGCATGGAGCCTGCGGCATCTCGTCTACTACTTCCACGCGCGGGTGCGGTTCGACGGGTACGACTTCTCCAAGACCGCCGGCATCCGGAGCGTGGAGAAATGGCTGGCGTACGAGCTCGATGCGCTGAGTGGAAACGTCAACAACCTGCATGACTGTACGGCGTACCAACACCCGCTCGCGCGCCACAACACGTATTTCGATTGGGCGCAATCGGCGTGGGGCAGCTCGCTGGCGGCCTACATCTGGGAGCACGTTGCCGGTCCTTACGGCTTCGACCACGAGGACTTCGCCGACAAAGCGGCTACCGTGCTGTGGAACCAGGGGCTTCAGCCCTCCAATCCGTCCGAGGTCCTTCCGCGTTCGATGGTGTGGCCGGAACGCGGGCTTTATTATTACCGGGACGGGTGGCCGAGCGGAGAGGCGGGGAAAAACGTGGTGTTCAGTCTGTACTCGGGGACGTTCAGCGGCGGACACGCCCAGGAAGACCAGAACCAGTTCACGCTGACGGCCTACGGCGTCAAGTTCGCCATTGATCACGGTGCCGGGCGAACTGCAGGCAAGACCTCCGCCCACAACCTGGTGCTGGTGGACGGAGCCGGCCAGCATTACGCGGGGTCATCGATCGGCACCGATGGTCGCACGGCGGCCTATCTTTTCGGCGACTACGCGGACTACCTCTTCGCCGACGCCACCGCCGCCTATACCACACATAGCCCGCTCAACGACTACGGCGTTCCGTTTCCTTGGTCGGATTGGTCGTGGGGCTACCGCGGCGCCAATCCAGTCGAGAAGGCGTACCGGGAAGTGTTCGTCGTTCACGATCCCGCCACGCCTCCTTACTTCCTCATCGTCGACGACATCCGTAAGGACAGCACGGTTCGAGACTACACGTGGCGTATGCATACGGCCCAAGAAAACGTGATTTCAGGGACCAAGCCCATTCGGATCTCGCAGGGGTCGGTCGCCCTCGACCTGCACGTCATCCGTCCGAATCTCGACTCGCTCACGATATCGACGAGCCTGTTCGACAACGCCTGCGAGGACACGAACTCCAAAGTGCTGTCGCTGTCGACACGGACCGTCGCCCCGGAATTCGCCCTGCTGCTGGTGCCGTGGGACGCGGGCATCGCCCTGCCGACCGTGGTGACTACGCCCGCGCCGTGGGGATACGTAACGTCGGTGCTGTGGCCCGGCGGTATCGTCGATCTAATTCTGTTCAACCCTTCGAACGAGGCCGTCGAATCGGATGACGTGCCGGTTCTGCAGTCCCTGTCCGCCAGCGCAGCGTCCATTGAAACGGATGCTCGGGTGGCGCTCATGAGGCTGGCGAACGGGGTGCTCCGTTCGTATTTGCTCACCGCTGCGACCGAATTGCGGGTCGGCGACATTCAGTACGTGAGCATCGAAGACGGCCCCGTGAATGTCAGCCTCGCCGGCAATCTCCTGCACATCGATCGCAGGGACGCGGACTTCGTCCTGTTCGGACCGGACGTGATCGGCGTCTACTATCGGGACATGCGCGTGCCCACCGTCAAAGTGGACGGGTATCTTTACCCCGACGAGCCCCTCGGCCCACATAAAGGGCAACCGCTGCCGATCGAGATCGGGGTCTATCCCAATCCGCTCAACCCGACCACGCGCATCGCACTCGAGCTTCCGGCCGACGCTCAAGTGACGGCCGTCGTTTACGACGTGGCAGGTCGCGAGGTGGTCCGCTTGTGGTCCGGCCGCATGCCGGCGGGACCGAACCAATTGGATTGGTCCGGCCAAGACGCCGACGGTCGGGCGGTTCCGAGTGGGCTGTATTTCCTCAGGATCAAAACGGGGGGAGAGTCCCACGTGCGCAAGCTCGTGGTCTTGCGTTGATTCTCCGTGGTGCTATCGCAGAGTCGCAGGGCGCCGGCCCCGTCCGGGGCCCGCAACCGCTGTGGCTGACGGCAGGCCGCGGGCACGGCGCCGGTGCCCGCAGCTCGGGTTGGGTGGAGCGGCCGGCGGCGCGCGGCAACCAAGAAGGTGTGGAAACATGGCGGTCAAGAAGATGGAATTCGAGGTGCAGACAGGGGGCTTCTGTCACCTCGAGGATGTCACGACTCAAGTCCGGGAAGCGCTCGCGAAGTCGGGACTCCGCGATGGAATCGCATGCGTGGCGGTGGCCGGATCGACGGCCGGCGTGAGCACGATCGAGTACGAGCCCGGGTTGCTCGAGGACGTGCCCGAGTTCATGGAGCGCGTGGCCCCGTCCAGACGCCGGTATCATCACTACGACACCTGGCAGGACGGAAACGGATTCTCGCACGTGCGTTCGTTCCTGCTCAAGACGTCGCACTGTCTGCCGTTCTCGGACGGCGAGCTTCTGCTGGGCACGTGGCAACAAATCGTGTTGGCCGACTTCGATAACCGCCCGCGTGCGCGCAGCATAGTCGTACAACTCGTGGGGCAGTGAACGCAGACGGCGGTCCGGCCCGGCTTTGGGCTCGAAGTCGCTATTTCGAAGTCCGCCCGTAATAGGGATTACGGCCGGCCGCGTGATCGGTGGTATCGAGTATCTCCCCGGCTTCGGGTACCTGCTCGCGGATCGCCCGCTCCACGCCGTACTTGAGCGTGACGGCGATCATACCGCAGCCATGGCAACCGCCGCTGAACTGCAGGTAAACGGTGTTGTTGGCCACGTTGAGGAGGTTGACGAAACCGCCGTGGGCGGCGATCGCGGGATTGATCAGTTCGTCGAGCACCTTCTGGACGCGGGCTCGCAACTCCTCCGGGGGCAGGAGTGACTTCGTCACCGCCGGGGCGATCGCGTCTTTCCCGGAGCGAAGCACGTCCTGGATCACGGCCCCAACGCGCGGGATGTGATGTTCCCAGCCGGCCTCGTCCCTGAGCTCGTCTCTGAGATTGATCGTGAGCGTGTCGTGGGCGACCACCACATCATTGACGACGCCGAGATCGAACAGCTTGTCGATGAGCGGCGACCCCATCGATCGCTCCTTGCCGGCGAAGTGGGCCGAGCATGACGGGTAAAGGGGCTGGCTGACCGCGAATGTGCATTGCTCGGGGTGCATCATGGGCACGGTGGCGTCCACGTGGATGATGTCGCCGTCATTTCCTTCGAGGCTTAGGCTGTAGCTGGACATGCAAATCGCTCCTGTTGTCGGGGTCGTGTGCTCTCGATCCGGTACCCGTTTATAATAGCGAAAGACCGGACATGTGGCAACCCGCTCGGTTGCGGCGGCCCGGCCGAGTCCTCTTGCGAAAAGCACCGCACAGCGGAATCGGTCTTCGGAGAGCGATCAGCAGCTGAATCCCCACGCGCTTTCAGCCGTGACTCAGTCGTTACGGGCTGCGCAGCAACTTGCTTGCCGGCAGTTGGTTGCGCCGATTGTCTGTGATGGTAGATGAGGCGTCGGTTTGTGCCGGTGCCGATTGGTTGAGCATCGACGCCCGACATTCAGATAAACTGTCCACAATCCCGGGCCGGCCATTCTGCTGCCGTCGAAATCGGTCGGATGGTGTCGGTCGTTCCGGGTCGAAAACGAAAAGGAGCGAACATGGAGTACCGGCATCTGGGTTCGAGCGGTCTGCGAGTGTCGGCGCTGTCGCTGGGCGCGTGGATAACGTATGGGCAACAGGTGGGAGCGGGCGAGGCCTTCGACTGCATGATGGCCGCGTACGAGGCGGGAGTCAATTTCTTCGACAACGCGGAGGCCTACGCCGACGGCAGTGCCGAGACAATCATGGGCGACGTGATACGTCGGGCCGGTTGGAAGCGGTCGGACATCATCGTCTCCACCAAGATCTTCTGGGGTGGAGGGGGACCGAACGACACGGGGCTCTCGCGAAAACACGTGATCGAAGGTGCGGCCGCTGCCCTGGCACGACTGCAACTCGACTATGTCGATCTCGTGTTCTGCCACCGGCCGGATCCTCGCACGCCGATAGAGGAGACCGTTCGGGCCATGAACCACTTGATCGATCGTGGTAAAGCGTTCTACTGGGGAACGAGCGAGTGGAGCGCCGACCAGATCATGGAGGCGGTGGCGGTCGCCCGCCGTGAGCACCTGATCCCCCCGCAGATGGAGCAACCGCAGTACAACATGCTGCATCGCGAGCGCGTGGAGAAAGAATACTCGCGCCTGTACGGGGCGATCGGGTTGGGGACGACGATCTGGAGTCCGCTCGCGAGCGGCTTGCTCACGGGCAAGTATGACGATGGTGCGGGCCCGGCGGACAGCCGGGCGAATGTCAAAGGGTTGGAGTGGTTGCGTGACCGGCTCGTGGGGGAGTCGGCCAAGAGCAATCTGCACAAGGTGAAGCAACTGGGCACGATCGCCCGTGAACTCGGATGCACGCGAGCGCAGCTCGCGATCGCATGGTGCCTGAAAAACCCGAATGTGAGCACCGTGATAACGGGCGCGACGAAGCCGGAACAGGTCGTCGAGAACATGAAGGCGCTGGACGTGGCGGGCAAGCTCTCGCCGGGCGTCATGGATCGAATCGAGGGGATACTCCAGAACCGTCCCCGCCCCGTCCCTGATTACCGGTCGTGGTGACGGCGGTACGGGGCTCCGCGCGTGCGTGATGGCGGGGGTTTGACACGGTTCCTCCGCCATGTTATCTATCAAAAACCTGTTGCGCTGACGCACTCCGCTCTTCCAGCGAGGATCGAAATGCCCACGAAAGCCCGGAAGACCACTGCGGACGCCCCCCGGCAAGCGGATGATCCGCTTGCGGACGCGTTCCGCCGCTGGGGTTACCTCGCGGCGGACCTGGATCCGCTGGGGCGGCTCGTGCCCTTCGAACATCCGGATTTGAGAGACGCCGTCGCTTCCGCCGGCCATTCCGACGTGGAGCGATGGCGCGCGATATACACTCGATGCCTGGGAATCGAGTACATGCACATGATCGAGCGCGAGAGGGTCGAATGGGTGAGGGAGGCGGTCGAGCGGGGGATGCCCGAGATCGACGAGCGTTGGGTGCTCGAGCGCTTGATGGAAACAGAGCTCTTCGAACGCTTCCTCCACGCGCGGTATGTCGGCAGCAAGCGGTTTTCGATCGAGGGTGTGGCCGGGTTGATTCCGCTCCTCGATGCCATCTTGGACGCGTGCGCTCGCAATGGAGCGGAATACGCGTACCTCGGGATGAGCCACCGCGGACGGATCAACGTGATGAAGACCATCGCCAACATCCCGGCGGCGAGCATTTTCGCCGGCATGGAAGACGTCGACCCACGAAGCGTGCTCGGGGCCAGCGACGTGAAGTACCACATGGGAGCGACGGGCAAGTACCGCACCCTGTCCGGCGACGAGGTCGAGGTCCACCTCTCGTCGAACCCCAGCCATCTGGAGGCGGTCGACTCGGTGGTGATGGGACGGACGCGTGCGCGGCAGGACCGGCACGGTGAAAACGGCTGGACGAAGTATCTTGCCGTGGTGTGCCACGGAGACGCTGCCTTCGCGGGACAGGGGGTAGTATCGGAAGTCTTCAACCTCGCCGACCTTCCCGACTACAGCGTGGGGGGGACCGTACACGTGGTGGTGAACAATCTGGTCGGGTTCACGGCGGAACCGGGGTCTCTTCATTCATCGCGTTTCGCGTCCGACGCCGCCAAACGGTTGTCGATCCCGATCATCCACGTCAACGGCGACGCGCCGAGAGCGATCTGGTGGGCAGGCCAGCTGGCCGCGGATTTCCGCCATCGATTCCGCACGGACGTCGTGGTCGACCTCATCGGCTATCGACGGTACGGTCACAGCGAGGTCGAGGACCCCACGCTCACTCAGCCGCTCCTGTACGGAAGGATCAAGAATCGACCGATGCTGTGGGAAACGTTCGCACAGCGGGTGGGAACGCCGGAACCGGTGGTGCATGAATTGCGCGAACGGGTCATGTCGCATCTGTCGGCAACGCAGGAAATCGGGCGGGCGCAGGTGAAGCGACCGACGTTCTTCGAGCTGCCGGTCTTCTGGAGGAAATACCGTGGGGGGCCGTACGACGCGGGGCAAGAGCGCGACACCGGAGTCGCGCTCGAAACATTGCTCGAGATTTCGGAAAGCATCGTGACCGTGCCGGAGGGTTTCACACCCCATCCCAAGATCGCGAAACTTCTCGAACAGAGGAAGGAAATGGCCGCGGGCAAACGGCTGGTCGACTGGGGAATGGCGGAAGCGCTGGCGGTCGGCTCTCTGTTGCGGGAGGGAGTGCGGGTGCGCTTGACCGGCCAGGACACACGGCGGGGAACATTCAACCAGCGTCACGCGGTGCTCTTCGACGTTCGCACCGGGAAAGCGCACATACCGCTCCAGCACCTGCATGATCGTCAGGGATCGCTTGTGGTGGGGGACTCTCCGCTCTCCGAAGCAGCCGCATTGGGATTCGAATACGGGTACAGCCGCGAATACCCCGACGCTCTGGTGGTCTGGGAAGCGCAGTTCGGCGATTTCGTGAACGGCGCTCAGGTGGTGATCGATCAGTTCCTGTCGGCGGGCGAGGACAAGTGGGGCCTGTTGTCCGGGTTGGTGGTGCTCCTGCCGCACGGCTTCGAGGGCCAGGGCCCCGAGCACTCGAGCGCGCGGATCGAACGGTTTCTCGAACTGGCGGGCGAGGACAACCTGCAGGTCTGCCAGCCGTCCACGGCCGTCCAGTACTTCCACTTGCTGCGAAGGCAGGCCGGGCGTGAGTGGATAAAACCGCTCATCGTCTTCACGCCGAAGAGCATGCTGCGCGCGGATCCTGCTTGTTCGGAGATGGCATCGTTCGCCCGGGGGCGGTTTCAAGCGGTGATTCCCGACGAGGAGGTCGGAGAGGCCGGCGCGGTGTTGCTCTGTTCGGGGAAGATCGCCCACGAGCTGCGGGCGGAGCGCGCGCGGCGCAATGCCATGGACCGGGCGATCGTGACCATCGAGCAGTTCTACCCGTTCCCCGACCGCCTGCTCGCGCAGGCGATCAACCGCCACGGAAAGCACGCCAAGATCGTGTGGGTCCAGGAAGAGCCAGCGAACATGGGCGCACTGCCTTTCTTGCGGCCCCGGCTCAAGCAGATCGTGGGGAACCGGCACGTCACCAGCGTGAAGCGCTACGAAAGCTCCAGCCCCGCGACCGGATCCGCGAAAGCGCATGCCCTGGAGCAGCAAGCGCTGGTCAAGCTAGCTTTCAGCTAGTATTCTGTCCCAGAAGTAGCTAACCATGTCGCGCGGGTGGCGCCGATGGGGCCCCAGACGCGCAGAGCTTATAGCGCGTCTGACGCAAGCAGCCCGTCGCGAGCGCAGCGCTAGCGAGCACGCGCGGGGCTGCGTAGCGTCCGACGCCATGCCAACGATTCGGGCGTCGGGTAATCGGCGCCAGGACCCGCGCGACTGTGCATCGAACATCTGTGAAGGTACTTCCGGGACAGTGCACTAGCTTTCGCGTGAATATTCAATCGCGCCGTGTTTTTCGTTCCACCGTCGCCGCTTCTGTCTCCAGCACGCGCTCGAGGGCCTCGATGTGGGCATCGGTGGTGCGGAGATTCCCGATCGCACAACGAAGGCTCAAGCGCCCGCGTATTTTCGTGTGCGAGAGAAATGCTTTGCCGGTCCCGTTGACGGCGGAGAGCAGCGAGTCGTTCAGTGAATCCAACTGATCGGGGTCACGACCGCCCGGGCGCCATCGGAAGCAGACCGTGCTGAACTCGACCGGCGCCATGATCTCGAAATCCGGGTGCCGGCCGATCCAGGCCGCGAACGATTGCGCCAGGTGGATGTGCTCCGCGATCCGCCGGCGGATACCTTCGACCCCGAAGTAATTGATGACCATCCACAGCTTGAGCGCCCGGAAGCGGCGCCCGAGCTGGAAGCCGTAGTCCATCAAGTTGGGCTCATCGGCCTCCTCTCCCGAGCGGAGGTACTCCGGAACGAGCGTGAAAGCGTTCTTCAACTCGTCCCGGTGCCGACAGTACAGCACGCTGAGGTCGGTCGGCGTGAAGAACCACTTGTGGGGGTTCACGACTATCGAATCGGCGCGTTCGCAGCCGTCGAGAATGTGCCGCTTTTCGGGGAGTACCGCCGCTGCCCACGCGTAGGCGGCATCGACGTGCAACCACAGCCCGTGCCGCGCGCACACCTCCGCGACGCTGCGCACGGGGTCCACGCTCGTCGTCGAAGTCGTTCCCACGGTTGCCACGACACAGAAGGGGCGCCGGCCGGCGCGTTCGTCCCTCACGATCGCCGCCTCCAGCGCCTCCGGGTCCATACGGAATCTCTCGTCCGTTTTCACACGCCGCATGTTCTCCGTCCCTATTCCGAGCACGATGCCTGCCTTGTCGACCGACGAGTGGGCTTCCTCCGATTCGTACAGCACCAGCGGGGGGAGATCGCTTCGCCCACTCATGCCGCGGCGACGAATGTCGAGGTCGGAGAGCGCCCCACGGGCGGCGGCCATCGCCACCAGGGTCGACGTCGAGGCGGTGTCCAGAATCTGGCCGAAAAAATCTCCCTCGAGTCCGATCATCTTGCGCAGGTAGTCGAGCGTGAGTCCCTCGAGCTCGGTGAGGGACGGCGAGGTCCGCCACAACATCCCGTTCACGTTCAATGCCGCGGCCAGCAACTCGCCGAGGATTCCCGGGAGCGATCCCGTGATTGCGAAATAGCCGAAGAAAGAGGGGTGGTTCCAGTGGGTGATGCCCGGGACGATCTTCTTCTCGAAGTCGTCCAGGATCTCGTCGAAGCGACGGCCGTGCGCGGGAGGGTCCGACGGGAACGCGGCGCGGATCTCTCCCGGCGCCACCTTTGACAACACGGGATACAGCTCCGGATGCTCAAGGTAATCGCCGATCCAGCGGGTCGCGCGATCGACCGCGCGCTGGAATTCGGCCGTGTCTCCCATCGGCGACGGCTTATCCGGATCTCTGCCCGTGTTCAAGGTTCCGCCAATCGTTTCACCGAATCCGAACCGCTTCGAAGAACGGCTTCATCGAGCCGAAAGTGTCGAACCGTTCGATCACGTCGTAGATCCCTTCGACCTGCGCCCGCGACAGATCCGGGGCGGCCAGCGAGGCGAACTTCGTCACCAGTTCGTCTCGGTCCATGGGCATGGTGGGATGGCCCTTGGGGTACTCTACGTAAGTCTGGAAGGACGCGCCCGAGGTGGTCACGATGAGCACGTGGTTCGGCTGCTTCGCGGGAAACAACGCCTCGTAAGCCGGGTCGGCCGTCACCCTGATGCGGGAAAGGAACCGGCGGATGGCGGGATCATGAATGCTCTCTTCCGTGAATTCCTCCGGCGTCACTTTGCCGCGCGCGCACGCGGCCGCCA
>Ga0316622_100004595_pt1 | contig 10162 bp, 5 predicted proteins | sample OWC_Aug_OW2_C1_D_FD_207646 | JGI IMG/M metagenome (GOLD analysis project Ga0316622, IMG submission 207646) | Wetland soil microbial communities from Old Woman Creek delta, Ohio, United States - OWC_Aug_OW2_C1_D5_C | ecosystem: Environmental > Terrestrial > Soil > Wetlands | place: USA: Ohio... | reverse complement strand
CGGGCGAGGCGCCCAGCCTCCGCGCCAGGAGCCGCGTCCCGAACGCGGCCCACAGGCAGTGGCCCACCGCGAACAGCTTGTAGTAGAGGTGCAGGGGGAGTCGGAGGGCCAGCCACGTGGGCGGGTAGGCGATCTGGAAGCTGGCATCGGCGAGCAGAGGCGCCCCGAAACCCGAGTGGGGATTCCACAGCGGCCACGCTCCCTCGGCCACGGCGCGACGAAACGCTGCCATCCCGGGGTACCAGTAGGCGAGGATGTCCCTCTGGAAGAAGACCCCCGGGCCGAAGAGCGCCCCGGAGAAGACGGCCGCCACGGCGGCCGCGAGGCCGAGGGCGGCAAGGCCCCCGAGCGAGGCCCGGCCGGCGGCTGCACTCACGCGGGCCGCGCCACCGCCACGAGCGGCAGTCGGACGTCGACCCGCGTGCCCTCCTGCGGCGCGCTGTGCACCCCGATGTCTCCCCCGTGGTCCCGGACGATCCGGAACACGATGGCGAGGCCGAGCCCCGTACCCATCACGCTCGCCGTCTGGAACGGCTCGAACATCCGGCCCTGGTCCTCCGGGCCGAACCCGCGCCCCTGGTCGCGGATCGACAGGACGACCTCGCCGCCCTCGCGGCGCAGGGACAGCCCGAGCCGGCCACCGCCCGGCATGGCCTCGAGGGCGTTGCGCGTGAGGTTCCAGAAGACCTGCTTGATCTGGTCGGGGTCGGCCAGGCACACGTGGGGACCGGCGTCGGCCTCGAAGTCGATCACGTGGTCCGGCCGCAGCTCCGGCGCGTTGCGCAGGAGAGTGACCGCCTCCTCCACCAGGGGGCGGAGGTCCACGGGGCCTTTCGTCCGCCCGGAAGGGCGCACCTGGTAGAGGAATCGGTTGAGCGTGTCGCTGAGGCGCTTCGACTCGCGAGAGATGATGTCCAGCAGCCGGCCCTGCTCGTCCCCGAGCCCGGGCTCCGCCATGAGCACCTGGGCCGAGCCCCGGATGGAGCCCAGCGGGTTGCGGATCTCGTGGGCGAGCTGCGCCGCCATCTCCCCCACCGCGGCCAGCTTCTCCTTGGTGCGGACCTCCCCCTCGAGGCGTCGGATCTCGGTGAGATCCTGGAAGACCACCAGGTAGCCGCCCGCCTGTGCCTCCTGGGTCGCGAGGGGCGTCACCGACACGCCCAGCTCGAGCGTGCGCCCGTCGGGGTGCGAGTAGGACAGCTCGAGGCGGGCCAGCGCCCGGCTGGCGGCGCGAGCGGCGAGCTCGGCCGAGCCGAGCAGGGGCGACCCCAGGACGGCGCGCACGGCGGCGCCGCGGAGGCCGGCCGGCGAGCGCCCGAGGATCGTCTCGGCGAAGCGGTTCACGTAGAGGACCCGGCCCTCGGCGTCCGTGGTCATGAGGCCGCTCTGGATGCTGTCCACGATCACCTGGTTGAGCTCCCGCAGGTCCGCCACCTCCACCGCTGCCGCGCGCAGCTGGCTCCCCGCGTGCTGGAGGCTCTCGGCGAGGTAGCTCCCGAGCAGCGCCACCGTGGCACAGGCCACGCCGAGGACGAAGATCGAGTAGAGGATGGGGCGCGGCGGCAGGTCGACCACGTCTCGAAGCCCGTGCGGCGCGAGCACCCCCGAGCGGACGGCCAGCAGGAGGCCGCCGTAGAGCACGGTGGCCAGCCCGGCCACGCTGAGCGCCCCCCGCCTCGGCAGGAGCATCGTGGCGGAGAGCACCGCGAGCGGGTACAGCAGCAGGAAGCCGGTGCGAACGCCCCCGGTGACGTGGACGAGGGCCGTGATGATCAGGAGGTCCCCGGCCACCTGGGCGTACACCTGGGGCAGCCGCCGGGGCAGGAAGCGCAGCGCGAGGGCGTAGGCCACGGTGAGGACGTACGTGGCGACGATCACGAAGTAGAGGGGGTTGACCTCCCGCAGCGTCTCGGAGACCGCCTCGACGTAGGTGGCGATGAACAGCAGGGTGGTCACCATGACCACCCGGAACAGCATCAGCCGCCTGAGACGGGCCTCCAGGTCGACGTTCATATGCACCGCCAAGCGCGGGCGGCCCTGGGCGTCGATCCATCCCCTCCCGGGCGTCCCCGCGGCCTCACCGTGACCGGTCCTCCCTGCCGCACAGCCTCGGTGAAGGCATGTTCATCGGCGGTCCGCCCGGCGCCGTGGCGCCGGGCGGAGCATCAGGACAGCTTGCTGATGAGGTCGAAGAGCGGCAGGTACATCGCGATGATGATGCCGCCGACGGAGACGCCGAGGAAGAGGATCATCACCGGCTCCATCAGGGTCAGGAGGTTGGCCACTGCCTGGTCCACCTCCTCCTCGTAGAAGTCGGCGATCTTGCTCAGCATGGCGTCGAGGGCGCCCGTCTGCTCGCCGACCCCGATCATCTGGACGACCATCGGCGGGAAGACCCCGCTCTCCTTGAGGGGCTGGGCGACGGTGAGGCCGCCTTCCACCCCCTTGCGCACGCTGATGATGGCGTCCTCGACGATCGCGTTGCCCGCGGTCCGCGCCGTGATCTCCAGCCCGTCGAGGATGGGGACGCCCGACGAGATCAGGGTGGAGAGGGTGCGGCAGAAGCGGGCAACCGCGATCTTGCGCATCAGGGTGCCGAAGATCGGGGCCTTGAGCACGACCCCGTCCACGACGCGGCGGCCGGAGTGGGTGGCGTAGTACCGCTTGAAGGCGACCACCAGCAGCACGCTTCCCACCACGAGGAACGGCAGGAGCCGGACCAGCCAGTTGGAGAGCGAGATCACGAAACGCGTGGGGAGCGGCAGCTCGGCGTTGAGGCCCGCGAACATCGCGGCGAAGGTGGGGATGACCTTCCAGAGGATGACGCCGATGACGACGCCCGCGATCGTGATGACCGACACCGGGTAGACCATGGCCCCCTTGACCTGGGCCTTGAGCTTGACGTTCTTCTCGATGTACGTGGCGAGCCGCTTCAGGATGGTGTCGAGGATGCCGCCCGCCTCCCCCGCCGCGATCATGTTCGTGAAGAGGTCGTCGAACGCCTTGGGCTGCTTGCGCATCGCGTCGGCGAGGCTGGCGCCCCCCTCCACGTCCATGCGCGTCTGCTGCAGCACCTTGGCGAAGGTCTTGTTCTCCTGCTGGCTGCCCAGGATCTCGAGGCACTGCACCAGGGGGAGCCCCGCGTCGATCATGACCGAGAACTGGCGGGTGAAGATGGCGAGGTCCTTGGAGGGGACGCCGCCGCCGAACTTCGGCAGGGCGAACTCCTTCCCCTTCTCCTTGACCGACGCGACGATGATCTGGTCGCGCCGCAGGAGCACCATCACCGCTTCCTTGTTGTCGGCGACCCTCTCGCCGGAGACGACCTTGCCGTCGCGCGTCTTGCCCTTCCAGACGAATGCAGGCACCTTATCCTCCCGGAGCTAGCGGCCGGCCGGCCGCATGGGCGGACGGCCCCCGGACTGCGGGGTCGCGAGTCCGGCGCCGCGGTTGATCATGTCCTGCAGCTCCTCGGGGTTCGAGCTGATGCCGAGGGCGGTCTGCAGCGAGATCTGCTTGGCGAAGTAGAGGCTGGCCAGGGACTGGTTGAAGGTCTGCATCCCGTACTTCTCCTGGCCGGTCTGCATCGACGAGTAGATCTGGTGGATCTTGTCCTCGCGGATCAGGTTGCGGACGGCGGGGTTGGGCACGAGGATCTCCATGGCGAGCGCGCGCCCGCTGCCGCTCGCGCGCGGGAGGAGGGACTGGCACATGATCCCCTCCAGCACGAGCGACAGCTGCGCCCGCACCTGCGACTGCTGGTGCGCGGGGAAGACGTCGACGATGCGGTTGATGGTCTGGGACGCGGAGTTCGTGTGCAGCGTGGCGAAGGTGAGGTGGCCCGTCTCGGCGATGCGCAGCGCGGCCTCGATCGTCTCCAGGTCGCGCATCTCGCCGATCAGCACCACGTCGGGGTCCTCGCGCAGCGCGGCGCGGAGCGCGTTCGAGAACGAGTGGGTGTCGGAGTGCACCTCGCGCTGGTTCACCACGCACTTCTTGTGCTGATGGAGGTACTCGATGGGGTCCTCGACGGTCAGCATGTGCTCGTGGCGCTCGGAGTTGATCTTGTCGAGCATGGCCGCGAGGGTGGTGGACTTCCCGGAGCCGGTGGGGCCGGTGACGAGCACGAGCCCGCGCGGCTTGTCGCAGATCGAGGCGATCACCGGGGGCAGGCCCAGGTCCTTGAAGCCGCGGATCTCGTAGGGGATGGTGCGGTAGACGGCGGCCACCGCGCCCCGCTGCGAGAACACGTTGGCCCGGAAGCGGGCGAGGCCCTTGATGCCGAAGCTGAAGTCGAGCTCGAGGCTCTCCTCGAACCGGTGCTTCTGCGCGTCGGTGAGCACGCTGTAGGCGAGCTGCTTGGTCTCGACCGCGGAGAGCGGCGGCAGGTCGAGCGGCCGCAGCTTGCCGTCGACGCGGATCTGCGGCGCGGAGTTGGTGGTGACGTGGAGGTCGGTTCCCCCCATCTCCGTCATCGTCTTGAGCAGCTGGTGAAGGCTGACGGCCACGCCCTACCCCCTTGTCTCGCCCGGGCCATTCATGAGGTCCGACGGGCCTTCCTCATCGCGCGGCCTCGTGAATGATCCGGGCTAGAGAACGGTCTCGCGCAGGACCTCCTCGACGGTGGTCACGCCGTTCTTGATCTTCTCGAGGCCGCTCATGCGGAGGGTGAGCATCCCCTCCTCGAGGGCCTTCCTCTTGATCTCCACCGCCGTGGCCCCGACCATGATCAGGTCGCGGATCCCCTCGGTGATCTCCATGACCTCGTAGAGGCCCACGCGGCCCTTGTACCCGGTGCCGTTGCAGGTCTGGCAGCCCTTGCCCTTCATGACCTGGAAGCTGCCGACCTGGTCCGGGGTGAAGCCGATGTCGATGAGCGTCTTGGAAGGCACCTCCGCCGTGACGTCGACCTTGCACTTCGAGCAGACGCGCCGCACGAGGCGCTGGGCCTGGATGAGGTTCACCGCGGTGCCCACCAGGAACGGCTCGATGCCCATGTTCACCATGCGCGAGACGGTGGAGGGCGCGTCGTTGGTGTGCAGGGTCGAGAGCACGAGGTGGCCGGTGAGGGCCGCCTTGACCGCGATCTCGGCCGTCTCGTAGTCGCGGATCTCGCCGACCAGGATGATGTTCGGATCCTGCCGCAGGAAGGAGCGCAGGACGGCGGCGAAGTTGAGGCCGATGTTCTCCTTGATCTGGACCTGGTTGATCCCCGGCAGGTTGAACTCGACCGGGTCCTCCGCGGTCATGATGTTCGTGTCGGACTTGTTGAGGGCGGCGATCGCGGAGTAGAGCGTGTTCGTCTTGCCCGACCCGGTGGGCCCGGTGACCAGCACGATCCCGTACGGCTTGGAGATGGCGTTCTTGAAGCGCTCGAGCGAGTGCGGCTCGAAGCCCAGCTTGGTCATGTCCAGCATGAGCTTCGACTTGTCCAGCAGCCGCATGACGATCTTCTCGCCCCACAGGGTGGGGAGCACGGACACGCGGAAGTCGAGGTCGCGGCTGCGGTCCTCGACCTTCATCTTGATCTTGATGCGCCCGTCCTGGGGGAGCCGCTTCTCCGCGATGTCGAGCTTGGCCATGATCTTGACGCGGGAGATGAGCGGGTCCTTCAGCTTCATCGGCAGCGCCATCACGTTGTAGAGGATCCCGTCGATGCGGAACCGGACGCGGAACTCCTTCTCGTAGGGCTCGATGTGGATGTCGGAGGCCCCCCGCTTGAGCGAGTCCACGAGCAGCACGTTCGTGAGCTTGATGACGGGAGCGGCGTCGGCGGACTTGGCGAGGTTGCCGAGGTCGATCTCGTCCTCGTCGGTCTTGACCGTCTCCACGTCGGCGTCGGCGTCGTGCATCGAGTCGAGGTCGATCTCGGAGAGGCCCCCGATCGCGGCCATGTCGTCGACGCTCAGGGTCGGCCCGTCGAGGACCTCCTTGATGCTCCCCCCCGCCGCCCCGCCGGGGATCCCGTAGCCGCCTCCGGCAGGCGAGGGGCCGCCGCCCTCGCGGCGCAGCTCGAGCGAGCGCATCGACCCGTAGTAGCGGTCGATCGCGTCCTCGAGGGCCGACTCGGAGGCCACCACCGGCTCCACGTTGTAGCCGGTCATGAACTTGATGTCGTCCATGGCGAACACGTTCGTCGGGTCGGCCATGGCGATGGTGAGCGTGGCCCCGGAGCGGGAGAGGGGCAGGACCTGGTACTTGCGCGCGGTCTCGGCGGGGATGATCTTGATGATGGCGGGGTCCACCTCGAAGTGGTCGAGGTTGATCGAAGGGACGCCGTACTGGCGCGACAGCAGGCTCGTGATCTCTTCGTCCTTGACGAACCCCAGGCTGACGAAGGCCTTCCCGAGCTTGCCCCCGCTCATCTTCTGGTGGTTCAGCGCGTCCTGAAGCTGCTGAGGGGAAACCATGTTCTCCTTCAGCAGCAGCTCTCCGAGTTTGACAGGCATTCAGCGCTCAGCCAAAAAAATCGCGTTCCTACGCCTATTTAGTCACCGGATGCTAACCCTGTGGTCTAAAGGTGTCAAGCCTTGATCGTGCCACAGCGTGTCCGGATCCCGGTCATTCAACGGCCCGCGGCTGAGAATAGCACGTCGCATGCCCGCGGCTTGGTGAAATGCGACACACTCGCCGCCACCTACCGCCGGAGCGACAGCACCAGGACGGCCAGCCCCCCCATCGCCAACAGGAACAGGGAGGGGGCACGCCAGGCGGGCCGGTATCGGAGCGTGACGACGGTCTCCCCTCCCCGGGTGGGGACGGCCTGGTACCGCCCGAAGGCGACCTGAAGCGGGACAGGCCCCGACCGATCTTCGGCCCTCCAGTCCGGGTGGTGACCGTCGAGGACCACGAGGAACCCCGGGGGGGTGGTCGCCGTGAGCAGGACCGTGTGGGGATCGACCCTCTCGTACGTGACGCGGGGCCGAGCCGCCTCCCCCGCTCTCCCCGAGCCTGCCAGCGGCCCATCGAGGCGCGGGACGAAGAACGCGCGCGGCAGCGGGTCCCGCAGCTCGTGCAGGAGCAGCGCCTCCCGCACCTCGCCGAGCCGGATCTCGCGCCGCAGGGACACGAGATCCGGTGGCAGGGGGTGGAACGAAACCACCCACCTGACGTTCGCCAGGCGCAGACGGTCGTAGTGCTGGCGAAACAGTGTCGGGCTTCTCTCGGCCACCGCGAGGGTCGAGCCCTCCGGCGCGAGGCCCATGCGATCCAGGTCGAAAGCGCCTTCGAGGCTGTCGAGAACGTGCGTGCGCGGCAGCAGGGCCTGGCGGTCGAGGTAGAAGAGCCACACGTCCGAGTTGCGGGAGGCGACGGCGGGGCTCCAGTGGAGGGGAGGCGAGTGGGCCACGCCGTAGGAGAACCAGCGGAATGGACCCTCCGGTCGGGCGGCCGCGACCGCGGCCGCCACGTCGGGTCGCAGGTCGTAGAACACCGCCTCCGCCGACGGGTTGAGCTCGCCGTTGACCAGCAGGAGGTCGAGGAGAGCGAGAAGGCCGGCCAGCCGGGCCACGCGGGCGCCGCGCGCGAGCGCGAGGCCCGCCCCCAGCGCGAGGGCGCCGGTCAGCGCGAGGTCGAGGGGCCAGCGCTCGGCGACGACGTGTCGGGCGAGGGCCCCTCCTGCGGCGGGGATCGCGCGGGCCAGGGCCTGCGAGACGGCCGCCGGCGCCTCCATCGCGGCCAGCCCGAGGCCGAGGAGGAGGAGCCCGGGCAGGAGGGCGAGCCAGCGACGGCTTGCCGGCGCGCGCGTCGCTCGGTCGAGGCCGATCCCGGCCAGGAGCGCGATGGCCAGCGTCGTGAGCAGGAAGAACTTGGCCGGTACGCGCAGGGGACCCAGGCCCGCAGCGAGGAGCGGGCCGAGCGGCCCGTGGGCGCCGAGGCTGAGCAGGACGCCCAGAACGGCGAGACCCCACAGACGCGCGTGGGCCCGCGCCCCCGCCCGGGCGGCGAGCAGCAGCGCCACCGGGCCGAGATAGAGGCTCAGGAAGAACGGCGAGCCGCCCGGGTAGAAGGGCTGTCCCCAGAAGCCCAGGTCGCTGAAGGTGTGGGGATCCCCGAGGAAGCGGGGCAGCGCTGCCTCGAGCAGCACCGGCAGCGGCGTGGAGTAGCCCAGGCCGACGTCCGGCGCGAAGCCTCGGGCCCGGGCGGTGCCTCGAAGCATCGCGGCCGCGCCGGCGAGCGCGGGGGCGGCGAGCACCGCGCCGAGCAGGAGGGCACCGCCCGCCGCGAGAGCGGCCCGGCGCCCGGGCCGGCGCGGCACGAGTGCCAGCGCGAGCACCGCGGTCGCGACGACCGCTTCCGCGCCGAGGGTGGCCACCTGGACGGCGAGCACGAGGGCCGTGGAAGCCGCGCGGCGCGGGCTCGGCGCTTCGACGAGCGCGAGGAGCCGCTCGACCGCGAGCGGGGCCCAGGCGGCCGCGAGGAACACGGGGTAGAGGACGGACCCGAGCATCCACCCGGAGAGCCCGAAGACGCCTCCCGAGACGGCCGCCGCCACGGGTGACGCGCCCAGGCGCCGCGCCAGGGCCAGAGTGCCACCGGCGGCGATCAGAAGGTGCAGCGGAGGCGAGAGAGCCAGCGTCACGCGCGGGCCGCCCAGGAGCAGGAGGAGCAGGTGAACCGGGTACGCCATGAGGAACGGCGCGCCGGCGTCGGCGCCGGGGTGCCAGAGCGGCCACACGCCTCGCGCCAGCGCTCTCGAGACGAACACGAAATCGGGGAAGTACGTGATCCCGACGTCGCGGTAGTAGAGGACGCGGCCGGCGAAGAGCGGTCCCGCGAAGAGCCACGCGACCGCGACCACCACGAGCGCGCACGCGACGAGACCGCGGTTGGTCATGCTCGGGGCGCATGTTAGCATCCGCCGCGTGACGCACCGCCGGGCCGTGCTGCTCTTGTGGCTGCTGCTCATGGCCTGGACGAGCGCCCTGTACCTGCGGGCCGCGCTGCAGCCCCCGCCCGGGCGTGCCTTCGCCGGCACCTTCCACTGGATCGACGACTTCTACAATTACGCGTCCTACGTCCAGCAGGCCGAGGACGGGGCGTTCCTGCTCCGGAACAAGCTGCTCCCGCCCGCCGAGAGCCGTCCCGAGCTCGTGAACCTCGAGTGGTGGGTCGTGGGTCGGATGTCCCGCCTCCTGGGCTACCGGCCCTTCCTGGCCTACCGCCTCTTCGCGCTCGTGGCCACCCTGGCCCTCGTCGCCGGGGTGGAGCGCTGGCTGCGGAGGGCCGGAGTGCCCGACACCCACCGCCTGCCGGCGATGGTCCTCGTGCTTCTCGGGGGAGGCCTGGGGGGCCTGCTGTTCGAGTTCACCGACCTGCCCGTCTTCCGCTGCCTCGACCTGGCGGTGGCCGTGTTCCCTTTCCTCGGTATCCTCGCGAACCCGCACTTCACGGCGGGGACCGCGCTCCTCGTGTGGGCGCTCTGGGCCTTCAGCGCGGTGCCCGGGCGGCGGGGAGTCGCGCTCGGCACGATCCTCGGCACGACCCTGGGCCTGGTGCGACCCTACGACCTCGCGCTCCTCGGCGCGATCCGGGCCCTCGGCCTCGCCGCCCTGGAGCCGCCGCGTCGCTGGGTCCGGGCCTGGGCGCCGCTCCTCGGGCTCGTCCCGGTCCTCGCGTACGACCTCTGGCTCTTCTTCGGCAGCGGGCAGTTCGCGTCGTTCCGCCAGGGCTCGACCTTCCCGCCCTGGGTCGACTTCGTCCCGGCCCTCGGCCCCGCCGTGGCGCTCGCTCTCTTCTCGCTACGCGGCGCGGCCCCGGAACCCGCGGCGCGCACGGCCCGGGTGCACCTGTGGGCCTGGGCGGCGGTCGCGGGGGCCATCGTCGTGGCGCGGCCCGGCGCGGTGTCCCTCCAGATGCTCGTCGGCGCCGGAGTGCCCCTCCTCGTCCTCGGCGCGGCGGGGCTCGCCCGATTCCCGCCCGCGCGGACCGCCGTCTTCGCCCTCGCCCTCAGCTCCAGCGCGGTGGTGGCCACCCGGGTCCTGCTGAGCGACGATCCCCACTGGTTCGTGCCGCGGGAGAGGATGGCCGCCGCCCGGGCGCTGCGCGACCTCTGCGCGCCCGGTGACCTCCTCCTCGGCCCCCCCGACGTGGCGCAGTTCGCGATCGGGCTCTCCCGCTGCCACGCCCTCTTCGCGCACCCGGCGACGCCGGACTACGAGGC
>Ga0316622_100004594_pt1 | contig 10163 bp, 8 predicted proteins | sample OWC_Aug_OW2_C1_D_FD_207646 | JGI IMG/M metagenome (GOLD analysis project Ga0316622, IMG submission 207646) | Wetland soil microbial communities from Old Woman Creek delta, Ohio, United States - OWC_Aug_OW2_C1_D5_C | ecosystem: Environmental > Terrestrial > Soil > Wetlands | place: USA: Ohio... | reverse complement strand
CTTCGAGGCGCAGACCCAGACGGTGGACGAGTACCGCCGCGGCCAGGGCGTGGACGTCTACGACGACGCGAACCGCGAATGGCGGCGGATCCTGCTCAAGAAGCGCTCGGCGGGCCCGGCGATCGGGAAGCCGTCGCCCAAGAGCATGGAGCTTTTCTTCCTGGCGAGCTATGACGTCGACGGGTTCCGCGCGTTCGTCGCCAGCACCGGGTTCCAGGAGCTCTTCGAGATCGAGCCGGATCTCCTCGCGAAGATCATGAGCGACGACGAGGCGCTGCTCGCGTTCGCGATGCGCTTTCTGAAGCAGGTGCTGTTCGGGGAGATCACGATCCCGCTGAAGCAGGAGGCGGCGAAGCGCAGGCAAGAGGAGTACCGGCGCAGGAGCGAGACCATCGAGCGCGACGCAGCCGAGCGCCGCGCGCGCGACCAGGATGCGATGTACGACAGCCTCGACGATTGACGGCGGCCCGTGACGCCGCTGCCGGATACGCACGCTCCGCCATGCAAACCCGAGCCCATCAGCCCGAGCAGTACCTCGTGCAAGGCGAGCCCTACTACGAACCGGTCGCGGGCGAAGTGCAGCTCTTCGAAGCGGCGTACGCGCGCCGGCTGCCGGTGTTGCTCAAGGGGCCGACGGGCTGCGGCAAGACGCGGTTCATGGAGCACATGGCGTGGCGGCTCGGCCGGCCGCTCGTCACCGTCTCCTGCCATGACGATCTCACGGCCTCGGACCTCGTCGGACGATATCTGATCGTCGGCGATGAGACGGTCTGGGTCGACGGTCCGCTCGCGGCCGCGGTCCGCCTGGGCGCAATCTGCTATCTCGACGAGATCGTGGAGGCGCGCAAGGACACGACCGTCGTCATCCACCCGCTGGCGGACGACCGGCGCATCCTGCCGGTCGAGAAGACCGGCGAAGTGCTCCGCGCGCCGCCCGAGTTCCTGCTCGCGCTGTCCTATAACCCCGGCTACCAGAGCGTGCTGAAGGAGCTGAAGCACAGCACGCGCCAGCGGTTCGTGGCCATCGAGTTCGGCTATCCGCGCCCCGACCTCGAGGCGCGGATCGTGGCGCGCGAGACGGGCGTCGACGCGGGCACCAGCGAGCGTCTGGTCAAGCTCGCCGCCATGACCCGCAACCTGAAGGGAAGCGGCCTCGATGAAGGCGCGAGCACGCGGCTCCTCGTTCACGCGGGCAAACTGCTCGCGCAGGGCGTCGCGCCGCGCGCGGCCTGCACGGCGGCGATCGCGCAATCGCTCACCGACGAGCCCGAGACGCTCGCCGCGGTGAACGAGCTGGTGGCCTCGCTGTTCTGACGGTCGCACACCGGCCGTGCCCGTGTCCGAAACGCCCATGGACGACCCGCACGGCGCGCGGCGATGATTTCCCCCGAACATGCGCCGCGAGGCGTCGAGGCGATCGAGGACCGGCTGGAGGAAGTGCTCGAAGCCTGCCTCTCGTCCCGGCGGACCGCGGCCTCGCTTGCCCCCGACATCGCGGCGCTGCCGCGCGTCCAGCAGGACTTCGTCCTCCAGTGGGCGATCGTCGTCGCCCAGAGCAGTGCAGAGCTCGCGTACCAGTTCGTCTCCCTCGCGCCGCAAGCGCTCGCGCTGCTCGGCGAGCACGGCGCGGAGGCGTGGCTCATCGCGGCGATGGACGTGTTCGATCGCGACAGCATGTACGCGGCGAGCGCGGCGCTCAAGGATCTGCCTCGGTTCGCGCGCGGCTGGAGCGAACAGGCGCAGGCGGTGCCGCTTGACGAAACGGCGCGCGTACTCGAGCTTTTCCTCTGCGGACTCTCCGGGCGCTCTTTGCGCATCGAGCCTGGCGACGCGCCGTGGACCGACACGCAGACGGTCTACCTGCCCACCCGGATCGATCTCGCCGCGACGCGCGAGCGCAATTTCCTCATCTACAAGGCGATGGCGGCCCTGGCCTGGGCCCAAACGCGCTTCGGAACGTTCTCGGACGCACTCGGCCCGGCGCTCACGGCGCGTGCCGATGCCGGGCGCTGGATTGCGTTCCTCGAAGCTGTGCGACTCGGTGCGAGGATCGAGCGCATGCTACCGGGCCTCGGGCGCGACATGCGCCTGCTTCAGCAGCCGCAGGCCGATCCGGCGCTCGCGGCGTTCACCGTACCGCTGCACGAGCCGGACGCCGGCGTCCGCGACTCGCTCAAGCTGCTCGATCGCATCGATTTGTCGCAGCCACCCCCGGCTTGGTGCTACGTTGGCCCGCTCTTCCCCGAGCGCGTCGCGGAGGCGCGCGGAGCGCGCATCGTGCGAGAGAAGGAAGCTTTCCGCCTCGTCCTTACCCAGATGCGGGACGAGTTCCGCCTCTCCGAGCGCCCGCTTTCCGCTAGAGCCGACGCGGGCCGGTGGAGCGCGAACGTTTCCGAGCCCGACGAAGCAGGCGAGCGGATTTTCGAGCTTTTCTTCGACGGCACGCCGATCGTCCCGCCGGGCGACGCCGCGAACCTGGTGCAGTCGATCCTCCAGGATCTCGGCGACCTGCCACCCGACTATCTCGAAGCTGCGGGTCCCGGCGCCTATCAGCCGAGTGCGGGTCCCGGCGCCGCGTCCGGGCCGGACGAAGCGGCGGTGCGGGCCGAGGCGGGGACTGCAATCCACGACGAATGGGATTTCGCGCGCAAGCACTATCGTCGGGACTGGTGCGTGCTCCGGGAGCGCGATGTCCATCCCGGCGACCCGGGCTTCGTCTGGCGCACGCTCGAGAAATACCGCCCGCAGATCGCGACCCTCAAGCGGACGTTCGAAGCGCTGCGGGGCGAGGACCGCATGCATCGCCGTCAGCCGTACGGCGACGCGATCGATCTCGACGCGGTAGTGGCCGGCTTCGCTGACCGACGCGCGGGCCGCGAACTGCCCGACGGGCTGTTCGTGCGCCGTCACAAGACAGAGCGCTCGATCGCGGTCATGTTCCTCGTCGACATGAGCGGCTCGACCAAGGGCTGGATCAACGACGCCGAGCGCGAGGCGCTCGTCCTGCTCGCCGAGGCGCTCGAGGTGCTCGGCGACCGCTACGCGATCTACGGCTTCTCGGGCATGACGCGTAAGCGCTGCGAGCTCTTCCGCGTGAAGCGTTTCGACGAGCCTTACGGCCCGGTCGCGAAAGGCCGCATCGCCGGCATCACGCCGCAGGACTACACGCGCATGGGTGTCGCGATCCGCCACATCTCGCAGATGCTCGCGGGCGAGGGCGCGCGCACCCGGCTGCTCGTCACCCTCTCAGATGGGAAGCCCGACGACTTCGGCGACAACTACCGCGGCGAGTACGGGATCGAGGACACGCGGCAGGCGCTCCTCGAGGCGCGGCGATCGGGAATCCACCCGTTCTGCATCACGATCGACGAGGAGGCGCGCGACTACCTGCCGCACATGTACGGCGCTGCCAACTACGTGCTGGTGAACGAGGTGCGGCGGCTGCCGCTCGCGGTGGCGAACGTCTACCGGCGGCTCACGAGCTGACGGGAAGCGGGCCGCTAGTCGCTCGCGATTGACGGAGGCCCGTTTACTGATCGCCTGCCGTGACCTCGACGTCGGCCAATCAGCGACCGCGCCGCCCTCCTGAGGCCGTCTTGGAGACGGTGCGCTTGACGCGTTTCGCAGGGCGCGAGCCCGACTCCGCCCGGACCGAAGCGCGCTCGGCCTCTCTAAGCGTTGCGTCCAGGAAGCTCAGATGGAGATGCGTGGCCTCGCGTGCCGCATCCGGGTCCCCCTTCACTACCGCCTCGTAGATCGCCCGGTGCTGGTCGTGGAGCAGCCGCTCGGTCCCGTCGCGCATGCTGAATACCAGTTCGCGGAAGCGGTAGGTGCTGCTGCGCAGCAGGTTGAACAGCCCGCGCATGACGTGAATCAGGGCGACGTTGTGGGACGCGTCGGCGATGGCGAGATGGAACTCGAGATCGGTCTCGGCGTCCGCGATCGCGTCACCCTTCTTCCGGTCGGCCTGCACGAGCGCGGCGAAGCGCTGCTTCAGCACCCGGCGGTCGGCGTCGGTGCGCCGCTGCGCCGCGAGATACGCCGCTTTCTCCTCCAGCCCCTGTCGCAGCTCCAGGATGTCGTACGAAGCGGGCGGGTGTTGCTGGAGCAGGTGCACCAGCGGATCGGTCAACGTGGGCGCGGTGACGTCGGCAACGTAGTAGCCGCCGCCGCGCCGGGCGTGAACCAATCCGCGCGCCTCCAGCTTGAGGGTCGCCTCCCGCAGCGACGGACGCGACACCGACAGCCGTTCGGCGAATTCTCGCTCGGGGGGCAGCCGGTCTCCGGGCTTGAGCGCCCCTTCTACGATCAGACGCTCGATCTGGGTCACGATCGCGTCTGACAGCCGCACGCGCGCGGGCAGCTTGATCGCCTCGAATGGAATCCTGCGGTGGTCGTTGGTCATGTCCTCTCGACTCGGCTCTGCCACTTCTCTCGTTCGCGCGATGCTCCTGCATGCTAACGCCTCCCCGAAGCATTGGCCACCGCGCGCAGGGCCCTGGCGCTTGACAAGCTTTGTAGGCCGCTCGTATTCTCGTGGCCGATTGGTCAGACCAACAAGACCAAAGGACCACCGGAGGGAGCGGCCATGCCGCAAGAGGGGGAGGGCGGCTGGCGCGTCCTCCAGCGGGCGAGCGCGCCTCGCGCGGCCGCGCGGCCGGCTCTGTCTCGCTACCCCTCGGTCGCCAGCATCGAGCATTCGGCGCGCTCACCGGCTCCGGGCCGGCGCCGCGCCCGCGACGAGGAGGACAAGGCGATGGTCTGGAGTCAGGTCTACGATCCGTTCGGCAACATGTTGCTGTCGGCGCTGGTGGCAGCAATTCCCATCGTGGTCATGCTTGGGTGCCTTGCGTTTCTGCACATCAAGGCGCACTGGGCTGCGATCCTCGGCCTCATCGCCGCCCTCGTCGTGGCGATCTTCGCCTACGGCATGCCGGCGAAGATGGCGGGGATGGCGGCCTTCAACGGCGCCTTGTTCGGGCTGCTGCCGATCGGCTGGATCGTCCTCAACATCATCTTTCTCTTCCGGCTGACCGAAGAGTCCGGCTCGTTCAAGATCGTGCAGGACTCGATCGCCCACATCACCGAGGATCGCCGCCTGCAGCTGTTGCTGATCGCATTCAGCTTCGGCGCATTCTTCGAGGGCGCCGCGGGATTCGGCACGCCGGTGGCTGTCACGGCCGCAGCTTTGATCGGCCTCGGCTTCTCTCCGCTCGCCGCTTCCGGCCTTTCGCTGATCGCCAACACCGCGCCGGTCGCTTACGGCGCGCTCGGTTCGCCGGTCATTGCGCTCGCCGCGGTGACGGGTCTCGATCTTCTGCAACTCTCGGCGATGATCGGACGGCAACTGCCGTTCTTCTCGCTGCTCGTGCCGTTCTGGCTGATCTGGGCGTTTGCCGGCTTCCGCGGCATGAAGGAGATCTGGCCGGCGATCCTGGTGGCGGGGGTCAGCTTCGCCATCCCGCAGTTCCTGGTCTCGAATTACCACGGCCCGTGGCTCGTGGACGTGGTGGCCGCGATGGTGTCGATGGCTTGTCTGGTGCTATTCCTGCGGATCTGGCACCCGCGCACGATCTGGCGGTCGGCGTCGCTCAAAGGGCACGAGGCGCGGCGCGAAGCCGAGGCGGCAGCGGCGCAGCCCGCCGGAAGCCCAGGAAACCCCGGTCACAAGCGCCACGATCGAAGGACCATCATCGTCGCTTGGAGCCCATGGTTGATTCTGACGGTCTTCGTGTTTCTATGGGGGGTGCCGGAGTTCAAGAAGTTCTTGGACGGCATTTCGGTGTTCAGATTCCCCATGGAGGGGCTTCACAACTTGGTGGAGAAAGTACCGCCGGTCGTCGCCAAACCGGTCAAGGAGGGCGCCGTCTATTCGCTGAACTACCTTTCTGCGACCGGCACCGGCATCCTGTTGTCGGCGATCCTTGCGGGCATTTTCATGAAGTTTTCGCCGTTCGGACTGCTGCGGATGTACTGGACGACGATCGTGCGCGTCCGCTATTCGCTGCTCACGATCTCGGCGATGCTCGCGCTCGGTTTTCTGACTCGCTACTCCGGCACGGACGCAACGCTCGGCCTCACGTTCGCAGTTGCCGGGGTCTTCTACCCGTTCTTCGGCACCATGCTCGGCTGGCTCGGGGTCGCGCTGACCGGATCGGACACCGCGTCGAACGTCCTGTTCGGCGGCTTGCAGCGGATCACCGCCGAGCAGCTCGGCTTGAGTCCCGTGCTGATGGCTTCGGCGAACAGCGCGGGAGGAGTCATGGGCAAGATGATCGATGCCCAGAGCATTGTCGTCGCGTCGACCGCCACGCAGTGGTTCGGCCACGAGGGCGCCATCCTGCGCTACGTGTTCTTCCACAGCGTGGCGCTCGCGGCTCTAGTGGGGGTCCTGGTGACGCTGCAGGCCTACGTGGCGCCCTTCACGCTGCTCGTAGTCGGGCGCTGACCATCGCTTCCGGGCGCATTCGGCCATGAAGGTCGGATTGTTTATTCCCTGCTACGTCGACGCCTTCTTCCCGGAGGTGGGTGTCGCAACGCTCGAACTGCTCGAGCGGCTGAACGTCGACGTCCGGTATCCGCTCAACCAGACCTGCTGCGGGCAACCGATGGCCAATAGCGGATGCGAGGAGGACGCCGCTCCGGTCGAGAAGCTGTTCGTCAAGAACTTCGCGAGCTTCGACTACGTGGTGACCCCGTCGGGCAGCTGCACGCATCACGTGCGCGACCATTTGACAGCGATCCCGCAGGATCCGAAGGTCCAGAAGGTGCGGCGCAGCACCTTCGAGCTGGTGGAGTTCCTCCACGACGTGCTGAAGGTGCGCGAGTTTCCGTGGGCGAGGTTCCAGCACAAGGTGGGCCTCCACATTGGCTGCGCGACGCTTCGTGCGCTGCGCTCGGCGAGCATGTCGGAGCTCGGCGGCCCGTCGTGGTCGAAACCGCGCACGCTGCTCTCCGGCGTCGAGGGCGTCGAGTTCGTCAACCCGGCGCGCCCCGACGAGTGCTGCGGCTTCGGCGGCACCTTCTCGGTCGTCGAGGAGCCGGTGTCCGCCAAGATGGGGTACGACAAGGTGCATGACCACGCGAAGGCCGGCGCCGAGTACATCGTTTCGCCCGACATGTCGTGCCTCATGCACCAGAAGGGCTGCGCGGAGCGGCTCGGCGTGAAGGTCAAATTCATCCACATCGCCCAGGTCCTTAACGGGGCGCGTGCATGAAGCGCGTGGACCACGCGGAAGCCTCGTCGCGGTTCATCGCCGCGAAGGAGCACGTCGACTTCCACGATCAGCGGCTCTGGGACCTGCGCCAGAAGCGCGACCGCGAGGCCGCGCTGATTCCGGAGTGGGAGGATCTGCGGTCGCTCGCCTCGGCGATCAAGGAGCACGCGCTGTCGCGCCTCGCCGACTATCTCGAGGAGTTCGAGCGCAACGCGACCGCGAACGGGATGACGGTGCACTGGGCGCGCGATGCCGCCGAGCACAACCAGATCGTCCACGACATCCTGGCGGCGCACGGCGCCCGGACGCTGGTGAAGAGCAAGTCGATGCTCACCGACGAGTGCGACATGCGGCCGTTCCTCGAGAGCCGCGGCATCGAGATCATCGAGACCGACCTCGGCGAGCGCATCCAGCAGCTCGATGACGAGCCGCCGAGCCACATCGTGGTGCCCGCGGTGCACAAGCTTAGAGGCGACGTGGCGCGGGTCTTCGGCCGGACCATCGGCACTGACCCGGCGAACAGCGACGTTCCGTACCTCGCCGAGAGCCAGCGCCGCCACACGCGCCCCTACTACCTGAGGGCCGGGGCGGGCATGACCGGCGCCAACTTCGCGGTCGCCGAGACCGGCAGCTTCGTCGTATGTACCAACGAGGGCAATGCGGATCTCAGCGCGAACCTGCCGAAGCTCCACATCGCGAGCATTGGCATCGAGAAGGTGATCCCGCGCGTGGAGGATGTCGGCGTCTTCGTGCGGCTACTCTCGCGCAGCGCCCTCGGCTCGCCCATCACGCAGCTCACCTCCCACTTCCGCAAGCCCCGGCCAGGGACCGAACTGCACGTCATCCTCACCGACAACGGCCGCTCCGAGCGCCTCGGGATGGCCGACTTCTGGTATTCGCTCAAGTGCATTCGCTGCGGCGCCTGTCTCAACACCTGTCCGGTGTACCGGCGCAGCGGGGGGCTGAGCTACGGCTCGACATACTCCGGCCCGATCGGGGTGATCATCGATCCCGCGTTCAACCTTCGGAAGTACAGCTCGCTGCCGTTTGCCTCCACCCTCAACGGGAGCTGCACCAACGTCTGCCCGGTGAAGATCAACATCCACGAGCAGATCTACCGCTGGCGCCAGCTCATCGCAGAGCGCAACCAGCTCCCGATGGTGAAGAAGGAGGCCATGAAGATGGCCGGAAAGGTGCTCTCGAGCCCGAAGCTCTATCGGGCGGCGGTGCAGGCGGCGAACGCCGGCCTGGAGTACCTGCCGCGGTTCATGATCTATAACCCACTCAACGCGTGGGGCCGGCAGCGCGAAGTGCCCAAGGCCGGGCGGCAGAGCTTTCGGGAATGGTATCTCGCGAATCGGGGCGGGAAATGACCAGCCGCGACGAGATTCTGGCCCGCGTGCGCAGGAACCAACCCGCGGCGCGGGAGCTCCCTGCGGTCCCGGGGTTCGAGCAGGCGCTCCCGTCACCGTCCCGCACGTTCAAGGCGAGCCTCGAGCGCATGGGCGGCACGTTTTTCGAACCACCGCCAGGCACGGACATCGAGCGGCTGGTCCGGAAGACGTTTCCCGAGGCGAAAGTCATTTGCTCCGCGACCGTCGAGGTCGCCGGTGATCGGCCGATCGACCTTGTCCGCGAGCCGGCTGCGCTGGAGGACGTGGATGTGGGCGTGGTCCGCGCCCGATTCGGCGTCGCGGAGACCGGTTCGGTCTGGCTCAGCGAAGCCGAACTGAAGATCAATGCGCTCGGCTTCCTGGCCCAGCACCTTGTCGTCCTGCTCGACCCGGCGGACATCGTCGCGAACCTGCACGACGCATATCGCCACCGCGGCTTTTTCGAGGCCGGATATGCCGTGTTCATGACCGGGCCGTCCGCAACCGCGGACATCGAGGGCGTGCTGATCCGAGGTGCGCAGGGTATCCGCAGCCTCACGGTCGTGGCCGCGCCGCGCGCCGCTGCTACGCTTTCCTGACCGGCACGACCTTGACCGCAATCTCCTCGAGCTTCGTGGCCCGGATGATCTGGCCGTCAAGCGCCGCGTCCTTCGCGGTGCCCCCGTAGGCCACCGTCATCAGCTGGCTGTAGTACGTGACCGGGATGTTGAACTTGGTGCCGTACTTCTTGTTGATGTCGGTCTGATAGATCTCGACGTTCGCCTGGCAGAGGGGACAGGGCGTCACGATCATGTCGGCCCCGTGGTCGTAGGCGCTTTCCACGATGTCCTTGATCTGGGCCTGGCTCTTCTCCGGCTCCGACACCGCGAGTGCGCCGCCGCAGCACGTGACTTTCTGGTCGTAGTCGGTGACGGCCTCGCCGCCCATCGTCTCCACGAGCTTGTCCAGATACATCGGGTTCTCGAACGACTCGCCCGCGATGCCGAACGGGCGGTTGGTCTGGCAGCCGACATAGCCGGCGAACTTCACGCCGTCGAGCGGCTTCACCACTTTCGCGCCGAGCGCGTCGTAGCCGAAGTCCTCGATCAGCACTTCCACCATGTGCCGCACGTGCGACTCGCCCTTGTACTGGAGGCCCGCCTCCTTGAGCGCCTCGTTGGTGTCGGCGAGGAGCTGGGCGCTGCCGTCGAGCTGTTCCTTGGTCTCGCGCGCGTTCAGCCAGCAGGCGGCGCAGGTCGCGACGATGTCCTGCCCCGGAAGATGCTGCTCCGCGAGGGCGAAGTTGCGCGCGTTGATGACATGGCGCGCGAGCTCGCCCGACCCGGCGTAGCTCACCGAGGCGCCGCAGCAGTTCCAGTCGGGAATCTGCGTGAGGCTGATGTCGAGGGTCTTGCACATCGACTCCGCCGACACGAGATAGTTCGACGCCGAGCCGCGGTAGTGCGAGGTGCAGCCGGGATAGAACGCGTATTCCTTCTTCGCCATGGGTGTGTCTCCTCGCGCGCCCGTTCAGCCTTTGAAGCCGCGGCGCCGGTCTTCGATTTCCTTGGCC
>Ga0316622_100004593_pt1 | contig 10163 bp, 8 predicted proteins | sample OWC_Aug_OW2_C1_D_FD_207646 | JGI IMG/M metagenome (GOLD analysis project Ga0316622, IMG submission 207646) | Wetland soil microbial communities from Old Woman Creek delta, Ohio, United States - OWC_Aug_OW2_C1_D5_C | ecosystem: Environmental > Terrestrial > Soil > Wetlands | place: USA: Ohio... | reverse complement strand
ATGTGGCTCGAGCGCATCGGCAAGGTCGACCTCTACGTCCGGTGGCTCTATGTGGGCCTCCTCGCCTTCATCACCTGGATGGTGTTTCATGACCTGAATATACGTATGAAGAAAGAGAAGGCGGCAAAAGCGGCCGGTAAGGAAATCGACAAGCTGGCCACGGGCATCGAGTGGTCGAAGACGCTCCACAAGATCAAGATCCCGCCGGTGGTCACCTTCAAGGAGGGCGGGTTCACCTGCTCGGCGTGGCTCCCCATCCTGGTGAGCTTCATCACCGGCTGGCTCGCCGGCATCCTCGGCATCGGCGGCGGCCTCATCCGCATGCCGTCCCTCATCTACTTTGTCGGCTGCCCGACCCACGTGGCCGTCGGCACCGACCTCTTCGAGGTCATGATCTCCGGCCTCTACGGCGCCGGCACGTACACCTACAAGGGCAGGACCGAGCTGATCGCGGCGATCATCATGCTGGTCGGCGCTGCCGTGGGAGCCCAGATCGGCACGGTGGCAACGAAGTACATCAAGGGCTACGGCATCCGCATCGCCTTCGGGATCGCGGTTATCGGCTGCATGATCTCCATCATCATGAAGCTCATCCCGCGGTACTACCCGCCGCTCTATAAGACGATGGACATCACCTCGACGGTGCTCATCCTCGGGCTCGTGAGCGCCCTGTCGCTGTACATTTTTGTAAAAATGCTCCAGGGTGCGAAGAGAGAACTTGCGATGAAGAAAGGGAGGGCCTAACATGGAAAAGACAGGCACGATTCAGAGATCCGGATGGATAGTCGCTCTCCTCATGCTCTCTCTCGTCTGTGCCGTTGGCTGCAGCGACAAGGACTTCGGCAAGGTCGACCAGGGCAGGGTCATCGAGTACGACAAAGACAAATTGACGGTCACCTTCATCAGGGACCTGAAGGCCGACCCGGGCAAGCCTGATTACAGTTACTTGCCCCCGATGACCTATGTGATGCCGAAGGACCCGGCCGAGGTAGGTCCCGAGCCGAAGGCGGGGTACCGGATGAAGATCGACCTAAAGAAGAACCAGATCGTCATCTTCGACAAGGCAGCCACGAACTTCAAGACCATCGACTTCAAGATGATCGACAACAAGGAAGGCATCGAGAGGGACAACGCGCTGGTAAAGGACAAGAAGTTCCCTCTGGTCGACCGGGACAAGAAGACAATCACGATTTACTCAGCCCGGCAGAAGACACTTACCGTTATTGCCGTCCCTGACGAGTACCTCGCCCTGCCCGACAACACCTGGGACGCCGGCGACGAGGTCAGGGTCTATTACAAGCAGGATGGCGTTGCGCTGCGTTTCATGAACATCAGCAGGACCGACATATTCAAGAAATAGACTGTCTCCTTACCTCCACCTCCTGTCTCGAGAGAATCGCCCCGGTTAAACGCCGGGGCGGTCCTCTCGCCTTTTTTCTGATATCATAGACACTACTCGCGGAGTCCGCATGATGTCACCTGCGTCCTCACCACACGATGAAAGGAGACCCGCTTCAGCCATGACGGCTGTCGACAGCGCTCTGAGGCTCAGGAAAGGCACCGGGTTTGTCGGCGCCTTCTTCTGTGTGATGCTCTTTCTCGCGCTGCTCGACGGCTGCGTTGCAAAGTTCAGGGAACCCCTCAATGTCTTCGAGGCTCTTCAGGGTGCGGCGCTCAACATCGACGGCCCCCTGCCCAAGAGGATCGAGGATACCGGCGGGCTTTTCTATCAGAGCACGTCTGATCGAGTCACCGTGAGCTTCGACGCCATTCAGACAGGGTACATGTTCGGCGGCAACATGTGGATCGGCAGGATCCATGTGGACAGCCAAGCCCCCCCGGGGACCTACGATGTCCGTGTCTTCCTGCAGGGGGAGCCGCCTGACAAGCCGCTGTCGGTATACCGGGTGAACGTGCACAGCGACTACGCGAGCCTGCAGAGGACCTACCGTTCTGTCGTCCAGCGCTATGTCGACATCTCCCCCTGGTGGGTGGCTCTCGCCTGTGTTCCGCTCATCGGCGCTGTCATGGGCACGGTGTACCTCATCTCCCAGAGGATCGAGCGTCTCCTTGCCAGAGAAGGCAAGGCAGAAGTGTACCGGGTCGCCAGATCAGAGGCGGGATACGAGCTCGCCTTCGGGCTTGGCACGAGGCATGGCCTGAGCCAGGGTTCTCCTTTGACGCTTCTGACGGACAAGGGGGTGAGAGCCGGAGAGGTGCGGGTGCATACCGTGTTCGAGAGTGACGCCACGGCTCTCACTGACTTGGAACTCGACAGAAAGGCTGGTTACATTGTTTCGATGCGGCCCTGAGGCGCCCCTGATGACCGGCAGCCGGAGAGAAGAATTTCACCGATGGAGCACGTTCATATGGAATTTCTCATCATAGTGCTGGTCTCCTTCCTTGCGATAGGCTGCGGCTACGTCATCGGCGGTTGGCTCAGGCACAGGAAGAAGTAGCCTTTGCGCGGCCGATCAGAATGGGAAGTGCAAAGGCTTTTCACGGATATCCGCAACGCAGTACTATAGTTCCTTCCCGAAGCCGAGACGCCTTTCGATGCTCCAGGGAAAACAGTTCCCTGATCACAGACTGACCTGTAGTTTGTTGAGTATCGGGCGTGCTAATCCACGTGCAGCACGACGGCGAAACAGTTGAACAGTGCCCACACCCTGTCGCCTATCCCGAAATCCAGGCGTCGGCTGCTGTCCGTCGTGACGATGGAACATAGTCTGGTTCCCTCTGAGATGCGGACAACGTACTCTGTGTTGACCTTGCCCCTGTTGATCCCCTCGACAACCCCCTCAAACCTGTTTTCAGCAGTGGATTGAGGCTCCCGATCGCTCTTTTGCAGAACAATCCAGGGGGCTTTCACCTCGGCGCTTATCAGCTTCCCCTCCTTCAGACCAAGCCTCTCCGCACTGTCGTTGGTAATCACCGTGATGACCCGCTGGCCTTCGACAGTCGTCAAGTCCACCCTCGTCTGTATGTCTCCGCGGTGCAGCGTCTGCACCTTTCCGAAGAAGAAGTTGCGGGCACTGGTCTTTCGGGAGGATTCCCTCTCCATGAAATGCCTCGTGACCGATTTGATTTCGTCCTCGGAGAAGCTGACGTAGGAACAGGTGAGATTGGGCGTCGAATGCCCGAGGAGGACCTGGACCGCCGGCAACGGCATGTTGCCCTGCATCAACTCCACTGCCCGGGATTTCCTGATCATCTCGGGGCCCCCCAGCTGCTTGGAAATGCCGCACGCCTCTGCCCGCTCATAGAACTTTCTGCGCACAAAGCCGGGATCGACGGTTGAGTTGGTTCTCATGAATTCTCTGAAATCAGGCTCTGCCAGTATCGACCGGAGTTCACCCGAGAGGTCTTCCGAGATCGGGACTTCCCTGCCGTTGTGGGCAGCACCCTGCGCAGCGTCGCGGAAGATGACCAATCGCCGCTCCAGATCGATGTCACGGAACGGATCGATCGCGAGCACTTCGTTCAACTTGGCCCCCGTGTAGCGGATCAGCAGGAAGATGACAAGGATGCGCCTCCTGGACAAGGATACGTCTGAGCGTGACGTATCTCGGACCCACTGGCGGAAAGACTGCTCGAGCTGATGGAGTTCAGTCGAGTCTAAACGCTGTCTGTCATCAGGCATATGAAGGATGTTCATAATTCTTTAACCCTCTCGGCATCATGTGTTTCCCGGCGCGGAGCGTATGCAGGTTCCCCGAGAAGCCTCCCGCCACGGGGGGGCCTTGACATCTGCCGCGTTCGCTGCTATACTCACACGTAAAGTACCATTTACGTGCTACTATTGGCAAGTCTCGCCACACAACGGAGGCTACGATCTTTCTAAAGTGCCGGCCTTAAAATCATGCTCCTATCATACGCGAGACTTCAGGTCGTTTCGTGTCTCCCACCGGCGTGTAACGGGAGGTCGTGACTTGGCCGTCGTCCAAATATCGCCGCGTTGCGCAGTCAAGCCAGGCGCACAGCGCCCTTAAAGGAGGTCATTATGGCGGAGAAATCAGTCGCTCATGAGGCAGAGGCACCGTCTCACGGAAGCTTCGTGTTCAACCGAGTGGAACTGGCGGGCTCACTCGGCGACCTCGGGACTCTGCTACCAATCGTGGTGGCGATGATCCTAATCAACAAGCTGAGCCCCTCAACCGTCTTTCTCTCTTTTGGACTGTTCTATCTCATCACGGGCTACTACTACAAGCTGCCGGTGCCCGTGCAGCCCCTGAAGGCCGTCGGCGCCATCGCCATCGCCTACCCTGCCGTGATCACGGAGTCCGTGATAGGGGCGTCAGGCATCATATTCGGCGCGATTCTAATAGTGCTGGGGGTGACGGGCTTGGTGGACAGGCTTGCCAAGCTCTTCACCCAACCCGTCGTCAGGGGAATCCAACTCGCCCTGGGTCTCGTGTTTCTCAGGAAGGGGATAGAGCTTATCGTCGACAAGAACCTCTTTCTCTCGGGTGTTGCAGGCAGCTTCGCCGAGTATAACCTCAACCTCATCATGGGGATCGCAGTCTTCGCCCTCGTCCTTGGCTTGCTTGACAACAAGAAGCTTCCCGCGGCCCTCGCAGCCCTCGCGGCAGGCATCGTCGGAGGGGTGGCCTTCGGAGGGTTCGGCAATCTGAAATTTGCCCTCGGGCCCACCGACATCCACCTGATCTCGCCGACGCTCAGCGACTTCTGGACAGCCGCTATCATGCTGATCCTGCCGCAGATGCCTCTGACGATAGGTAATGCCTGTGTGGGCACCGCCGATACCTGCTGTGCCCTCTTCCCGAAGAATCCCCTGCTTTCCAAGACAAAGGCGGGGAGATTCGCCCTGACCATGGGCCTTGCAAACTTCCCCGTCGGGTTCTTCGGCGCCGTCCCCATGTGCCACGGCACCGGTGGTCTTGCCGCTCACTACCGGTTCGGGGCGAGGACCGGCGGCGCTCCTCTGATGATCGGCGCGCTCTTCGTGGTGATGGCCCTTGCTTTCGGAGAGTTCGGCTTCACCCTGCTTTCGATAATTCCGAACTCGGTGCTGGGGGTGCTCCTCATCTTCGCCGGCCTTGAGCTCTGCCCCCTGATACGCAGCCTCAAGGCAAACGAGGAGTACTTCGTGGCCCTTCTGATCGCCGGTATCGCCCTGGCCGTTCCCAACATGGGCTGGGCCTTCGGCATCGGAATCGTCGTAGACCTGTTTATCCGTAAGATGAAGATCAAGATATAGTCAGCTTGAAGCAGTTGTTGATTCGTAGGATTAGAAACAGTCTGCTCAGAGGGAAAGGAGAGCACTTTGATTCTTATCCTCGGAATGCTCCTGTTTGGGATTCTTGCTTCTGCGGTCTCCTCTGCCATTTCGAAGAGTTACATGACCCTGGAGAGGGACCGGATGGTGACCTATGTTGCCCTTATCGCATGGTGCTCGATGCTCTTCGGCTTCTTCATTGCGAGCGTTCATTTTGGGAGGTTCAGTTGGCTTGCGCCACTATAAGGGCGATGTAGTCTCTAGTTGTAGTCATCTTGCACCACCCTTGATGCACAAGGGTATTTATCTGTGGACTGTGGAGGGCATGAAAGATTCCTTCTGATTGTGGGGTGCAGGATGGCTCTTTCACTGACGTGATGACAGGTGCCACTATAGTGACGTTCACTCCGTGGCTTTAGGTCCCTTACCGTAATGACTGGAGATGTGAGTGGTTTCAAAGCAAGTCCTTCGGCACCTCATATCCAACATACTCTCCCCGCGCAGCCGCGCGCTTGAGAAGTACAGGGCATTCAAGTGTCTCCTGGAGAGCAACCGGGCGAGTCTGCAATGCATGGCTGAAATAGAGGCTCTATCTCAATCCAGCCTGTCCTTCGACTTCTCGCGCGTGATCGTGAAGTGTCAGGAATTGTCACGCCGAATAGAGGAAATGCTGAGCAGCCTCAAGCAGATGTCACCCAAGGATCATGCGGCCCTGGTCAGTAGGTTCTGCGAGATCGACCGTGACATCCGTGAGCTGACAGCATTCAGGGACCATGACAGCGGCCCCCCCTACCTTGTCCCGCTCAATGCGGTGTCCGCCCATTCAGAGAAGCTTGTGGGTGGAAAAGCCTACCGCCTCGGAAGGCTCGCCCAGGTGCTCGGCTGTCACGTGCCGGAAGGATTTGTCATTTCCACCAATGCGTACCGCTCTCTTTGCGAACACAACAATCTGGCAGACTTCGTCCGTGAACAGCTGGCTGCGGTCGACATCGAGAGCCCCTCGTCGCTTGAGGCTGTTTCCCGAGAGCTTCAAGCCGCCCTCAGGCTGGCGGAGCTTCCTGCAGCCGTCTCTGCAGAGATCGACAACGGCGTTTCGCAGTGCGTGAAGAGCAGCGATGATTATCCACTGTTCGCTGTCAGAAGCAGCGCCGTCGGCGAAGACGTGACAGCATGCTTTGCCGGGCAATACTGCAGTGAGCTGAATGTTGCGTCGGAGAACCTCAAGACCGCCTACAAGGAGGTCCTGGCCAGCAGATTCTCCCCGAGAGCTCTTTCCTACCGGATTGCACGCGGCATGCTTGACTCGGAAACACGGATGGCAGTCTTGTTCATGAAGATGATCGACGCTGACTTCAGTGGTGTCCTCTACACGAGTGATCCAATCAGCCTCCGGAAGCGAGCAACCGTTTACGCGGTGAGGGGTCTCGGCGAGTCTCTTGTTCAGGGTCAAAGCGCGCCAGATGTTTTGGAGGTGCCAATCGGAGAAGGGCCTGAAGTCGTCAGAAGAGGTGGGCAACAAGTCTTCAGCCTGACCGGATATGAGTCCGAGGAGAGTGCAGTCACCAGGGACTCGGGCGAGCCGACAGTTCCTTCAATCAGTCACGATCACGTGATGAAACTTGCGGACCTTGCGGGGAAAGCGGAAGCATTCTACGGTGAGCCCCTGGATATCGAGTGGTCTCAGGATAGGAGAGGGAACCTCTTTATTCTGCAGGCCCGCCCTCTTCAGCAAGCTCATCCCGTTAATACCGAACCTCGCCAGCAGCCGGATGTCGGATTGCATACCATTGTGCTAAGCGGTGGAGAAACGGCTTCCTCGGGAATTGGGGCAGGCACTGTTGCTGTGATTGACACTACAGCTGACCTTGACAGGGTGCCGGCCGAGGCGGTTCTTGTGGCGAAAGCCGCCTTGCCCGACTATTCAAAAGTGCTGACCCGAGTGTGCGCCCTTGTCATAGACGGCGGCAGCGTGGCATGCCATCTAGCATCGTTGGCGAGGTCCTTCGACATACCAATGATTGTCAATGCAAAGGCAGCTGCAACGGTTCTTCGTGACGGAGCCGTGGTGACCGTCGATGGCAAGACGTGTTCCGTCTATGACGGCCGGATCGAAGGCTTGTTACAGGGTGGCGGAAGGAAAGACCGGTGCACAGGCAGCCCGTTCATGACTAAAGTGCGCAGCATTCTGGACTGTATCTCACCCCTCAACCTTACAGATCCTTTTAGCCCTGACTTTATACCGGAAGGATGCAGGACGTTTCATGACCTCATCAGGTACTGTCACGAAAAGGCAATTCACACAATGTTCTCCATAGGACAGACTGGCGGCAAGGCACACCGGGGCAGCAAAAGGCTTGTCTCCGATCTGCCTATCCTCATGCATGTTGTCGACCTCGGCGGAGGCCTTTCCGACGATGCCTCGCATCATAAGGAAGTGTCTTCGCCGGATATTCGAAGCCACCTTTTTCAGGCCTTCTGGAAAGGCATAAGCCACAAGGACATATATTGGAGGGACGACATCCTCCACTTGGACTGGGCAGAACTTGACCGTCTGAGTTCAGGAGGCATCGTCGGCGTCACCTCGTCTGCGCTTTCCAGTTTCGCGTTGCTAGCCGCAGACTATGTGAACCTCAACATCCGCTTCGGTTTCCACATGGCCGTCGTCGACTCATTTGCAGGGTCACGCCAGGAAGAAAACCACATCCGCTTCAGCTTCAAGGGCGGAGGGGGCTCCGCGGATGGAAAAGAACGGCGCCTTGCGTTTCTGGTTGGGGTGCTTCAAACCAAAGGCTTCAGGATCTCTGCGGCAGGGGATCTCGTTGATGCCCAATGCAACGGGATACCATCCGATGATCTGCTGGACAACCTTCAGGTCATCGGAAGCCTTCTCGGCGTGACCCGGCTCCTGGACATGGCCCTTCAGGATGATGCGACTGTCGAAGAGATAACCGGGCAATTCCTCAGAGGGCAGTATGACTTCAAGCATCTATTGAAGCAACCGTCCGAAGCACGCAAGGGCTAACCCGTGCTTGAAACGAAACACCCTGATGTGCAGCATCGCGGGAGGCCTGATGCCTCCTGAGCAGGAGAATCAGATCGAACCTTCTCTGTCAGTGCTTTTCATCTGTTTTGTCCGGCTTGGGCTCACCGCTTTTGGCGGCCCGGCCATGATTGCCCACATCAAGCACGTCATAGTTCAGCGGCATTGTTGGATTGGCGAACCTTTCTTTCAAAGAGGGGTGGCACTCTGCCAGATGGTACCCGGGGCGACGGTCATGCAGTTGGCCGCATATATAGGGTATCAGGTTCACGGATGTCGGGGGGCGCTTACCGCATTTATTGGCTTTGGCTTGCCTGCATTCCTCCTGATGCTCTTGCTGTCTGCTCTCTACGCATCGGCACAGGATCTCTGGTGGGTCACGTCACTCTTTAAGGGGCTCCAGGTGCTTGTAGTGGCCATCGTTGCCCATGCAGCTTGGACATTCGGCAGGGCCACGACAAAAGGCGTGCGCGCGGCCGCGATTGCCGTAGGTTCCGCATTGCTGCTTGAGGCGGGAGCAAACCCATTCGCGGTGATCCTGCTGTCTGCGGGAGCCGGCGCTCTTCTGTTTCGCCATCAGGGGGCGTCTGGATTGTCCGTACCAACCTCACCATCAGCGATGACACGGTCAACACGTGCCATTCCTCTTGCAGCCCCCTTTGCGTGGGCAGCACTGCTCTATTTCATCAATCAAGACCTCTTCAGGGTCGCAGTGCTCATGATGAAGATCGACCTTTTCGCATTCGGCGGAGGCTTTGCTTCGCTGCCGCTGATGTTTCATGAGGTGGTCGAAGTCAGAGGATGGATGGACAGCAAGACGCTGATGGACGGCATTGCCTTAGGCCAGATAACCCCCGGGCCTATTGTTATCACCGCGGCCTTTGTTGGCTACATGGTACATCAGACAGCAGGCTCCGCCGTCGCGACGCTCAGCATCTTCATGCCTTCCCTTGTTATCCTTGTCCTCACCGTGCCCTTCTTCGACCGGCTTAGCCAGGCCGGGGTCGTTCAGAGTGCCCTTAAGGGGATACTCGCATCCTTCGTTGGTCTTCTTCTTTTTGTGACGGTGAAGTTCACCGGAGCAGTCCCTTGGGATCTGGCAAGGATCCTCCTGGCGACTGCAGCGCTTATAGCGCTCATCCGGAAGGTGGATTTGCCGCTGATAGTTGCCGTGGCGGGCTGCCTGTCTGTCATGCTGTTCAGGTCCTAATCCCCGTTACCCTCCTTGCCATCGGGTGCGGCTACGCGATCGGAGGCTGGCTCAGACACCGAAGGAAATAGTCCCCTTCTTTCTCGCTCCGGCCGCTAATCTCCCTATAAAAAAAAATCATGAAACTTTTGATTTTGTTTTTGATATCATAGGCACACCCTCATAATCGGTGCCCCTGGTGCAACATAGTTATGCGGTTCTGTGCCGGCGCGGAGAGGGGTTTGTTGTTCTTACATGAGGTTATTGGGGGGATGAAGAGAGCGCCACAGGAGCCTGTGCAACTGATTTCAGCTTTGTCTGTAAAGAGATAGGGAATCCCTGGAGAAGGAATAACCCGAAGGAGGAGATTGCAGATGAGTTTTCCACGAAAGGTCTATGAGTGCATGAGGGCGGCAGCCGTCTATCATGCACAGTGGGACTACGAGGTCTCGATGAACATCCTGCAAAACAAGAAGCGGATGATCATACTCGTGGCCCTCGCGGCACTTGTACCCATCCTGTCCTTCTACGTCGCTGACGCAGCCGACATCCTGGGCGGCAAGAAGGCCTATGCGCCTTCGTTTTACACGACGACGGTCTTCCTGGTCTCGATCGCCGTCGGCTTCTGCGCCGGCCTGATCACGGGCTGTATCGGCGCGGGCGGAGGCTTCATCATCACCCCGGCCCTGATGGCG
>Ga0316622_100004592_pt1 | contig 10164 bp, 13 predicted proteins | sample OWC_Aug_OW2_C1_D_FD_207646 | JGI IMG/M metagenome (GOLD analysis project Ga0316622, IMG submission 207646) | Wetland soil microbial communities from Old Woman Creek delta, Ohio, United States - OWC_Aug_OW2_C1_D5_C | ecosystem: Environmental > Terrestrial > Soil > Wetlands | place: USA: Ohio... | reverse complement strand
TTGACCTGCGGGCCCGTTCTAACTATCTGATTTCGCGCGCGCGAAAGTGGCGGAACTGGCAGACGCGCAGGATTCAGGATCCTGTGGGGTAACACCCGTGGGGGTTCAAGTCCCCCCTTTCGCACTCTCATCGACCATTCAGGAACGGGCACGGCATGCCGCGGCGACCGCCGCGCGCGCATTCCCGTGCCCGCTGCCGATACGGTGCGACGACAATGCACGTGCCGACGATCGTGTCATCTCTTGTCGATCAACCGGCCTGCGGAACGTTCGCGGATCAGGAAGTCTGCGGGCACCAGCACTGGCAGCCCGTAAAACTGGCGACCGATGACGGCGTCGAAGTCTCCGCGGTCCAATGTCAGCAAGACGTCCGCCCAGGCGAGGGCGGTGAAGAGAACGGGGCGGTCCTTGCTCGCGGGGAAGATGGCCGGACGGTCCAGGCTGAGCACATCATCGACAACCCGCAGCTGCGGGCGCAGGCGCTGCCAGTCCTCGATGGCTGCTGGTGACAGTAGGCGCAGGTTCCGCTCGACTTCGGACAGTACGTAGCCGCTGGCCAGTAACATCCAGCCGTTTTGGAGCGCAAGCTGGAACAACGCGCGCGAGGCGCCTGTTGCTGAACCGCAGGCAGCGAGGAGAACGCTCGAATCGAGGAACAGGTTCACGCGGGTTCGCGAAAGCGCCGATAGCCTTCCTTATCCTCGGCGATCCATGCCGCAAGCTGCTCGCGCGAGAACTCCCGTGGCGGCGGCAACGTCCGGTCCGGTGCGCGCAGCCGGGAGGCCAGAAACAACAGCAGCTCTTGTTTCTCTTCCGCGGACAGTTGATCCGCCGCGTTTTCGATCTCCTCAAGCCTGCTCATGAACGCAAGTATCCTACCTCGCAGGGGATCGTTCAAGCGCCGGTCGTGCTCTGGTTCAGCCGCCGGACGCCTGAACTCCAGACTGGTCGGCGTCCTGCCTTCAGGTGGTCCTCGTCGTTCGGAGTTCCGCGTTGATGCGGCCAACCGGGGAGGGCATCCACCAGCCCCCCTCCTTCTGGCTCGGGAAAACGGTCGTCCGGTGACAATCCTGTCGCCCAGAAATTCCACATAGTTTCGGGTGCAATCGCGCCGGCGCGCGAGTAGGAAGCGCCCGTGCCGTGTCTGGAAAGTGGAAAATCGTGCCGTCCGATGCATGGGCCTGCCGTCCGCGGGACACCTGGCGAGGGTTGCGGAGCGCGCGGGGGCTGGTGATGGATTCCGGGCGAGTACGCCCCGGCCGACGGTGCTGACGCCACAGCCGTAATCTGCACAGGCCTGCCCCCTGGCGCGCCTTGTGCAACCAGGGGCGGCATGGCTCGGGCCCTGCGGATCGAGTTTCCGGGCGCCTTCTACCATGTCACGTCGCGGGGCAACGAGCGCAAGCCCATCTATGCCGACGATACCGACCGGGTTCGCCACCTCTCCCGCATCGCCGCCGGCGTCAATCGCTTCCATCTCCTCCTCCACGCCTATGTCCTCATGGACAACCACTATCATCTGCTGCTCGAGACCTTGGAGGCGAACCTGGCGCGCGCGATGCGAGCGCTCAACGGCGACTATGCCAAGCAGTTCAATCGCCGTCACCGGCGCGTGGGCCACCTCTTCCAGGGGCGCTACAAGGCGATCCTCGTCGACCGGGACAATTACCTGGTCGAACTCAGCCGCTACATCCATCTGAACCCCGTCCGCGCCGGGATCGTCAGGCGCGCTGACGACTACCGCTGGAGCAGTGCCCAGGCCTATGTCGGCCGGCGGGCAGCGCCCCCGTTCCTGACCACGGCCGACCTCCTCGGCCGCTTCGGGCGCAGCGCGCGCCAAGCCCAATCCGCCTATGGCGAGTTCCTGCGGCACGGCGAACGGCGGCCACCGAGTCCGTCGCCGCTGGACGGGGTCGTCGCCGGGACGCTGCTGGGCCAGCCAGAGTGGGTTGACGCGATGCGCGGCCAGATTGTCACCCAACTCACGGCCCGCGGCGGCGCTGTCGACGTCGAGGAGATCCCGGCCCTCTCCAGGCTGCGTCAGCGGCCCACGCTCGACGAGGTGATCGATGCGGTCGGCGCGGCGACCACGGTGGCGCGGCAGGTCATCACCGATCGGCACTCCCGCGGCAACGCCAGAGCGCTGGCGATGTACCTGGCGCATGCCCTCACTGGACTGCCCCATAGGGAAATCGGTGCAGCCTTTGGGGTCGGACGGTTCGCCGTGAGCAAAGCGGTAACGATGATCGGCCGCCGGTTGGGAACCGACCGCGCTCTGGTCGACATGCTGAGCTACCTGCGGGCTGCGCTGCGACGCGATGAGCGGTAACCGCCGCGCCTGAGCCCCACCGCCGGCCCTATCCGGCCCGGGCATTTTCCACTTTCCAGACACGGCACCAGCTTACAGCACCAGCTTACGGGGTTCTTTTCATCGTTTCAGGACTGTCCCCCGCCGGCCCGGGGCGGACATCTCAAAGCCCCTCTGGGGCGTGGTTATCGGTGGGCTCATCCCCAACACGCTCCTGGCGCGGCTGGTTCGGGCCGCGATCTATGGTGGGCTCGCCGGGTTCGACACGGCACTGGGGCAGCAACACGGCCTCGAAGATGTCAATATCGCCAATGCCATGACAGCAACGACGCCACGAACGCTCACCATCCTCCGCCGCTATGGCCTGCTCGCCGTCGTCGGCTCGGCCGCCGGGCTGGCAATGCACGTCGGATTGGTGGGCATCGACGCTCTCCTCGTGGAGGCGCCGATCCGGATGGATTTCGACAACCGCTTCTGGCGCTCGGCCTTCTCCTTCCCCTTTCTGCCGATCCTGGTGATGGAGATGGCGCTGACCACCCTGACCCTTTCGATGTGGATGCGGCTGCGCCGCATGCTGCACCAAGCCCACGAGTCGGACATGCAACGCGAGCACCATGAGGCGACGGTGCGCACCTTGCAGCGAGTGATGGCCTTGCTGGCCCAGCACGTCGCACGCGAGAACAACCAGATCCTCGAAGAGATCGCCTCGCGCCGGCGGCGCGGCCAGCAGACCTCGCAGGCCATCGAGGCACCGACGCGCCGCATCGCCGAGACGCTGCACACCCTCTCGGAACTGAGCTTCGTCGCCCCCTACCTCGACAGACCCGAGGGCGAGGTCCTCGATCTGCTGCAGGAACTCGAGCGCCGAATCGGCTCCGGTGAGCCAACGGGCCCTGACGGCTGCGTCCATCAGCGGCCGAGCGGGCGTGATGAATCCGCATGAAAGGCGCTCCGAGCCGCGCAACGAGTTGAATCGTCCAGCCAAGCCTGGGGCAAGCGGGCACGCGGCGCGATCGGGTTAGGTGCACCGCTCAAACTCGTCTCGGGCCACAGCGTTGAGATTCCCGGCTCTCGTTGTCATGATGCCAGGCAGGCGGTACTGGCTTTTGTTCGAGCGACGGATGCTCGCACAACCGAAGGGATGACATACCATCATGAAACGACGACAAAACATTGCCGACCTGATCCAGGAAGCCATCGATCAGGGGGCGACCACCGTCGAGGATGTCCACAAGGCTATCGCGAACCTGCCGCTGGAAGTGCTCGAGGAGATCAAGGTGCTCGAGAAGCCGGCTGGGGAGTTGAAGAGGGTCCAGGATCTGTCGATCGGTGCGATCTACGACCTGATTCGCAACATCAACGAGCACGTCGGGAAACTCGCCTCGGGGATGCTGGAGGCCGCTCGTAAACAGGGGGCGGGGCACGAGCACCGCGCCCGAACCAAGTCTTGAGTAGCCGTCGCGAAGCCCGGAGAGCTCACGTTGCCACTGCGTTTGGCGAACGGCCACGTTGCGCGCGTTCGGCTCGATTTCGGACTCCTGCGCGGAATCCGTGGGTCGACAGCCGAATCGTCGCGCCCGTCGTCATTCCCGCGAAAAGCCTGCCTCCGCGAACGTGGGGCGGGAATCCATTGCCCGGCAACGGCTCGCAAACGACAAGCGGATCTGGATGCCCGCTTTCGCGGGCATGACGAGAACGAGGCGGCACGGCTCATATCGCCAACCGCCATGATGATCTGACACGCCGGTGATCGAACCGATTCTGCTGACTGCTGCGTGCGTCTTCACCTTCGACCAGCAGCGGCTGCTGACGAATGCGAGCGGCTTTTTCTTCGAGCGCCATGAGCGGCTGTTCCTGGTGACGAGCCGACACGTGGTGATCGACGAACCAAGCAAGCACTTCCCGGACCGCATCGAGATCGAGTTGCACACCGACGCGGGCAATCTGGCCGAGTCCACCGGGTTCTCGATTCCCTTGTACCGCGGCGGCACGAGCATCTGGCGCCAGGGCCTCGATGCTGCCGGAGAGATCGACGTGGCGGTGATCGAGATCGAACGCTCGGCGCTGCCCGCAACAACAGTCTACCGCGCCTTCACGCCCCAGCACCTTCCCAGCCCGGAAGACCAGGTTGAGGTCGGCACCTCGCTGTTGGTGGTGGGTTTTCCGCTGGGCTTTCACGACACGTTGCACCACATGCCGGTGGTGCGCCATGCGGTGATCGCCTCTTCGTTCGGCCTCCGCTTCAAAGGCCAGGGCTACTTCCTCACCGATGCGCGCACTCACCGGGGGACCAGTGGAGCGCCGGTCGTGATGCGTGTTACCGAGCCAAATGCACGCCGGGGCGACCTGCCGTGGATGCTGCTTGGTGTTCACTCGGCACGGCTCGATGTAGGCACGCGTGACCTGAAACTGGACGAGGCGCTCGGGCTGAACTGCGCCTGGTACGCCGACATCCTGCTGGCACTCTGTGGCCCGACGCCGCGAGACGGATAAGCCGGCACATGAGCGAGATTTCCGCGGTCATCCTGGCGGGAGGCAGCGGGACGCGGTTCTGGCCCGCGTCGCGGCGCGCTCGCCCGAAGCAGCTGCTCGCCATCGCGCCCGGCAGGCTCGTCCACTCGCTTCTCAACCCATCGGTAGCGACTCCCGAGCGCCATCCTGTCTCAAGCGTGCAACGCTCAGTGGATCACCGCAACCGCCGCAAGTGGATCAGTTCCTGACCGCCGCCGAAGAGGAGGAAATGGAAGCGGAGCGAGCAGGGAAATCTAAACGCAAGAAGGCGGCGTAAATTGGGGACACTCCCGAATTTCAACTAAGAACAGCATTGACTCGCGTGGGCTACAGATCCGACTGGGCGTTTGTTGGTCGGGGACCAGCCATTATTGCCGACATCGCGGCGAGCCAAGACGGAGGAGATTTCATCAAGCTTCGGAGCCTTCCTGTGGCAAAGCCGGGCGAGTATCGAGTGTCCGATCGCTGAACCATGAAGACGCCGAATAACGGTGCGAGCTTGGCCGACGCGATTGATGGGCTCGGTTGAGGTCGGCTCAACGAGAACGAGTGGCTTGCGATCCTAGGCTTCTGAAATCTCCGGCTTCTCCTGCGCCCCGTGCCAGACACGGAGAATGCGAAGGGGGTGCGTGTCCGGGTTGTAGATGATCTCCCACGAATACACGGGGTGGAAGAGAAACCGACGGGGAAGTAGCGTCGGGCGCGGATGCCCCATGCGAGGGTGCGACGCGATGAGCACAAAGGTCTGCTCGATCTCGTTGACGATTCGATCCGCTGTGTCGAGATCGTCTTCCGCAATCCGATGCCAGAGTTCGAGCAGATCGAGGCGCCGCTGGGGCGACCTCATACGCGCTCATTGCGCTTTACGGCGCTCGGCACTCAGCGTACGCAGCTCGTTGAAGACCTGCTCGCCCGGAATGCCCTCGCCACGCGTGCACGCGGCATCCGCATCCAGAACGGAGCGGCGAAGGGCGAGGCGTTCGTGCTGCGAGAGGATGGCTGTGCGGATCGCTTCATCAGCGTCCGTGAACTCGCCGGCGCGAACATCTTCCTCGATCGTTTTCCGGAGATCGTCCGGAAGGGTTTCGATCGTGTCGGCCTTCTGCATGGACTCTGTCTACCATCACCATTCGCCCCTGCCAATCTTCGCGCACGGCAGCAGCGCAGCGTCGAGTGATGGCGAATTGCCCATTTGGACGAAACGCCAGGGATGGGCATCATGGGCGCCATTGGGGCGGGAACGGTTCCCGGTTTTTGGGGAAAGTACGTGATCTGTCGGGACAATCCGGGATGCAGAATTCTAGTATGACCTGCTGAGAACGCAAGACTTATCTTGATTTCCGAGGGGATCGGCGAGCCCGCTGTTTCTCTTTCCCAAGCTGGACGTCGCCGGTTCGACCCCGGTCGCCCGCTCTTTTCCCTAAAATGCGGAGATTTTCTCGGCATTCCGATCCTGAGCGGCACGCCCCTTCGCAGGGCCACGGCGAAGTCGCAGACGGAGGGTTTCGACGGGCCACGAACCGGAGGCTGAAGCCTCCGGCTACCCACACGAAGCCCTACGGGCTGTATCCAGCCGGCTTCTAGCCGGCGTGGTGTGGGTAGCCCGGGACTTCAGTCCCGCGTGCGGCGGGGCAGCGAGGTAGACAGGCTCGGTCAGCGACTTTGCCGTGGCCCTGCCCTGTCAACTGGTGCGCATCGCCTTTCAGCGAGGTGGTATGCTATCACGATGCGGTGCAGGCGGGCGTAATCAGGCTAGACCCATGGGAGTCCACTTCGGGTTCGAGTCGCCCCTGTCGCACGCTCCACTACAACCTGCCACCGGTCGCCGTGCGGCGACTGGCCTGCGGCACGCCGTCTTCCAGCAACGAGGGTTCCACGTGACGGCATACCTGACCGTACAGCTGACCCGCAACGCGGATGGTACGGCCATGGTGACGCTCGACCGACCCGCGGTCCTGAATAGCCTCGACGCGCAGATGATCGCCGACTTGCGTGCGGTCATTGCCGACGTGGGGCGCGACGACGACACGCGGGTGTTGATCCTGACGGGAGCAGGACGGGGGTTCTGCGCCGGCGCCGATCTCAGTGCCGACGGCGATCGGGAGCCCGGCATGTCCATCGGCGACGGGATTTATCGAGCCATGGACAGCGGATTCAACCCCTTGGTGCGCGAGCTGGCGGCGCTGGCGAAGCCGGTGGTCGCCGCCGTCAACGGGGTGGCGGCCGGCGGCGGCGTCGGCCTGGCGCTGGCGGCTGACATCGTCGTCGCAGCGCGCTCGGCGGAATTCATCCAGGTGTTCGGTCCGCAGCTCGGGCTGGTGCCTGACATGGGCTGCACGTACTTCCTCGCTCGCCTGCTCGGGCGCGCGCGGGCCCGCGGCCTGGCTTTGCTCGGCGAACGCCTGACGGCCGAGCACGCCGCGCACTGGGGCCTGATCTGGAAATGTGTCGATGACCACCTGCTGATCGAGGAGGCGCAGCGGATCGCGCGGCGCCTCGCAGCCGGACCACGGCAGTGTTTCGGCTACATCAAGCGCGCCCTCGACGCGGCGGAGCGGAACACGCTCGCCGAGCAACTCGATCTCGAGCGCGATTACCAGCGGGTCCTCGGCGATACGGAAGACTTTCAGGAGGGCGTCACGGCGTTCCTCACGAAACGCACGCCGCAGTTCAAAGGGCGCTGACGGCCGGCCGCGCGCGCTTGAGCGCATAGGCATGCGCAAGATTAAGCGGCAGTGTCCACCACAGACCAACTGGTGAACGGCTGAGCCGGCGGACGATGCTGGACAGCGCGTAGAAGCGCCGGTTCGCCGTCTGATAGCCGTCCAGCAGCGCTTCCGGGCGCATCTGACGGGGGCGAAACACCACGTCGACCCGGCTCGGTTCGTGTCGTGTTGCTACGACGACTCGAATCTTGTACGAAGTGTCGGTACTCAGGCACCGGGACATGAGGGAGGGCGCATGACGACGAGACGACGGATGTGGGGGGCCAGTGCAGTGGTGGGATTGGCACTGCTGTTTGCTGCGGGACCTGGATGGGCCGCGTGCTGCAAGTGTACGCCATGCATCGAGGGGCCCGCAATTGCGTGCTTCAGCGCGCCGGCTACGACACAGGAATGCGAGCAAAAATGCCCCTTTGCCGGAAGTGGAAACTGTGGCTTCGATAGTTTCGCAGTAGAGGCGACGTGCGGCCTAGGGCAGTTTGCCGACTGCACCTCGATCAATGGCGAATTGGTGGGGCTTCCCGCCCCTGCCATGGGTACGCCCGCCGTCGCGGTGACGGCGATCGGCCTGCTCCTCGCTGGTGCCGGGTTGATCGCACGGCGCCCGCGGCCCCGCGTCAATAGTTGATTGTGTTGGCCTGGGCGCGCGCCGCGCAGGCGTGCGCCGTCGGCCGCCCAGACACGGACCGCAAGAGGCCCAACTGTGAGGCGGGGAACCGCCTCACTCGCCGCGCCGAAGGTTGCCGGCGCCGCCGCTGAGGAGCAGCAGCTAGAGCGCGACGCCCGAGCCAAAGGCGCGACACCGGCCGCTGGTGAACACGACCAGACCCACCGCGTTGGCGAGGACGTGCGCCACATCGGCGTGCAGCGTCAGCGCCGTAAGCGAACGCCAGACTTCCCCGTTCAGCAGGCGAACCGCGTTGGCGCTGCCGTGCTCAAACCAGCGTGCCCCGGCCTCGCGCGGGCCGGTGACCACCCAGAAGGCGAGCAGGGCGACGGCGAGGAGGACCGGGACCGGGCTCGGTCCGGCATCGTGCAATTCGGCTGCGGGCTCGGCGCGGGTGTTCTCCTCGACGTAGGCTTCGAGGATCGCGGGCTCGCGCGACGAGTGCCAGTCACGATCGGCGTTGTCCGTCGGGTGCGCGGACGGCGAGGGCGGCATGCTCACCCGGCGCCGCAGCGGCGCAGGAACTCGATCACCTGCTCGGGTGGGTCGACGCCGGGCGCGTGGCCGGCGCCGGGCTTCTCGAGCACGGTAATGTCCCCGCCAAGCGCGCGGTATCGCTCAGCGAGGATGCCGGTATTTTCGTCAAACGGCACGAGCGGGTCGGCCCGAGCGTGGGCGTGCAGGAGCGGCACCCCGGCTGCCGCCAGGGGCGCGAGCCCGTCGACGGGGTTGCCGCCGAAGCGCAGCGCTGACGCTTCGTCGAGACCGTAGGCACGCAAGCACCGGCGCCACTCCTCCGCATCGCCGGGGCCGCGGCCGTACCCGCCCGGCCAGCTCTTGAAGTCGCACACGGGAATGTCGGCGAAAATGCAGGCGACGCGGTCGGGGTGTGCCGTAGCCCAGTTGTAGGCGATCAGGCCGCCGCGGCTGATCGCCGTCAACGCCGGCCGCGCGGAGAAGCCGTGCCCCTGCGTCAGCAGGTCATAGACGGCGTCCCACTGCGCGACGGCGTCAGGGCTACCGCACAGGTCGAGGACGTCGACGTAGACGACGTGGAAGCCGGCCTCGAGAAGGGCCACCTCCACCTCCGGACGCTGGTCGAAGAAGCTTGCCCGCCACACCCAGGGAACTCCCTCGGCGATCTGCTGCGGCGTCACCACGGTACACCCACGCCCCCGAATGACGAAGTCGTGGCGCGCATACCCGTGCCAGGTGCTGCTGGGGCTGGTCGCGAACGGCACGTACGGCCGGTCATGTCTCACGAAGCGGGCGCACGAGGGCGCCCCGAGGGTCAACCCCAAGCACACCACCACGGTCGCGACGCGTCTCACAGTGGCGACATCGCACCGCTGAGGGAGTGGCGTCAACACGGACGATGAGGGACCTGCAGAGGGACGATGGTACGGTTGGTACGAATCTCTCCTGCCTCGAGTAGATACGTACTATGCGTACCATCGTCCCCGTCTCCACGCTCCGTCGCAGCGGGACTGTCGAGTACTCGACCCACGAACCTCATGCCAGATCGACGCGCGACTACCCGAGCAGTGCGTCGGCTGGGGCGTCGCGCGTACGGCGGATGTTGCCCCGCCCCACGTGTGGAGCAGCGCCCTTTCGTTCCGACGCCAACACGCCACGACGTGTATCAAAGGTCGAGCGGCCGGCTCTTTCAGTGAGTGGAGAGCCCGGCCTGCTTCAACAACGGCTCGGCGTACTCGATCGGGATGGCATAGGAAATCCCACTCGGCTGCTGCAGTAAGGCTTCTTTGCTCTCCTTGACGAATACGCTGTTGACCACGCCCAGGACGTGCCCGCTCGCGGGATCGTACAACGGACTACCGCTGTTGCCCGGATAGGCGACGGCGTCGAGCTGCAAGACCTCGAGCGGGTGCTTGAGTCGTTCCACCTGGGTTGGGTTGAGTTGACGGGTCGACGGTGCCGGAATCACGATCGGCGTG
>Ga0316622_100004591_pt1 | contig 10164 bp, 5 predicted proteins | sample OWC_Aug_OW2_C1_D_FD_207646 | JGI IMG/M metagenome (GOLD analysis project Ga0316622, IMG submission 207646) | Wetland soil microbial communities from Old Woman Creek delta, Ohio, United States - OWC_Aug_OW2_C1_D5_C | ecosystem: Environmental > Terrestrial > Soil > Wetlands | place: USA: Ohio... | reverse complement strand
ACAGGCGCCTCAATGCGCAAAGGGGCCGCTGCCAGGGCGAGCGCCAAGTCGTCCGTCAGGCTGACAATGCGCCCAACGCGGACGCGGTGCCGGGCAATCTGCCCATCCGGCGCTTTGCGCTCGACAAAGCCTGGATCCAGGCCAAATTGGGTGACCGTCGGTCCTTGCTGGATCTCCACCACCCGGGCTGGCACTCCAAAGCTCTCCAGGGTTTCTTCGATGATCTGGGTCTTGCGGCGTACGTCGGAGTCCCCGTACGCCTGGGGTGAAGCCGGATTCAGCAGATCGAGCGGCGGCAGAGTGCCGTCGTTTGGATAGGTCACGGTCTTGGCCTTGGTTGGCTGACCGCCGCGCCGGGTGCGGGATCCCCTCTTCCGGGCTCTCTCCGCCGTCGGATCGGGCTCTTGTTCCCACCAGGGTACCTCGGTGATCTCGGGCACTACGGGTGTGCCCTTGTGCGCAGTGCGGAAGCGACTAGCAGCGGCAGCGATGGCACGGCTCAGCCGGTAGAACCAATCTTTGAGGTCTTGCCACGACACGGGCAAGATCAGGCCCAAGGCGAGCACAAACCCCGTGAAGAGAAGAAGAGAGCCGACCACCGCGCCCAGCCGAACGATCAGAAGGTCAGCGATGGCCCAGCCGACGACTCCCCCGGCTCTTCCGTCCGCCCAGGCAGCGCCGGCCGAGTCGGTACCGCCAACAACGAGGGGGGCGCGGGCAGCAGCCATAATGACCAGCAGCAGCAACTCGATGCCCAGCCAGTGTTTCGGCTCCATGCGAAGCCGCGCGCGAATCCCTGGCCAGAGCAGCCAGGTGCCTGCGAGTGCCGCGACGAGCGCCACGGGGTATCCGACCCAACCGAATGCGCCGCGGACCACATCGCGCCAAGCCCCCAGAACGGCTCCGCCGGAAATGCCCGTGAGGCCGAGCACGGTGAGAAGTGCCACAACCAGCAATACACCCCCCCACACCTCCTGCCGGAGGTACAGCGGCCTGAGGCCTGCCATGTCGGCAGGCTGAGCCTGCCTAGGGGCTGCCTTTCCCCTGGTTGTCTGCGAACGCTGACGGCTCATGCTCTATCCATCAACCGGGCGGCTCGCGGTCGGGCGCTTGCCTTAGGCTGAGCGCCAGCCGGTGCTTGCGAGTATCGATGGCGAGCACGCGCACCCGTACCCTGCTGCCTTCATGGACGACATTCTGAGGGTGCATGACGCTTCCCTCAGTCAGCTCGGAGATGTGGATCAGGCCTTCGAGCCCCTCCTCCAGCCTGACAAACACGCCAAAGCTTACCACGCTGGTGACGTCTCCATCCACAATCTGCCCGACCCGGTACCGGGCGTCGACATCTGTCCAGGGATTGGGGCGCAGCCGCTTCATGCTCAGTGCGACGCGCCCCTCTTCAGGATTCACTCCCACGACCTGGACGTGCACGTCGTCGCCGGTATGGAGGAGGTCGGCAGGATGGCCGAGTCGGTCCCAGGAGATCTCCGAAACGTGGATGAGACCTTCGACACCTCCCAGATCGACAAAGGCGCCAAAGGGCGTGAGGTTGAGGACTCTGCCGTGGCAGACATCGCCGGGGCGTAGTGTCTGTAGAAGGGCGGAAGACGAACCAGTGCCTGACGCTGCTGCTCGCTCAGAGAACACCAGGCGGTGCTGATCTTCGTCAACCTCGATGAGGCACGCTGTCAAGGACTCGCCAATGCGGCGCGAAAGCGCCGAAGCGCGTTCCTGGGGCAGGCAAGCGTACAGCGTTTCCTTGAGGTGAGAAGCAGGTACGAATCCCCGGAGGCCGTTCCACTCCACCACAAGCCCTCCGCGATTGGCGCCGACGACTCGGAGGTAGAGAAGGGTATGCTCCTCAAGGGCAGCGTGCGCAGCATCCCACACTTCGCCCTGCAAACCGGTGTTCTGTTCGGGGGAAGCGCTCGCCAATACCTCCGCTTCCGAGTTGTCCACAAAGCGGTAGAGGATCTGCTCTGGCTCAGACGGGGGCGCTGGCTCCAGCGCGATCTCACCCTGGTCGAGGAGGGCGCGCCAATACCCTTCGCCAGGCTCTTTCCACCAGGCGTTCTCCTCGTGCCGTACATGCTGACGGGATTCGTCGGCCATGTCGTCTTGCCTTCGTGCTTCCGGTGCACCATCCGCATGACTTCTACGCAATGTCGTAGGGAGACCGGGCTAACGTATTATCATAGGCCAGTTCGATGAGCATGTCAAACCGTCCTCTGCCGGGCACCGGCGTCGTTCTCTTGCGCAGGCGGAGTGAGCCGGTTCTGCTCAAGGTCGGACAGTGCTCGGGCAACCCCCGCGATGGCGATTCGCTGTTTGCGGTAAAGATCCGATTCGCTCATCGCCAGTCGTCGCGCAATGTCCTGGACCCTGAGCCCGCGACTGAACTTCATGTCGAGAATGTTGTAGAGCAGCCATTCGCTGGCTGTCGTCTTCTGCTCGCCGGCTGGGCGCATGCGCTCAATGGCTTCCGCCAGTACGGTGCGCAGGGCATGCGCTGGGCTGACCTGTTGCTCGCGCATCATGTCCCGGACCAGGCGCATGCCCAGCAGTGGACTCTCGCTGAGCTTCGGGCCGCCCCAGTAGTGACCAAGCGCGTCCCTGACCCATTGCTGAAACTCTGGCGAGTAGATCGGGCTGTCTTGCAGCGCCTGGATCGGGGGGGAGCCGCTGAACTGAGCGGCATCCTGCCACCTGTGCAACAGCTCGATATCGGGCAGAATCCGCTTCAGGGTGTCAAAAACACTCTCTTGCAGATATCGGTCTTCTAGGGCCTCCTGGGCGCGGTCAATGAGGAAAAGAGCCAGGTCACCCGCCGCGGGTGTAAGATCGGGCCCATCCTTTCGTGCCTCAAGCCCGACGACACCCAGGAGCGAGCCATTGCTTTGCCCGGTGAGAGGAGCCAGCCAGAAGCCGTTGCCTGTGGTGAACGGCTGCCGCTCGTCCCCAGGTGCGGACATCGCCAGGGTACTGAGATCGTGACTCTGGACAAACGCCCGAACGGCCGCCTCATCGCCGACATGTTTCTCGAGGCGGTGCTGCCCGCCTGCCTGGATTGCGACGAAGCCAGTTCGCACCTGCAGGAGGTCGCAGAGGGCGGCGAGCGTGTTCTCCAGGAAGCCATCCAGGTCGGACGAGGTCAGCAAGCGCCGGTCAAGGGTCTGGATCCAGGTGATCTCGTCTCGGTCCTCTCGATAGATGGCACGATCAATAAAAGGCTTGGCCAGGTTGATGGCCAATTGAAGAAAGACGACAAAGCCAACCACCGCAAAGATCAGGACTGTATCGCGCGGCAGGCCAAGGATCTGCTCGACTTTGGGCACGGCAAGCATGATGAATATGACCAACGCCCCGACGAAAGGTCCGCGTAGTAGGTAATGGATGAGGTCGTGGCGAACCACCCGGTCGGGTGTCAGTGCGCCAAAATAGGCCACGCTGTAGGCCATGAGCAGAAGCATCACGAGAACGGCGATGTTGCCTACGAGAAGCAGCAGGCGGAAGCCGTTCGCCGGCTGGAGCGTGGCGACCCCGGTTAGCATCAGATAGGGAAAGGCGCCCAGGGCCGGGGCGGCAAAGGCCAGTCCAAGATAGGTCATTCGGCGCCGCGACGCCTGTGTCAAGCATCTCCTGCGAGCGCGACGGATGTTGATGGCGCCCCAGACAACGGTGATGGCGAAATAGAGGGCAAAGACCCAGAAGAGAGGCCCTGCGGCCAGGTGTGAGCCAGCGGGGGAGACAATCCCGTCCGTGACGAGCAGATCGGTGCCATAGACGAGACCCAGTAGCACCAGGCTGGCCGCGTAGCTGGCCCAGATCGCCGTCCGCGTCGAATGGACGCGCATGTCTGTCGTGCGCAGCAGGGCATCGGAGAAATCAAGATAGGCCGCGGGCACCAGCGCTATCCCGATCCACTGGAACTGGAGCCACTGCACCGCAGCGTCGTGCGTGTTGACTTCGACGAGGGCAACGTCGCCGACGTAGACCATCAGCACGAAGAAGAGAAGGGCACTGAACGCGCGGGCGACTGCACTGCGGACGTTGTGCGTGAGCAAGTAGACGAGCAGGGAGAAGGACGTGAGAACGATCGTGGCCGCAAGGACCTGATTGGTCAGGATCAGTCCCCCGGTGATCCAGCGTGACAGGTCACCCATTAAGCATCAACCCCGCGTCACCCTTGCCAACCGTCATGCCGCCGAGCGGACTCGGGCTACCGTCCGGCCAAGCCCAAGATCGCCCGTTGGCTCACTCAACGCAGTGCCTGGACGAAATAGACCGCAATGTCCTGGTTCAGATAGTACTGGTCGTTGAAGCCGCAGAACCGAAAGCCCAACTTCTCGTAAAAGTGCAGCGCTGGATAGTTCTTGGTGGCGGCCTCGACGAGCATGCCCTGAAGGCTCTGCTCCTTCGCCCATTGCCGCGCATGGCGCACAAGCGCCGACCCTATGCCTCGCCGGCGCAGGTCCTTGTCGACCGCCAGGTTCGTCACCCAGAGAAGGTTTTGCCACGGCTGGATCCTTCCGTCGAGGTAGCCACGCACCTCGCCGTCGACCTCGGCCACGAAGAACCCCTCGCCCTGCTGCCAATCGTCGAGCAGCTGCTCGAGCGCCCGGGGGTATTCGGCGCGCATGAGGCGAGGCAGGCGCACCGTTTGAAAGTTCACTGAGATGTTGGCATCACCTTCGTTGACCCGCATCTGCCAGACATGGTCGGTCACGTAAGTGTGGTCCAGCGCCAAGCACGCATTGACGTCGGCCAGGACCGCGGGGCGTACGTTCATTCTCTCCTTCCGATCTGGCGCGTTCGAGAGGCCGGGCAATCCTGGCCACCTGCGCAGCTCCCATTCTATCACTCGAAGGCAGAAAAGGCAAGCGCCCCCACAGAACTGGGGACGGCAGGCAACTAGCGTGAAACGATTGTGAACAATTCCCTACTTGGGACTTGACATGTGAGCGGGACAGTTGTATGATGAACGCCAAGGTGTGTCGCAGAGTTCCTAAGATGTACCTGCGGCGCTGCAATGCGCCGCCTGGATCCGGTCTGTACGGACGTGATGGCTAGGCCGCGGGGTTGGGGGGGCCCTTCGGCCAGTCGTTAACACCATCGCGATTCGTCAGATAGGGGTGACACCGCCCGGTGTCACCCCTTTTGCTTTCCTTCGACCTGAAGAGTATCTTTCAGGAAGCGCAGGATCTTTGCCTGGTACAGCTCCGGATATGTCCAGGCCGACCATGCATGTCCCGAGTTGTTGATCCACAACTCCTTCGGCTCGTTGGTTGCCTGGTACAGACGCAGGGCGTGGTCGACGTGCACAAGGTTGTCGGCCGTTCCGTGGATGATTAGCATGGGGATGTGAACCTGCCGGACCAGAGCGACAGGGTCGGGCACGCCCGGTACCAGCCATTCAGGCGGCAGCAGGTAGCTCCGCGCATAGTCCACGTTCTTCCATTCGGCAAAGAGGCTATCCAGGATCAGTCCCTTCAGGCGGCTGTCCAGCGCAGCGGCGTTCACCAGTGCCGCCGCGCCGAGGCTCTGGCCCAGCCCGACCACTCTATCGCCTACTCCGTGGGCCTGCAGCCAGTCGAGTGCGGCCCGGATGTCAAGCGCTTCCTCCGGGCCGATGGTAGTCGGGCGCTTGTCGCTTCCTCCGTGACCGCGCAAGTCCGGTGCCATGACGTTGTAGCCGGCATCGTGAAGCCATGGGATCAGCCGCAGGAGTGTCCACTTGGAGTCCTGGAGGCCATGGGCCAGTAGCACGGTGGAGGTGCTTGCTCCAGGGGCAGGCACAAACCAGGCCGTCAGGTGGAGGCCATCGTCCGTCGTGAGCGTCACGTCGGCATAGGCCAGCCCGGCATCGCCCGGGTTCTGCCAAGGTGGAAAAGAGGGGGCCTCCCCTCCGCCGGGCGGGTTGTAAGTGTAGTTCAAGCGGTCCATCACCCGGTTGATGGTCCGCCATGCGGGTGAGTAGGGCTTGCGGAAGAGGTCGCTGGCCGCGATTGGCACGGCGGCGAGCAAGACGAGGAGTAGTGTGATTCCCAGGAAGAGTGCATAAGACATGGTTCCCTTCCTCGTGGTCCCCGGCCCCTGGCTGCCCGATCGCCTGCGCCGTAGCAGGACGGCATGTGCCAACGAAAGCGAGAAGGCGATCAGGGCAAAGGCGGCATAGCCAAGCGCGGCGTGCTGGACGCGCTCGATGTACCGCACGGCGATCACCCCGCCCGCGAAGAGAACGAGAACCCAGCCCAGAGCCGCGGCAACGGCTTGTGGTGGTCGCTCGGGCGGCACCGGAGGGCGCCCGATGCGCGCAGCCAAGACGCCGGTCACCCACGTGATTGCCCCGGCAGAGGCCGACAACCCTAAGAGGATAGCTGCACCAGGCACAAGTGCCATTATGGCCTAGGATCCCGCGCCGCGCAATCTGCATGCCGGCGCCGGTTCTGGTCGGAGCACTGTGATCTACCCGGTGCCTGCTTAGCTTGCGTCTGAGCGCACTTGCGATACAATGTCCCCAGTGACCGTGGCGCGCGGGGCGGTGCCCGCTTGGCCCCGACCGGACTTGCGCCTTCTCAGTATCACGGCAGGAGGCACTCATCATGCAACCCATCAATGAAAAGCTGGCCGACTTTTACCTTGGACAGAAGTTTGATCTCAAGGAGGGCAAGGCCCTCGACGAGCCGGTAACCTACGACGCCCGCGATCTGACCACCCATGCCGTGATCGTCGGCATGACCGGAAGTGGCAAGACGGGTCTGGGCGTCATCCTCCTTGAGGAGGCCGCCTTGGACAACATCCCGGCGCTAGTGATCGACCCGAAGGGCGACATGACCAACCTTCTGCTGACCTTTCCTGAGCTGCGCCCCGAGGATTTCCTCCCCTGGGTGAACGAAGACGACGCGCGCCGCAAGAACATGGAGCCGTCGGCCTTTGCCGCGGCCCAGGCCGCCTCGTGGCAGAAGGGTCTGGCAGCCACGGGGCAGGATGGTGAGCGCATCCGCCGTCTGAGGGAATCGGCCGAGTTCGTCGTCTACACGCCGGGCAGCAGCGCCGGACGCCCGATGAGCATCTTGGAAAGCCTTAGGTGCCCCGCCCTCTCGTGGGACGATGACAGCGAGCTGCTGCGCGACAAGGTCGGGAGCATTGTGTCGGCATTGCTCGCCCTGGTGGGGGTACAAGCTGATCCAATGCGCAGCCGGGAGCACATCCTTCTGGCCAATCTCTTTGAGAACGCCTGGCGCGCTGGGCAGGACATGGACCTCGCCAAGATCATCGTCGGTGTCCAGAGACCCCCCTTCACCCAGCTTGGCGTCATGCCCTTGGACACCTTCTACCCCGAGAAGGAGCGGTTGGAGCTGGCGATGCTGCTCAACGGGCTCATGGCCTCGCCCAGTTTTGCCTCCTGGACCCGCGGCGATCCGATGGAGGTCGGAGCGCTGTTCCACACCTCGACCGGCAAGCCCAAGGTGAGCATCGTCTACATCGCTCACCTCTCCGATGCCGAGCGGCAGTTCTTCGTCACCCTGCTGCTAGAGCAGGTCGTGAGCTGGATGCGCGCGCAGACTGGGACGACGAGCCTGCGTGCGCTGCTCTACATGGACGAGGTATTTGGATATCTGCCGCCCACCGCCAACCCGCCCAGCAAGCGTCCGATGCTCACTCTGCTGAAACAGGCGCGCGCCTTTGGGTTGGGGCTGGTTCTGGCCACCCAGAACCCGGTAGACCTCGACTACAAGGCCCTAACGAACGCGGGGACCTGGTTCATCGGCCGAATGCAGGCCGACCGGGACAAGCAGCGACTGCTGGACGGGCTGGAGGGGGTGCAGACGAGCAGCGGCGGACCAAGCCGCGGTGATTTCGACAGGATGATCTCGTCCATGCAATCGCGCGTGTTCATCCTGCACAGCGTGCACGAGGACAGGCCGACCATTATGACCACCCGCTGGGCCATGAGCTACCTGCGCGGCCCGCTGACGCTCTCACAGGTGCGAACGCTAACGCCGCAACAACCCCAGCCCGCCGCCACAGCGACGACGCCCTCTGGCGTGGCGCAGGGCAAGGCGGCAACAGGTGCCGCCCGTGGAACGGCAGAACAATCCGCCGGCCCGCCATCAGGCTCTGGCTACAGCACCGTGCCGCCCCAGCTGCCGTCCGAGGTCCAGCAGGTCTACCTGCCCGTAGACGTCGAGTTCGAAAGCGCCGTGACGGCCTGGACCAAGGCTCAGGGCGTCTCAGTGCGCTCCAGGGAGCCTCTGCAGGGCAGCCTGATCTTTGCGCCCGGGCTGGTCGGGCTGGGTACGATCTATTACGCTCACGCGGCAAGCCGCCAGACCTTTGAAGAGCAGGTCGCGTACCTATTGCCTGCGACAGGCGAGGATTTGGACTGGTCGACGGGCAGGGTGCAGCTCGCAGCCAAGGATCTGGCACGCGACCCTATGCGGGGAGCCTTCTTTGCCGACCTGCCCCGCGACCTCGGCACTGCGAAGAAGCTGGCCGCGCTGCAAAAGCGGTTCGAGGACTATCTGGCGTTCAATGCGACCTTCACACTGCGCCACAATCCAAATCTGAAGCTCTACTCGGAGCCGGGTGAGAGTGACGAGGCGTTCCAGCGTCGGTGCCGGCAGGCGGCCGAGAAGGCCCGCGATGAGGAGTTGCAGGAGCTCGTGGGCCGCACCAAGAAGAAGCTCGACGTGCTAGAGGCCAAGCTGGAGCGCGAAGAGCGAGAGCTTGAGGTGGACAAGGACAAGCTCTCGGGCCGCAAAGGGGAGGAGCTGCTCTCCGGCGCCGAGACGGTGTTCAGTCTCTTTAGCGGCCGCAGAAAATCATCGGCTCTCTCGTCGGCCTCCCGCCGGCGGCGCATGACGAAAGAGGCCAAGGCCCAGGTCGAGGAGTCGGAACAGGCCATCAAGGGCCTCGAGGCGCAGATTGCCGAGCTGGAAGAAGAAGCTAAGCAGATGGAGGCGGAGCTGACGGCCAAGTGGCGGGGGCTGATGGACGAGGTGAAAGAGATCGAGATCCGTCCACAGCGCAGCAATGTACGCGTCAGCCTCTTCGCGCTGGCATGGATCCCGCGCTGGGAGGTAACTGTTGCCGGGCAGACGGTGGAGCTGGCGGCCTACCAGTCAGAGAAGAGCGAATAGCAGGTCAGCTAGACGCAGCCGAAGGGGCGACCGCCGGGGTCGCCCCTTTCTATTTGTCCGCTCCAACCCGGCAGCTGCCCGGCTTCCCCTCGTCTCCCTCAACCTGCACCCGGCCGGGGAAGAACTGATTCACGACCCATGCAACCGTCACCAGGTGCGGCGTGATCTCCTCGCAGGTAAAGTCAGTTGCTCCGGAGGCAAGAGCCGCCGGGAGCACTAGTTGGTCAGCCATGTGGCGGTCGAGGGCGGCTGTGCCGTCGAGATAGGCCAGGAGCTCGCCGGCGGCCTCCTCGGCTACGCGCTCGGCCGGCTTGCCCAGCTTTCCCAGCGATGCAAAGCCGGCGGAAGCGTTATCCAACTCGGCCCACAAGAAGACCATCGTCCCCTGGCCCCTGGAGACGGCGTCTACCTGGTCAATGCGGGCGTTCACGCCGCGCGAGCGCAGTGCCCGGAGCGCGGCGGCTTCCTGTCGAGTACCGATGTGCTTGGGTAGGTTGCTGCTGGCCGAGATGCCGCGAACGCGCAGCACCGCCCCGCGCTCCCTTAGGTCCAGCCCATGGGGAACCTCCTCTCCCTCGATGGTCACCCTCACCTCCCCGCCGCCCATCGGATACCAACCCCACTTCTCGATCTGGAGCTTGGCCGCGATCCCCAGGCGCGCCAGCACAGGCAGATACACATGCTTCAAGTAGTCGAGAGATGGGCTCCATGCGACGTGTGTGCCCCCGCGCAGTGTAACCTGCGACGGGCCGCCGGCCAACGCCAGCGGCAGGAGCACTGTCTGCAGGATGAGGCTGACCGCACCGGCACTGCCTCCTTTGGTCGCCTGCGAGACGTCGAACGTGTAGCTGCCAGCTTGGGGAGGCGATTGCGGGACAAAGACGATCTGCTGCGAGTTGAGCCGGTCGCCCTCCAGTCGGGCGCTGCTAATCTTCGCGGCAGCCCGGACCGCAGTCAGGTGTTGCGGCTGAAGCCCTGGTTTGCGCCTTCCTGCCCGGATCCGTTCGACCCTGAGCGGCTC
>Ga0316622_100004590_pt1 | contig 10164 bp, 6 predicted proteins | sample OWC_Aug_OW2_C1_D_FD_207646 | JGI IMG/M metagenome (GOLD analysis project Ga0316622, IMG submission 207646) | Wetland soil microbial communities from Old Woman Creek delta, Ohio, United States - OWC_Aug_OW2_C1_D5_C | ecosystem: Environmental > Terrestrial > Soil > Wetlands | place: USA: Ohio... | reverse complement strand
GGGCCTGTCGGTTGACGGGGTGCTCGCGGCCACGTATTGCGCGAGAGACGGGATCGCCGATCCCAACGGCGTCACGATGGGATTCGCCCGCGCGGCACGCGACGCCGGCGCGGACATCGTGCGCGGCTGCGAGGTCACCGGCATCGACGTGATGAACGGCCGGGTCGCAGGCGTGCGGACGACGAACGGCGCGGTCTCGGCACCGATCGTCGTCAATGCCGCCGGCGCGTGGGCGGGACAGGTCGCCTGGATGGCGGGGATTGACGTACCCGTCACACCGCTTCGGCGGCACATCTTCATGGCGCAGCCGGCACGCGACACGACGTGGGACGATGCCCCGCACCGCGGCAAGGTTCCCTCCACTCGCATCCTGGTGATCGATTTCGCGACCTCGTTCTACTTCCACCGCGAAAGTGGCGGGCTGCTGTTCGGCATGGGCGACCCCGCCGAACAACCCGGGTTCGACACAACGGTGCGCTGGGACTTCCTGCCGGAGGTGGTCGAAGCGGGGGTGATGAGGCTGCCTGCGCTGGCCGATGCGGCGGTCTCGCACGCGTGGGCCGGGCTGTACGAAATGACGCCGGACGCGATGCCAATCATCGGCCCCGCATCCGGCCGCGACGGGCTCTATACCATCGCCGGCTTCAGCGGCCACGGCTTCCAGCACTCGCCTGCGGCCGGACGCGTGCTGGCTGACCTGATTGCCGGCCGTGACCCGGGCTTCGATCTCACGCCGTTCGCGCTTGGCCGCTTCGCCGGCGACAGACGGACGGCCGAGCGCCACGTCGTCTGACAGAGAGCCAGAAGCCAGCATTGTCCGTCCTCACCCACTCGAGGGACCCACACCGCGAAGGCCGGGTGATGCGAACGGGCGAGCGGGACCGTAGATTGTGCTCATGAGCGACCAGACCTCGTTCGATGCCCTCGATACCCGCGTCCTCTTCAGGACGTATGCGGCAGTGGGATGGGTGGCCGGTCTCTTCCTCTACGGCTGGGGCGGACTCGTGTTCCGCGTACCGCTCGACGGAGGCCCGTCCGGCTCCGAATGGATGGCCGCCAGGATTGCAGGCGCGGCCGTCTGTGGCGTGGGCTTCCTCGCGCACGCGATGGCCGGGAGCGACGACGACGACGCGCGGAGAAAGGCACTCGGTTGGTGGGGCGCCGCGCACGGAATCGTCTTCCTGGGCGCCCTGGCGCAGGCGTGGGCGGTCGTCGGACTGGAGAGCCTCGGGTGGGGCGGCGCGATCGCGCTGGGAGCGCTCTTGGCGGCCGCCTGGCTGTTCCTCTTCTCCTGGAAGACCGCGGAAGGGATGCCGTGGGGCGCTCTCCGCGAAGAGGACCACAACTCGGTGCTCAGGGAAGTGCGGCGGGCATCCGTGCAGCGCCTGCGGTCACGCTATGAAGAGCAGATCCGCGCGGCCGCAGGCCAGGAGGAACGGAACCGGCTCGCCCGCGACCTGCACGACTCCATCAAACAGCAGCTCTTCGTGATCCAGACGGCGGCGGCCACGGCCCAGGCTCGATTCGAGGGCGACCCCGCCGCCGCGAGGGTGGCCATCGCGCAGGTGCGCGACTCGACGCGTGAGGCGATGACCGAGATGGAAGCCCTGCTCGACCAGCTTCGGGCGTCGCCGCTCGAGAACACCGGGCTCATCGAGGCGCTCAAGAAGCAGTGCGACGCCCTGCGCTTCCGCACCGGGGCCGACGTCCGGTTCTCGGTGGGGGAGCTTCCACCGAGCGAGATCCTGCCCCCCGGAGCGCAGCAGGCAGTATTCCGGGTGGCACAGGAGGCGCTCGCCAACGTTGCGCGCCACGCGCGCGCGACGCACGTCCTGGTCGCGCTCGACTCGGCACCGTTCAGCGTTCAGCTGCGGGTGGAGGACGACGGCGTGGGCTTCGACAGCGCACAGGCGGCGGCCGGGATGGGGCTGTCCAACATGCGGGCCCGACTCGAGCCGCTCGGCGGCGCCGTCGCCGTCTCGAGCACGCCGGGCGTGGGCACGGCGGTTCGGGTGTCCGTCCCTCACGCGCCGCAGCCGTCGGAAGCAGATGTCGCGGCCTACCGGCGCCGCGCGCTCGTCTACGTCGCGTTCGGCCTGACGTGGTTGGCAGCGCTGCCGCTATGGTACCTGGATCGCGGTCGCCTGGACCTCGTGATGTGGGGCGTGCTGATGGTGTTCAACGGCGTCTTTGCGGCGCGGGCCGTCAGCGCGTATCATCGCGCGCGACGGGCCGGCTCGAGCCCGGCAGGAAAGGCGCGGACAGCATGACGAGTCCCATCCGCATCGTGCTCGTCGACGATCACCGCGTGGTCACGCGGAGCCTGAAGGCGTATCTCGAGTCGTTCCCCGATATCAAGGTCGTGGGAACCGCAGTGAGCGGCGAAGAACTGCTCGAACACATCGACGACTGGAAGCCGCAGATCGTGCTCCAGGACTTGCTGCTTCCAGGGGGCATGGATGGGATCGAGGCGACGCGGCGGACGATCGAGCGCCGGCCGGAGGCTCGGGTGATTGCGTTGACCGCCTCGATGGACGAGGCGCGGATGATGGGGGTGCTGCGCGCGGGCGCCGCGGGCTATGTGCGGAAGGATGCGGATCCCGAGACGTTGCTGGCCGCCGTGCGCGCGGTCGCCCGCGGCAAGACGTACATCGACCCCTCCGTCAGCGATCAGATGATGCGCGCTGCGGCTCCGCGCGACGGGTTGACGCCAAGGGAGCGCGAGGTGCTGCGGCGGCTGGCGCTGGGCCTCTCGAACCGCGAGATCGCGGACGCCCTCTGCATCAGCGAGGAGACGGTGAAGACGCACGTGGGCAGCGTGCTGGGGAAGCTGCAGGTCGAGAACCGCGCCCAGGCCATCGTCCAGGCGCTCAAGTGGGAGCTGGTGACGCTGGAAGAACTGCGGTAGGCAGGGCATCACGCTGCGGCCGCCGGGAAGCGCCGGCCTCGCCGGCGTTCTCCTCGGATGCACTGGCGCCGTGCGGTTCGCCTGGCCCGCCGACTGGCTACTGGCTACTGACTACTTCGTCGCCCCGTCCATCGCTTCGTTCGCCAGGCGGTCGGCGTGGGTGTTCAACTCCCGACGCACATGCTCGAAGCGCACGCGGCCGAGCTCCCAGACGAGGCGGCGCGCTTCTCCGTGCAGCGCCTGCAGCCCGGCGTTCTTCACCTTGTACTCGCCGCGCATCTGGCACACGAGAAGCAGTGAATCCGATCGGACCGTGAGGTTGGTGTAACCGTGTTCCTTCGCGTGGCGGAGGGCGGCGACGAGGCCGCGGTACTCGGCGACGTTGTTGGTGGCGACGCCGATGGCCTCGCTGAACTCGGCGACCACCGACCCGTCGGGGCCGGTGAAGCGCACCCCGTACCCGGCCGGACCCGGGTTGCCCCGGGACCCGCCGTCGATGTTGACGATCATGCGCGGGCTACTCCGGGGGGCGGGCGGCGGCGTCGGCCGCCGGGGGCACGTCCTCGTAGTAGAGGATACGCTGGCAGCTCTCGCACTGGTAGATGATCTCGTTGCGGCGCAGTTCGTTCACCGTCTGCGGCCGGAGCAGGATCTGGCAGGTGGAGCAGCGGCCCGCCCGGACGGGCGTGACGGCCGCGGTCTTCCGGTACTTCAGCACGCGCTCGAACAGGGCCAGCATCGGCGGGCTGATCTGGGCGGCCAGGGCGGCGCGCTCCGCCGCCAGGGTGCCGATGGCGGCGCCGGCCTCGGCCAACTGCGCGGCCAGGGCGGCACGCTCGGCCTCGATCGCGGCCTGCTCCCGGGTGAACGCCTGCTCGGCCTGCTTCACTTGGCCCGTCACCTCGTCGAACTCGAGCATCTGCTCCAGCAGGCGGTCTTCCTGCTTCCGGATCTCCTGCTGGGCGGTCTCGATCTCCTTCTGCATCGCCTGATACTCGCGGTTGGTCTTCACCTCCATGAGCTGGTCCCGGAACTTGGAGAGCCGGGCCTGCTGCATGGCCAGCTCCTTCTCGATCTCGCGCCGGGCGGCCTGGTTGGCGGCCAGGCGCGCCCGCTCGTGCTCGAGGGCCTGGCGGGCCGCGTCGAGGGCCGCCGTGAGCTGCTGCTGGCGGGCGGGCTCGTCGGCGATCGTCCGGCGGGCGCGCTCGGCGGCGTCCTCGATCTGCTGGAGGTGGATGACCCGTTCGAGATCAGGATGCATAGTGTCTGGTGGGCCCACCAGGATTCGAACCTGGGACGGGCCGGTTATGAGCCGGCGGCTCTTACCGCTGAGCTATGGGCCCGCATAAGCTTACTGCGAAGACCGCCCTTCGAGAAACGCCCGCAGCTTGCGGCTGCGCGACGGGTGCCGCAGCTTGCGCAGCGCCTTGGCCTCGATCTGCCGGATGCGCTCGCGGGTCACCGCGAAGCTCTGGCCGACCTCCTCGAGCGTGTGCTCCGAGCCGTCCCCGACGCCGAAGCGCATCTTGATGACCTTCTCCTCGCGGGGGGTGAGCGTCTTCAGGACCGAGTCGGTCTGCTCCTTCAGGTTCAGGTTGATGACCGCGTCCGAGGGCGACACGACGTTGCGGTCCTCGATGAAGTCGCCGAGGTGCGAGTCTTCCTCCTCGCCGATGGGCGTCTCGAGCGAGATCGGCTCCTGCGCGATCTTGAGCACCTTGCGCACCTTGGACACGGGGATGTCCATGCGCACGGCGATCTCCTCCGAGGTCGGCTCGCGCCCGAGCTCCTGCACCAGGGAGCGCGACGTGCGGATCAGCTTGTTGATGGTCTCGATCATGTGCACCGGGATGCGGATCGTGCGCGCCTGGTCGGCGATGGCGCGGGTGATGGCCTGGCGGATCCACCACGTCGCGTAGGTCGAGAACTTGTAGCCGCGCCGGTACTCGAACTTGTCCACCGCCTTCATCAGGCCGATGTTGCCCTCCTGGATGAGGTCGAGGAACTGCAGCCCGCGGTTCGTGTACTTCTTCGCAATCGACACGACGAGGCGAAGGTTGGCCTCGACCAGCTCCTTCTTCGCCTGCTCGGCCTGCGCCTCCCCGCGCCGGATCGTCTCGAGCGACCGGCGGAGGTACTCGGGGGTCTCGCCCAGGACGTCGGCCTGGCGCTTGACCTCGGCGCGCAGGTCCTTCATCTTCGCCAGGAGCGCCTTGCGTTCATCTTCTTTCAGCTTCGTCTTCCTGGCCTTCGCGTTCAGCTGGCGGTCGAGGCCCTCGGCCTCGCGCTGGACCCGGCCCATGCGCTCGACGGCCTCCTTGATGTCCTCGATGAGGCGCCGCTTCACGGGCTCGGTGAATTCGATCTCGCGGATGGCGCGCGACACCAGGATCCGCGCCCGCATGGCCTTCCAGCGCGCCCGGATGTACTTGCGCTTGTCCTTCTTCGGGGTCGCGTCGAGCTTCTCCAGGGCCTTCTCGTACACCTGGCGCGCCTTGCGGACCGCCTCGACCTGCTTGAGCACCTCGCGGGCGCGCTCCTCGAGGCGCTCGTCCGTGATCTCCTCGTCGTTGAAGATGACCAGCTCGCGGATGGTGCGCTGGCCCGCCTTGAGGCCGTCGCCCATGGCGATGATCTTCTGCGCCACGATCGGCGTGCGCGTGATCGACTTGATCACGGCCAGCTTGCCGCGCTCGATCCGCTTGGCGATCTCAACCTCGCCCTCCCGCGTGAGGAGCGGCACGGTGCCCATCTCGCGCAGGTACATGCGGACCGGGTCGTTCGTCTTGTCGAGGGTGCCCGGTGTCAGGTCGAGCTCGAGGTCCTCCCCCTCCTGCTTCTCCTCGCGGAACTTCTGGTCCGAGTCCACCACCTCGATGCCGGCGCTGCCGAAGGTGCTGAACAGGTCGTCCAGTTCGTCCGACGAGGTGATGTCGGCCCGGAGCAGATCGTTGACCTCGTCATACAGCAGGTAGCCTTTCTCCTTGCCGATGATGATGAGCTGCTGCACTTCGTCGAACTTGTCCTCGATTGACAAGGCGTCCTCCCTCAGGTCCCCGTAACCTCCAGCGCCGCCAGGCGCCGGAGCAGTTCATGCTTCTCCTGCCACAACCGATCGATGTCGCCGCCGCGGCCGGACTGCTGCAGGCGGTCGATTTCCTGCTGCACCGCCGCGCCCTCGCGCTCCAGGCGCAGCCGCTTCAGCGCCAGGGCGCACTCGTAGGCCGGCGCCGGAGGGGCCGCAGCCGCCCCAATGCCCGTGACCAGCTGCGCCTCCTCCTTGCTTAGACGCGCGAGAAGGGCCACCGGTGAACGGGCCGCGCCGGTCGCCTGCGCCCGGGCCGCCGCCTCCAGGATGGGCCCCGACGCCAGGCCCTCGAAATCGCCCGCCTCCAGGGCCCCGATGGCGTCGGCGGCGTCCTCGGGCTGGTTCATCAGCGCCCAGAGCAGCCCGCGCTCCGCCGGCTTGAGCTGGCCGAGCGCCGGCATTTCCCGTGCGCTCACTTCGGTCCGCCGCTCGACGGCCGCCTTCCTGATCTCGTCCCGCACCACCGATTCGGTGATCCGGGCGCGGTGCGCGATCCGGTCGGCGAACTGGTCGCGCGCCGCCGCGTCCGGGACGCGCGCCGCCACGGCCAGCATCTCCTGCAGAAACGCCCGGCGGTCATCGTCCCGCCGCAGGTCGTGAGCCGACGCCGCCCGGTCGAGCAGGTACTCGAGGTACGGCTTCGACTGCTGGAGCTGGGCGGCGTACTGCCGGCCCGACCGGTTCCGGATGAACGTGTCCGGGTCGTCGCCGCCCGGCAGGACGGCCACGTTCACCTGGAAGCCCTCCGACACCAGCAGGTCGCACGACCGCACGGCCGCGCTCTGCCCGGCGGCGTCGGGATCGAAGCTGAGCACGATCTTCGACACGAACCGGCGGAGCAGCTGGGCCTGCTGCGGCGTGAGCGCCGTGCCGCAGGTGGCGACGACCGGCAGCCGGCATTCCTGGAGCACCTGCGCGAAATCGAAGTAGCCCTCGACAAGGACGACGAACCCCGATTTCCGCAGCAGCGCCTTCGTGTGATTGAGGCCGTACAACGTCCGGCTCTTGGAGTAGATCGGCGTCTCGGGCGAATTCAGGTACTTCGGGACCTGGTCCGCGTCCATCGACCGGCCGGCAAACGCCACGATCGAGCCCGAGTCGCGGGCGATCGGGACGATCAGGCGGTTCCGGAACCGGTCCACCACCTGGCCGTTGTCGCGCTCGAGGACGAGCCCGCTCCTGAGCAGAAGCGGCGCCTGGAAGCCCCGTGCGCGCAGGTGCTCCAGCAGCAGGTCCCGCGACGGCGGCGCATAGCCGAGGCCGAGCGTCTCGATGGTTTCGGCCGTGATCCCGCGCGCGTCCAGTTGCTGCCGCGCCCGAGCGCCGGCCGGCGTGCCGAGCTGCTGCTGGAACCAGGCCGCGGCCGCCTCGTGGATCTTCAGGAGCGTCTCGCGATCGCGGGCGTCGGCCTCGTTCCCGTCCGGCCCCGTCTCCGGCACGGTCAGCCCGAACTTGCGGGCGAGCAGGCGCACGGCGTCCGTGAAGCCGACCTTCTCCTGCATCTCGACGAACTTGATGACATCGCCCCCGACGCCGCAGCCGAAGCAGTGAAAGAAGCCCTTCTCGCGGTTCACGTGGAACGACGGGGTCTTCTCGCCGTGGAACGGGCACAGGCCCTTGTAGCTGCTGCCCGCCTTCTTCAGCGACACGGATTCCTGGATCACCTGGACGATGTCCGCGCGGGCGCGCAGGTCCTCGATGAACGCCGCAGGAAACAGGGCCACTAGTCCTTCAACTCCGCCACGGTGACGCCCCCGCCGCCGTGCTCCTGCGGAGCCGGCTGGTGGGCGGCCACGAGTGGATGCCGGTCCAGGTACTCGCCGATCGCGCGCCGCAGCTGCCCGGTGCCGAACCCGTGGATGATCCGCACCTGCCGCTCGTCGGTGAGCAGGAGGTCGTCCAGGAACCGGTCGAGGCGCCCGAGCGCCTCCTCGACGGAGCACCCGATGACGTTGATCTCGGTCGCCGCGCCGTCGCGGGGGGTGACCATGACGTTGACGCTGACCCGGGCCGGTTCCGAGGGCGCGGCGCCCCCGATGACCTGCAGCTCCGCGAGCCGGACCCGCATGCGCTTGCCGCGCACGTCGATGTCGGCGTCGCCGCCCTGCACGGCCACGACGCGGCCCTCCATGCCGAGGCCGCGCAGCGCCACGCGGTCGCCGACCCGGGCCGGCGCGCCTTCGGGGGCCGCCGGCGCCGATTCGACCGCCCCGTCGCGCAGTTGGTCGGCAACCTGCTCGAGGGCCGCCTTCGCCTGCGCGCGCGCCTCGCCGGCCTCACCGGCCGACAGCGGCCGGCCGTGCAGCGCCCGCCGGCTCGCCTCGGCGCTCAACCGCTCGACCTCGCGGCGGAGTTCGTCGACGACCCTGTCGATGTCGTCCTTCGCGGCGCGCACCCGGGTGGCGATCTCCTCGTCGGCGCGCTGGCGGACTCGCTCTTCCCGTTCGCGCAGCGCCTGCTCGCGGGCCTTCATCCGGTGTTCCGACTCGCCGAGCGCTTCCCGTTCCCTGGTCACGAGGCGCCGCTCGTGGTCGAGGCTGCGCAGGTCGGCGTCGATCTTGGCCAGGTGCTCGGCCAGTTGCGCCTCCCGGGCCGACACGTTCCGCCTCGCTTCCTCGAGGACCGTCGGGCTGAGGCCCAGCCGGCCGGCGATCTCGAGCGCCAGGCTGCGCCCCGGCGTCCCGTACGTCAGGCGGTAGGTCGGGGCGAACGTCTCGGGATCGAACCCGAACGCGGCGCACGCGACGCCGGCCGTGGTCGAGGCATAGGACTTCAGCGGCTCGTAGTGCGAGGTCGCCACCACGTGCGCGCCGCGCTTCCGCAGATGGTCCACGACCGCAAGGCCGAGCGCGCCGCCCTCCACCGGGTCCGTCCCGGCGCCCACCTCGTCGAGCAGCACCAGCGCCGGCAGCGCCAGCGACCGGTCCATCTGGACGATGTTCGTCATGTGCCAGGAGAACGTGCTCAAGCTCGCCGCAATCGACTGCTCGTCGCCGATGTCGGCGAACACGGACCTGAACACCGGCGCGCGCGACCCGTTCTCGGCCGGGATGTGCAGCCCGGCCTGGGCCATCAGCGCCAGCAGGCCGGCGGTCTTGAGCGCGACGGTCTTGCCGCCGGTGTTGGGGCCGGTGATGACGAGCACCGTGGTGCCGGGAATGAGCCTGATGTCCACCGGCACCGGGCCCTCTTCCGGGACCGTCTGCGCCGCCGCCCCGTCTCCGCCCTTTGCCGCTCCCTGCGCGTCGGCCAGCCGCTGGCAAACGGCCGGGATCAGCAGGGGATGTCGGGCGGCGAGCAACTCGAAGGCCCCGTCGCCAGCCAGGGCCGGCTCGGCGCCGCCCACCATCGCCGACAACCGGGCCTTGGCCTGGATCACGTCCAGTTCCGTGGCCGCCTCGATCGTCTTCTGCAGATCCAGGGCCCGGCGCCGGTACTGGTCGGTGAGACCGAGCAGGATCCGCCGGACTTCCTCGGCCTCCTGCTGCTCCAGCGCCACGATGTCGTTGTTGATCTCGACCGTGCTCAGCGGCTCGAGGTACAGACTGGCTCCGCTCGACGAGCTGCCATGGATGATGCCCGGAATCGCCGAACGGTGCTCCGCGCGCACCACCAGCACGAACCGCCCGTTCCGGTCGGTGACGACCTGGTCCTGCAGGTACTTGGCCGTGTCACGGTTCCGGAGGAACGACTCCAGCGTGCCTTTCAGGCGGGTCCGCTGCCGCCGCAGGCGATCGCGCACCATCTTCAGCTCGGGGCTGGCGCCGTCGGCCACCTCGCCCGAGGGTTCGATCTTGTGCCGCGTGTCGGCGATCTCCCCGCGGAACGACGCCCCGCCGTCGGCCAGCGCCTTGAGAATCGGGAACGGGTACTCCGTCCGCCGGATGGCCGCGCGGGTGGTGTCGATCGACTCCAGGTATTCGGCGAGGCCGAGCAGGCGCATCGGCTCGAGCGCGCGGCCCTCCACGACCAGCGCCCCGAGGATGGCCGGCAGCTCGGCAGGCGCCGACAGGGCGAACCCGCCGACCAGCTCGTTGAAGCGCACCCCCTCCGAGGTGGCCGCCAGCATCTGGGCCACCCGGCGCGGGTCGGTGGCCGGCTTCAGGCCCGCCAGGCGCTCGGCGCCGAGCGGGGTCACGGCGCAGCCGCGCAACACATCCACGATGTG
>Ga0316622_100004589_pt1 | contig 10166 bp, 8 predicted proteins | sample OWC_Aug_OW2_C1_D_FD_207646 | JGI IMG/M metagenome (GOLD analysis project Ga0316622, IMG submission 207646) | Wetland soil microbial communities from Old Woman Creek delta, Ohio, United States - OWC_Aug_OW2_C1_D5_C | ecosystem: Environmental > Terrestrial > Soil > Wetlands | place: USA: Ohio... | reverse complement strand
TTCTCGTACTGGTGATATTTCCAGGCTCCGATGCCCAAGGCATCGCTTGGTCAGCGCTGGCGACCTCTTATGCAGGCCTCATTGTGCTGCAGGTTCTGTCTCGCCGGGTTGTTCGAGGATTCGGCGGACGGGAGATACTGCGGCACGTGTGGAGACCACTCGTGTCGACGGCAGTCATGGGTGCAGCGGTCCTCGCGGCCTCAAAATTGCTTGAAGGTGCCGCCCCGGCATTTCGACTGCTGCTCGAAACAGGTGTTGGGGCATTCACCTATGCCATAGGCATCATTGTTCTTTGGCGAGTCGCCGGGTCGCCGGACGGCGCCGAGAATTATCTCCTGCAGAAGCTATGCCCTCGGAAGCGCGTTGGTTCGACGATAGAGCCGGAGCGATAAGCACACTGCGATACCTCGGCATTCATCAGAGGTACTGTCTCAGCAACTGCTCCGACACAGTCCACAGTCGCTCCGCTGCGTCCACATCGAGCGCGCGCCCGTCCGGTACGATCGGGTTGCAGGCCCTGAAGAAATGGCCACTCACGGCGGCAAGAGCCGGCGCAGTAGCAACGTAGCAGCTGGTAGCAGCACCCTGCTCCACCGTCAACTTGCGCTTCGGGAACAGGCCCCTATACCCACCCAGGGACCAGCCGAAGTGCCGGAACAGTTTCGTGTCCACCAGCCCCGGGTGCAGGGCGTTCGACGTTGCCCGAGTGCCCCGTAGGCGACGCGATAACTCCAGCGAAAACAGCGCGTTGGCCAGCTTGGACTGGCCGTAAGCTCTGCCGGGCTGGTAATCGCGGTTTCCTGCGAGGTTGTCCCACTCGATGCCGGATGGGTCTGCTCCCCCCATGGCGATGCTGGAAACGACGACTACCCGCCCTTGAGGCGCTTGCTTTATCAGGTCGATCAGGTGCGCGGTCAGCAGGAAATGGCCGAGGTGATTCGTTGCGAACTGCTTTTCAACGCCTTCCACCTGCTCCAGTTGCTTCAGCGCCATTACGCCTGCGTTGCAGATCAGCACATCGAGCGGAGCGGCAAGTGCCCGTACGGATTCCGCGCAGGCTACGACGGACGGGTAATCCGTCAATTCGAGCATGAGCGGAGTCGTTTTGCCGCCCACGGACGCGCATGCAGCCCGGGCCCCCTCCAGCGTACGACCTGTGCCGATCACGTGGGCACCACGCATCGCAAGCACTCGCATCGTCTCGAGTCCAATGCCTGAGGTCACCCCAGTAATTAGCACCGTCTTCCCCGACAGATTTACACCTAGCGTGACCTCCTCTGCCGTCGAGCTGACGTCGAAGGAACTGATCGGCACGCCTGGTGGACGCTCAAACGGCCGGTTGGCCCGCGCTTCCGAGGCGGCACGCCATCTCCGTGCCCGTTCCGCGTAGAGTCCCAGCCCGACGGCACCGAGGCCAGCTGCGATACCGAATACCACACCCCTGCGCGTCCACATACTCACATTCCCTCATTCGTCTGAGATCCCGCGATCCTAACCTGGCGTGCCCGCGCAGATGCCAACGCGGAGATCAGCAACGCTGCCAGCAGGAGGTCCGCGCTGCCACCACCCCCCGTTGATTTCGAGCCGTCACCTGGCCTGCCATCAACCGGACTTACAGTCACAGTCACCGATTTCCGGGTACTGCCCCCCAGGCCGCTGCACTCGAGGTCAAAGGTACTGGTGGCGTTAAGTGGCCCCGTTTGTTGCGAACCACTCGTTGGCTTCGTACCAGCCCAGACGCCGCCGGCCGTGCAACTGCTGGCCCCATTGGATGACCAGGTGAGCTGGCTCTGGCCGCCGGCGCTGACGCTGGTGGGGTTGGCCGCGAATTGAATGACCGGTGCCTCGACGATGCTCACGACCACTGTTCGCGAGGTCACACCCCCTTGCGCGCTCGTGCAACTGAGCACGAAAGCCGTCGCGGCAGGGATCGGGCCTACCGTCTCGCTACCCGTGGTCGCCTTGTAACCGGTCCAGCCGCCGCTGGCTGCGCACGAGACAGCATTCGTCGAACTCCAGCTCAACTTTGTCGTGGCCCCTGCCGGAACGCCTCCCGGCTCCGCCGTCAGGACGACCTGTGGACCCTGTGCGGCAGCAGTCTTGAAGCCCGGCTGCACCTTCCAGCCAGGATTGCTCGCCCCGACCCACTCATAGGCTCCTGCCTCCGGCGGCCCAGACCGTGCGTTGCCATTGAAGTCGGTATCCGTCGCGTATGCCGGCGTCCCGACGCCAATGACCTTCGACGATTCGGTCGGATATGCATCGAGGCCAGATGGGTCCACCAGGTCGGCGGCAGCCGTCTCTCCGGTTACATAGCCACTACCCGGGAATGTACTGGTTGCCGGACTAATTACGTTTCCGCTCACGGTGACCCCTGTGAGGTCGCCAACAGCGAAGCCACCGCCTTCGCAGTAGATCGCGTTGTTTGCGAAGATGAGTCCTGGTCTCCCGCCCCAGCCGGATAGCCGGACGCAGGGTTGCCCGCCGACAATCGTGTTGTGCACGAACTGCAGGTTGCCTGGCACGGCTCCCTGATGACTCTGGGAGTTGAAGCCGTTGCTCGTGCCACCGAAGATGATGTTGTTACGGATACGCGCGTCGGCGGCTGTCTGGATTGCCGTGTCCCCACAGGCCCACATCACGTTACCCTCGACGACATTGACGGGATTGCCGTTCGTGCCATAGGTGAGGATGCACGGATAGCCGGTGTCGTGGATCACGTTGTCGCGAACGACGTTGCCATAGGATCCAATCTTGATTTCGATGCCGTCGCCCTGCGTAGACTGACTCGTGTCGTGGATCCAGTTGTTCTCGATGACAGAATTGCGGACGACGCACTCAGCGTAGTTACAACCCACGTACATACCTTCGCCTGTCCCGCCACCGCCGGCCCCCGTCCGGTAAATCTGGCTCCGGCGGACCGCGATGTCGTTCATACTGCTGCGGAAGTTGATCCCGACGTCCACATCGTGAATTTCGAGATCCTCCAGCGTTACGTGTGCCGGACTGCTGTTAAGGTTGATCCCGTCGCCACCGTTGCTGCTGATCTCAAGTCCAGCAATCGTGAGATACGTCGCGCCCTCTACGTTGATCGTATTCTGCACCGGCGCGCCGGCGGCCCGCCGGACGTGGGGCCGCGTCTCTCCTTCGGCCGCGCGAATGAAGACTGGCTGGGCCACCGTACCCTTGACAGTGATGCTGATGCGGCCTGCGTCGTAGTAGTCGCCGGTGTGGACAATCAGTGTGTCCCCCGGGGCCAGGGACTCCACTGCCTGCTCGAAACTCTGCGTTGGGTACAGGTCGAGCGTGGCGGCCAATGCAGGATTCACCATGGCCGGCGCGGCTACCGCAAGAACCGACAAAGCCAGTCGTCCAACGATCCGCCAGATTCCACCACGCGGTCGGGCACGGCTCTGGATAATTCGCATTTCCGCCTCCTTAAGGCGCATTAGAGCGTCACCAAATCGATTTTCGCGACTCGTTCGACATAAGCGCGCCCAACTGGTTCCCAAAAAGCGAACGCTGTCGCGGCCTATGGTAGATTTGCTGACAAATAGCGGATTGTGCCACCGGCACGCTGATCAACGTATCAAGAACCAAGCGGCGGCGGGCGGGACTTGAACCCCTGATAGCCTGTTGAAAAAAAGGTCGACATGACGGTCTCGAAGCTCATGCTCAGGTTCTTTTGGCAGGCCGGTCTGCCCAAGGGTCGTGCCGGCGCGTCTCCGCGGGAACGTTCTCGCTCGCTGGGCTGGACATCGGGATCATGAAGGTCGCTGCGCAGACGCCGACCCCAGGTGGACAAAGGAAGTGGTGGAGCGGTCAGCCGCAACACCCGCAGCAGCGCGCAACAGCCGACCGTGAGGCCCGCTACGAAGCGCACCTTCGCGAGACCGCGGACCTTCATCTTGCGCAGCGGCCGTCCATCCGTGCCCCAACCAAAGATCTCCTCGACCTGTTTGCGAAACCGCCGGGTCGCCCGGTCGCCCGCGTGGCGCGTGGTGCGCCCGTCGAGCGTCGAGCCACCCTTGCGACCGTCTTTGGCGGCGACGTGCGTCTCGTTCGTGCGCCGCTCGCCATGGAAGTCCACCGCCGGATTGCGGCCCGGACCCGGCGGCTCGTCGCACCCATCCCGCCGGCGCATGCCCTTCACCGCCACCCACGACTCGATCAGCGTCCCATCGACCGTGCAGTGCTCGTTCGACAGCAGCACGGCGTCCCGCGCGCGGCGTACCACCCGGCGCAGCAGCTTCCTCGCCACCTTCGTCTCGATCAGCCGTTCGCGGTTCTTGGTGAAGGTCGAGTGGTCCCACACCGGCTCGTCGACCGAGAGTCCGACGAACCAGCGGAACAGCTGGTCGTAGTCGAACTGCTCCATCGGCGCCCGGACGAGCCACCCCAGCGGCACCGAGCCACGACCGCCCTCGGCGTACGCCCGGCCAAGGTCGTGGCTCATCGATGCCAGCGCCTCATCGAGCAATGCTCGAACCGCTCGCAGCGGCTGGTCGGCCGGCAGCTGGCTCTCGAGCGATACGTAACTGAACACTCCGCCCTGCTGAACATAGGCTCCGCGCGTCGCATACGCTCCGCACAACTGCGATGCCGAACTGTGCCTCATGTGGGGCGTTTTCTTTCAACAGCCTGATAACGAAGATGCTTTTCAACACGTGCAAGGTCGCTGACGCCCGCGTCATTGAACCCATGCCGCATGTGGACATCCGGGGACGCTTCATACGTGCCTGGTGTCTGCGCGAGTTTGCCAAGCACGGCATCGAGTTCTCCCCACTACAGGCCAACATGGGCCTGAGTCACAAGCGAGGCACGATCCGTGGCCTCCACTATCAAGTCGCGCCGACCCTCGAGGCCAAGCTCGTTCGTTGCACCCGAGGCTCGCTGTTTGACGTCGTCGTGGATCTTCGACCGGCGTCACCGACCTATTGCGCGTGGTACGGGACGATCTTGAGTGCCGACAATGCTCGAATGCTTTATCTGCCAGCGGGCTGTGCGCACGGTTGTCAGTCCCTGGAGGACGACACCGAGTTCCATTACATGACGTCGGCGGTCTATGCGCCCAACGACGTCCGCGGCGCGCGATATGATGATCGGGCGTTTGGAATCGAGTGGCCGTTACCGGCATCTTTGGTCTCCGAACAGGATCGCAACTGGCCGAGGTTCGAGAAGAGGCAGGGGGGAGCATCGGGATGATCATCGAAAACCTAACGACCGCGGCTCGCAACACCGCCGTGTACAACGTTCTCCAGGTTCGCGAGAAGGAAGGACGGCCGATTCGTGTGGGAGTGGTTGGCGCCGGCGCCACCGGCCGTGCAATCGCGCTGCAGCTAGGGACGCCGGTCCCCGGGATGCGACTGGCCGCAATTGCGAACCGGACGGCCGCCCATGGCGAACGCGCTTTCCGAGAGGCCGGCATCGTGTCATGGCGCAGCGCGAGCAGCCCACAGGCCGCGGAGGTGTCCATCGCGCGTGGCACGCCGGTGCTGACGGACGACCCGACGGTGCTCAGCCGGTGCGCGGCGATCGACCTGATTGTTGAGGTCACAGGGACCGTCGACTTCGCCGCCAGCGTCGTGCTGGATGCGTTCGAGCATCGCAAGCACGTCGTGCTGGTAAATGCCGAGCTGGACTGCCTACTTGGCCCGATATTGAAAGCAAGGGCAGCTGCCGCCGGAGTGGTGCTGACGCACACGGATGGCGACGAGCCGGGCGTCGCGATGACCCTCTTCCGATACCTGCAGTCCGTCGGACTCCGCCCGGTCGCCGCCGGCAACATCAAGGGCATGGTTGACTACTATCGGACCCCGCAGACGCAGCAGTCGTTTGCGGAGCGAAACGACCAGGATGTCAGGAAAGTCACGTCGTTCGCCGATTCGACCAAGTTGTCCATGGAAACCACGGTTCTTGCCAACGCAACTGGGTTCAGGGCCGGGCGCCGGGGCATGTTCGGTCCGGCCTGCAGCTACGTCAGGGAGCTCGCGAATTTATTGCCCGCCGATCATATGCTGGACGGCGGAATCGTCGACTATTGCGTCGGAGCATCGCCGTACACGGGCGCTTTCGTGATCGTCCATGAAGACAACCCATACAAGCAGCGACAACTCGCCTACTACAAGCTGGGCGACGGACCCTTCTACGTCTTCTATACGCCCTTCCACTTGCCGCACATACAGTTGCCGTCCACCATTGGCCGTGCCGTTATACACGGCGACCCGACGGTCACGCCGATCGACGCGCCGGTTTGCCAAGTCGTGACGGTCGCCAAGAGAGACCTGAAAGCAGGTGAACGGCTGGACGGGGTTGGCGGTTTCTGCGCCTATGGACTGATCGACACGGACGACCGTGCCGGAGCCGAGAATGCGCTGCCCATCAGCCTGTCGGATGACTGCGTGCTGCTCCGCGACGTACACAAGGACCGCGTCGTCAGCTTTGCCGACGTCGCGCTCCCGGCCACCAGGTTGAGCGACAGGCTGTGGCGAGAACAGCGCCAGCGATGGCCCTACGGGGCGTCCGAGCGACGCGCTGCACAACAGTAAGCCCAGCAAGGAACCGCATGTCGAATATCGTCGTACTTGGAAGCGGGATGGGCGGCCTCGGCGCCGTGCACAGGCTGCACGCCGAAGGAATCCAGCCCGTCATCTACGAGAAGAGCACCCACTATGGCGGCCATACCGCGTCTTTCCGTAACGATCAAGGGTTCCTGTTCGACCTGGGACCGCACATCTCCTTTACCAAGGATCGGCGCATACAGGATCTGCTCGCGGAGAACGTGCAGGGTGAATACGAGAGCATCCAGATCTACCTCAACAACTACTGGCGTGGCCACTGGTTGACGCACCCTGTCCAATTGCACATGCACGGGCTGCCGCAGGACCTGATCGTCGAGATCATCGACGACTTCGTGACCGAGCAGAACGCGGAACAGCGCCCAATCAACAATTATGAGGACTGGCTGGTCGCGAGCTATGGAAGAAGGTTCGCCGAACTTTTCCCGATGCAGTACACGAGGAAGTACCACCTGACTTCGGCGGACAACATGAGCACGAACTGGCTTGGACCGCGAATGTACCGCCCAAGCCTCGAGGAGATGCTGCGAGGTGCGCTCTCCTCTTCTCCGCCCGCGGTTGAGCATTACGTCTCCAACTTCCGCTACCCGAGCCAGGGAGGCTTCCTGTCTTACCTGCATGCGTTCGCGCGCAAAGCGGACATGAAGCTCGGTCACGAAGTTGTCCGCATCGACGCAAACGCGAGGCAGATACGCTTCTCCAACGGCCGCGTGACGGGCTACGACCGACTGGTCTCGTCAGTCCCCCTGCCCGAACTCGTTCCAATGATCGCCGGCGTCCCGGAGGACGTGGCGGAGGCCTCCCAGCGCCTCGCCTGCTCAACCTGCGTCCTGGTCAACCTCGGCATCGGGCGCCCGGACATCTCCCGCGCCCACATGACGTACTTTTACGACCCAGACATCTGCTTTACGCGCCTGAGCTTTCCGCACATGCTGGCGCCGAGCAACGTACCCGAGGGAACCGGCAGCATTCAGGCCGAGGTCTATTTCTCGAGGAAATACCGCCCACTGACCGGGAAGCCTGAGGACTGGATCGACCCGGTCATCAGCGACCTTCGACGCTGCGGACTTCTCCGGGAGGACGATCGAATCCTCAGCCGGGGAGCCATGCTGGTCCAGTACGCGAACGTGATTTTCGACCTGGAGCGGGCGGCTGCCGTGGAAACCGTCCACGGATACCTCGACGACATCGGCATCGCCTACTGCGGACGCTATGGAGACTGGGGCTACATGTGGACGGACGAAAGCTTCGCCAGCGGAGAGCGGGCTGCCGAAAGTGCGCTGTCGACACAGCTAGCGGGATGATTAAGTTCACACGTCTAATATTCGCTGCACGCAGCCCTGCGGAGCGCCCTCCGCTGCACCGCCCTCCAGACGCTCCAGCCAGATCTCCCGCCAGAGAATGTAGTCGTTCTGCGGATTGAAGCGATAGAACTCCCCGCGGGCCGTGACGCCCTCTAGAATCACACAGGAATTCTTCAGCCGGATGAACCTGCCGCTGCTCTCCTTGATGAGCCGCTCGACGCGTCGCAGCACCCGGAATCGGCCGCCGCAGTACCGCACCATCTCGCGATCAAACCAAAGCCCACGATTCCGGTTGCGCCGGTCCAGCGTCTGCAGGATCTCGTCCTTCGATCTGACCCTCACCCAGTCACCCGGCCGAAGCCCCAGACTCAAGGTCGGCGTCTTCTCGAGCTGGCTCCCGACCCAGTGGGGGTATTCACAACCGCCGCGAAAGCGCTGCACCGTGTTGAACAACTCTATCGAAGTGCCCCTCAGGAACTCTACCAGCGTCACGTTGCCGGACCACAAAGGCGACAAGTACTGGCGCGGATCCCACCTGGGCAGAAACGAGGAGGCACGGAACAATTCCGTAGCCTGACAGCGGTACACCTCCTCGGTCGGGGTCTCCGTGCCGGACTCGCGCGTCAACACCGGGTTTCCCGGGGCTCGTTCAGCGATTCCGGCGCCCTGTGCGCGTTCCCCGGAGTAACGCCGCAACCACTCTTCTCTCCAGAGCATTTGGCAACCGGCCTGGCAGCCACCGTGCGCCCGTCCGTCGCACCTTATGCCTTCAAGTGTCACCGTGCCCGACATGCGTCTCAAGCCGGTGTATTCCACGATGTCGATAATCTTGTCGATTCGCTTGAAGACCCTATGAACCGTCCCGCAGTAGGGTGCCATCTCGGGCATGAACGGCAGACCGTCCACGCAGCCGCGATCGTCGAGCGTCGCCTCGATTTCCTGAATGCTGCGAACCTCGACGGTGTCCCCGGCTCGCAGTCGCCTTGCAGCCAATGTCCTGGGCTTAATGACCTTCATCACCGGATCCCTGGACCGCCCTGACCGGCGACCGAGACGCCTCCTTCGCATCCTCATGGAGAGCAAAGAGACCTCCCGCGGCGACCAGCAGGCACACGAGACCGAGCACGGCGAAGCCGGTGACCAATGCCCAGCGCAGGAGGGGGAACTCGAACAGCGTCAAGTCCGCGAGGAGGATGCGCCCGCCGACGAATCCGTAGGCGGCAAGCGAAATTGACGCAGCGGACGTGCCCAATGCGGCCAGCACGGTCCTGAAATAACTCTTACGGTGGGTCCGCATGTTTCAACAGGTCCGGCGCCCGGTTGGGCAGTCAAGCCCAGCCGATGGGAGCGTTCGCGTCATCAGGGGGCATCCAGGGGAGGCGGCGCGTTCCTGGAGACCTCAATCGTGCGGATCACGGCCTCCGCGGTCTGCTTCGGATTCAGGGCCTTGTCGAGCACGAGGGAAACGACGGCTGTCGCCAGCCGGCCGGCGCGGAGCGGATATCCAAACTCCTGCATCTTCGTCCGGTGGAAACGCCAGAAGTCGCGGCCTCGCCGCTTGAACAGATTCTTCGCAAGGTAGGCATAGTAGTTGCGCAAATGCTGCTTCAAGCGGAGGTCGAGTTCGTCCTCGGTGAGATAGAACGCGCCGTCACGCACCAGGCAACCGAGCGCCGAAGGCAAGTACGAATTGATGCGCTTCGCGAGCGACGTCATGCCTTCCCTCACACGTGTAAAGGTGAGGACCTGGTGAACGAAGCCAAAATCGCACTCCTTCAGGAAGGATATATAGGCCTCCGTGTCGGCGTGGATGCTCCCCTCGTCCCAGAACGGGATCTTCTTTCGAACGATGTCGGAACGAATCATGGTCGCGGTCGGGGAGCCGAGGAGGTACTGGCCATGCAATAGCCACCGTCGGCCAATGTCTCTACCGGAAACAATCGTAGTCCGGTAGGGCAGCCCGTACCACGCAACTCGCGAATCGCCAACCAGTCCGTATGCGCCGACCAGCCCGACGCCAGGATTCGCCTCGGCCAGCGCGACCATCCTTTCCAGGCATTCCGGGTAGATCCAGTCGTCAGCCTGTACCAGCTTGCAGTACTTGCTGCGCGGCGACATCAGCTCGAATGCATTGTTGTGATTACGGATGACCCGGACGAACTCCACGTTGTTGTGGATCCTGAACCTTGGATCCCGGGCTGCGAACTCCTCGGCGATCGACAGCGTCCGGTCCGTGCTGCAGTTGTTGACGACGAGGCATTCCCAATTTGGATAGGTCTGGTTG
>Ga0316622_100004588_pt1 | contig 10166 bp, 10 predicted proteins | sample OWC_Aug_OW2_C1_D_FD_207646 | JGI IMG/M metagenome (GOLD analysis project Ga0316622, IMG submission 207646) | Wetland soil microbial communities from Old Woman Creek delta, Ohio, United States - OWC_Aug_OW2_C1_D5_C | ecosystem: Environmental > Terrestrial > Soil > Wetlands | place: USA: Ohio... | reverse complement strand
AAGTGGCCGAGTTCCTACGCTCTGCTCTGCGTGGAGACGGCAAGATCGGTCGGAGGGTTTCGGTATGAGTGCTGAAGCGGCTTACAAGAAAATATTTGGAAGACCTAATTCGCTCAAAGAGGCCTTCACCCATTACTGCCCCGGTTGCGGCCACTCGATCGCCCACAGACTTGTGGCAGAATGCCTCGATGAAATGGGCCTCCGGGAAGTCACGATCGGTGTCCCTCCGGTGGGATGTGCGGTCCTGGCCTACAACTATTTCAATTTCGACATGGTCGAAGCCCCTCACGGCCGGGCACTCGCAGTGGCTACAGGCATCAAGCGCGTTCGGCCTGAAAGCTTTGTGCTTTCTTACCAGGGGGATGGAGATCTCGCAGCCATCGGCACCGCGGAGACGGTTCACGCGGCCAACCGGGGAGAAGAAATCAGCACGATCTTCATCAACAACGCGATCTACGGCATGACCGGCGGCCAGATGGCCCCGACCACGGTCCTGGGCCAGGAAGCCACCACGGCGCCGGGCGGCCGTGACTCCAAGCTTCACGGTCGACCGATTGACATCTCCAGGATGATCGCGATTTGCGATGGCGTCGTGTACGTCGAACGATGTTCCTTGGCCTCTTTGAAGCACATCCGCCAGGCCAAGAAGGCCATCCGGAAGTGCTTTCAGGTGCAACTGGACCATCTGGGATTCTCTCTGGTTGAGCTCCTTTCGCCCTGCCCGACCAACTGGAAGCTATCACCGAAAGAAGCCTGGGACTGGGTCAACGACGTCATGGTCAAGACCTATCCGATTGGCGTCATCAAAGACACCACGGGGTACGAGGACAAGAAATGATTACGCGAACTACTTTTGCAGGGTTTGGTGGCCAGGGCGTTCTCTTGATGGGCTACATCCTGAGCCACGGAGCCATGCTCAAAGGACTGAATGTCACCTACTTCCCTTCTTACGGCGCTGAGATGCGAGGAGGCACAGCCAACTGCACCGTAACCCTCTCGGACAGGAAGATTGCCTCACCGGTCGCGTCGAATCCGGATTTCCTTGTGGCCATGAATTACCCTTCCTTGGAGAAATTCGAAGCCCTGGTCATCAAGAACGGCCTGATTTTTATCAACGCTTCTCTCATTGAAGAAAGCCCTTCCCGCACCGACGTGGAAGTCTTGAGAGTCCCCACTCTGGAGCTTGCCCGCGAGGTCGGTTCGGACCGAGCCATCAACATGGTGATGGTCGGCGCATTGGCCGCCAGGACCGGCATGCTCTCCCTTGAAGAGACGGTTCACGGCATGCAGGCTGCTCTCAAGGGCAAAGAAAAAATGTTCCCATTAAATGAAAAGGGAATCGGTCGCGGCTTTGACTTTATTAAGAAAGGAAAGTGAGCCCACGGAGTAATGGAGCACTGGAGTACTGGAGTAATGGTTTAAACCCAATACTCCATCACTCCGATACTCCAACACTCCATTCCTTTTATTCTGTCTTCAGTATTCTGACTTCTTCTTTTCCACAACTTTAGGCACTTTAGGCATTTTAGCTCACTTTAGGCACTTTATTTCCGATATTTCCTGAATCTCTCCACTTCCTTCTTGAGCCAGTCCGGCCAGTACTCTTCTGAAATCGGATAGCTCGCATCCAGGGCCTGGAAAGATCCTTCGCCCGCGACCTTGGCAATCCTCTCCTGAAGATTGTACTTCACCTCATCCACCCCGATGAGCTTTGCCACCGCCCGATTGACTTCCTCCAGGGTCTTGTCATAGGGGTTACTCCCCTTGAAGGCCCTTTGAACCGCCAGTTCGTTGAGACACTCCTTGCCCCTGTGCCACTCTTTGAAGGAGGGGAAGAACATGGAGCCGTAAGACACCCAGAATTCGACATAGCTGGCGCCGGCATTGTACACGACCCACACGGAACCGCCTTCACTCACGCTTCCACGCACGATGCTGTCATCGCCCATGGCCACGTTCTTGCCCTTCAAAAGAGAATCAATGCCTCCAAACTTGAGGCCCACTTCCTGTGATCTTGTTCTTCGCACACCTTCCTGGAAGGTCCTCACCGCCTGGGGAAGTTTGATCAGTGCGGGAAACAAGAGTTTGTTGAGACCTTCCGCAATCCCCACCGTGACGCCCCACCCCGACTCCGGGTTGGGAATGACAATGTCCGCCCTGGAAGTCTTGTAGTGATCCACGAGTTCGTGCCCCAGTTCCCTTCGGATCTGGAAAATCTCCTTGCCTCGGAAAAGAGAACCCACATTGCCGAAATAGACGCCCTGGAAGACATCGGGCATCAGTTTCTCCTCCCGCAGACGTTCGGTCTCGCATCCACTGGAAGAGCAAATCGTCATTTCCGCGCCTTCGTATTCCCTTTCCGTGTGCCCATTGAGTCTCCGATGAGAGCAGGACTCGGAACTCACCACAAAGGCTCCGTCAATTTTCGCAAAGCAGAAAGGTTCAAAAGCCTTGTCGTCATTCAGGGCGATCATGGAGATCTCTTTGCCGTCGTGAATCAGGGCGACCAAGGCGAAGGTGGCTCTCCCATGAAGCTTGTCCACGAGTTTTCTGCCTGCCTCAAAAGAAATACCCGATTCATTGATGAACTTGTGGAGCAGGGCCCCGACCACTTCGGTCTTGTTGTCCGTTTCAAAAATGTACTCCCCTTCGAGGTCCGCCTTGAGATCGTCTTCTCTCACCAGATAGCCGTCCATGGTCAGCACAACGCTGTATTTGGAACGTTTCCTGGGACGGATCTCGATGGGCTCGGCATTGATCTTTTCCGCCACCTTTCTTTTCGTGTACCCGATGTTGCCGATGGCCGCGGTGGGCTCAAGATCCTGAAAGATCCGGACCAAGCTGGCGTCCACCACATCGGCGATCCTTCCAAGGCTTTTGTGAACATAAATGCCCTTCCTGGTTCCGATGGCGAGTCCTGTGCTCGCCTTGCCCCTGTGCTGGCAAGCGGCGGTTGCCAGAAACGCCTTGTTCACCAGCTCCGGATCCTTCACGCCGTACACGCCTGCAATGCCGTCCATGTGCCTCTCCTATGAAAACAGAATTTCGAGATCGAGCATAATCCCAGGAACGCACTCATATTCGATCTGAGGGATTCGTGTCAAGGGTGCTCGTACGTACAGTCCCCACGCGTTGTTTTCCTTGTCCTTTTTCGACTTGTCATTTATGATTCGTTCCCCTGAATGAGTCCTGCCGTTTGTTTTAGTCATCTCCGGAGCAAAAAGAACAAGAACCGTTGTAGCGGAGTTGTCACCCTGAGAGAAAGGAGACTCTTATTCGAAAGGTATGCTCCTCTTTGCTCCTGCTCAAGCCGGGATGGATCGCGGATCTTATTAGATTTGTCCTTCTGGCAGGGGTTGTTCTCCTCCAAGTGAGAACAAGAAGAGCCCCAGTCGCGTCTACCGCAGGCTGAGTCATACCCTCGCAACGGATAAGCCCAGTCCGAGTTATGAAAATCTCTCCTTGATTCCAAAGACTTCCGTTTTGTGATATTCCTGATTCACGCAGCGATAGGGGAATGAATGGTCTCCGGGCTGCACCCCGACCCAGCGGTGGTTTGAATACGGCATTCAACAGTGCCTGCGTCGACCACATGCAGGAGGATGTCTCATGACGCTGAAAAAGAAAATACTGATTGGCTACGGCGTCGCCTTTGTCCTCATGGGGCTGGTGGTCATATGGGCTGTGACAAATCTGGTCTCCCTGGGGAAGGCGAGTGATGCGATCCTGCGAGAAAACTACCGTAGCATCCTTGCCGCCGAGAACATGGTCGACGCGTTGGAACGGCAAGACAGTGGAGTGCTTCTTATATTCCTCGGGGACTCTGAAAAGGGAATCCACCAGTATCGTGAAAACGACGCCGTGTTTCTTCAATGGCTAGCCAGAGCAAAGGACAACATCACGATCCAGGGAGAAGGGGAGCTTGTACAATCCATCGAAGCTCACTATGCGAAGTACAGACAGGAGTTTTCTTCACTGACGGATTTGCGCGATGCGGCCAAGCCGCCTCCCCAACTCCCCTATTATCACAAGACGATTTTCCCTCTCTTCGCCGAAGTGCGCGAGTCGTGCATACGCCTGCGTAATATCAATGAGGAGACGATGTACGTCGCCAGTCTAAAGGCGGGCAGCGTTGCAAATCGCGCCATCTGGTCCACGGTTTTCGTAGCGGCGTCGGCTTTGATGGTCGCCCTGGTCTTCAGCCTGCTTCTCGCCGAGCGGATTGTCCGGCCGCTCCGGCGTTTCATGGATGCGTCCCGGAAGATTTCCGCAGGGGACTACACCGTTCAAGTCCCGGTCGAGACCGATGACGAGCTGGGTCGCCTGGCTGGCGAATTCAACCGGATGGCCACCCAGCTCGGGCAATACCATGAGATGAACATCGAGCAGATCATCTCAGAGAAGACCAAAGGAGAAGCGATTCTTTCCAGCATCGAGGACGGACTGGTCGTTTTCGACCCAGCCCTCAAGGTGACAGGAATCAATCCGGCCGGCCGCCGGATGCTCGATCTGGAATTTGCCCAGGTCCAAACCCTCGTGTGCGCGGACATCCTAGCCGCCCCCAATGTTTGCGAAATGATTCGAAGGACCGTCGAAACAGGGATGCATCCCGATGTTCCCGAGGAGCAGCGGATCATTACCCTTCAGAAGGGAGAGCGGCCGCGGCACTATCTCTTTTCCGTCACGCCGATTCGCGGACGGGAGCGCAACCTGTCCGGCATCGTGCTCCTGCTCAGGGACATCACTCGCTTAAAGGAAGTGGAAAAACTCAAGAGTGAATTCATCATGGCGGCCTCTCACGAGCTGCGCACACCGCTCACCGGTATGGGCATGAGTATTGACCTGCTCCTGGAACACGCCAGCCAGGGGCTTGCTGAAAAAGATCGGGAGTTGCTTCAGGCCGCACATGAGGAAGTCCACCGGATGAAGGCCCTTGTCAACGATCTTCTTGACCTGTCCAAGATCGAGGCAGGCAGAATTGAGCTGGAGTTTGAAAAAATTCCTGTTCAGACGCTTTTCGAGCATATGCAGGAAGTCTTCAAAGACCAGGCGGAGATGAAACATGTGAAGCTCACATTAGAACCGGCCGACGACCTGCCCGACGTTCGCGCGGACGCCAACAAAGCCACCTGGGTGTTGACCAACCTGATTTCCAACGCCCTGAGATACGTGAGCCAGGACGGTCAGATCCAAATTACGGCCAAAAAGATCGGCCCCCATGTCCACCTTTCCGTGCGCGACAACGGACCGGGTATTCCCACGGAATATCAATCGAAGATCTTTCAGAAGTTCGTGCAGGTGAAGGGACGACAGCCTGGAGGCACAGGTTTAGGGCTCGCTATCTGCAAGGAGATCGTGCGCGCTCATGGAGGCGCAATCTGGGTGGAATCATCGCCCGGTCAGGGGAGCACGTTTACCTTTACCCTGCCGGTAGCCCAATAGGAGGAACGCATGGAAAAGAAGGCGATTCTTGTTGTGGATGATGAAAAAAACATCCGTCTGACCCTGTCCCGATCCCTGGAACCGCTGGGCATACCGGTCCAGACCGCGGTCAACGGAGAAGAAGCGTTGCAGAAGCTTGGCGACGGCCGGTTCGCGCTGGTGTTCCTGGACCTGAAAATGCCGGGAATGGACGGCATGGAAGTGCTTCGTAGGATCAAGGATGACTGGCCCACGGTCCGGGTCATCATCATCACGGCCCATGGAACCATCGATTCTGCCGTGGAGGCCATGAAGCTCGGGGCGGCAGACTTCGTTCAGAAGCCGTTCAGTCCGGGCGAAATCAGGGACCTAGCCACGCTTGTCCTGGAACGGGAGGCACTCGACGAGGCCACCGCGGTAGACTACCGGGCACGGATCGAGTTGAGCAAGCGCCACATCACGGACAGAAATTTCGCGGCTGCACGTGAGAGCGTCAACAAAGCGATTGCCGATGACCCGGGTCAGCCCGAGGCCTACAACCTGATGGGAGCGCTGCTCGAAATCAAGGGGGACTCGGTGGCAGCGCAAAAGTTCTACCGCGCGGCGCTCGACATCGACCCCACGTACAAACCAGCCTCGGCAAATCTGGAGCGGACCACGTCCTGGCACAAGGCCGGAAAGGTCGATCTGGGACCGGACAGGGACGAGACCGGACTCCGGGAGGGGAGTAGCGAGAGAGGAGATGACCATGAGCAATAGCCTTTACATCGTGATCGTCGGCTGCGGGCGTCTTGGGTCGCACCTGGCCAATCAGCTCAGTCATGTAGGCCATTCGGTCGTGGTGATCGACAGGGATGAGTCGACCTTTAACGACCTGTCACCTGATTTCAGCGGCTTTCGGGTTGAGGGCGATGCCACGCAGATGACGGTGCTGAAAGAGGCCAAGCTGAAAAGGGCCGACGTCTTCTTCGCCACAACCCACGAGGATAACGTCAACCTGATGGTGGCCCAGATCGCTCGGAAGATCTTCAATGTCCCGCATGTTCTGGCCAGGGTCTTCGATCCGAGGCGCCAGCAGGTCTTTGACCGTCTCGGCATCGAAACGATTTGTCCTACATCGGTAGCCGCCGAAATGTTCCTTTTGGCCGTTGCAAGCGGCCGCGCTGCAAAGGGGGATATACAGCCATGAAAGTCCTTATCGTCGGCGGAGGCAAGACGCTCTACTTCCTTTGCCGGAACTTCACCGCCAAGGGGTACGAGGTGGTCCTCATCAACCGGAACCAAGAAGAATGCGTCCAACTGGCCCGCCAGCTTTCGGCCACGGTGGTTTGCGGCGACGGCAGCGATCCTGCAATTCTCAAGGACGCCGGGGCCATGGGGGCGGACGTGGTGCTCGCCATCACGCCCAACGATCAGGATAACCTGGTCATCAGTCAACTGGCCTCGCTCCAGTTCGGCGTGCCGAGAGCCGTGGCCCTGGCCAACGACCCCGATAATGCCGAGATCTTCCAAAACCTGGGGGTGTCCGCCTTTTCCACGACGCACATCGTCGGCAGCCTGATCGAACAGCGGGCCTCCCTGGAACAGATTACCAATCTTCTTCCGGTCGCCGAAGGAAAGGTGAATGTCACGGAAATCACTCTGGACGCCGGTTTCCCTGTTGCGGGCAAGCTCCTGAAGGAAATAGAGCTCCCGGAAAACGCCCTGGTGGCGGTCGTAATTCGAGACAATCAGCCGATCGTTCCCCGCGGCGCCACTCAGCTGCTGGCCGGAGACCGGGTGGTGCTGATCACCTTGCCGGAAAACCATGGTCCCGTGCTGAAAGCGTTCACAGGTGAGGAGAAATAGGAGGCGGGCCTTGCGGGAAAAGGAATATATCAAACAACGCTATTGCGCGATCATCTCATCGGTCGGCATGATCCTCGTTCTAGTCGGCCTGGTGATGCTGACACCGCTTTTGGTTCTCCCCGCCTACCCCGGAGAAGCGGGAAATGCCTGGGCGTTTGCCCTTCCCGCATGTGGCCTCGGATTGGCAGGGCTTTGGTTGAAAAAGCTGTTTCGCACCGCTTCCCATAAAGCCCTCTCCATCCAGGAGGGCGGCATGATTGTTCTCATCAGCTGGATCTTCGCCGTTGTTTTTTCGGCACTGCCCTTCATGTTTCTACTGGGGCATACCTTTTCTCAGGCTGTTTTTGAGGCGGTGAGCGGATGGACCACTACCGGACTTTCCGTGGTGGATGTGACCAAGGCAGGCCCCATGATCCTGCTCTGGCGAAGCATTACCCAACTGGCGGGAGGAGCGGGGCTGGCCGTTATCATGATGTCGGCCATCGTCGGTCCAACGGGTGTGGGCATATCGATCGCCGAGGGCAGAGGCGATCAACTGGTTCCCCAGGTGCGTCAATCGGCTCGGCTGGTGCTGATCATTTATGCCGGCTACGCCGTTGTCGGGACCCTTTCCTACCGGGCAGTTGGAATGTCTTTTTTCGACGCCGTCAACCATACCTTTGCCGCCATATCCACAGGAGGATTCTCAACCCATGTGGAAAGCATTGGCTACTGGGATTCCCCGGCCGTCGAGGGCGTGTCGATTCCGCTGATGCTGTTCGGCAATATGAGCTTCGTCACCGCATGGTCGGTGTTGCGCGGCCGATTCCGGTTCGTTATCCGCAACGGCGAGGTTCGCGTAATGGCCGTGCTGATCCCCCTGTCCGCGATGGCCGTGCTCATGTTCACCTGTCAGTCGATATACCCCGGACTTGAAAAAGCCACGCGCGTGGCGGCTTTTGAGACGATATCCGCCCTGACCACAACCGGCTTTCAGACGGTGGGCTACGGCAATTGGAACGACTTCGGCCTCTTCATACTGATTCTGCTCATGCTGATCGGCGGCGGAACCTGTTCCACGGCCGGCGGGGTCAAGCAGTTTCGGGTCTATCTGCTGTGGAAGCTCCTCGTCTGGGAGATCGCGCGCGCGTTGCTGCCCCGGGCCGTGATTATGGAACGACCCATCTGGGAAGACGATCGGCGCGTCTTTGTCTCTGATATTCGGATACGCCAGGCGTGCGTCTTTGTGTTTCTGTATTCGGCAACCTATCTGCTGGGAGTCTTAGTCATGTGCAGTTACGGCTACACCCTGAAGGAGGCGCTTTTCGAATTCGCTTCGGCCATATCCAATTCCGGTTTGTCGGTTGGGGTCGTCTCGCCGCAGATGCCCTGCCCGGCGATGTGGGCATTAACCCTAGCCATGTTCCTCGGCCGGCTGGAGTTTCTCGTTGTGATCACCAGCCTGATCAAACTCGTTGGAGACGGCCGTCGCTTAATGGCCTCCATACCGGATCAGAAAGGGAGGTGATCCAAACGAAACACGATTCAAGAAAAATACATGCCAGGAAAAACCTTCGCTACCTCTTGTGCGACGTTTCAGGTCGGTTTGAGCCGAAATCAGAGGGAGAAGAATGGGTCAGCAGCACAACCCAGTGCCTGGATAGAGCCGTTGAAGGAAAACCCCGTATCATCGTGGTTCGTTTCGGACCAATGCCGATCCAGGAGAGGGAAACACTGAAGGTGTGCGAGACAAAAAACGCTTGAGCTGCAAATACTTCCTGAATCCGAGAATCAAATCAAGGCGCATCCTACCATCCTCAGCTCGCCAGTTTCCTTCCTGCTTTCACCGTTGGATTATTGCTATTGATGCTCCCCATCTCAACCAGAAGCAGAAAGTCACATTTACGATCGATGAGCCAACCACAGACCGAGAATGACAGAGATCAAGCCGGCGATGAACAACAGGGAGATCGGTTCAGCCAGAAGCAACGCCCCCAAGGCGGCCGAAGTGATTGGGCTGAGCGAGAGAAACACAGTGACCTCTGTCGGAGAAGCGTGACCGAGCGCCCAAAGCCACATGTAGTACCCGATCGCGCTGCTGCCGCCGATAAACAAGACGGCCAGCCAGCCAGCGATCGTGAAGTGGAAGGATGAGGCGAAAGACCCTTCAAGGGCGGCTGCCAGGGCCAGAAAGCCGACTGAGGCGAGCATAGCAAAGGCACTCACCTGAAGGGTGGGATACTTGGTGAGGTAGGGCCGGTAGAAGACACTGCACAGGGCTGCACACAGGGCACTCGCCAGGACTGCCAGTTCGCCGATCCACCCCTCGTCCGCTGCGCCGGGAAGGAGCACTTTCTCGCCCAGCGCAAAACCCACGCCCACAATGGTGAGCAGCACCCCCACGGTTTTGAGCAGGGTCATGCGCTCGTAGCCGATCAGCGCCCCTAGCGTCATGGTCAGCAAGGGCACAGAGGCGAAGATCAGCGCAGCACGAGCCGAGGGGATAAACTGCAGGCCGTAGTTCATGAGAACGATCAGAATTCCAAACTGCGTGATGCCGAGTCCCGCGATTGGGAGCACATCGCGACGGTTGAACCATCCCCGGCTAGCACGCCAAGCAGGGATGAGAAGAAGGCAGAAGCCGATGAGGTAACGCAGAAAGGCCAGAGTCACCGGGTCGGTCTGGTCAATCACAAAGCGGGTGGCGACGATCGCCGAACCAACCTGGACGCCCGTGGCAGCGGCTGCCACCACGGCCAGGAGGTTGATCGGCTTCGCCACTGGACCGTTCATAGCTCCAGTTCCCAGGTCTCGCCCACCAGGTCGTGACCGAAACTGTGATGCGGCTCTTCGAGAACGAGTTTGAATCCCATGGTTTCGTAAATGTGACCTGCTGCGAGCAGGACATTGTTGGTCCA
>Ga0316622_100004587_pt1 | contig 10166 bp, 6 predicted proteins | sample OWC_Aug_OW2_C1_D_FD_207646 | JGI IMG/M metagenome (GOLD analysis project Ga0316622, IMG submission 207646) | Wetland soil microbial communities from Old Woman Creek delta, Ohio, United States - OWC_Aug_OW2_C1_D5_C | ecosystem: Environmental > Terrestrial > Soil > Wetlands | place: USA: Ohio... | reverse complement strand
GGAGAGCCGGCAGCCCTGCTCGTGGAAGTAGCCGTGCCGCCGGCGCAGAGCTTCGATGTAGTCGTTGAAGCTCGCGATTTCTCTATCGCACAGCTCGCCGAGCTTGTCGATGAAGGCGTTGAGTTTCTGGATATTTTCGACCGTCATTGCCTGGTCAGGCCGCCACGCCGTGTGGACCCTGACCTCGAAGCCGTCCGCGCGAATCTCGCGATGGTGCTCGAGGGTGTCGAGCGGGCCCTCGGTCGTGCAGACGAGCTTGACGTTCATCTTCCGCATGATGTTGCGAACGCTGAACTGCGGCGAGCGAAGCATCTCGCTGCAGGCGTCGTAGATTTCCCTGGCGGTATCCGGTCCAAGCAGCGTGCCGGTCATTCCGAACGGCCGGCGCAGCTCCAGGTGGGTCCAGTGGTACAGCGGATTGCCCAGGCAGGCGGGGACGGTTTGCGCCCACTTCTCGAACTTCTCCCAGTCGGTCGCCTCGCCGGTGACGAACCGCTCCGCCACGCCGTTGGTCCGCATTGCCCGCCATTTGTAATGGTCACCGAGGAGCCAGGCCTGGGTCAGGTTCTCGAAGCGGTGGTCGGCGGCGATCTGCCGGGCGGGCAGATGGCAGTGGTAATCATAGATGGGCATGTTCGCCGCGTGGTCGTGGTAGAGGGCTCTGGCGGTCTTCGTGTGAAGCAGGAAATCCTCAGTCAGGAATTGTTCCGTCATCATCTTCCTTTCGCTCGACCGCCCGTGACGAGCGGTCCTGCGTCATCCCTTTTGCGGCGGGTTATCCTTGGGGAACTTCTTAGGCGGGGCAGGGCTCTTGAACTCAGCCATCTTCTTGGCCCAGTCGGACAGTTCGCCGTGAGTCTTCTCCAGTCGCTCCGAGCGCGCCGGCGGCTGCGTCTTCTCCTCCTGCCGCATCTTGTAGTCCCAGATGGCGTACGCGATCCACCCGCCCCCCACGACGATCACGCCGACAATCATGATGATCCAGTACAATGACATGGCGTCTACCCTTCGAACCTTAGGCTCGATTCATCCTTCATGACCACACAGGGTGCATCCTACCGCGATCGCCCTGTCGGGTCAACGTCCACCGGTCAGATAGCGTGGCGGAAATCCTTGAGTGCGAACAGAAAGAAAGGGCTGTAAGCGGGTTGCCTACAGCCCTTGTCGTACGAGCCATCGCCGCGCGGCGATGCGTTCATGACCCTGCGGAGACGCAAGATAGTGCGTCTCTACAGCCGGCGTGTTGCTACTGGGCCTTGATCACCTTGATATCATCAACCAGGAGCGTTCCGGCGCCGACTTTGGTCGGCTTATCCCGGTCGCCCACGCCGATGTACATCTTCTTGACCGTGGTGGCCTTGACACCGGTGAAGCTGCTCAGCGGGATCTGCCATTCGAGCCAGTTGAGCGAAGTTACGGCTGTGTCATCCGCATAGGTCACGACTGCGATCTTGCCGCTGCTGTCCTCGAGCGCCACATAGGCCTTTGCCGCCAGGTTGCCGGCCTTGCCCCGGACGTAGAGCACCAGGGTGTCGGCGCCATCGGCCGTCCAGTCCTGGGCGGTCTTCCAGGTCCGCACAGCTTCGCCGTAGTATGGCGCGTTCAGGTTGTTGAAGTCAATGGGCATCGACTGGCGACCACCGTGAACGATAGTGGTCTCCGCAATGGTGTTGTAGGTCGTGCCCTGGCTCCAGATGTCATGTCCGACCGCGCTGCCGCTGCCGTTGCCCGGATTGCCGGTTGGGAAGTACTCATCCTCCGAGAAGCCCATACCGTCGACCCAGGCTTGGAAGAGCCGGTTCGGCGAGTCATTCGTGTAGGCTTCGAAGTTGTCGATGACGAGGAACGTAGCTGTGGTGAAGCCCCAGACGGATCCCTTCCACGGACTGCCTTCCGCCGCGTCATTGACCTCATCGACGCGCCAGTAGTAGGTCTTGCCGCCCTCCAGGAGGCCGGGGTCGAAGCTGGCGCTGGCGCGCGCCTGACTGCCCTGGTAGACGCCCGCGTCGGCCGGCGTCGCGGCGGCCACAGCGGCCATATCCATCCCGAAGTACACGTCATGCGTGACGGCGTTGTCGCCGGCGTTCCATATCAGGGTGACGTTCTGCGGGACATCGACGTCGCCATTGGCAGGATAGAACGCTCTGGCGTGGACCGGAGGCTGTAAGGGTCCGCCCGGGATGATCTGGCGGGACATCGTCGCGGTCTCCCACAACAATTGAGCCACGGCGCCGCCGCCGTTTTCATAGTACTCCATGCGCAGCGAGTAGATGCCCGGCTCGAGCCTCTGCGGCTTGCTGGCATGACTCGTCGTGCCCTGATCAATCCAGCTATTGACGATCAGTTTGCCGTTGAGCCACAGCCGAGCGCCGTCGTCGCTGGTGGTGACGAAGGTATACGTGTCGCCCACGGCAATCTCCAGGTCGGCCGTCCAGCGGGCCGAGAACTGATTCACAACACTGGGCGTGGGTCCCCCTGGATCGCCCCAGGAATGATCGATCTGGGGCTCAATCTGGGTCAGGAACGGACCGCCCGTGAGGGTCATATTGGCGAAGTATTCGGCCTTGACACCGCCACCGGCCCCGCCGGCCGTCGTGAAACTCCAGACCTCACCGGCATACTTGACGCCGCTGTCCTCATCGACCGCCCAGTAGTAGGTCGTGTTTGTCGCCAGGGTCCCCGGCTCGAAACTCGTCACGTTCAAGGCGCCTTTGAAGACGCTGGCGTCGCGGGCCGCCACGGCGGCCTGATCAGTGCCGAAGTACAGCTCATGCGTGGCGGCGTTCTGGCCCGGGTTCCACGACAGCGGCGCATTCGGGTCGATCCACTTGTCCCCGTTGCGAGGGTTGGGGTTGTAGGCGGTGTTCGGCGCGATGGTGAAGCTCCACACATCGCCTGTCGTGATGGTCGTGTTGTCAGCCATGATCTCATCGACCCGCCAGTAATACGTCGTTCCAGGCGTCACGGGCAGAGGATAGAAGAACAATTCATAGGGCAGGTGCGGCGCCTTCAGGTCGGCGGCGGTCAATTCCGGACTCGTGCCGAGATAGACATCGTGGAACACCGCCTTGTCACCCTTGATCCACTTCATCAGCGGCATGAGCACGCCTGTCGCGCCGTCCGCCGGGTCAGGCTTCTGGGCCTTGTAGACATAGTACCGTTCGAGCTTGATGTCGTCGTAGTAGACAGGGGACGCGTTGTTGGCGTAGAGGTCAACGGCCTGGATGGTCCCATGCGTGTCGCCATCCCAGAGGTGACTGGCAATCAACGCGCCGTCGTAATACCAGTCGCAGGTGTTGGCGACCAGATCGATGACGAATTTCAGCTCGGCCCAGCGTCCAAACACGATCGGGGCCGTCGCATTGCCGCCTTCCTGCTCGGCGATGATCGTCCCGGTCGACGCATTGTAGTGCAACTGGATGGACCAGTCGTTGCCCGCTCCGCCGTCCTGGTACCGGTTCAGGAGGATGAAGTAGGTTTCGCCGGTGGCCCCGGCGGGGATGTACTGCATGGTGGAGAAGACCCACCGGCCGGTGGTCGCTGTGAACTGGTGCACGAGGTCGGTGCCGCCGGTGATCTCAACCGAGTTCTTGCCGCTGAAGGCGAACTTGTCGGACACGGGGGCGCCGGCGCCCGGGGCATTGTCCCACCCTTTCCAGCCTCCCACGCCGTGCAGGGCCGTGCCTGCCGCATAGGAGTCGAAGTTGTCGCTGAAATCCTGTGCCCATGTAATGGAGGAGACACCTACAATCACAAGAGCCACGGCCGCGATTCTCAACGGTCTCATCGCAAGACCCTCCAAAAGGTGAATAAACGGTGCAGTATGTCAACTACCCGGGGAGATGAAGCAACAGCATCATCCCCTCCTCAACAATTCGGCTTTCGGCGTCAGTCCATTCAGCAGTATAGGCTGAAGGCCGATAACAGTCAAGACATTTCCCCGTCGCGACAGGGGGTTTACACTATCTCTTGGGATAGACGTTCTGGGGCTCCGGTGTCACGGGCACTACGGTGGACCTGGCCAGAGGGGGTTTCTGGAGCCAGTGGTCCGCCAAAACCGCCAAATCGCGAGCGTCGATGACGTTGTCGGCCGGGAGGCTGATGTCACAGCCCTCACTCCAACGGGACTGTCCCTGTCGGGCCCGCCAAGCGGCCGCAAACGTCGCATAATCGCGCAGGTCCACGTCGCTGTCATCGTCGAGATTGCCGGTGAAAGGCCCGTGGTACTGATAGAGGATGTTCTCCGCACCGTTGGACGCCCCCGCCGCGGCCAGGTAGTGACCGCCGTCAAGGGTGAAGGACGCCCACTCACCTGCGCCATTCGTCGGCATCGACACGAACTCCACGAAACGCACGCCATTCCATCGAAAGAGCGTGGCGTTACCGCCCCGGTTCGCCACCGCCAGGTACGACTCGCCGGCCGGCGAGAGGAACTCCAGTCCACTGGCGCCATGGGTGGGGATGGACTGATAGTACGCAAAACTGGTCCCGTTCCATTTGTAGATGACCGAGTCTATGTCATGCGAGGTACCGTCGTAGGAATTGGCGACCGCCACGTACGCCTCGCCGGTGAGCGTGAAGAACTTCCAGTCGCTTGCCCCGTGCGTGGGGATGGACTGAAAGCCGGCAAAACGGGAGCCGTTCCAACGGCAGATCTTCGAGTCGATGTTGTAGGTAGCGCCGTTGCACGTGTTGGCCACGGCCAGGTAGGCGGTGCCCTCCAGCTCGAAGAACTCCCAGCCGTCGCCGGCGCTGGTGGGGATCGTCTGAAACTCCGAGAAGCGGGTCCCGTCCCATTTGTAGACCTGCGAGTCGATGTTGTGCGTGACACCGTTGTACAGGTTGGCCACCGCCAGGTAGGCGCCGTCGCCGAGCGTGAAGAACGCCATGTCGCTGGCGCCGTGAGTCGGGAGGGACTGAAACTCGACGAATTGGCTTCCGTCCCATTTGTAGATCTTCGAGTCGATGTTGTGTGTCGTTCCGTCATACATGTTGGCGATGGCGAGGAACGCATCGTCGCCGAGCGTGAAGAACTCCGTGTCGCTGGCGCCTTTTGTGGGGATCGACTGATGCGCGACGAATCTCGTGCCGTCCCATGCGTACAGCGTCGAATTCACCTCATAGGTCAGCGTGTCGCGGTGGTTGGCGACCATGAGATACGTCCGGGCAATCCCAGATTCGAGATCTGAGATTTCGAATTTCTCCACATGCTCGGCGCTACCGGCGGGCAATGTCTGAAATTCGCGAAAACCGGCGATGCGTGCGTCGACCATCCCGGCCTGTCCGGCCAGGGTGGCGACGGTCGTCCGGACGACATCGGCGGCGAAATCATAGTCGTACGTGACACCGCTGGGACTGGCGGGACTGTTGGCCAGTTTGTCACTGGCGTCGTCCGGGGAATGGTAGTAGGCGTTGGCCTCGCCGGACCAGATTTCCATGGCGCCGTTATCGATGACCATGATCGCGGGATAGCCGGCCGCGATGAACGGTCCCTGGTCGCCGGCGTCCCAGTATTGGGTGAAGGGAGCCGCCGGGTCGATGGGGAGGGACGGAACATACGTGGCGGCCGCCTCCTTGAAAACGTCCACCCAGGCGAAATTCTGCGCGGACTTACCCGTCTCCAGCTCAAGGTCGATCGGCCAGTTGGGTCGGCTGTCCCAGGCGGGGCGTAGAATCATATCGAGATTGATCACGCCGAGGACGTTCTCTCCGCCCGGCTTGAGCACCTTGTTTACGTAGTCCTGGCTTCCCCACATCCAGTCTTCCTCTGCGTTGAAGCCGATAAATCGCAGGGTGGCGTCGAACCGGTACCGGCTGAGGACGCGGGCGGCCTCAATGACTCCGGCGGTGCCCGAGGCGTTGTCATCACCGCCGGGGTACTCACCGGGGTCGGTCGTATCGTAGTGGCCGCCGACGATGTAGATACTTCGCGGCGTGCGGACACCCTTCAACTCGCCTACGACGTTTCGATATTCGCCCTGAATCGTCGTAGTCAGGCCCATGGCTACGAACTGGTCGGCTAAGTAGAGGCAGGCTTCCTGGTTGCCCAGGGTCCCGCTGCCTCGCCACCCGTCGCGATTGCGCTGGTGCTGGTTGTACGCCTGCCCGCCGTACAGGCCCAGCCCCATGTTCTCGATGTCCACCTGATAGACCCGGTATTGGTCCACCGAGACGGCGTTGACCAGGTCGAGAATGACCTCACCACACATCGCCGGCCCGGCCAGAACCGGGAGCAGGAATGCGATGCACGTGCAGAAGCCAGCGTAGCGAGATACTCTCATTTTATCACTCCTCCATGAAGGGCAATCGTTCACGAACAACGGCACGGGCGGGTCTAAAATCCGCCCCTACTATGTTACCCTGAAGACCTGCGGAATTCAAGCCCATCGCCGAGGGGTCTGGAGTCTCGCGAGTCGAATGCAGCGGGCGCCGGTCTTCATGCTCCACGCTTCTCGTGCCCGGGAATCGTGAACTCTGGTACCGCTCGGTCGGTATTATGTATTATGAGTGTGAAACTCTACGGAAAACACGAATTGAGGAGCCCAGTAATGTTGTGCGGCTGGGCGGGGATCGGCAGTGTCGGGCTGGCCGCCATCGGCACGCTGCGGCGCCTTGTACGAGCCTCGGAGTTCGGCCGGATCGAGCCCTACGAGTACTTCGAGCCGTCCAGGGTCGTCATCCGAAACGGACTGATCAGCCGGATGTGGTTCCCGAATACGACGTTCTACAGTCACAGCCTGCCGGATCGGGACCTGCTGTTGCTCGTCGGCGAGCAGCAGCCGACGGACGATCGAAAAGCCTACAAGATGGCAAACGAGGTCCTCGACGTGGCCCAGAGGGTGGGCTGCCGGAGGATTTACACCTCAGCGGCCAGCGTGACGACGATTCACCACCGAGTCAAGCCGCGAGTCTGGGCGGTGCCGAACAGCCCGGACCTGCTGGCCGAGGTCCGCAGGTACGGCAATACCATCCTGATGTCCGAGGCCGAGAACGCGGCCGAAACGCGCGGGACCACGGATGAATCGGATGAAGACACGCGGTCTTTCATCTCCGCAGGTTCGGGCGGCGGGTCGATCTCCGGCCTCAACGGAATCCTGCTGGGAGCCGCGAAGAATCGGGGTATTGAGGCCATCTGCCTGATGGGCGAGGTCCCGTACTATCTGCAGGCCGCTCCCTGGCCCTACCCGAAGGCGTCCATCTCCGTGCTCGAAGTGCTCAGCCGGCTTCTGAGGATGCCACTGGACCTGTGCGAGTTGCACGAGATGGCCGAGAAGGTGGATCGCAACATCGAGCAGGTCCTCGAAGCTCTGGCCAACACCGAAGAGCTTCCGGAACAGGTGAGAACGGAGATGGAGCGACTCAAGCAGGGCAGACGCCCCGATCTCGGGCCTATCACGGACGGGGAGAAGCACGAGATCATGGAGCATATTGATGAACTCTTCAGAGACGAGGCCGAAAATGGTTCCTGAAGGAACGAACGAGGATTCGCCCCTTCGGTTTACTTCCCAGCCGCGACTGGAGCAGTCCTCCTTTATCGCCGCCTGGACCAAGGATACCGGGGCCGTCAGCCGGCTGGCGGCGGACTACCTGATCAAGGCGTCAGGCGCCGGCGAGTTCTGCCGGCTTGAGCCGGGGGGCTTCTATCCCGTGGGCGGCGTGACCGTCGTCGACGACGTGGCTCAATTCCCGCTGAGCCGGTTCTTCTGCAGCCAGAGCCACTCCGCCGTGGTCCTTCAGGCCGACGAGCCACAGTCCAACAGATACGAGTTTCTCAACACAGTCCTGGACCTGGCGCAACAGTACGGCAAGGCAACAGGCGTGTACACGATCGACGGCATCGCTGCCCTGACCGCCCATACGACGCCCCGCCGCGTCTTCGGAGTTTGCAGCGACGTTGCCATACAGAGGAGACTGCATGAGCTTGTGCCGGCCGATGCGAACTGGCAGGGCCCGCCGCACGTGAGCACCTACCTGCTATGGCTCGCCGGACAACGCCATCTGCCTGGCGTGAACCTGTGGGTCGAGGTGCCGTTCTACCTGGCCGATCACGAGGACCATCAATCCGTCAAGGCGGTCGTCGCACTGCTGAGCATGATGCTGGGCTGGGAGCTTGACCTCGGGGAGCTCGACCGCCTCGCCGCCGACCAGAACGGCAAGCTCGCCGCGATGGAGGACGATCCCGAGATCAGGGACAAGATCCACGCCCTGGAAGAAGGCCTGTCGCTCAATCGACAGGAACGGACGGAGCTCAAAGAAGCCGTCGGAAGCGCCCTGAAGGGGTCCTCGTAGCCATTCCATCCCCTCTTGCTGCATCCCATCGGTCGTACCTTGTAGAGACGCAATATCTTGCGCCTTCGTGATGTATGGCCTCGAACCCCGGAATTGAGTTTATCCCCTACCGCAGATGACGAACTGTGCCTTACCCCCGCCGTAGCATTCTACGGAGATCATGAGGTATTGGCTCGCGAGGTCCGGTAGCGAGCTTATCACAGCAGGAGTAGTTGCCTATGTCGGAGCACATGATTTTCCAAAACTGTTCGTCCTGGCAGAAAGACGCGATACGGTCATACTGGTCACGGAAACTGGCACATCTTGAAAGACTTCTCCAGCACTTCCCCGAGGATCAGCGAGAGCTTCGCCTGAACGTCAGGCGTCGGCCCGACCGGTTCGAGGTGCGGGTCGTGCTGCTGCTGCCCACAGGCACGCTCGTCGCCACCAGTTCCGCACCGATGGACAATGATGCCATCGACGCCGCCGTGAACAAGCTGGCCCGGGAGCTGCGCAGACATCGGGGCCTGCTCCGCCACGATGATTCCTGGCGCAGGAAGCGTCACCGCAACGACACGATCCGACACGCGGCGGTGCTGCTGGAATCAGACATCCGCGAACCCGACCGGGAGACGTTCTTCGAGATGCTCCGGCCTCTGATGGCCCGGCTGAGCGGTCATGTCCACCACGAGCTGATCATGGCCCGGATGCAGGGACGCATCCAGCGACGCCAACTGACCATGGAGGACATCCGCGATGATGTCATCCTGCGGGCGTGGGCGCAGTTCAAGACGAAAGACCCAACCGAGCCCACGGAGGTCTGGCTGATGCGACTGGCCCATGAGGCGCTCGACGAGCAGGTTCCGGAGGTCCCTGTCGTCGTGTCCATTGACGACGAGATCGGCGAGGCCGACTCAGACCATGCAGTGGAGACTGACGAACTCACCGATGGCCAGTTGCTGTTGGAAGAGCCCGCGGCGGTGACACTCGACAGAATCCTGCCGGATCGGCGCGGCAGCGAGCCCTGGCAGGAGCTGGACCTCCAGGAGCAGTTGCAGTGGGTCATGATGCAGTTGAGCGCGCTGCCCCACGTGGAGCGCCGCGCGTTCACGCTGCACTTGCTCGATGGGTGGGACCCGGATGAGATCGCGATGATCCAGGGCCGCTCCCCCGTGGAGGTCCGCGAGGACATTGAGACAGTCCAGGGACTCTTGCGAAGCCGACTCGACGCGAGACTGTCCGAAGCCCGTTGAATGCGCCCTCCACGCTCCGCTCAGGGGGTCACGATCTTCCGCAAGCCCTGCACCAACCGGTCGACGCCTTCGCAGGCTGTTTGCTCCTCCAGGGCGCCGTATCCAACACGCAACAGACAGCGGTCGCGAATGCCGAAGGTCGTTCCAGGGATGATGGCGACCCTGTGTTCCTCGATCAGCCGTTGGGCAAGATGCATGGGGTCCATGTCGCTGTGGATGCGCAGCAGGAGATAGAATGCGCCGTCGGCACGTGGGATGGTGACAAGGTCGCCGACCTCCTGCAACCGCCGGAGCATAATCTGGCGGACCTGTCGCGTGGCACGCAGCTTCGTTTCGCAGTAGGCCCGCCCCACGTGCATGGCGCCGACGGCGGCCCATTGCGAAACCACGGGTGGGCAGATCAGGACGGTGTCCTGGATTTTGCGAACGGGCTCGAACAGCCGCTCAGGGATGACCATCCAGCCGATGCGCCAGCTCGCAAAGCCGTAGGCCTTCGAGAGCGAGAACAACGAGATGGTATGCTGTGAGCTGCCCTCGACCGCTCCCGGTGAGAAGTGCCTGGCGCCGTCGTAGGTGAAATACTCATAGGCTTCATCGGAAATGTGGTACAGGCCGTGATCGCGGCAGATTTCGTTGACCTGTCGC
>Ga0316622_100004586_pt1 | contig 10166 bp, 5 predicted proteins | sample OWC_Aug_OW2_C1_D_FD_207646 | JGI IMG/M metagenome (GOLD analysis project Ga0316622, IMG submission 207646) | Wetland soil microbial communities from Old Woman Creek delta, Ohio, United States - OWC_Aug_OW2_C1_D5_C | ecosystem: Environmental > Terrestrial > Soil > Wetlands | place: USA: Ohio... | reverse complement strand
CGTCAGCCCTTCAGACGGTCGTGATCTACCAGGAAGCTGCCCCCCTTGATGGCGAGAATCTCGTTGCAACCGTCCTCGATCATCGATGAGCGCGCGTCGCGCATCAGCTTCTCGACCGGGTACTCACGGGTCACGCCATTGCCGCCGAACATCTGGATGGCGTCGGATGCGACCTCGAATGCCGTCTGCGTCGACGTGATCTTGCTCGCGATCGAACCCTGGAGGGCGGGTATTGCGGCAGTGTTGTTGTAGTACTGCACTCGATGATTGAGCGCGCGCGCCGCCTCGACCTTGCGGAACATGTGGAACAGGCGGTAACGCACGTTCTGGTGCTGGATGATCGGCACGCCGCCCTGGCGGCGTTCGTGCGCATAGGCGAGCGCGTGCTCATATGCGGCGCGGGCCGCTCCCACCCATATGCTGCCCATGATGGCATTGGCCTCGGCCAGCACCGCGTAGATGGCGCGCTCATACTCGGCGCCGGGCGCGGCGACGAGGTGATCGCGCGGAATACGTACATTCTCGAAGTAGAGTTCGCCCTGCGGGAGCGCACGCTGGCCCAGCTTGTCGAGCACCTTGCCCCTGGTCACGCCGGGCAGATCGAGTGGCACGAGCACCCCGCAGTCCTGCGCCCGGCCCGACCCGTCGTCGTAGGCGCAATACAGGATGCAGAGGCTGGCGATGGGCCCATTCGAGATCCACGCCGCTTTCTGTCCGTTGACGACGATCTCGTTGCCGTCCGGGCGAGCGACGCAGTTCGCCTTGCCGGGGCCACTGCCCGGATAGGCAAGGTCGCGCCCGAAATCCAGCGTGTCGGTCCCGCGGTCCGGCTCGGTGATTCCCCAGCAGCCGATCCTGGTACCCTCCGGATATTTCTCGATCAGGTCATGGCGTCCCATGGCGTGCAGGACGATCCACGGGATCGCTGCGGCCCCGAGCACGATCGTGAGCCCGCCGTCGCCCCACCCCAGTTCCTCCCACATGATCGGAATCAGGCGAGCGCGCTCCTCGGGCGCCATCTCCATGATCGCGCCGACCGTCAGTCCGAGCTCGGCGAAGCCCGCCAGCACGGCCCAGAGTGGCGAGTCGGGCGCGATGGTCTGCTCCGGCGGCATGCGGTCAAGCGCCTCGCCGGCCGGCCGCATGACCGTCTGCGCGAAGCGACGTGCGTTCGCCTGCACCATGCGCTCCATTTCCGAGAGGGACGCCTCGAGCCCGGTCGGCTCCAACGCCACCCGAATCCGGGTCACTTTCTCTCCATCGAACTTGGTCACGGCGTTCATGGGTACCTCGCTCATGAGTCCGGCGGCTTGCGCAGGCCGCTTCACGCCCCCCAGAATCCCGGGCACCTGCCGCGCAGGTCGCCGGGAGTGGAGCGCGTGAGCGCGCCTGTCACATGCCGCTCAGTCTCATGAGCCGCCGATTCCGCCACCATCCCCCGAATGGGGGACCCGCGTGAGCACCCCCGTGCTGTTGCAGCGCAAGAGGACTGCCGTCGTCGCTAGCGCGACCCGTCGCGGCAGCAAGGCACCCCTGGTTGCGACGAAACTTCAGCCACCGCGCGTCGGCCCGCAAAGAATCGCGCGCGAGCGGCTGGACCAGTTGCTGTCACAGGCGTCGGAGCGGCTGCTCACGGTGCTTCGCGCCCCGGGCGGGTTCGGCAAGACCACCCTCGCCCTGTCGTGGGTGGACGCACTTAGGGCCAGGGGCGATGCGGTCGCATGGCTGTCGCTCGACGCCGACGACAACGAACCGCGCCGGTTCCTGCACTACACGATCCTGGCGCTGAAGCAGGCCTGCAAGGACATCGGGAAGGACAGCCTCGCTGCAAACAATGCCCCCTTGCGCAGCATCGAGGCGCTGCTCGTCAACGAGATTGCAGACTGCGGGGACGACCTGTTCCTGTTCCTGGACGACTTTCACTCGATCACGCATCCGGCGATTCACGAGACCGTGGCATTCCTGCTTCGGCACGCGCCGGCCAACCTGCGAGTCGTGGTGCTTGCGCGTGCGGAGCCGCCACTGGGCCTGGCATCACTGCGCGCCAGGGGCGCGGTGCTGGAGATTGACGCCGCGCAGCTGCGATTCACGCGCGATGAGACGCGCGAGTTCCTCGGACTTGCAGGCGGTCCCGACCTGGCGGCGACGGACATCGGCGTGATTCACGGCTTGACCGAGGGCTGGCCCGCCGCCCTGCGCATCACCGCGCTGTCCTTCGTCGCCGGCAGGGATCCCGCCCAGCTGCTGCGCTCGCTCGCCGGCGCGTCGCGCTCCATCGGCGGCTTCTTCGATGAGCTGTGCGCGCTCTACCCCGCAGACTCGATCGACTTCATGACACGCACCGCCATCCTCGAGCACCTCTCGGCTCCCCTGTGTGCGGAGCTCACGGGTCGCGCGGATTGCGCCGGCATGCTCGCCTGGCTCGAGGGCCAGCAACTCATCAATCCGCTCGGCGCGGACGGTCACCTGTACGCCTATCACGAATTGTTCCGCGAGTACCTGCTGCAGCGCCTGGCGCGCGATGAGCCTCAGTCGGTCGCGGACCTGCATCGTCGCGCGAGCGCCTGGTACGAGGCGCAGGAATCCTGGTCAGATTCCGTGAAGCACCTGCTCGCGGCCGGCGATATCGCGACCGCACTGGTGAGCATCGAACGTTGCGCGGATTTCATGGTGCAGTCGGGGGACGTGCTGACCCTGCTCAACTGGGAACAGCAGCTGCGCAGCAAGCTCATCCAGCGTCCCCTGCGGCTGCAGCTTGCGATCGCCTGGGCCAAGACCCTGGTGCTCTCGCGTGAAGAGGCATCGGTCCAGGTCGCGACCATCGAACGTGCAATCGGCGACGGATCCACGGCGGATGACGACGCAACCCGTCGCGAGTGCCTCGCCCTGCGCCTGGTTACGCACGGCCTGGCCGATGACTACGAAAAGGTCCTGGCTCTCGCCCGCGAGTACTGCCCCCAGCCGGGTGATCGCGAATTCGTCCGCGACGCGGCGTTCAATGCGATCCGATTCGCGCACGTGATGACGGCGAACTGGCCGGCCTTTTATGCAGTCCCCCGGGTCGTGCGCCCGGTTGCAGGCGATCGTCCCAGTCTGCTTACCGCCGTCTACGAATCGTTCGTGCTCGGCGTCGCGGAATTGACCCAGGCCCGGACCGCAGAGGCGGAGCAGCATTTCGTCGCCTGCATGAAGCTCGGCCGCGCGGTGACGGGCTTTGTGGGCGCCACGCGACTCTCCGCCGGTCCCTATGCAGAGGTCCTCTACGAGACAGGACGTGTCGAGGCCGCCGACATCCTGCTGCGCGACGAGGTCGACCTCGTCGACGGCGCCGTGAGTCTCGACAGTGCGCTGCGCACCTTGCTGACGGCGGCTCGGATCGCGTGGCGGCGAGGACGTGCGGAGCGTGCGCACGACCTGCTCGAACACGCGGAAGCGATCGGCCTGACTCGCGAGTGGCCCCGGCTTGCGGCTGCCGCCCTCTTCGAGCGACTGCGACTGCATTTGCGTGGCGGACGTTACACGCCGGCGCTCGGGTTGCTGCGGCGCCTCGAGCAGACCCGCGAGGCCGCGGGGCCGCGCAGCGCGCGCGGCGTCGCAGATGTCGCGCAGTACTGTTCGCTCGGACAGGCGCTCGTGCACATCGGGCAGGGCCAGCCGCGCGAGGCGGCGAGCGAACTCGAGCCTGTGTTTGCGGACAGCCGTCGCTGTGGCGCACATCTGCTCGCGATCCGTGCTGGTTCGATCCTCGCCGTGGCACACCTCCAGGCGCGCAACCCGGCAGCGGCCCGGCGGACGTTCAACGACGTACTGGATCTGTCCGAGCCGGCGGGCCTCGTGGGATCGATCGTCGACGCCGGGCCGGAGATTGCAGCGCTGGTCGGTCATCTCGAAGGCGACCTCGTGTCCGGCGTCGTTTCGCCGCGCCGCAGGACGCTGGTTGGGAACCTGCGGATCGCCTGCGAAGAGGCCTGGGGCGGGGCCACCAGCGAGACCCGAGTCCGCGCGCACGAACTGAGGTCCCTCCTGTCGCCGCGGGAGTGCGAAATTCTCGACCTGATCGCCGACGGACAGTCCAACAAGGCCATCGCGCGTCGGCTCGGCCTCGGACCGGAAACGGTCAAGACGCATTTGAAGAGTGTCTTCGCGAAGCTCGGCGTGACGCGGCGAACCCAGGCCGTGCTCCGCGCGGAGGAGCTTGGCCTGGTGCGGGTGCGACGCCCGGCCTGGGGAGGGCCTGCGCTATGATCGCTGCCGTTTCACCCCGCCGACTGCATCCTTTCGGAGAACTCGTTGCCATCCCTCAAGAGCCGACTGACCAGCATTCCTGAAGGCACCGCCGTGCTGTTCTTCGTCCAGGTGTTTGCCACCCTGGGGTTTGCGGTGCTGTATTCGACCCTGGTCCTGTACACGACCCGGCACCTGCATTTTCCCGTCCGGGAAGCGTCGGCGATCATGGGCGTCTTCGGCGCGTTCAACTACGGGCTGCACCTGTTCGGCGGCTACCTGGGCGGGCGCTTCCTGAGCAACCGGAACCTGTTCGTCGGCGGCATGGTCCTGCAGGTATTCGGGTGCGCAACCATCGCACTTGGAACGGTTGCCACGCTGTACCTGGGGTTGGCGCTCTTCCTCACCGGCAGCGGCCTCAACGTCACTTGCCTGAACATGATGCTGACGCAGCGTTTCACGCCGTCGGACACGCGCCGCGAGGGGGCCTTTCTCTGGAACTACGCGGGCATGAACGTCGGATTCTTCGTGGGATTCGCGGTCGCCGGCCATTACCAGCTGACGGAGAGCTACGCGAGCCTGTTCCTGTTCGCGACCATCGGCAATTTCATGGCGATTGTCCTGGCCGTCCTCAACTGGAAGGTACTGGCGGACCGGAGCACGCCACTGCTGGAAGCGACGCCGGGGCAATTCCGGGCGCGATTCATCGCAGGCATCGCCATCCTGCTCGGGGTCGTACCGGTCGTGTGGATCATGCTGCAGCACACGGGTTCGACCGGCACGCTGTTCAAGGCGATCTCCGCCGGGGTGGCCGCAATGCTGGTCTATCTAACGGTCAAGCATCGCGACCCGCTCGAGAAGAACAACATGTGGGCCTACCTGATTCTCACCCTCGGCTCGCTCGTGTTCTGGTCCCTGTACCAGATGGCGCCGAATGGACTGCAGTTGTTCGCCGTCAACAACGTCAGGCTCTATGTGTGGGGAATCGAGGTCGCGCCCCAGTGGGTCCAGAACATCAACACCGTCGTGATCGTGATCGGCGGACCACTGCTGGCCGCACTGTTCGGCAGGCTGCGTGCGCGCGGCTGGAACATCGACGTACCGAAGCAGTTCGCCGTCTCGCTAATCCTGATGGGGCTCGGCTTCCTGGCGTTACCCGTCGGCATTTCCCTGGCGGACGACCTTGGCAAGGTCGCGTTCGTATGGCTGTTCGTCAGCTATGTGCTGCAGAGTGTCGGTGAGTTGCTGATCTCTCCGATCGGCTATGCGATGATCGGCAAGCTGGCCCCGCGCCAGTACCAGGGAATCATGATGGGCAGCTGGATGCTGGTCACAGGCGTGGCCTCGCTGTTCGCCGGAGACTTTTCCGGAATGATTCCGGAGCCCGCCGGCAGCACCGCATTGACCACCAATCCGGCCTATTCCAGCCTCTTCGCGCAATTGGGCTGGGGCAGCACCGCGGTGGGCATCCTGCTGGTCCTGCTGATTCCCTTCTTGCGGAGGCTCATCAAGGACCGGGAGACGCCGGCTGACGAGGCGCCTGTGGCGGCGGTACCGGCGCGATAGACGGGGCGCCGGATTATGTCGCATTCCCGCGGCACCAATCAGCGGCCTTGCCGCCCGTCCCGGTGGCGAGTACGGTTCATGGCCTCCATCGACGCAGCAACGAAGGGAACGAACATGACGTCACAGTCCTGCATCCATCGAGCTGCAGTCGCTGCCATCGCGGTAGTCACTGCACTTTCCGCCGGGGTCACCGGCAACCTGGCACTGGCCGCGGCGGGCGGCAACTCTGCCGACAAAGCAGCTGCGCCCCGCGCGGCTGTCGATACCGGCTCCGCGCTGGTGCAATTGAAAGGCGACCCGCTCAGCACCTACGTGAAGACGCGGCCGCCACAGGGCAAGAAGATCGACTTCAACAGCGCAACCGTCAAGGCGTATCGAGCCCAGCTGTCGGCGCTGCGCAATGATTTCAAGACCTGGTTGCGGGCGAACGCGCCCCGCGCCAAGGTGACGAGTGAATTCGACCTCTCGCTGAATGCCGTTGCCGTGGAACTGAACGGCGAGAGCCTGGCGACCATCGCCGGCGCGCCGCTGGTGCAGCGCGCGGAATACCAGGACTTCTTCTACCGCGTCAGCGCCGCCGAGACCGCCGACGATCCGGACCTGCGACTGATCAGCGCCGGTGCTGCCTGGGGCGGAGGCGGCGCGGCCAACGCCGGCGCAGGCGTCAAGGTCGCGATCATCGATTCCGGCGTGGATTACACGCACCCGTGCTTTGACGACGCCGGCTACGCGCCGCAGACGCAGATCGGCGACCGGCGGTTCACCAACAACAAGGTGATCGCTGCCAAGGTCTTCAACATGCGCGCCGGAGTGCGCGGCTACACGCCGGAGGCGATCGATTCGCACGGCACGCACGTGGCCGGCACGGTTGCCTGCAACTACGGCACCACGGCAAGTGTCGATGGCACGTCCATCCCGCATGCCATCTCCGGCGTTGCGCCGCGCGCGCTGCTCGGCAACTACAACATCTTCCCTGCGGACCTGGCGAATGCCCGCTCGGAAGACATCCTCAACGCGATGGATGCCGCCTACGCCGACGGCTTCGACGTCGCGAACATGAGCATCGGTGGCGGCGCATCCGGCATCCAGGACCTCACCACCATCGCCGTCGACAATCTCGATCGCGCCAACATGGTCATCGCCGTCGCCGCGGGCAACTCCGGCCCCGGCCATTACACGATCGAGTCGCCCGGATCGGCGGCCCGTGCACTGACGGCGGGCGCGGCATCGGTCGGCCACGTCATTGCAACGCCCGTGACGGTCGGAGGCGTGACCGCCGCCGGCAACACGGGAGAATTTGCCACGGTATCCAGCGATCTCACTGCGCCGCTCGGCGTCGTGACCGAGGCACCGACGAACCCGGTCACGGGGCTCAGCACCGCGTGCTCGCCCCTGGCGACGAACCTCGCCGGCCAGATCGCACTCATCTCGCGCGGCACGTGCACTTTTTCCGCCAAGATCCGTAATGCGCAGGCCGCAGGCGCGGTCGCGGTGCTGGTATCGAACAATGTCGCAGGCGACGCAATCGGCATGGCGAGCGACGGTACGGCCAACCAGCCGACGGTGCCCGCCTACAGCGTTTCGCTCAACGACGGGGCCGCACTCAAGACCCACGGCGGGGAGGCGACTACGATCTCCGCGACGGCCGCGTACATCGTCACGGGCAACGACGATTTCATGGCCGACTTCAGCAGCCAGGGACCCACCGACGTCGACTTCCGCGTGAAGCCCGATGTCGTTGCACCCGGGGTTCACGTGCTGAGTTCCATCCCGTTGTCGTATTGCGGCGGCGATCCGTGCTTTGCGTTCTTCCAGGGCACCTCGATGGCGACGCCGCACCTCGCCGGTTCCGCCGCCGTGGTTCGCCAGCAGCACCCGGGCTGGTCCGCGGCGCAGGTGCGCTCGGCCATCGTCAACACGGCCGACGAAGGCGTACTGAAGAAGTCCGGCACGCCGAGCATCGTCCTGGAGCAGGACGTGAACGTCATCGGCGCCGGTCGCGAGAACCTGCTCAAGGCCGTGAGCGCGGTCGTCGCGCTCGACCCGGTGAGCGTGAGCTTCGGCGCAGTGCCGGCGGGCTCGGGCCAGTCCGACGCGCGCGTCGTTACTCTGAGCGGCGCGCCGGGCGCGAGCTTTGGCGTGTCGGTTGACGCGGGCGGCGGCGGAGTTGCCTACAGCGTCGACTCGACGTCAGTCACGCTTGGCGCGGATGGCACCGCGCGGGTGACGGTGCGGATGGACGCCCAGAAGGGCGCTGCGTTCGGCGATCACCGGGCGACACTCCGGCTGTCGGCCGGCTCCGTCGAGGTGGCGCACGCCGTGGTCTACACGTTCATCCGGTAGGACGACGGACTGCGGGTTACCGCGGAAGGGCCTCCCCGTGTGGGGAGGCCCTTTCTGTGTGTGGCGCACGAGCATGCGCTGGCCTCATGCAGGCATCTGGATCAACTTCGTGATGCTTGCAGGCGTCGGCGCAGGCCAACCCGCTTCCTTGCACACGCGCGTGATGGCTTCATTGGTGTCGAAATAGACCTGCCAGTAGTGATCGGTGTGACAGTAGGGCCGCACCGCGATCACGGTGCCGAGCAAGTTGATGTCGAGCAGGCTCACATCGGGGGCCGGATCGGTCGCGACGTTCGGAATCTTCGCCACCGCCGCCTTGAAGCGGGCGACCGCGTCCAGATGATCGACCCCCGCAGCCAGCTGCGCAGTGCGGTCGACGCGTCGGAAGGGCAGCGCCGAGAAGTTCTGGATGGTCTCACTGAAGACCTTGCCATTGCCGACGAGTGTCAGGACGTTGTCCGGCGTCACGATGGTGGTGCCAAACAGGCCCAGTTCGTGCACCGTGCCCGTGATCCCCGCGATGCCGACGAAATCGCCCACCTTGAACGGACGCAATACCAGCATGAATGCCCCTGCGGCGAAATTGCCGAGCATGCCACTCCAGGCGGCACCAATCGCGACACCCGCGCCGGCCAGCATCGCGGCGATCGATGTGGTCTGGATGCCGAAGTAGCCGAGGATGCCCAGGACCAGTGCGATATTCAGGGCGACGGTGATGATCGAGCCCAGGTACCTCGTCAGCGTTGCATCGATGTGATTGCGATGCATCGCGGCCTGCACGAGATGGATCACTCGCCCGATCAGCCAGCGGCCTACGAACCAGAAGACAATCGCAGCGAGGACCTTGACAGCCACGTCGGCCGCCGTTGTCCTCAGGAACGTCTCAATCGCCGTCATGTCCATGGGTCCTCCCGTGAAAGTCGATCCTGACGGCGCAGTGTCCGAATACGACGCTCATGAGTCAAATGCAGCGCATGCGGATGCGAGCGAGCGAGTGAGCGCCGACGTTCCGTCACCGTCCCCCGGTCTTCTCAAGGTACAACCGGGCGTGATCCAGCTCCGGCCGAGGATCGGCGTGTCTCGCAAGATCAAGCAGCCTTTCATAGTAGATCCGCGCACTCTTCTCATCGCCAGCCGCAATGGCGGCTCGCGCCGCACCGAGGTATCCGTTCATGCGATTGGGCGAGATCCGCAGCGAGACGACGTACTCCTTGAGTGCATCCTGGGGCCGTTTGAGCTCGAGAAGCAGCTCACCGAGCATTTCCCGCGCCGGCAGCAACTCCCCCGGAGTGACGGGATGCTTCTCCGCACCGTCCTCGAGGTCTGCGGCCTGCCGCAACAGCTTTTCAGCCTGCGCCTGCTGTCCTTCCGCGTGCGCGAGCCACGCAGCGACGCCGAGGCTCTCCGCCTCGACCTGCGTTGCCCACGGATCCCTGGCCGCGACCATCCTGGCGTGCAGGGCGCGCAGATTCCCGAGGTCCGTCCGTGCGAGTTCGAGCTGCCCTGATCGCGCTGCTCCCAGGCCTCGCCCGAAGCAGAACTCGGCGTGCGCAATCGTGAAGCGCTCGAGCGGGATCCCCGCCGAACGGAATTCCAGCCTGGCCGCATCCGCCCACCTGCGCTGCTCGAGTGCAAAGCGCGCCGGGATCGTTGCGAAGGCGAATGCCGCCTGAAACGCTTCCGGCTTGACCTTGGCGATCGACGCCGCGTCCTTGACGACCTCGGCCGCCTTGGCGAACTGCCCGAGCTGCAGATAGGCGTACTCGAGATAGTCGAGCGCGTGCAGGTACTCGTAATAGACCTCCCCCGGCTGGCTCCTCTCCTCGTACAGCTTCGAGGCCTGCGCGGAGGCGAGATTCGACTGCACCGAGTCTTCCCACAGGCCGAGCCGGGTGAAGATGTGCGAAGGCATGTGCTGCACGTGCGGGATCAGTGGCGCGATCCTGGAATAGTGGCGCGCAGCCACGATCGCCCGTGGAGCCATGACGGCGTTGTCGTAGCTGTGGATGATGTAGTGCGCGACGCCGGGGTGA
>Ga0316622_100004585_pt1 | contig 10167 bp, 8 predicted proteins | sample OWC_Aug_OW2_C1_D_FD_207646 | JGI IMG/M metagenome (GOLD analysis project Ga0316622, IMG submission 207646) | Wetland soil microbial communities from Old Woman Creek delta, Ohio, United States - OWC_Aug_OW2_C1_D5_C | ecosystem: Environmental > Terrestrial > Soil > Wetlands | place: USA: Ohio... | reverse complement strand
CAGGATCGGCCTTGGTGCTCACTCGAACGTTGACCTGCGCCAAGGCGACAATGGAGTATACCCGGCTGGTGCTGAGCAGTACGAACCCCGCCCCCGTCCGCCTGCAATACTCCAGTATGTTGACCGTACCATATAAGTTGTGCTCAATCAGTTCGCGGCTTGCCGTCCTCCCGTCTACGCCGGCTAAAACGCTGGGCAACGCCGCCGCGTCGAGAACCCAATCAACCCTGTCGTGTCGGTCGAAAGCCGCGGCATCTCGGATATCGGCAACCTGGACCGCGAAGCCTTCGTTCCGAAGGGGTTGCAGATTGGCGGCGCTTCCGGGGCGAACGAGGTTGTCTATCCCTAGAATAGCGTCCACCTTCCCGCTCTGTGCCAAGCCGTGGGCCAGCGTGCTCCCGACAAATCCGCAGATGCCCGTGATCAGGATTTTCATGAAAGGCGCTCTCGCCAGGCGTCCACGATCTGCCGCAGTGTTTCCCGAAGGGAGATCGTGATGTCCCATTGGGGATAGTGGCTCCGCATTTTACGCAGGTCGCTGTAATAGCAGATATGATCTCCCTTGCGGGCTTCCTCCACATACGTAAAAATCTGGGGTCGTCCCGTAAGCTCCTCTGTCATTCGGAAGGCTTCCAGAATCGAACAGGAGTTAGCTTTCCCACCACCAAGATTGTAGACCTCCCCGCATCGAGGAGTCTCCGCGAACGCCTCAATGAAGCGCGCCACGTCCTGCGCATGGATGTTGTCTCGGACTTGCTTTCCTTTGTAGCCGAAGATTCTGTATTCGCACCCCTCCAAATTGCACTTCACAAGGTAACTGAGAAAGCCGTGAAGCTCCACGCCGCTGTGGTTCGGGCCGGTAAGGCAGCCGCCGCGTAAGCAACACGAGGGCATTCCGAAATAGCGCCCATATTCCTGCACCAGGATGTCCGCCGCGGCCTTGGACGCACCAAACAGCGAGTGAAGACTGTGGTCGATAGAAAAGGTTTCGGGGATCCCCTCCGTAAAGGCCGGGTCGGCGTAGTCCCACCGCGTGTTCCTTTCCACGAGGGCAATGCGGTTAGGCGCATCCCCGTATACCTTGTTCGTGGACATGTGAACGAAGGGGGAATCGGGACAATATTGGCGTGCCGATTCCAGCAGGTTGAGGGTGCCGACCGCATTTGTGTCAAAATCGTCGAATGGTATGGCAGCGGCCCGGTCGTGCGACGGCTGTGCGGCGGTATGGACTATGAGGGCCGGGCGTAACGCCCGCAGCAGGGCCAACACCCCGGCCCGATCCCGGATGTCGAGTTCGTGATGCTCAAATCTTGGTAATTCCCGCTGAAGGCGGGCCTGGTTCCACCGAGTATCTCCCACAGGGCCAAAGAACACAGCACGCTGGTTATTGTCAACCCCATGGACCCACCAACCATGTCCATGAAAGAAACGACACACCTCGGAACCGATGAGTCCGGACGACCCCGTGACCAGAAGGATCTTTGAAGCACGCGATGAAATCGATAGGGGAGAAATGGCTGTTCTCTCTTTCCGTGGCAGTCCGCACAGCGAACATGAGGCGGGAGACCAGAAACGAAAAAACCCGCGATGAGGTACAAAGCGGTGCGGGAGCTTGCTGTGGCGCGACCCGGCTGGCCAACTACGCGCTACTACCGGTCCGCGGCGGCGTCCGCACGACGCCCCTCGCGCCGGCCGCCGAGTCGTCACGCGTCCCGCGTGCTCCCGCCCATGCCCGCGTGGCTTTCGGACGACGTCGACCGGCCCGCGCTCTCAACGCGTTATTTGAGGCTCACGATCTCTTGCAGGTTCAAGACCACACAAATCGGTCATGCGTTCATCGTCCGGCCATTTATATATGCGATATTCCACCCATTGCTTAACGGGTTTCATAAACGCGTCAAGGACTCTAAAAGCCGGCTCTGAATAGGCGATAACGACTCGGATGTTTTGGAGGCGCAATCTTTTCTCCACTTCCCCCGACGGTCCCTCAAGAGTTGACGGGTTGCCTAATTCGTTGAGCACGTAGTGACCATCCTTGTGTATCCAATTCCCAAGTCTGTCGTAGACAATTTTGCCGGGATTCACGGCGTGCAGGAAATGGCTGTCCCACACGAGATCCCCTTCGTCTGAACCTCCGCGGCGGGCCTCGACCAAGATCTTCGACCCATCATCGAAGAGTCCAACGCGAATTGCGCAGTGAGACCATATGGCAGTCTTCACCACCACATCTCTCGCCTGAAAAGTGTAAGCGTAAGCCAAGGATTGAACGGTCCCGCCGACTATGTAGGCAAGCAATACCAAATACACTACCGTTCTGTAAAACCGCAGTCTGGTGGCGATGACGTGCAATCCGTAAGCGGCATACGGGATCAAGACTATGAAAACGCTTGTAAGATTCCTGACCGGATAATTTGCGGCAACGACGCCTCGCGTCGTTATCACAAAAACGCAATAATAAAAGGCAATGAAAAACAAGTATCGCCAGATGCCAGGAAGCCGAATTGACATGCAAATGCCTGATAGGGCTAGCAGCAAATCTAAGGGAGCGATTTCCCAAAGGAGGCGAATGTACGAAGAAGCGCCTAGCGACGGCGACGTGGCCGCAAAAAATCGAACGAAATGAAGATAATCACCATAGACATGCCACTGCCAATACAACCAAAAGGGGACGAACATGCTGGCCAACGCTACGCTCATTAGAATTGTGAGCCTGTGTTTGCTCTGCTTGAACTCTAAGGCGCAGAAAAAGGCGAAAGCTACCACGAGGACCCATGCCTCATACCGAATCGCGGAGGCTCCGAGAAATCCGATTGAGGAATACAGATATGCCCTTGGCTGTTTGTGACGATCTGCTAATAGCAGAAAGAAGATGCCCATAAGCATAAAGAAATGGAACATGGGCTCTGACAGTCCGGACATACCTAGCCAAACCAAAATAGGGCAAAACGCAAAAATTCCTGCGGCTAGGGGCGGAGAGAAGGGTGTTCCGGGAAACAAGGCTTGTGTTATCTTATAGATGAGGACAATTGACGCGATCGAAAATGTAGAATTGACGACTGAAGAGGTGACCAAAGGATCATCCACGACTATGAGTGCGAGGCCATGCACCCATGTGCCCAACGGCAACCAGAAGGGATTACCTGGCGAGTTGAAGAAGAAGAACCCCTGACTCCAATAGTAGGCCATTTCCATGCGAGACGCATCGTCTGCGGTTAGCCAAAAGAATCCGCCAGAGTGGTTCCAAAGAAAAATCGACAGGATGGCACGCAGGCAGATGATGGTGCAAAGGAGCCGGGTGGGCTTCGTGATCACTGCTGTCCTCTCGAACGCGCTGAGTTGCTAAGAGGCTGCCCCTTGTCGGCAGTCCAAGCGAACCGGGTTTTTGGTTGAGATGACCAGGTATGCTCCCCTTTCTTTCATCGCCAATCCCATGGGGGACCGGGGGAGGGGGCAATAGCGGGTCCCATTGACAACAAAGGTCAGCGGATGGTGAGACGACGGGGCACGGTCCGCGGCGACAACCTCGGCCCGAATCACCGCGCGGACCATCTCTGTTTTACAGAAGATGATGCGGTTTTGCGAGCACCAGAACTCAACGCGCTTGTCGTCCCAAAGTCGGTCACGGAACAGACCGCAAGGCACATAGCCGTGCCGCAAAAGTATATTGCTCACCACTCGAGCACCTGCTCGGTGATGCGCTCCGTCCTTCTTTGGTATTGCAGTGCAACAGAGAGCAGGGCAACTTCGCTCAAACCGGCCAGGTGGGTAACAAACGTCTCGGCTCGATGACACGGCAGGTGCTCGCTCACCTCGAACGAGGTCGCGAGTTAAAGGCGCCTGGCGGACTTCGAGTCGCTCGAGCAGGCCAATGGCGTGGAATAGGTACCTATCCATGAGCACCGCCCTACGGTCGACGTGACCTCATTCGGTTCCCAACGCGCCCTCGACGCCGCACTGATCAGTCAACTTCTGGCACGGTCCCAAGCCACGGCCAGCGTCGACCATGCTGTTCGGCTTGTAGTACTTGAAAGATACGGGCGGCCCGCACTTGCTGACGCGAGACTCCGCCAGCCCTGATCATCGCAAGTGGCTTTGTCGTGCGCCACTTGAACTCCTGTGACACTCTCTGACTGCTGACGTTCTGGAGGTCTTACAGGGCGACCTTTTGGCCCCGACATGATCGGCCCAACCTGCGTCTACTGCGGAGCTACCGAAACCCGGATAGTGAACTGCAAAACGACGCCAAGTCGGGGGCGGCGAGCGCGGGCTGTGGCCGACCCTGGAACAACCCTGTGGTGTTCAGGCAGAGCGGAAGGCTACCACCGCCGGCGTGACCAGTCAAGCAGACGGAAGCAGTGCCGGGGGCGAGTGCGAGGCCGCACGCAGCCAACCAAGCCGTCCGCCCTGCCGCGATGCGGTCGCATCCGTTTAAGGATGGGAAACCGGGGCGGGCTTGACACCGGCCGACGGGTGTGAGAGGTAAAAAGGCAGAGACCCCAGTGTCGCTACGGACCGAACAGGCCCGCATGCGATGGACCAGGTGTCTACCATGTCGCCTGACCGGGTGACTGATACGGGCGCAAGAGGCGCTGCTCACGTTATCGGTATCAAGGATCTTGCGCTGGCATCTGGGATCTGGCGAGAACGCTTCTTGTCGGAAAAAGGGAATCTGTTTGCGCCGAGACGGATTGACATAACCAACGCATGCAGGAAGATGCAGACAGGGCCTCACATGCGCGTTCTTCTTGTTTCCTCGCTGCTCCTTTTCAAAGAAACGCGGTTTGGCGGAGCCAAACGGCTCTATTCTTTTCTGCAGGGTCTATCGCGCCTGTGTGAAGTATACACAATCTGCATGGATGCCTCGGATGAAAAAGACGCCTATTATGCATGCAGCGACAAACCGGACCGCCTGCTTCTGCTTCCCGACTGTGGGAAAAGACTTCCGCTGGCAAAAAAAATATTCCGCGCGCCGGTTGATATGCGGCCCAATATCAACCGATACAGCAAGGAGATAAACGCTTTTTTGGGTGGCCTCTCATTTGACGCAGCCATGCTCGCGTATCCTTTGGCGCTTGGCTTTGTCGACACCCCGTTGTTGCGCGCCATTCCAAAGGTTGTCTATCTTGAGGATGATTTGGTACTTGAAATGTTGAAGAACGAAGCAAAAACAAAGTTTAGCGGTTTGATGAGGTATGCTCGGCTTCTCAGATATTACCAGACGCTCCTGTTTTACCGAAGCCGGCTAAGACACATAGGCTCATGGATTGCCATTTCAGTTCAGGAGAAAAACGTCATCCAATCGTATTTCCCGGGCGCGAACATAAAAATTGTGAAACACGGGATCGAACTGGGTGATTTTCCAATGCTCCCCCCTTGTGCGAACGAGAGACGGATCGGTTTCATCGGCAATTACCATCACGCTCCCAACGCTGTTGCCATCAATTATTTTCTTGAATCCATAGCGCCATATTTATTCGAAAAGATCGATGGCCTTGAAATCATCGTGGCTGGCAAGAACATCCCTGCTCCGATCAGTGGAAAAACCGTCCAAAACCCGAATATTATAATAATGGAAGATGTTTCAAACCTTACGGACTTCTATTCAGCAATCCACGTCTTTATCAATCCCATCATAAGCGGAAGGGGCCTTAGGACAAAGCTTATCGAATGCGCTGCATACGGACGGCCCATCGTATCCACCGAATTGGGAGCCGAGGGTCTGGAAGAGCTGAGGATATTAGTGGCAGACACGAAGGAGGATTTCTACAAACACATCTCGACACTGTTTGAAGATAAAGGCTGCTATATTTCTATTGTCAGAGAAAATAGATCTCTAGTCGAGCGGTTTTATAACAACGAAAGGACAGCGTTTGAATTGTTCTCCAGCATTCAAGGCCATTCACCGCATTCAAAATGAACCTTTTAGCGCCTTGAAATCGTAGTGCCCTATATCCGCACGCGAGGCTGTCGCAGGCAGCACGGACTCCTCGCACACGAGGCTTTCATGATGCTCGGTCGAATATCTAGGATGCTGGAGAAGCCAAGAATATTGCTGAAGGCAAAGTTGACTAAAAGGCTGGTACCAACCTTAACCATTTCAGAGATCCGATGTTACGAAGACTACACTCGTCATGTCCAGAACTGCCGAGCAAACATATTAGCAAATCGGTTATTCGAAAAGAATCTCGTTCCAGACAATTGCACTGAATTTACATTTAACGGTTATTGCTACCTCTGCAGAACCTATGTCGATTTTCTTGTGAACTTTGCCTATTCCTATGAAGTTGATGGAGTCTTGACACCAAACTGGAGAGAGCACTTGGCGTGCCCCCGTTGCCATTTGAATAACCGGATGCGAGCAGTGCTGCAAATCTTCGATCAGGTATGTCAGCCGAATCGCAAGTCAAGAATATACACAGCGGAACAAATGACTGACGTATACAGATTTCTCAAGCTCTGGTTCCCTTATACATTGGGTAGTGAATATTTGGGAAATTCTGTGGATCATGGAACCTGCGACAGTAAAGGAATTAGAAATGAAGATCTTACACAGCTGTCTTTCGCAAACAATCAGTTTGATTATATATTGACACTTGATGTGTTTGAGCATATCCCAAATTACCAAAGGGCACTAGCGGAGTGTTGCCGATGCTTGAGGCCAGACGGGATGCTTTTCTTTAGCGTGCCGTTTAACGAGAAGGCTGAAAAGAATATCGCGCGAGCCTACGTAGCCGACAATGGAGAGGTAATCCATTTATTGCCGCCCGAGTATCATGGGGATCTGTTATGTCCTGAGGGTTGTCTCTGTTTTAATGTTTTTGGCTGGGAAATTCTAAATGAAATCAATGCTATCGGATTTAAGGATGCAAAGGCTTTATTCTACTGGTCCCGGGAGCTAGGCTATTTAGGTGGCGAGCAAGTACTCTTTGTGGCCACGAAGCGTACTCAGCACGACAAAGCCTGACACGACCCTTCAGCGAGCAACAATTCCACCGCGCGTCACTACATACTCCGTCCCAAATGCAATTTGATCCCCGACGGATGTTTTTCCCTTACAGGGCGCAGAGCAATCTTAGTTTTTTCTGACGAGATCAAGCCCTTACATACAACACGCCCGCCTCAAGGCCCACAACCATTCGGGAACGAACGCACGGAACCTCTTCTTCCATGATGGTCTCGGGTCCGCAGTGAGAGATTGCGTCGATCGGATGGCGATGATTTCGATGTCCAATCCGGATTGCCGCAGCGCTTCAAGCTTCGTGCGATTCCGTCCTTCGTCGTCCTCGAGGACGTAAACCCTGCGTCCTTCATCGATGAGAGACTTGACCGTTTCAAGTGACGGGATATGAGAGTAGGCGGGGGCGTTTGAGTAGTACATTGCTTGCGGCGTCTTATTATCGCCGACATTGAACAAAACTTTTGGTCGCGGCTCCAGGCTTATCTGCAGAAGGGCCGTACGAAATGCTGCATAATCATACAAGTAGTTCGCTGGAACAGAGGGGAACTCCATTGCAAGCGCTGCATTCAATAGCGAGAAGACATAAGCGAGAGCTAAGCACGCGGCGCACAAAGAGACAGTGCGCTGCACTGCGTGGCGAGTTGCATTTCGCCTTTCTGCACTCCCACTCGTAGACTCATTTCGCGCACGCCAGCGATAGAGCAGCGATGAAAACATGGTTCCGACCATCAGCAACACGGCAGGGACCGCTGGCGCGACATATGAGGACAGCTTGGTCTTTGCGACTGAGAATACAAGATACGGCAAGAATGCCCAGGCCAAAACGGGGAGTCGCGTGCTGTCACGTCTGATCATGGCATCGACCACGAAGTAAAGAGCGGAGCCGGTGATCACGACCAGACCAAGAACCCCGCCATAATAATGACTTGGAATTCTGTCAAAGAAAAAGGTCACGGGATGCGCGTGACCCTCGATCACTTGAAAAAGGTGCTTGATGGTATAACTGCTCTCCCACGCGAACTCTTGAGGCCAGCGTAGAGTGCAGTAAAGAGACCAGGGAATGACTACAATAGCGAAGCCGACGATCGCGGTGCGGAATAGCCTGAGGCTTCCACGGCGACGCTGCGGCTGGCTGAACAAGAGCGAAAGTGCTACACCTGCAGCCAAAAAAGCGGGAGCAGACTTTGACAGGTACGCCAAGCCGAGGGCGACTCCTGCTGACAGCATGACCCAGCGGTCTTGTTGCCGCAAGCCTATTGCGAAGAAAAGTATTGAAAGTTCGATGAAAAACACCAGTATGAGATCGACGTGGTCCACTGGAAGGATGCCAGCCACTAACTGCACCAGCAGAGGATTCAGGGCTTGCAGCAAGGCTGCTATGGCGCCCGGCAAGAGACCCGAAGCACCCCACAGTTCACGGGCAATCATGAACGTGAGCAGGATGGAAAGCGTTCCGAGTAGCACGGATGGTAGCCGGAAAGAGATTTCGGGCACGGGGCCAAGGGCCCAAATCGAGAAGCTCATGAGCCAGAGAGGTAGTGGCGGCTTGTGAAGCCAAATGTGATTGTCCCTCCAGTCCGTATAGTCGTAAGAGAGGAGAGGGGTACGGTTCAGGGTCGGTACGAACGGGTTGATGGTGAGGTTTTTCGCAACAAGCGCATGGTAGGCCTCGTCCCATTGAGCAATGTAGTCGTGGTTCGCTGCACGATAGCGAACGGTCAATCCGAGAATCAGAGATAGAGCAAGCAGTAGAACCGGGATACTCCGGATGACAGGCGTCCGGGAGTGCGGGGCGGCGGGCGCTTGTGGCAACATCCCCCTGGTCACATTCCCCTCCTATAGCGACTGGGATGGATTCATGTACGCCCCTGGCGGATGCGAAAGGAACGTGGCGGCGCGCTGCCCGGGCCGACAGCCCCAGGAGCCGAGCTATGGTCCGCAGCGCGAGAAGCGGGCAGGCAAGGGGGAACCTTGGCACATCGAAGTCGCGTCATTGAGTGCATACCGTTGAGGCGTAACGGTGACGAGACCCGAGACGCCGAGACCACGCAGGCCGGAAGAGGCGTGCGGTAGAACCGTGAGGCGTGCAACGATACGCCTTCCAGGTCCGGGGTAAAGTCATTTGAAACTGCGGCGGGCTGAAGGCTAGGACTATGCGAATGACGCTGTCAAATGGAATTTTTTGATGGGGAATCTCCAGCGGCGCAAAGTTTGTTGGCTTCCAAATTGCGCCGGGCGACAACCCTATCGGCGACGCCCACCGGAACCGCTGGATTTCGCTTTCAGACCCAACAGCTAGAACCTCTGAAGGCGAAGTCCGTACCAATTCCAACCGTTGCGATGTTTCGGACACTCGGGGCGGAATTGCGCCACCGGTGCGAGGAGAGGGACCGAAACCGGCAGCAAAGGCATTGCTCAGGCGACTTGTGAGGCGGATTGTTGTCAGCCAGGAGGGCGTCCTAAACGTTGAACTCGTCATCGGGACTCCTTGAAATATCAGCGGGTCCGGTGACGAGTTCGCTACTACCACCAATCGGGGGCTTAGCTTTGACAGCGTGAACGAACAGGCATCCTCCGTCTTAGGAGCTCCAATTTGCCCCCATCGCGTTCGCCTTCTCGACGATTCCCTTGATCTTGCTCGCCCGAAAAGCGACGAAGTAGCACTGGTGAAGCAGTTTTGTGTCCGCCTCGTCCATGGACAAACCGCACTCGGCCCTGAGGCGGGCGATGCGATCCAGTTCCCGTCCTGCCCTGATAATTGCGTCGTACTTCAATCCAATCCTGGCCCAAGCTTCCTTGGCACCGATGACCTCGGCCCATTCCTGGATGGCTGGATCGTTGTGTAATCGGCTGAGGACGTAGTTGGACTGTCCTTGCAGATGTAGGCGGCGGCAAAAACCGTCGAAGCCTATCTCGCGAACCATGTAGCTTGCCGCGCGCGAGTTGTACACGACCCTAAAACCGTGCTTCGACAGGCGAAACCCTAAATCGATGTCCTCGCAACCGAAGCGGAAGACCGGATTGAAGACCCCACAATCGAGCAGCCACTCGCGCTTGCAGGATGAGCATCCGCCCCAGAAGTATCTGAAGTCGAGAACGTCACCGTTCTTGAGCGTCGGATATGAAAACAGGAAAAAGCCGACACGCGTCGCGAAACGCATCAAGGGGTCATGGGCGATGGAAGGATTCAGCCCCGTGTAGCCAAGGAC
>Ga0316622_100004584_pt1 | contig 10174 bp, 10 predicted proteins | sample OWC_Aug_OW2_C1_D_FD_207646 | JGI IMG/M metagenome (GOLD analysis project Ga0316622, IMG submission 207646) | Wetland soil microbial communities from Old Woman Creek delta, Ohio, United States - OWC_Aug_OW2_C1_D5_C | ecosystem: Environmental > Terrestrial > Soil > Wetlands | place: USA: Ohio... | reverse complement strand
GCTTCGTTGACTGGAGATGCGGAACTCGCCATCCAGCACGTAGAGGCTCACGTGGTAGAGCAGGCTGACGACGAACCCGATGTAGAACCAGGCCCACATGACCACGAAGCCGTACCGGACCAACTGCCCAGCGACTTCCTCGTTTATGGGCATGGCCGGTCAGGCTCCGCCTCGATAGGGTTCATCGGTTCTGACTCACGAGGATGATACCCGGAAACCGCCCCGCGTCCAGCCGCGGCCGCGCCCTCACCGCGCACCGGACCGGCTGCGAACCGTGTGCAGTCAACGGCCCAGCTCACGACGCCACCGGGCGCTCGCCCGGCCCTGACACGACCTGGCAGCCCGGCACCGTCCGGAGATGGTACTGGATTCAGCCGGGTGGACTAATGCCACTGGTCGAGGCAGAGCCGTCAGGGTTAAGAATGACCTCGGCGTCGGGCGTGCTCTGGATGTCGGCCAAGGTGTATCGACTCGTGAGCAAGTGAATGGTCTGGTTGGCGGAGCCGCGCAGGCCGTGGGCGATGCGGCAGGTGCTGTCGTACCGGCCGGCAAGCAGCACGTCAACGCAGGAGAGAATGTCCCGGCCCAGCGGCATCGCTTCGACCTCGGGCAACGCGTAGCCGGAAAAGAGGATGACCGACAGGCCGGTTCGCTCCTTGATGCCGGCGACCAGCGCCAGCAGTCCATCGGCCTGTTCAAATGGCTCGCCGCCGCTGATAGTGATGCCCTCGATGTCAGTCTGCTCGTGCGCCAGTCGTTCAACCAGCTCGCCGGGCGTGACAGACAGCCGCGGCTCAAAGGGATGGGTATCGGGATTGAAGCAGCCGGGACATTGCAGACTGCACCCCTGAAACCACACTGCAAAGCGCACGCCCGGCCCGTTGGCGCGGCTGCGGGGCAAGATGGCGTGGAGATTCAGCATCCCGTGCAATCAGCTACTCCGACCTGCGCAAGCGCGACCCCTCGCTGCGCTCGGGGTGACTCAGGAAAGGCATATGGAGTGCAATGCGTCCCGCATTGCCGCAACACGAGACGTGTTGCACTCCAAGGAAGGCGCGCGGCGGAGCGAGCACAGCCATTCCGGCAAACCGGAAAGACACCGGAGTAAGCCGTAAAGCGGCAAAGCAGCAAGCCGTAATCACAAAAGAGTCCTGGCACAACGAAACCCGTAGTCGTTGCCGCGGTAGGACGGGAGGCTGTAGAAGCGATCGGCACAGCGGAAGCCGTCGGGAATGCCGATGTTCCACGAGCCGCCCCGCAACACCCGGTTCGACCCGCTCGCCGGCGGCGCAAGCTCGCCACGCTTGTAGCGGTCATAGGCTGTGCGGTCATACCAGTCCTCACACCACTCCCAAACATTGCCCGCCATCTGGTACAGGCCCCACGGACTGCACCCGTCAGGGTAACTCCATACTCCGCAAGTCGTCTTCCTGCGCTTGTTCCCATCGTTTCTGCACCGCCGGCCGTTCTCCCACTCCGCTCCCCACGGATACTCTCTGCCGTCAACGCCCCGCGCCCCTTTCTCCCACTCAAGCTCTGAAGGCAGGCGCAGGCCCGCCCATTTGCAGTATGCCTGCGCATCATCCCAACTCACACAGACCACCGGGTGGTCGGCCATTGCCGGGCTGTCCCAGCCGGTCGAGTCCGACGGACGATGACCGGCGGCGTCCACGAACCGCTTGTACTGCGCGTTCGTCACCGGGTGCAGGGCAAGGTAGTACGCGGGCAAATGCACCTTGAACGTACCTCCGCCCTCGTCGCTACCCGGCCCGCCGGCCGGGAACTCGCCCTCGGGAACCAGCACCAGCAGGGTGCCGTCTTTCGGGTTCTCGACCAGCAGGTCAAGTGGCATCGGCGGCGGCAGAATCAGACCCCGTGCTGTTTCAGCCGGTCATCCTCTGTCTGTTCCTGCTCTGCCTGCTCGAACTCGTCGGTCTTCACTTGCTCGACAACCTGCCCGCCCAGCAGATTCTCCAGTCCTTTGGTGATGTCGAGGCACTTCGCCCCTTTGACCCCGCGCACCTCCAGCTTGACCGTACCGTCCGGGTTGATGAAAACGTCTATCTCTTGAATCTCGCTCATCGTAGTATCTCCTCTAGGCCATCCGCCGGACGGTGATGTGGATGGTCCGGTCCGGCCGCACTTCTTCTTCGACAATCGTGAAGTCCTGCTGTTCAAGCTGGTCCTTGGCCGCGTGATAGGCGTAGCGCTGGTTCAACTGCTGCAGCAGCTCCTGCTGGTTGACGTCGTGGATGCCGTACCAGTCGGCGACAAGGTCGTAGCTGTCGCCCTGCCTGCGGAAGCCGATGTCGTAGCCGGGATTGCGCGTCGGCACGCGGATTTCCACCCGGGTCCGCTGGCCGCCATAGCCGCGTATCTCGACCTCGCCCTGCTCGCAGTTCATGCCGAGGTCTTCCAGCGCCTTCATGATGTACGTAGGGTCTACCAGCCGGGTCTTGATGGTACTGAAATGTGACATTGTTCTCCTTATCTCAGCTTGACCACCGGGTGGTCGCGCATGATGACCTTGCCGGTCCGGTTGTCGTGGATGGTAACGCAGAGCCGCTTGTTGCCGTCAATCGTGAACTTCGCCGCGAAGCGCTTCTCGCCTTTGGCGGCTCTCGGCTGGGCCTGGATGAAGCACGGGCATTTCTCGTTGACCCAGAAATGGCTGGCCGCCTCCGGGTCCTCGCGCGACTGGAACCGGGCCGCGCCCGACGGGTCGAAGACAAGGTCGAGCGCAGCGCCGGCGGCCCGGCCCGGCTTTCGCCCGACCTCGTAGATGTCCAGCCCGAGAAACTCCTGCTCGTCGTGCGAGGCCTTCACGGTCAACTCGCGGATTGACTTCGACGTGGGATAGGGCGTGCCCGCCGGCACGATGACGGTGTAGCCGTAGTCGGCCTTCTGCCGGTCGTAATGGCGCAGGGCATAGTCGTGCTGGATGTGGTCGTAGAAGTCCACCCCGCCGACAAACGCCGCGCCACCCAGCACCACCGCGTCCAACGGCCGGTGGTACTCGACCTGCTTCCCCGAGTAGCGGGCGCGGACGAACCGCCGCACCGATGGGATGAGGCTCGTGCCGCCCACCAAGAGCACCGCCTTGATGTGCTCGCGCTCGATGCCCCGCTCGCGCGCCTCGGCTTCGGCGTGGTCCAGCGCCCCATTGACCGCGGCGAACAGGCCGCGCTCCTCCAGCAACTCCTCGAAGCTGGTGCGCGTGTAGCGGACGCTCAATGCCGCACCGGTATTCGGGTCGGCGACGGTGATGCCCGCCTGCTCGCCGGTGGTCAGCTCTTCCTTGGCCCGCTCGGCCTCAAGCAGCAGCAGGCCGGACAGGTGCCGGACGTCTTCCGGCTCCTTGTGGTTGCGCCTCAGCAGATCCTCGAACAGCCACTGGTCAATGACCGTCCCGCCGATGTCGGCCCCGCCCTTGCCCAGCACCCGGCAGCGCTTGCCGCCGGCCTTCGCTCCTTCAATCCGAACGATGGAAACGTCGAGCGTCCCGCCGCCGAAATCGAAGACCATATAGACGTCGTTGGCCTGGATGTGGACGCCGTACCCGAGCGCCGCGGCCGACGCCTCGTCCAGCAGCCGATACCGGCGGATGCCCGCGGCTTCGCAGACCGTGGTCAGCCAGTCCTGGTAGTGTTCATACGCCTCGACCGGCACCGTGAACGCGACCTCCTCGTCGACCAGCCCGACCGCGGCCGAGGCATACTCGAGCACGCGGGAAAGGAAGTCGGCCCCGGCCTGCGCGAACCCGATTTGCTTGTCGCCGACCCGCCGCGGCAGGTCCAGCCGGTTGGAGATGTAGCGTTTCATCCAGCGGAACGTGCCCGGCGCGTCCAGCCGGGAGTTCTCCCGCACCTGCCTGCCTACCCAGACCTGCCTGCCGTCATAGTGGATGACCGACGGCACGTGCGAGACCTCAACTTCCTCATTGCCGGCTCGGTAGCGCACCCGGTCCGAAACGTCGGGGATGACGAGCGGAACCGCCCTGCCCGCGCCATCGTCCCAGAGCGCGGCCCGGGTGTTCGACGTGCCGAAATCTATCGCCAGTCTGCCGGCCATCTTCAGCCCTGCCTCTCGACCAGGGCCTTGCGCAGCACCCGGCGGTTGTAGCGGTACCCTGGGAACCGCACCAGCACCTCCTGCCCGCGGGCCGGCGCCTCGCCGCCGGAGAGCATTTGGCAAGTCTCAGGGTCAAAGCGGACCTTCTCACCCGGCATGCCAATCGGCTCGAGTCCCGCGGCCGCCACCGCGTCGGTGAAGCTCCGCGCAACCGCCATCACATCGCGGGCCGCAACATCCCTGCCCGCCTCAAGCAGAGCGTCCTGCATCCGGAGTTGTAACAAGGGTGCTGCCAGTTGGGTGAAAAGCGCCTCCTGCCTCGACTCCACCGCCTCGCGCACGGCCGCAGTCTGACCGCCCTCGACCGCAGCACGGCGGCTTCGCTCGGCGGCCAGCGCATCCCGCGCCTCCTGCAAATCGAGCCGGGCGGCGGCCAGCTGTCGACGCAGCGACATCGTCCCCTCGTCGTCCCGAATCTGCTCCCTCTCCTCTTCGAGGAGAGGGTCGGGGTGAGGAGCCCGACCTCGGATGACCTTCCACGCCGCAGCCAGACGCTTAATCAAGCTCATCCGTCACCTCCGGGGTTGCCGCCGAGAACCGGTAGGTACGCGTCGGGTTGCACGAACTGCCAACCACTGCCGAGCAACAAGGCGGCAAGCCGTGATCACAGAAGAGTCCTGGCACAACGAAACGCGCCGACGTCGGCCGGGTAGCGGAGGTTTTCTCCGCGATAGGCGCAGCGGAACTGGACCTGACCCTCGCCGAACCACGCGCCGCCCCGCAACACCCGGTAGTAGGGCAAAGCGCCTCTCGACGGCGGCGCAAGCTCGCCACGCTTGTAGCGCTCATAGGCCTTGTCATCAAACCAGTCCTCACACCACTCCCAGACATTGCCCGCCATCTGGTACAAGCCCCACGGACTGCACCCTTCAGGATAATCCCACACCTCGCAGGTCGATTCGCTGCCCCTGTTGCCGGAGTTCCGGCACCGCCGGCCGTTCTCCCATCCCGCTCCCCACGGATACTCTCTACCGTCCACACCCCGTGCCCCTTTCTCCCACTCCAACTCAGATGGCAGGCGCAGGCCCGCCCATCTGCAGTAGGCCTGCGCGTCATCCCAACTGACTTCGTCCACTGGATGGTCGGCCGTCTCCGCCGGGAAATCACGTCCGCGCCAGACGTGATTGCGCCAGTCAGCTCCATCCGGCGAGCGGTGCCCGGTCGCCTCGACGAACCGCTTGTACTGCGCGTTGGTCACCGGATGCAGGGCAAGGTAGTACGCGGGCAGATGCACCTTGAACGTACCTCCGCCCTCGTCGCTGCCCGGCCCACCGGCCAGGAACTCACCCTCGGGAACCAGCACCAGCACGGTCCCATCTTTCGGGTTCTCGACCAGCAGGTCAGGCGGCACCAGCGCCCCTAGTCACGAGGCTGTACGCCACTGCCAGTGTGTCAGCGGCGAAGTCCAAAGGACAAATGCCAAAGGACAAAGCAAGGCGAAAGGCAGACCGTAATTGGATAGCGACGCACGGGCTTCGTACTTGGCCAGGGGCGAGCAGAGTCTCAAGGTCTGAAAGTCAGAAGGTCTGAAAGTCGACTTCCCGACCTGCTGACCTTCCGACTTTCGGACCGATTGCTTTGTCCTTTCTCCCTGCGACTTTGTCCTTGCGCTCTTGTGATTCACTGTCGGTTCCTAAGAGCGCTAGCCTTCGACTTCAATCGCGGTTTCACTAACTTCCACCGACATCCTCTCATCGACCTCGATGGTGTGGCGCAGATGATGACGCGCCAGCACCTCGACGAGACGGCCGCAGGCCAGCCGCTGCGACTCGGCTCGGCCGCTCTTGCCGAGTGCTGCCTGAAGCGCATCAAGCTGCTCCGGGCGAAGGGCGACAGCCCGGCGTCGATACACCGCCGCATCAAGCAAAGCCGGCGCAAGTTGGTCCACCCACATCCCGCCGCCCTCGCCGCCGGTCGGCTGTTCCGCAAAGGCGAACTGCGGTGCAAGCTCGCACAGCGCAAGACAGGCCAATCGGACCAGCCAGTGAACGTGCGAGCGCGCTGTCTCGACATCCCCGGGAGTCGTCCGTCCGGCAACCGCCAGCGCCGCGACCGCGTCCGGCGGCGTTCCCCGCGCCAGGGTCGCGCGAAGCGACTTACTATCCCGGCGAACGAACTCGTCGCCCCGGCCGCGCTCAATCCACTCGCCCAGCACCGGGCCAAGAGCGACATCAGGCGCGGGCGGGGCATCCGGTATCTTGCCCACCTTCGCCCGGACCTGTTGAAGCTCGGCCAGCAGGGCCGCCTCGGTCTTCTCCCCGGGCGCCCAGCCGGATTTGGCCAAGATGTCAAGCGCCACGACTACGCTCGACAACGGGATGTGAAACAGCAGGACGAAGATATCGTGCCACTGCTTGTTACGGGCGTGGACGTCGAGCACGATAGCGGCCTCGCGTTCGGTCAGGTCGCTGGCGAGCTTCTGCCGCCGGACCTCCCGGAAGAGACCGAGCAGCCTGGCGTCGCCGCTGCGGCGCACGACGTCGCCGACGCGCTGCCTCAACCCGTCATCGGCCGCCCGATACTCGGCGCGCAGGTGCTGGAACTCGAAGTCAAGGTCAAAGTACCGGTCTACCTGGCCCAGCAACAGGAACAGCAGGCAGCGCCGCCCGATGTCCCGGGGTTGATAGTCCTTCTCGCGGACAATCACTGCGGCCGGCACACCAGGGTCGGCAATTGCCAGCTCACAAAGCGCATCCGCCGCCGCCGGGTCGGCAAGCGACCGCAGGCACTTCTGCGCTCCGCTCTTGACCACGGTGTCCTTGTCTTCCAGCAGCCCCGCCACAATCCTGACCGCAGCCGATGGGTCGGCCTGCAACTCGGGCCTCTTGCCCGCCTTGAACGCGGTCGCCAGATGCACGTCCAGCGGTTGCCGCGCGACATGGCCGCTTTCCGCCACCATCGCGCCCAGCACCGGGTCGCGCCCTGCGAACCACAGCGCGCCCAGCGCATCAATCGCCGCCGGGTCACTGAGCGACCGCAGGGCCGCATCGGCCGTGGCGACGACCTTGTCATCGTGGCTGTTCAGCGCCCGCGCCAGCAACGGGACGGTCGCAACCGAGAGGTCTTCGGCCAACGCCCGGCAGGCGGCCCGCCGGCGCCACGCGCCGAACAGGAACGCAGTGCTCTCCAGTCGCCGACCCAGCTCTTCGAGTTTCTCATTCGTCACTTCGATACTCCTTGCCGGTGGGTGCCGGCGTCCAGACAGGACCGGTCGCGCTCAACACAAGAAGCAGCAAGCCGTAATCACAAGGAAGTCATGGCACAACGGAACCCGTCGCCGTTGAGCCGGGAGGACGGGCTGTAGCTGCTGCGATGGGCGCAGCGGAAGTTGCCCGGGCCGCCGTAGTACCACGGGCCGCCCCGCAACACACGGGACGACCCGCTCGCCGGCGGAGTAAGCTCGCCGCGCTTGTAGCGGTCATAGGCTTTGCCGTCATACCAGTCCTCGCACCACTCCCAGACATTGCCCGCCATCTGGTACAGACCCCACGGACTGCATCCATCAGGGTAGTTCCACACGCCGCAGGTCGTCTCGCTGCCATTGTTGCCCGAGTTTCTGCACCGCCGACCGTTCTCCCACTCCGCTCCCCACGGAAACTCACGGCCATCAACGCCCCGCGCACCTTTCTCCCACTCCAACTCCGAAGGCAGGCGCAGGCCGGCCCATTTGCAGTACGCCTGCGCATCATCCCAACTGACCTCGACCACCGGATGGTCGGCCTTTGCCGGTCTGTCCCAGCCGGTCAAGCCCGACGGACTATTGCCGGTGGCGTCCACAAACCGCTTGTACTGGGCGTTGGTCACCGGGTGCAGGGCAAGGTAGTACGCGGGCAGATGAACCTTGAACGTTTCTCCGCCCTCGTCGCTACCCGGCCCGCCGGCGAGGAACTCGCCCTCTGGTATCAGCACCAGCAGGCTGCCATCTTTCGCGTTCTCGACCAGCCAGTCCGAGCGCACGTCAGGGGTCACATCTCACCTCGCTCTGGAGTGCAATGCGTCTCGCATTGCCGCCCCGCTCTGGAGTGCAATGCGTCCCCTCGCTCTGGAGTGCAATGCGTCTCGCATTGCCGCAACACGAGACGTGTTGCACTCCAAAGAAACCGCACTCCAAAGAAGCCGCGTGGCCGCCCGCCCGGTTCAGGAGGCACTGGTGTCCGGCGGCTGCTGTCGGTCCACCGGCTCTATCTGTATCTGCACGAACTCCTTCTCCGCCCGCTGCGTCTCCCGGAACGACGCCGACTGGGCCCGGCCTTCGCTGAGCCACTGCCGCAAAGCGCCGATGGTCTCGCGCTGGGACCGGCTCATCGGTACCTGCCGGGACAAGGCCGCGAGCACGTCCGCGGTAGTGAAGTCACGGCCCGGGTTCTTCTCGTCGCTGTAGGCGAGGTACATCGCGTCAATCACCGCCTGCTCTATCTCCGCCCCGACGTAGCCCTGGGACGCGGCCGCCAGCCGGCCGAGGTCATAGTTCTGCAGCGGCCGCTTGCGCTTGCGGATGTGCACCTGGAATATCTCCCGCCGTTCCTGCTCGGTGGGCAGGTCGAGGAAGAATATCTCGTCGGACCTGCCCCGGCGCAGCAGTTCAGGCGGCAGGGCGGCGATGTTGTTGGCCGTCGCCACCACGAAGACCGGCTTCTTCTTGTCCTGCATCCACGACAGGATGCTGCCGAAGACGCGCATCGAGGTACCGCCGTCGCCGCCGCCGACCGAAAGCCCCTTTTCGATTTCGTCTATCCACAAAAGGCAGGGCGCGACCGTCTCGGCCAGGGTGAGCGCACGCCGGGTGTTCTCTTCGGACTGGCCGACCAGCCCGCCAAAGAGCGCGCCGACGTCGAGCCGGAGCAAAGGCAGGTGCCAGAGCCCGGCGATGGTCTTGGCGGTAAGTGACTTGCCGGTACCCGGGATGCCGATGAGCGCGATGCCCTTGGGTTCGGGCAGCCCGTAGTCGCGCGCCTGCTGGCTGAACGCGCCCTCACGGGTGCGCAGCCAGCCCTTGAGCACCTCGAGCCCGCCCACGTCGTTGATGGTCTCGCTCGGGCCGAAGAACTCGAGCGCCCCGGACTCGCGGACAATCTGCTTCTTCTCCGCGGTGACGAGGTCGATGTCGCGCTCGTCGAGCACGCCGTCCGAGACGATTGACTTGGCAAAGACCCGCTGCGCCTGGTTGGACGAAAGTCCGAGCGCAGCACGCACCAGCTTCTCGCGGCCTTGGGCGGTCAGGTTCACCTTCACCCCGGGCGTGGCGGTGAGCCGGCCGAGGATGGTATCGAGCTGCTCCACGTCCGGCGGCGGAAACTCGAAGACCACCGCGTCGTCCCTGAGCTCCTCCGGGACCTGGGCCCCGGGCATCGTGACGATGATTGTCTTCTTGCCGTACTTCAACCGGTGGGCGAGATTGCGCAACTTGCGGATGACGCGGGCGTTCTTTTCCCAGCACTGGTGGAAATCACGCAGGACAAATACCACTTCGCCGTCCATCTTGTCGATTGCTTCGAGCACGCTGAGCGGGTCCTTGGCCGCGGGCACGGCGCCCGCTCCGGCACTCAGCGGCTGGAAGAAGTCGGCGTGGTCCCAGACCAGCAGCAGGCGCTTACTCGCCTCGCAGACTTCCTTGATGCGTTCGAGGATGCGTTCCTCCTCGAACGAGACCACGCAGATGAGCGTGAACCGCGAACGGATGTAGACCTCAATTTCCTGGTCAAACTTCATGGCAGTACCTCCTTGGCCGCTGGGCCAGCCGTATTGTAGCATTGACTCGCACCGGCGCAAGCGCTGCTGAGGGGCGCCGCATGGTCGCAGTGCCAACGCCTGCCCGGGAGAAATGTCAATAGGGCCGGCAGATGCGGACGAAGGTCTGGCTACCGGCCGGTGAGCTCGGTTCTTCGGAACAGCTCGACTACCGCGCTGAGCACGGTCTGCACGGTCTTCGGGTCAAGCCAGTTCTCGGCAATGAGCTGCTGTTCGAACTCGGCGCGGCACGTGTCCTGCTCTTCCAGCTTGCCGTGCAGTCGGTCCAGCTTCTTCCAGAACTTCTGCGCCTGCT
>Ga0316622_100004583_pt1 | contig 10175 bp, 8 predicted proteins | sample OWC_Aug_OW2_C1_D_FD_207646 | JGI IMG/M metagenome (GOLD analysis project Ga0316622, IMG submission 207646) | Wetland soil microbial communities from Old Woman Creek delta, Ohio, United States - OWC_Aug_OW2_C1_D5_C | ecosystem: Environmental > Terrestrial > Soil > Wetlands | place: USA: Ohio... | reverse complement strand
TACTGCTCTGGGATCGGCACGGGCGCGCCGATTCCAGCGGGTAGTCGCCCTGTGCCGCACGGACGGGTTGGGGCCCAGACATGCGCGTGCGCCCGACAGCGCGCATGAGGCACAACTCGCACCCTGACGCGCACCTGTGCGGACGCTTCCCGCTGGCCGCACAGGCTCTCGCGCACTGCATGTGGGTCTCCCCGCACCTGCAGAGCGGGACTAAGCTGAAGATCCGGGCATCGCCTCCGCGCATGCGACGCTCGCTGTTCTCTGATCAGACCCAAAGGACCATTCCCGCCATGGCCACTCCCCACAAGAACCTTCTCCCCCGCAAGCCCCGACGCGCGCGCGCCCAGCGGCCGCGCTCCGCGCGCTTCGCGCCGATCGTTGACGCCGAGGACGTGCCCAGCGTCAGCTTCACCCCCGAGGAGATCGATCGGACGCTGTTCCCGGTCATCGACCGATTCCTGGCCGGGATGTCGGCCCCACGGGTCGCGCGGGCCGTGACCGAGCTGACCGGTGTGCGCATGAAGCGCACGGATCCCTACAAGCTGCTCGCTTTCGCCCGCGCCTGCGGGCTCGTCTGGGTCTCGCCCCCGCGCCACTACGTGCTCGAAGGGGAGTTTGCGCGCATGCGCAACCAGGGTGAGGTGAGCGTGATCGACGTCCCGGGCGAGCGCAGCCCCCCCAACGTGCCTGGCGCGGCCGCCGTGCGCGTCTACGAGCTGATCGGTCAGATCGCCGCGCGCCGCCCTGGCCCGGTCCACATCGGCCTGGGGATCGGCAACACGACGCGCCGTTTCGCGGCCGCCCTGGCGGCCCGCCACCGCGCCGACCGCAAGGCGCCCGAGCTCGTGCTGCACGCGCTCTCCCCGCCGCACTCGCTGGCCGACCCGCTGGAGACCCCGCTGGCCTTCTTCCCGCTCTTCGGCGGCGGCTTCAGCCGGGTGCAGTGCGTCAACCTGCCGGCCGAGGTGCTGGTGCGCTGCGAGGACTACGATCGTCTGCAGCGGCTGCCGCTGGTGGACGAGGCCTTCGCCCGCGCCGCCGAGATCGACATCGCCGTCACCAGCCTGGCCAGCAGCCACGACGAGCACGGCTACCTGCGCAACTACCTCACCCTGGTCGATCCTGGCCTGATCGACGCGCTCATGGCCGCGGGCTGGAGGGGTGACGCCCAGCTGCGCCCGTACGGCGACAACGGTCCGTTCCCCGACCAGCGCGGCCTGCGCGCGGTCACGCTCTTCGACCTGCCCCAGCTGGTCGAGATGGCCAAGCAGCCCGACAAGCACGTGTTCGTGCTCACCTCGCGTTGCGGGCGCTGCGCGGCCTCCAAGGCCTCGGCCCTGCTGCCGCTCCTGCGCGAGCCGTCGCTGCGCATCTGGAACCACCTCTTCATCGACTTCGACACCGCCAACGAGGTCGTGACCTCGCTCGACGCGCAGAGCTGAGGCGCTGCGCAGCCGCGACCGCCGCTCTCCGTCGAAGCGTCCCCGAGCGCTGCGCACGCGACTGTGCCGCGTGTGGGTGCGCGCTTTCGCTCGAGCTCCGCGCCCGGGCGCCGACAGGAAGGTCCAGACAGGTGCGCGAGCGCGCGCATCACCTTGCGCCACAAGGAACTTAGGTCGCTCCTGGTCGTGCGCGGGAGCACTTCGCCGTGGGCGGCCGCCGCGCGCCGCGCACACACCGTTACAATCTTCGCGCGAGCGCGCGAGGGGTGGCCGGGCGCGAGCCTGGGTCCGCGCGCCATGCTCGAGACCACGCAAGGAGGCTGGCTGTGGCTCCCGATGAAGCGCGACGGGTCTATCCGTTCAGCTACTTCCTGCCGCCGCGGGACCGCAGCCGTCGGCCGCGGATCCAGATGCAGCGGGACATGGCGGCGTGTCTGGAGGTCGTGCCGGCGCTGCTCGAGCACGGCTTCCGCTACGGGGAACCGCTCCTGAACTTCCCGCCACCGCCCCAGCCCAAGGGCGCGCCGCCCCCGCCGCCGCTGCACGTGGATACCTCGTTCCTCGGCGCGGGGGACTTGATCCTGACCATGACCCGCCCCCCGCTCGACGACAGCGGGGGGACTCTCGAGGACGGCAAGGGCAGCCGCGCCGGGCACGACCAGGGCAGAGAGGGCAGCTGTGGCGGCCCCACGCCCGGCTCCCGCCCCAACCGCAAGCTCGTGGGGCGCGGCCTGACCGACCTGGAGGAGCTGCTCTTCGAGTCCTGGAAGCCCCGACTCCACCTCTGCACGCGGCTCAAGCTGCTGCTCCCGCGCGAGGTGTACAAGGACCTCGAGCCCGGCTTCGAGCTGCAGCGCGAGATGCACTTCAAGGAGGGACCCTGGGCGCCGTTCAAGCAGCCCAACGGCCCCAGGGGCCGCGGGCGCAAGTCTTCTGCCGAGAAACCGCACACAGCCCTGTTCCTGCTGCGCGTCGAGCAGGCCTGGCCCGGCGGGCCCGGCATGCTGGGCGCCTTCGGGATGGACGGGATGTCGACCTTGCTGTGGGCCTATCGCCTCGGCCGCGACCTGCGCCACCTGCTGCTCGAGCCCGGCTTCGTGGTAGCCGACCTGGAGATCGGCACGCTGCCCGCTCGCCCCACCGACCTGCGTTGGGCCATGGACTGGCCGATCCAGGTCGTCCTGCGCCACGCCGTCTGAGCGCTGCGCACGGCGGTCGACGACTTGGTCGTGGTGATCGCGCCGCCCTGCTCGAAGCCCTGGCTCGCGCGCCGGACTGGCAGCGCCGCAGCTCGGCGTGTGAGCTGCTGGCCGCTCCCTTGGCGGAAGAACGGCGCGAGCGCGCCGCTCTCGCTGCCCCTGACCCCTTCGGATGCTCGGCGCGGCGTGTTGCCGGCGACGTTCGAACACGCGATGGAGACATGCCGGCGACTGGGGTGGCGCTCCGAAGGCGGCGCAGCCTCCAGTCGCCGTCCGCCTGGTTGGTGACTTCGCGCCGTGCCGATCGCAGACCCCATAGGGGCCGTCCGACCAGAAGGCCCGGCCTTCTCGCGCCGCGTCTAGATACCGGGGGCGGCCTCGGTCCAGTCGTCGTCCCCGCGGCTTGGTCTTGCTGCGGTAGGAACGGGTGGCCTCGATCAGGTGCGTCTCTTGCCTGAGGTGAACGGTCTCTTGCGCAGCGGTCCACGGTGCGCCGCAGGTGGGATCCGGTCCGTTCATGGTGTCACCTCGAGCAGCGTACCTGCGGGTCTTGGGCCTATGGAGTGCAGCTCGCCGAGGGGCAGGTCTGGCCCGCAGTGCGCGGTGCGCGCCCGGTGCGATCCCGTCGATCGCCACCGGTCCAGGTGCTGCTTGGGGTGCGGCCTGCGCCGGCCCCGCGCTCAGCGCTCCGCGGGCCGGGGCGGCTCGCGCACGGAGAGGTCGTCGAACCAGGTGGCAGCGTCGGCCTTGGTCCACAGGCCGATACGGCCGCCCTCGTCGAAGGTGGGGTCGGTGGTGTCGAGCAGGGGCGCGCCGTCGAGGGCGACGCTCATGCGGTCGCCGATCATGCTGACCGTGAGCGTGTGCCACTCGCCGGCGGCGGTGTCGATGTCGGCGCTCTGGAGCAGCTTGCGCACGCCGCGCTCGACCAGGTAGACGCGCACGTTGCGCTCGAGCGGGTTCCAGCGCGCGATGTAGTAGTCGTCGGGACCCTCGGCGCGCCAGACCAGCCCGCCGCCCCGGTCCTCCTGGCCCGAGTCGGCGCGCACGCGCACGCTGAGCTCGAGGTCGGCCGGGAAGGGCTGCGGCGCGAGCAGCAGCGCGTTGCCGCCGCCGGGCGCCGCGCGCACCGACCAGATGGCCGGCGTGCCCGCGCCCAGCGTCTCGGCCACCCACCAGCCGGCCGGCGGCGCGCCGTGGGGCAGGCCCTCGAGGTCGAGGCGCAAGAGCGCTCCGGGCGGCAGCGCCTGCGCGCTCGGCTGGGAAGACGCGGGAGTCCGTGCGGCGGGCTCCTCACGGCGGTCGGAGCTGCAGGCGCACAGCGCGAGGAGGGCGAGGGGCAGAGCCAGGGGCTTCATGGGGTGCTCCGCTGGAGGATGGGTCGGTCTCGTGGATGCGGGAGGGTGAGCTCGTGCAGCGCACAGGCGGCAGCAGCCAGCTGCGTCGCGGGCAGAACCCACAGCGCGCTGGCGCGCGCGCTGTCGATCCAGGAAAGGTGCGGCGTGATCTGGGCGCGCGCGAGCGCGGCGTGGCCCGCAGCGGCGGCGAGCTCGCCAGCCTGGGCAGCGACCAGCGCGAGCGCGGCCAGCCCGCGCTCGGTCGGAGCGCGCAGGGCGAGCCGCGCCTCGAGGCGCGCGAGCGGGTCTGCGTCGGGGGCGACGAGCGCGCTCTCGCCCGGTCCGGTGACGAGCGCGAGTGGCTCGACGCCGTGCTCGGCGAGCGCTGCGAAGAGCCCCTTGGGGCGCGCGGTCGGCGGCGCGTGCACACCGCTCGCCGCCCGCAGGAGCGCCACCCCGCGCCGGCAGGCGATCCCGAGCACGCCGTGCGCGGCTGCCACCGGACCGATGTGCGTCCCCGGATCGTCGGGGTGATCGAGGTCGAGCACCCGCGCGCTCACGCGCGCGCGCTCGAGCGGTTCGAGCGCGTCGGGGTGCAGCACGCCGGCACCGTGGAAGGCGAGCGCCGCCGCCTGGCTCCAGGAGAGCTCGCGCAGCGTGCGCGCCTGGGGGACCAGGCGCGGGTCGGCGCTCATCACGCCGCCGACCGTCTTCCACAGCTGCACCTCGCGCGCGCCGGCGGCTTCAGCCAGCAGCGTCGCCGTCAGGTCCGAGCCGCTGCGCCCCAGGGTCGTCAGGCGTCCGTTCGCGTCGGCCGCAACGAAGCCGGTGACGACCGGGACACCTGGCAAGCGCGCGAGTGCGCGACCGATCTCGCCCAGAGCGCTCCGGAGCGGCCGGGCGTGTCCGTGGTCGGAGTCGCTCAGCAGGCCCAGGTCCCAGGCGTCCACTGGTGTCGCCGCCACGCCCGCCTCCCGCAGCGCGGCGGCGAAGATGCGGGCGCTCATGCGCTCGCCCAGGGAGAGCGCGTGGTCGCGCTCCGCGGGCGTGACCGCGGCGCGGCCGGCGACGGAGGAGAGCAGCGTCTCGAGCTCGCTCAGGTGGCGCCGGACCAGGCCCGGCGGAAGGCCGAGTTGCGCGAGCAGGGACTTGTGGCGCAGGCGTACGCGGCTGCTGTCGGGTGCACCGCCCTCGGCGGCGCGCAGTGCCTCGTCGAGCAGCACCGTGACCTCGCCGATCGCGCTGACCACGACGATCGGCCGCTCGCCGCCGTGCTCGCGCACCAGCTGGCAGGCGCGCCACACGCCCTCGCCGTCGGAGAGGCCCGCGCCGCCGAACTTGAGCACCGTCGGCGCAGGCGTCGCGGGAGCGGGCTGGGGATCGAGGCGCACGGGCGGGCCGCCGGGGCGGAGTCCGGGGGCCGGCGCTTATAGTAGGAGCCCGGACGGGCGGCCGTCACCGCCGGCCCGACTGGAGGCGTCATGAAGGAGAGCGAGCTGATCTACGACTGGAACGTGGCCGGGCCGGGCTACGAGCACCCGCACCACCGCGTCCAGTTCGACGACGAGACGCTGCGCGACGGCCTGCAGAGCCCCTCGGCGCGCGACCCCGAGCTCTCCCAGAAGGTGCGCCTGGTGCACCTGATGGATCGGCTGGGGATCGACACGGCGGACGTCGGGCTGCCCGGGGCGGGAGCGCGGGCGCGCGAGCACATCACCGCGCTGGTGCGCGAGATGGCCGGCCTGCGCATCCGCGCCAACGTGGCCTGCCGCACGGTGATCGGGGACATCGCCCCGGTGGTCGACGTGGTCCAGGCGACCGGCGTGCCGGTCGAGGTGTGCGCCTTCATCGGCTCGTCACCCATCCGCCAGTACGCCGAGGGCTGGGAGCTGGCGACCATGCTCAAGCTCTCGCGCGAGGCGGTCGCCTTCTGCCGCTCGCACGACCTGCCGTGCATGTTCGTGACCGAGGACACGACCCGCGCCCGGCCGCGGGATGTGCGCGCGCTCTACACCGCTGCGATCGAGGCCGGGGCGCAGCGCATCTGCGTGTGCGACACGGTCGGCCATGCGACGCCCGACGGCGTGCGCGCCCTGATCGGCTTCGTGCGCGTGCTGCGCGACGAACTCGACCCCTCGGTCGGCATCGACTGGCACGGCCACCGCGACCGGGGCCTGGGCCTGATCAACACCATCGCCGCCATCCGCGCCGGCGCCAGCCGCGTGCACGCCACGGCCCTGGGCGTCGGCGAGCGCGCCGGCAACTCCGAGATGGATCTCCTGCTCGTCAACCTGCGCCTATTGGGCTGGATCGACAACGACCTCTCGGCCCTGGGAGACTACGTCAAGCTGGCGCACGAGGTGATCGGAGTCCCGCTGCCGCGCAACTACCCGGTGTTCGGGCCGGACGCCTTCGAGACCGGCACGGGTGTGCACGCCGCCGCGGTGATCAAGGCCTTCAAGAAGGGCGACCACTGGCTCGCCGACCGCGTCTACTCGGGCGTGCCGGCCGGCCTGGTCGGCCTCGAGCAGGTGATCAAGGTCGGGCCGATGAGCGGCAAGTCCAACGTGATCTGGTTCCTCGAGCGGCGCGGCGTGACGCCCAGCGACGAGGCCGTCGAGCGTGTGCTCCAGCTCGCCAAGACCACGCCGCGCCTCCTGACCGAGGACGAGGTCCTCACCGCCGCGTCGGCACCCGCCGGCGCCTGAGCGCCATGAACGAGAGCGCACAGGAACCCGCCATCGTCGCCCAGGGCAGCATCGCGAGCCTGCGCGAGCTGCGCGAGCTCCTGCGCGGCCGCGGCATCGCCGCCGAGCTGGTCCAGCCCCCGGAGGGGCGCGGCAGCTCGTGAGGGACTCTGCTCTGGCTCGCGGTCGCGAGCCAGGACGCGCCCGGCGCCGCGCAGCTGATCCGGGAGCAGTGGGCGCAGCACCTCGACCCCGAGGTGCTGGCCTGCGCCGAGCGCGAGGTGGACCTCGACGCCGCGGAGGCCGCCTGTCCCGCCTGCGGCGAGAGCTTCGAGACCAGCGCGCTGCGCTGCCCCACCTGCGGCCTGCGCTTCGGCTGAGGGCTGATCCCCGATCTCGAGGCCGCCGGCTGACCGAGCCAGCCCTCCGGGGCGATGCCCGCGCCGCACCTGGGCTTTCCTCCCTGCGCCCTCCGCGTCTGTGCGCGGTCTTGCTCCTGCACACGCCCGGAAGGCAACCACCCAGGGCGCGGAGAGCGCAGAGGAAGACAGCCCGCCCTGGGCGGCCGCTGGGCAGGACCGACCTGGAGCCGGTCAGCCGCTGAAGATCCGCGGGCCGATGCGGAGGCGGGTCGGCCTCCCCCGTCGGCGCGCCGCTCCCGTGGCGAGGGCGACCGCAGTACGGGGCTCAGGCACTGGCGCGCGCCTGCGCCTGCATCCGGTCGAGCGAGAGCGACTCGCGCCGCAGGAAGCTCGTCAGCGTCGCCTTCGGCACGAGCCGGTCGATGCGGAACGAGCCGTGGCAGGGCGCCCCGCCGTAGTGCAGCACCAATCGGCGCGTGCTGCGCCACTCGCCGTCCTCACCCAGCCACCAGGCGCGCTCGACCTCGACGCCGTGGCGCGTCTCGAGCAGCGCCGTCACCGGGCCGGCGACCAGCACCAGGCTCGCACCGCGGGCGCGCACCTCGACCTGCGGGTCGAGCACGAGCTCCCCGCAGACCTGCTGGCCCGCCCCGCCGGTCACCTGGTCCTCGATCGAGAGGCCGTGCGCCGTCGCGGTCACGCGCCGGTGGTGCACCGGCTTGCCGCGCAGGCTGGCGTAGCCGTGGTGGGTGACCTCGAGCACGATCGTGTGCTCGAGCTGCTCCAGTCGCGTGCGCTCCACGCGCCCCGGCCGCTGGGCGCCGCGCGCGGTCCCGTCGAGTGCGAGCACGTCCTCGCGCTCTCGCGGGCAGGGCTCGACACCTTCGGCCACGAGGATGCGCCGCCCGTCGACAGTCCAATCCAGGCAGAGCGCCGCTGTCCGTCCCGGTGCGCCGGCGTGGATCACCACCAGGCTCTTCTCGCCGCGCACCCCGTACAGTCCCGAGGCCTCCAACGCGAAGCAGGGACGCGGCTCGAGCCGCCGTCCGGTCATGCGGTGCCAGGCGGCCAGGCACTGCGGCGCCCCTGGCAGATCGACCGTGCGGCGGCCGGGCGTGCGCAGGTCGGCGGCCGCCTGCAACAGGCTCTCCAGCTGCTCGTCGTGCCGCTCGACGTCGGTCTCGTGCAGCAGCAGAGCGCGGCACTCGAGCACGTCGCTCAGTGCCTCGATGTGATCGCGCACCCCGCCGCCGGCGACCAGGCCGTCGGCCGCGACGCTGCGCGTGAGCGCTGCCGCCAGACGTGCGGCCGCCTCCTCGGTCCAGCGCCGGGGCTCGTCGCCGACGAAGAGCCTCCCGCCCCAGGCGAGCGCAAGCGCAGGCCGGAAGCGCGCCCCGGCTCGCTCTTCCGCGGCCGGCTCGCGAGCGACGCGGCGCAGGACCTCGACCAGCGCCAGCCCGCGCGCCGCGCGCGCGCCGCGCTCGAGCTCCCTGAACTCGAGCGCCAGCGCGTGGGCCTGCTCGACTGCGCGTGTGGCCGGATCGGGCTGCAAGCTGCTCGAGGCCGCGTGCGCCGCCGTGCGCTTCGCGCTCGTGTCGAGCGCGCGCCGGTGGCCGAACACAGGGGCCGGCGGCGCGACGCCGGCCAGCGGCGGTGCCGGCGTGTGAGGCTCGCCGAGCCAGCTCGCGAACGGCCGCCGCAGCGTCCGTAGCCAGGGACGAGCGTTCATGCGGGCACCCCGCGACCGAGTGCGCCGCGCTGTGCCGCTCGCCACAGGGCGTTGACGACCTCCTCTGCGGCGCCCTGGGGTGCCGGCCTGGCAGGCCGGGCGAGTTGGGCGTAGAGCGCGTGGTCGAGCAGGAGCCGCTCGAGCCCGGCCAGGATCCCCAGCGCCCGCGCTCCGACGGGCCGCACGAGCCCGCTGTGGGCGAGGTCCGCGCGCTCGACGCGCGCGCGCGCGACGAGCACCGGCCGCCCGAGGGCCGCGCCCTGCTCCTGCAGCGCGATCGAGTCGGTGAGCACCGCGTCCGAGCGGGCGACGAGCCAGATGAAGGTCGCCAGCCCCAGCGGCTCGCACAGGACTACGTTGGCCACGTTCGAGAGGCGCTGGTGCACGCGCGTCTGCACGCGCGTGGCGGGGTGAACGGGCCAGACGAGGAGCCAGTCGGGGTGGCGCGCAGCAGCCGAGCGCACTGCGGAGCACAGCTCGTCGAGGACGGCGCGACGGCGCGCGGTCACCAGCACCAACCGCCCGTCCCAGCCCCGGAGCAATCCGACCAGCAAGGGCCCCAACTCGGGCGCGAAGTCCCTGGCCTCGAGCTCCGCCACACGCTGGTGGAGCTCGAGCGCCGCATCGGCGCCGGGTGCGAGCACGAGCTGCACCACGCCCGGCTGCACGCCTTCGTCCAGCAACACCTCCCGCGCGGCTTCGTCGTGCACCAGGTGCAGCGCGGCAAGGTGCGACAGGGCGCGGTGCCGCTCCCCCTCGCAGCGGGGGGTGCCGTCCGTGCCCGGTCGCAGACCGGCCCCCAGGTGTGCGATCGCTACCCCAGCGGAGTCCGCCGCGCGGGCTGCCCTGTGCGTGGCGACCGAGGCACCCTGGACGAGGATCCAGTCGGGGCGCGCGCGGGCGAGCTCCTCGCGCAGGGCGCTGCGCGCACGGGCCGCGGAGCGGCGCCTCACGCTCGGCCCGCCGCCCCGCATCAGGTCGAGGTCCGCCGCCTGGCCGAAGGCCGCCAGCGCAGTCTCGACGTGGTCCCCCTGGCGGGCGAGCGAGAGCAGCCTCACGCAGAACCGGGCGTCGCCGCGCAGCCGGCGCACGACCGGCGCGAGGCTCACCGCCTCCGACCGGTCGCCGACCACGGCCAGCACGCTCCGGGGCTTCCCCTCCGGCACGGGCGTCCGGGTGCGCGCATCGCGGTCCACCGGCAGAGGTGCCGAGGGCGGTCGAGGTCCTGTGGGCATGGCAGACGGGCGGCGGCCGGGTCGAGGAGACGGCCGGTGACCCCTCGTCTATCGAGCCTCTCCACCCCGCCGTCTTGACCCTAACCGGGGGACTCCCGCGGAAGGGCCTGGACCAGCCGCCCGGGAGCGGCCCGGGACGCGGCCAACCCGCCTTCCCTCCGGCGGCGCCGCTGGCCGTCGTCGG
>Ga0316622_100004582_pt1 | contig 10175 bp, 6 predicted proteins | sample OWC_Aug_OW2_C1_D_FD_207646 | JGI IMG/M metagenome (GOLD analysis project Ga0316622, IMG submission 207646) | Wetland soil microbial communities from Old Woman Creek delta, Ohio, United States - OWC_Aug_OW2_C1_D5_C | ecosystem: Environmental > Terrestrial > Soil > Wetlands | place: USA: Ohio... | reverse complement strand
ATCGGTACTCGCGGAGATGGAGGCCGAAAGACGTTGAGCCCTGCAGACTGCTGGGCGTGTGGAGGAGATATCGGCCGCCCGGCGTCAGGACGCGATAGACCTCGGCCAGATGCGGCTCGAGCTGGCTGGGGTGGAGGTGCTCGATCAGGTCCTGACTGACCACGGTGTCGAAGCTCTCCGCTGCGAACGGGAGGCGCAGCCCGCTGGCCTGGCAGATCGCCGGATGACCTCTCTCTCCGGCCTTGGGCCGCATCGCCGCGATGGCCTCCGTAGAGATCTCCAAAGCCACCACCCAATGCGCAGCCGCCGCTGCGCGCGCAAAACGGCCGTTTCCGGCGCCGATATCGAGGACGCGGCGTTCGGGAGGCAGGCGTGCGAGGAAGGCGCGATCCAGGTGTGTCAACGTCGTTTCGTACAGCCGCGCACGCTTGGAGCCGTCCCGCATGGCGGCGTGGAGGGCGTCGTAGGCCTCCCGGAAGGCGACCTCCGACGGCTCGGCCAGCAGTCGGGGCCGCCAGGCCTGCTCCACTCGCGCCTGCGCGTCCGGGGTCTGGTGGTCTGCGGTCGAAGCGTGCTCGGTGGGCGACGGTTGCGCCGCCGGAGAGGTCATCGGGCGCCCGCCGGGACAGCGGCCGTCCGGGCGAGGAATTGCTCCGCGACGGCCAGGACCATGTCCGGGGTCACCGAGAGCAGGCAGTGCTCCCGGGGCTCGATGGGACAGGCGGGGAAATCCCCGACTCGAATGCAGGGGCTGCAGGGAAGCGCGGTTCGGACGATGGCGTGCGCCGTATCCCGCGGTCCAAACACCGCGGGATCGGTTGGGCCGAACACGGCGACGGTGGGGGCGCCGACGGCCGCGCCGAGGTGCATCGGGCCGCTGTCGTTGGTGACGAACAGGCGGCATCGCCGCAACAGCGCGCCCGTCGCCCCCCACGACAAAGCGCCCGCCGCAGAGGCGGCCGGCACCGTCATGAGCCGGAGGACTTCGTCCGCCAAGGCGGCATCCTGATGACCGCCGATGACGACCACGGGGGCGCCCAGCCTGGGCGCCAAGGCATCGCCGACGGCGGCAAACCCGCGTGCCCCCCACCGCCGCGAAATCAGGTGCTGGTTGCCGCCTGGGAAGAGAACGAGAGGAGCCGACCGGTCCGCGCCGTGGGTCTTGGCCCAGGCCGCGGCAGCCTGCGCATCCTCGTGGCGGATGTGGGCCTCCATGCCGTGGGCGTCCGGAACGGCTCCGGCCAGGCCCACGACGTCCAGATACGCATCGATCCAATGCTGCTGCCGGACAGGCACCGCATCCGTCAAGAGGTCGCGATGCTTGCCGAGGTCGCGGCCGAGACGCCGGGGAATGCCCGCCGCGGCGAGGAGCAGCTCCGCAAAGCCTGCGTATCCCCAGTGTGCCTCCAGGATGACCCCCAGGTCGTACCGCCGGCGCCGGAGACGCCACGCCAGGCGTGCGCGCGGCCAGAGCGGCCCAACGGCAACGCTCTTGTCGCACGTGAGAATCTCATCGATGTGCGGATTCCCCAGCAAGGTAGGCGCGGCGTACGCTGTTACGAGGGCGTCCAGTGTTGCGCTTGGGAAACGATGCCGAAGCGCGCGGATGGCCGGTGTCGCCAAGAGCAGGTCGCCGAGGTTGTCCAGATCCACAACCAGCACGCGTTGCGGCTGGTCCGCTCGGGACCCCGAACGGCTCGCTGTCGCCCGGCGGGCCAACACCGTCAAGGTCCGCTTGCCGAGCCCGACGCGTTCCCGGCTGTCCGTGTTTCGCGCGCCTGTCATCGAATCATGGGCCTCGCGCAACTGATCGGTCCTTGGTAGAATACTCGCGACCTGTAGTGGAGGCAAGGTGGATTCAACAACGTTTTTCCTTTTTGGAGGCCGCGATGCTCGCACGGCTCCGCCGCGCCGCCGGGAACGGCGGGTACCTCTGCCGCCGGCTGTTGGTGGACGTCCTGGCGGCGCCCGAGCGGGCCTCGGCATTCCGCGCCGCCATCGGGCGCCTGCGGGCGGCCGAATACCATGAGACCCGCATCCCCGTGCGACGCCTCACCGATCTCTGGCCGTCCCCGGGACATGTGACGGCGGCGGTGGACGCCCTCACGGACGGGAACCCGACGGCACTCGAACTCTTCTGTCTTGGCGCCATCGTCCGAGCCAGCGGCGCCCGCCACATCTTCGAGATCGGCACCTTCGATGGCGCCACCACGCTGCAACTCGCCCTCAACAGTCCGCCCGACGCGCTCATCTACACGCTGGATTTGCCGGCGGACAACATCGACCGCACGCGCAGCCCGTTGCTTCCCCAGGAACGGCCGTACGCTCGGAAGCCGACGTCCGGCGCCAGATTCCTGGGGTCGGCCGTCCAGACGAAGATCCGCCAGCTGTACGGCGACTCTGCGGCATTCTCGGCCGCGCCCTTCGCGGGCCGGATGGATCTGGTCGTCGTCGACGGCTCGCACGCCCGCGATTACGTCCGGTCCGACTCGGCGCTGGCTCGGGCCTTGACGCAGCGCGGCGGCTGGATCGTGTGGCATGACTACGGGGTCTGGCCGGATGTCACTGCGGTATTGGACGCGCTGGCCGGCGAGATGCCCCTGGTCCGCCTGGAAGCGACCACGCTCGTCGTCGGGCGTGTGCCATCCGGCGGGTGACCAAACCCGGCTCAGAATGTCGGAAGCGGATTGCGTCATTGCGCGCTACGGCCTCACGCAATACAGGTTGGTGGCGCTGTCGAAGGCAGGCGGGTACTCGTTCAGGAGTTCGGCCACGCCGGTGCGAAGGAGCCCGCCGCGCCGCTCGTTCAGATTCCAGAGTGAGAACCCCGCCCCGCAGAGCATCCGCAGGAACTCCTCCGGGTCCGTTCCGAACAGCCGGAGGCCGTACGGCCAGAATTCCACCACGAGCTTCACCTGCCGGTGTTTCTCGAGCAAGCCGAGCATACCCCGCAGGGCGGCCGACTCCGCCCCCTGGATATCCATCTTGATGAGATCGATTCGGTCCGGGGGTGACGCGAAATAGTCATCCAGCCGAGTGGTCTCGATCTCGATGGAGGGGCGGTTGTCCTGCGAGTCGTAGATCCGACAGTCGCCCGCGTTGCCTGCGTCCACATACAGTCGCGCACGCCCCGTCCGGTCCGACACCGCCAGACGACTCAGCGTGACGTTGCGGTACCCGTTGGCCGAGACGTTCTCTTGCAGAAGGGCGAAATTCCCGGGCTCCGGCTCGAAGGCGAACACGTGGCCCTTCGGACCCACGCACTTCGCGAAGATCAACGTGTAGTACCCGATATTGGCGCCAATGTCGAGGACCACGGCCCCTGCCGCGATCTCAGCGCGCACGAGATCGGTCGTCAGGGGCTCGTAGATGCCGTTGATGGACAGCTCCGCCCGGTCGTTGACGTCGAGGCGCATGCGGTGGCCCAGGACACTTGCCACATCGGTCCGCAGGGCGGCGCGCACAAGGCGTTCGACGGACCGGACGATCCGAAAACGGGGAAGTCCGTACCCCGTCAGCTGAGCGCGCGCAGCCGCGTACCCCCGACGCAACACGGACCGCACGGGATCTGGAAGTGGAGTGCGCCTCACCGCTTTCTCCTCGCCACTGCGCCCTCTCGGTTGCAGCGAGCCGGGCGGACGCGGGTCCATCTTACGATCTCGCGGCGCGAGGCGCGATCTCGCGGATCCAGCCCAGCACCAGAAGGCCGTCCTCGGCGGTCACGATCCGCAGAAGCAGGAGCGGGGCGACATATCCCGCCAACGCCGCAGCCGTCCCGAGCAATCCGCCACTGCTCAGCCGCAGGACGGCATAGCCGACCGCCGTGGCGGCGAGTCCGCCCATCGCCGGACGAAGAGCAGGAAGGATGCCGAACCTCCAGGCGACGAGGATCGCCCCGAGCGCGACGAGGACAGCTTCCGAGAGGAGCGTGGCGGTAGCGGCCCCCGTCGCGCCCCATCGCGGGATCATCCATAGATTCGCGGCCGCGTTCAGGACGAGCGCGCCGATCAGACTCGCCAACCAAGCCCCTTCGCACCGGCGGGCCTGCAAGGCCACCGCTAGAGGGGCGTAGAGCCAGTTTGCCACGGCAGACCACGCCAGCAGGACGAGGAGCGGTGCCGCCGCTTCGTAGTCCCTGCCATAGAGGATCCGGAGGATCGGCGCGGCCAGGCCGCTCAGCGCGAGGGCCACAGCCGGCCCCGTGATGCCCAGGGCTCGCATCGCGCGTTGAAACGCCACGGGATTCTCCGTCGGGCGGGTCTGGGCCATGAGCGGGAACAATGGACCCACCACGGTGCTGCCGACGTACGTCAACAGGTTGGGTGCCTTGTACGCCACGCTGTACAGCCCTACAGCGCGCGAGGGTGCCAATTGGCCAAGCAGGAGGACGTCGAGGCGTGTGTAGAGACTCTGCACCGCCGCGGTGGCGCCGAAGGGGACCGCCTGCCGTAGCAGATCCCTGAGGCTCATGGCGGGATGATCCGAGAGGCGCCGCGAGGGGTGGGTGAGCGCGCGGGCCACCAGCGTGGCGATCCCCGCCGCCACCACGTGCGCCGCCAGCACGCCAGGGACCCCGGTGTTCAGAATCAACGCACCGAGGAGGCACGCCGTGCCGAGGAGGGCGCTGGCGAGTTCGATGGCCGCCACCTTGGTGAAGTCCGCCCGTCCCGCAAGGACTGCCAGGTATGGCCAGCCCAGAGTGCCGAGACCGAGTTGCGCCGCCGCCAGCATCACGTACATGAGCGGGACAGGCTGGGCCGGCAGGAGGGCTGCGAAGGCCGGGATGGCGCATGCCACCAGGATCGCCAGGAACGCCTGCGTCCGCACGGCAACCGGCAGGACTGCACCCTCGTGCTCTGGCTGCGCGGCGACGGCGCGCGTCACGACGGGATTGATGCCAAGATTCGGCAGCAAAGCGAACAAACCCGCCACTCCCATGGCATACGCATATTCGCCGAGGCGCTCCGCCCCGAGGGCGCGGGCCAAAAGGATCGAATTGATCAGGGCGAGACCGTATCCCACGATCCTGCCGAGTAGGAGGATGAGGGTCGAACGGCCCAGCGAGATGGACGTCATGCTGCCAAGGGAGCGAGGCGTCGAGCGGCTCGGGCGGGATTGCCATCCGGCCTCTGCTCGGCCACTCCACACGTCATGCGACTGTTCTCATGCCGGCGAATGACCTCCGGAACGCGCATCGGCCTGGCCGCGGGCGGCGAGGCCCGGAACGGCGTGACGCCGACGTTCGGCTAGAGACACCGCGCCCACCGGGTCGAGGAGCGGCAGGATGGTGACGATGCCGGTCAAAAACCAAAACGGCTCCATGATCCGAACGATGATGAACGTGTTAGCGCCGACGCAGTGCGTAATCATGGCCATGAAGCCGGCGATGTACCCAAGGGCCAGCCCCTCGAAGGGCGTTCCGACGGTTCGCTGGTAGGTGTTCCAGGCGGTGCGGAGGATCCGCCAGAGCAGCCACAGGAAGGCGGCCAGACCAAAAAGGCCGGCCTCGGTCAGCACCCGGACATACTGGGCGTCCATGAAGGCGAAGCCGGTGACGCCATAGCCCAGCAACGGCCGCTTGACCCAGCCGCGCATACCGTACCCCCAGCTCTCCACCCGCGCGCTGGTGGAGGTGTCGAAGCGGGCGCCGCCGACGCTGAAATCGCCCCGGGCCTCGGGCGCGTGAAACGTGTAGTCGTAGCGATCCAACACCTGCTTGGGAAACACGGCGGAGCCAAGAATGATGACGCACCCGACGCCGACCATCAAGATGAGCCGGCGCGGACTGAGGAGGATCAGCGTCAGCAGCAAGGGAATGGTCGCCAGCCACGAGGTACGGGAGAGCGTGTAGAGGAGCGGGACGACGGTCAGGGCGGCCAGGGCGAACCAGCGCAGCCGCGCCGGCACCGTTTTCGCGGCCAGAGCCAATCCCAGGATCACGGCCAACATGAAGGCGAGGTAGCCTCCGAAGGTGTTGGGCTCTCCGTATTTCCCTTCGAACGGGGCCGCCACCCGCTCGCCGGACGGGATCTGGGCAATCCCCATGACGGCGGAGATGGCGCAGGTGGCGACGGCCGTTCCAAGCAATCGACGAAGCTGTCGTTCGTCCTGGATATAGTTGACCGCCATGAAGTAGACCACGAAATACTCGACGTACTTCAGGGTGAAGAAGAAGCCGCGAAGCGGACGGACGTTGCCCGCGAACGTTCCCAGCAGGGTCGCCACGACCAGAGTGACGGTGTAGGCGACGATCGGGCCGTTGAGCGGCGTCTTGCGGACCAGGCCAACATCCTTGAAGATGGCGGCCCGCGCGAGCCACGCCAGGCAGACCGTGGTGAGGATAAGGTCCTCGATCCGCACGACCAACACGTCGCCCTTGACGTCGGGCTTGCCGATAGACACGCCGGCGAAGCCGCCCACGACGATCTCGGGCGACAAGAGCATGGACAAGAGGATGATGTGCAGGGCCAGCTCGGTGTGCAGGAAGCTCAGGAAGAGGAGGACGATGAGCAGGCTGGCCCCCAAGCTGAGGCCAGGCCCCGTCTGGGCGATGAAGAGTCCACCACCCGCAGCCAGCAGCAGCACGAAGAGCGCGAGGGGGATCGGACTGGTCGAAGTGTCTCGCGAGTGTGTCGCCATCCTGCGCTCCCACCTACCTCTGGACGATCCGGTTCCGGCTCGCGCGGCGCAGGTGGGAGAGATCGGCGGGCGGAGAACAGCGACGGGACACGATCGAGGGCGTGACGCCGTCGGTCCTCGCGGATGGCACCGATCCCGTCATGAGAAGAGCCCTTTAATCTTGTCGAGGACGGATCGCTTGCGCGGGAGGGCCCGCATCCTGTCGGCTTGCCCGGGCTCCTTCCCGTACGCATAACGATAATATTGCAGCTCTTCATAGTCCGGACTGGTCTCGGCCTTGAGGCCCGTCAGGACCACGCCCAAGACGCGACCGCGCACGTTCTCGAGCAGGGCCTTGGCACGCTTGAGCGCCGACCGCGCGATCTTGCCTACGCGGTACACAATTAACGTCCCATCCGTCTTGGAGGCCAGGATGGCCGCGTCCGTGACCGGGAGGATGGGGGGGCAGTCGAAGACGACCATGTCGAACTCCTCCCGGAAACTCGCGATCAGATCGGTCATGCGCTGGGAGTTGAGGAACTCGGCCGGATTCGGCGGCGGCGTGCCGCTCGTCAACACGTACAACTTGTCGATGTTCGGTGTGGACATGAGGGTGTCCACGCCCAGGGGTCCCAGCATCAGGTCGGTGACGGTCCGGAGGCACTCCCGCCACTCCTTGTTTCCGACGATGACTTCCGTCAGGCCCGGGTCCCGTGGGATGCCGAAGGCGTGATGCAGGAACGGCTTGCGGAGGTCCGCCTCGACCAGGAGCGTCTTCTTGCCCATCTGCGCGATGCTGATGGCCAAGTTGATGGCCGTGGTGGTCTTTCCCTCCATCAGCGATGCGCTGGTCATACAGATCGCCTTGGCGCTCTTCTCCAGGGACAGGAACTCCACGTTCGTCCGGAGGGAGCGATAGGCCTCCGCCACCGTGGAGCGCGGGCTCAGCAGTGAAATCAAGAACGGGCGCATCCGCGCCAGCGGGCTGGCGTCGTCCTCGTCCTCAGGCGGCGCGAGGAGCGGGTCCTTGATCGGGTCGATCAAGGGAATCAGGCCGAGGACCGGGACCTCCAGGTAGCTCTCGACATCCTGGATCGTCCCGATGGAGGTATCCAGGGATTCCAGAACGAAGGCCAGGACCAAGCCGACTGTCAACCCGATCAGCAGGCCGGCGATCGCCTTGCCCGTGGTCTGAGGCGGGTTGGTGGGAGCGCCGGGCACCGTGGCCGGCCGCACCAGGCTGACCTCTTCCACCTGCTCCCGCTCCTTGATCTGGACTTCCTGCAGCTTCGACCGCAGCGTCGACTGGAGGGTCTCGTTCAGTGCCACCTCTCGCTGGAGCTGGGCGTACTGGCGGGAAAGGTCCGGCAGGGCCCGTTGCTCCTGGCGGACACCCCGGAGCTGTCCCTGCAGCTCGGCGGCCCGGCCCTCGAGCGTTTGACTCTTGACGCGCAGCTCCCGGATCAGATTCTCCCGCATCACGCGGATGCGGGTGTCGAGGTTCTCACGCATGGCGGCGATGCGGGCATCCAGGTCGCGGATCTGGGGATGCTGCGGTGTGAGGGTGACGAGGAGGTTGTCGCGTTCGAGATTGAGGTCCATCAGCGCGCCGGTCAGCTTGGCGATCCCCGGGTCGCCGGCCTCGCCGAACATCCGAAGGGGGATGGCGCCTGCAGCAAGCGGGTTCTGCAGCGCCTGGATCTGACTGGCGACCTCGTCGTGCTCCCGGCGAATCTTGTCGTGCTCGATCTCCAGCGAGGTGAGGCGCGTCATGGAGGCGGCGGTCTGGTCCGTGATGGACACGAAGCCGCGCGCCTCCTTCAAGGCGCGGATTCCGTCCTCGGCCTGCTGGAGCCGGGCCGTGACGTCGCGCAACTGGTCCTCGATGAAACGCCGCGCCTCCACGATCTTCCGGTTGCGTTGCAGGCTGTTCTCTTGCTGATAGGCCTGCGCCACGGCAGTGGCGATCCGGGCGGCGTCGTTCGGCTCCCTGGCGGTGACCGTGATATTGATCAGGGTGGTGTTCTCTTCGGGGGTCGCGGTGATCTGGCCGCGCAGATCGCTCAGCAACTGGAGGTGCATTGGATTCTGTTTGATAGCTTCCGAGTCGAGCGCAGCCGGGATAAGGCGCAGGCTTTTGGCGGCTCGCTCCAGCACGGGGAAGCTTCGGATCACGGCGGCCTGCGTGCTCAGCGTGTCGCCCTGGGAGAGGGAGATCGACTCGACGAGCAGGCCGACGAGGGTCGTCGTCCGCTCGAACTTGACGACCGCCGTGGCCTGGTACAGTGGGTCGGGCTTCTGGACCTCGGCAAACAGCAAGGCCAGCGCCCCGAACGCGGCGGTGATGGCCGCCACGCTCCACATGCGCTTTCGCAAGATGCGCCAGTAATCGCGAAGATTCAGATCATACTGTGGCATGCGGTCGCTTCGCCCCTCTAGCAGGCTGCTGAAAAAGGCCCATCTACGGGGACCCATCCTCCGGACGGGTACCCCGCGGGCTCGCGCGGCGCTGCGACGTACGCGCTAAATACGCCTCGCACCACGCCTCGCGCGCCGCCTTGTATCTGGACCTTTTTGAGCAGCCTGGGCAAAAACGAGTTCTCAGCATCCCGCTAGAAGCTCTCGATCGCCTTGATCGAGAGGATCGTGTACAAGGGTTGGTTGATGAGATCGAACGTCGGCCGGATCTGGCCGATGAACGCATTCCAGTTCGCGATGGGCGTCCGCGGGACGAAGACGACGTCGTTCGGCTTCAGGTACTGGTCGATGCGCTTCTCTCCTTCCAGGAGCAGGCGCCGGAGATCGACCGTCAGGATCTCGGTTACCCCGGCCGCGGATCGGATGATGGCCGCCTGATCGTAGCGCGCGGCATCCGTCCAGCCACCGACTTGCGCAACCAGCTGTCCCAGCGTGAGATTGGGGAAATACGGGGCCGGACCGGGCGTCTTCACCTCGCCGAGCAAGTAGACGCGCCGCTCCTCGCCCTTCACCTGTTCGGGGAGAAAGACAGTATCGCCGGCATCCAGGATGAATTGCTGGGAGAGGTCGCCATCCTGGATGAAGCGAAACACATTCACCGTGTAGGTCTTTCCGGAGGCCCGGCTGACCCGGACGCGATCGAGGCTGGCGTTCTGTTGAAAGCCGCCGGCCTTGGCGATGGCGTCCATGAGCGTCACCCGGCCGGTGAGCGGAATGGTGCTGGCCGAGGCTCTGCCTTGCGGCCCGACGGCTCCAAACACGGTCACTTTCTTGCTGTTGTATTCCTTGACCTGGACGTCCACCAGGGGCCGGCGGAAAAAGACAGAAAGCTCCTTCGCTATCGTCGTGGCGGCCTCGTCGCTCGTTAGGCCGTCCACTTTGGCTTCGATCAGGGTGACAATGACAATTCCGGTGGGACGGACCGCCGCCTGGAACTTCTCCTGCGTCGGGCCGCGGGTCAGCGTAACCTCCAAGACGTCGCCGGCACCGATGCGATACTGCGGGACGCCGGCAGTCGTCACGAATGCGCTATTCTCGGTGGGTGGCGGCGGAAGCTCCGTCGGGGGCTCGGCGGGAGA
>Ga0316622_100004581_pt1 | contig 10175 bp, 7 predicted proteins | sample OWC_Aug_OW2_C1_D_FD_207646 | JGI IMG/M metagenome (GOLD analysis project Ga0316622, IMG submission 207646) | Wetland soil microbial communities from Old Woman Creek delta, Ohio, United States - OWC_Aug_OW2_C1_D5_C | ecosystem: Environmental > Terrestrial > Soil > Wetlands | place: USA: Ohio... | reverse complement strand
GGACGCGCGTCGTCACCTTCGGCGTCTCTGCCGACGCCACGGCACGGTTGACGCACATCGAGCAGCAGCCGGGACGCACAACGGCACGCGTGCGCGTGGCCGGGCAGGAGCGCACCCTCACGCTGCGGGTGCCGGGCCTCCACAACCTGCGCAATGCCACCGCCGCTCTGCTTGCCGCACACGAGCTGGGTGCCGACCTGACGGCTGCTCTCGACGCGCTCGCGCGCTTCACCGGGGTCGGCCGGCGCTTCGAGCGGGTGGGTGCCGCGCACGGCGTGGAGATCGTGGACGACTACGCGCATCACCCCACCGAGGTGGCCGCGACGCTCGAGGCCGCGCGGCAGGCGTTCCCGGGCCGGCGCGTCGTTGCGGTGTTCCAGCCGCACCTGTATTCCCGCACGCAGCAGCACGGCGATGCGCTCGGCGCGGCGCTGGCACACGCGGACGTCGCGGTGGTCACGGAGATCTACGCCGCGCGCGAGCAGCCGGTCGCCGGCGTGAGCGGGCGCCAGGTGGCCGAGGCCGCCGAGCGCGCGGGCACGCGGACGCTCTTCGTGGCCGACAAGTCGGCGCTGCCGGCCACGCTCGAGGGACTCGTCGCCGAGGGCGACGTGGTGTTCACCCTCGGCGCGGGCGACATCACGCGCGTGGGACCGGCGCTGCTGCAGCTCCTGGAGGCCCGGTGAAGCCCGGCTGGCCGTTGCTGGGCGGGCTGGCACTGCTGCTCGGCGGCTGGTTCGGGGCGCCGTGGCTCGGGCGGCAACTCGCCTATTTTGACGTGCGGCAGGTCGAGGTCGTGGGCGCGCGGTTCGTGCCCGTGAAGGCCGTGATGGGCGCGCTCGCGCTGCCCAAGTCGGCCAGCGTGTTCGATCCGCTCGGGCCGGTGGCGGCGCGCGTGCAGAAGCTCCCGGGCGTCACCGAGGCCGAGATCACGCGGCGGCTGCCGGGCACGCTGGTGGTGAAGGTGACGGAGTCGGTGCCGGTGGCCCTGGCGCAGACGGCCAACGGGCTGCGCATGGTCGATGGCGCGGGGCGCGTGCTGCCCTTCGAGCCCTCGCGCGCGGCGCCGGACCTGCCGATCGTGACGGCGGCCGACACGGCGGTCGCGCGCCTGCTGGGCCGCCTGCGGGAGCTCGATCCGGGGTTCTATGGAGAGGTGCAGGCGGCCTGGCGGGTGAAGGAGGACGTGGTGCTGCGGCTCAAGGCGTACAACGTGTGGCTCCGCGCCTCGGCGGGCGAGCAGGAGATCCGCGCGATCAAGCTCGTGGAGGCCGATCTGAAGCGACGCGGCCGCCCCTTCGCGGCACTCGACGGACGGTTCGCGGACCAGGTCGTGGTCCGCTGGAGCGCGGCATGACGGTTCCCCCCAAGCAGCTCGTGGCGGCGCTCGACCTCGGGTCCACCAAGGTCACCGCCGTCGTCGGCGAGGCGTCGGGCGACCCGCGCCATCCCTCGGTGCGCGTCCTCGGCATCGGCATCGAGCGCTGCCACGGCGTGAAGCGCGGCGTGGTGCGCGACATCGAGGAGACGACGCGCGCCATCACCAAGGCGATGGACGCCGCGCGGCGCATGGCCGGCGTCGAGATCGGCACGGTGTACGTCGGCGTCGCCGGCGAGCACGTGGCCGGCCACAGCTCGCGCGGAATGGTGTCGGTTTCCACCGACGAGATCCGCACCAGTGATGTCGCCCGCGTCAACGACATGGCGAGCAACGTCGCCTTCGGCCGCGACCACGAGCTGCTGCACGCGGTGCCGCAGGACTACGTCGTGGACCAGCAGCCCGGCATCGACGAGCCGATCGGCATGACCGGCAGCCGGCTCGAGGCCGAGGTATACCTGGTGACGGTGCTCTCGAGCGTGCTGGTGAACCTGCGCCGCTGCGTCGAGAAGGCGGGCTACGTCGTCGGCGAGTTCGTGCTCGAGCCGCTCGCGGCCTCGCTCGCCGTGCTCACGATGGACGAGCGCGAGCTGGGCTGCGCCATCGTGGAGCTGGGCGGCGGCTCCACCAACGTCGCGGTGTTCCAGCAGGGCAAGATCCGCCACACCGCCTCGCTCCTCTGCGCGGGCGGGCACGTCACCAGCGACATCGTGCACGGGCTGCAGGTCACCCAGGCCGACGCCGAGCGGCTCAAGGAGAGGCACGGCGCGGCCTACGAGCCGCTGGTGCCCGGCACCGAGCTGGTGGAGCTCGCCGGGACGCCCGGCACCGGCCCCCGCAGCGCCGAGCGGCGGCTGCTCGCCCACATCATGCACATGCGCCTGCTGGAGACGTTCGAGTACGCCCTCGACGAGATCACCCGCGCCGGGTTCCATCAGCAGCTTCCCGCCGGTATCATCCTTACCGGTGGCGGCGCCCAGGCGCCCGGCATCGTGGAACTCGCGCGCGAGGCCTTCGTGATGCCCGTGCGCGTCGGTGTTCCGGGGCAGGGGCTGCGCGGGCTCTCCGACAGCCTGGAATCGCCCCGCATGGCCGTGCCGGCCGGGCTGCTGCTCTACGGGGCCCGGCAGGAGCTCTCGGGTGCCTTCGGCACGGGCACCCGCCGCAACCGGGCCGTCGAGAAGTTCGTCACCCCCGTCAAGCGCTGGCTGCAGGACTTCTTCTGAGGAGGGGCACTCCGTGTCCGGAATGATCTTCGAGTTCGAGGAAGCCGGCCAGTCGCTGCACGCGCGCATGAAGGTGGTCGGCGTGGGCGGCGGTGGCGGCAATGCGGTGAACCGCATGATCGACGAGCAGCTCACGGGCGTCGACTTCATTTCCGTCAATACCGACTCGCAGGCGCTCAGCCGCTCCAAGGCGCCCTCGCGCATCCAGATCGGCAAGCGGCTCACGCGCGGCCTGGGCGCCGGCGCCCGGCCCGAGATCGGCCGCCAGGCTATCGAGGAGGACCGCGAGGAGGTCCTGGAATCGCTGCGCGGGGCCGACATGGTCTTCGTGACGTGCGGCATGGGCGGCGGCACCGGCACCGGCGCGGCGCCCATCATCGCCGAGCTGGCGCGCGAGGTGGGCGCCCTCACGGTGGGCATCGTGACCCGGCCGTTCCAGTTCGAGGGCCGCAAGCGAATGCTGCAGGCGGAGATGGGCATCACCGAGATGCGGAAGAACGTGGACACGATGATCGTCGTGCCGAACGAGCGCCTGCTCGCCATCGTGGGCAAGGGCACCCAGTTCCTCGACGCCCTGAAGAAGGCCGACGAGGTGCTGCTGCACGCCACGCAGGGCATCTCGCGGCTGGTCACCACCACGGGCATCATCAACGTCGACTTCGCCGACGTGCGCACCGTCATGCAGAACGGCGGGGCCGCGCTGATGGGCACCGGCATCGGCCGCGGCGAGAACCGCGCCCTCGAGGCCGCCCAGCAGGCCATCTCGAGCCCGCTGCTCGACAACGTCTCCATCTCGGGCGCCTCCGCGGTGCTCCTCAACATCACCGGCGGCGACGACCTGACGCTCGGCGAGGCCACCCAGATCAGCGAGATCGTGCACGACGCCGTGGGCGAGGAAGCCGAGATCATCTTCGGCGCCGGCAACGACCCCGCCATGCAGGGCGAGATCCGCGTCACGGTGATCGCCACGGGCTTCGACCGCACCCGCGAGGAGCCGAAGCGCGCGGACATCATCTCGTTCCCGGCCAAGCGCCGGGAGGAACGTCCGGCGAACCCGGTGGTCAGTGCACCCGCTGGTCCGACGGGCACGACGCCGGCGCCGCTGCCCGCGACGCCCGTGCGTCCGGCGAAGCCCGCGCCCGCGGCCGACGTGCCCGACATGGAGATCCCGACCTTCATCCGGCGGCAGATGGACTGATGCGGTTCCGGCTCCTCTTCGGCGTCGCCGTGCTCGTCGCGGCTTCGGTCTTCGCCCTCACGGGGCGTTGGCCGTGGCACCGCATCGAGGGCGAGCCGATGCAGGTCGCGGCGTTCCGCATGGCGCCGCCCGAGCCGGAGCTGTTCGACACCCGGGACACGCTGCGGCGGGGGGAGACGGTCACTACGCTGTTCGCCCGCCATGGCCTCGGAAAGGGAGAAGTGCTGGGGCTGTCGCAGGTGCTCGACCTGCGTCGCTTGCGTGCCGGCCTGGTCTTCCACCTGCGGATGAGCGCCCGCGACTCGGTCGCGCAGGAGATCGCGGTCCGGACGAGCCCCGAGCAGCGCGTGCGGCTCTACCGGGTGGCTGGCGGCTGGAGCGCCCGCACGGAGGCCGTCCGCTGGGAGTCCCAGATCATCCGGGCCCAGGGATCCATCGACAACTCGCTCTACTCGGCGCTCGACGCCAGCATCGGCGACGAGGTGCTCAAGGGCCCCGAGCGCCAGCGGCTGGCCTGGGACATCGCCGACGTGTTCGCGTGGCAGCTGGACTTCACCCGCGACCTGCAGCCCGGCGACCAGTTCCGCCTCGCGCTCGAGCGTCTCGTGTCGGAGGAGGGCGAGGTGCGCTTCGGCCGCCTGCTCGCCGCCGAGCTCGAGGTGGGCGGCCGCGCGCTGACCGCCTTCCGGTTCGTGCACGGCGAGAACGCGGCGTTCTACGACGCCGAGGGCAACTCGCTCCGGCGCTCCTTCCTGCGCGCCCCCCTCGAGTTCCGCACGGTGTCGTCGCGGTTCTCCAGCGCGCGGCTGCACCCCGTCCTGGGCATCCTGCGGCGGCACGAGGGTACCGACTATGCGGCCCCACCCGGCACACCGGTGCTCGCTTCCTCGGATGGCGTCGTGGTGCGCGCCGGCTGGTCGGGCGGGTACGGAAACCTGGTCGAACTGCGCCATCGCAATGGGATCACCACTCGCTACGGGCACTTGCGCAGCTTCGGGTCCGCCATAAAGTCTGGCGCTGAAGTTCTTCAGGGACAAGTGGTTGGGTTCGTCGGCTCAACCGGTTTGGCAAGTGGACCGCACCTGCACTACGAGTTCCGCGTCGATGGCGTGCCGCGCGATCCCACCACGATCGACCTGGGCGGCGGCACGCCGATCGAGCCCGTGCTGCGCCCGGCGTTCCTGACGGAGCGCGACCGGCTGGCGGCGGTGCTCGACGGCACCTCGCTGCTGGTCTCGCCGACCCCGCCGGCGCCGGCCCCGGTGGCCGCCGTCAACTGAGGCGCTTCGGCCCCGGGCCGACACCGTGGACATCTATCCCGCCATCGACATCCGGAAGGGTCGTGTCGTCCGCCTCAGTCAGGGCGAGGCCGCGCGCGAGACCGTCTACGCGGATGACCCGCTGGCGCAGGCCGAGCGGTTCCTCGAGATCGGCGCGCGCTGGCTGCACGTCGTGGATCTCGACCGCGCATTCGGGGACGGGAGCAACGTGGCCGTGGTCGGACGCATCGCGCGGGCCGCGGAGGGCCGGGCGTGCGTGCAGTACGGCGGTGGCCTGCGGTCCCTGGAGTCCATCGCCGAGGCCCTCGACGCGGGAGTGACGCGGGCGGTGATCGGCACGGCGGCCGTGCGTGAGCCCGAGCTGGTGGCGCGGGCCGTGGCGGCCCATGGGGCCCCGTGGCTCGCCGTGGGCCTCGATGCGCGCGATGGGCAGGTGGCGGTGCGCGGCTGGACCGAGTCGTCCGGCCTGACGCTCGGCGACGTGGCGCGGCGGGTCCTCGACGCCGGGGCGCGGACGCTCATCTACACGGACATCGCCCGCGACGGCATGCTGAGCGGCCCCGACCTCGCAGGCTGCACCGCGCTGGCGGAACTGGGCGCCGGCGTCATCGCCTCGGGCGGCTTCGCCTCCCTGGCCGACGTGCGCCGCGCCTCCGAGGCAGGCGTCTCGGGTGCCATCCTCGGCCGATCGCTCTACGAGCGCACCATCGACCTCGCCGAGGCGTTGGCCCACGCCTGAGCGATCGCCGCCGGTGAAACACCGGCGCGCCCGCCCGACGTAGATTCCCGCGTGCTCGCATTCCTCGCCGTCGTCCTCGCCATCGCCCTCGCCGCCTTCACGTACTTCCGGCTCGAGCGGCTCGACCGCCGCGCCATCGGGCCGTTCGCGCTCCGTGCACTCGCCGGCAGCGCCCTCGCGCTGCTGCTGGTCAACCCCGGCTGCGCCGCCCGTCCCGTGTCGCGCCCTCCGCTCGTGCTGCTCGACGGGTCCCTCAGCATGGCGCAGCGGCCCGAGGCCTGGCGGGCGGCGCGGGCACGGGCCGATTCGCTGGGCGAGGTGCGGCTCTTCGGGGACGACGGTCCCGACGACTCCCTGCCGGGCCGCGGCCGCTCGCGCCTCGGCCCGGCGCTCCGCGCCGCGGCGGCGCTCGACCGCCCGCTCGTGGTCGTCACCGACGGCGAACTCGACGACATCGCCGAGATCCCCGCCGACCTGCTCCAGCGCCCGGCGATCGAGGTGCGCCCGCGCGACAGCGTGCCGGACGTGGCGCTCGTGACGGTGGAGGCGCCGTCACGCCTCACGGTGGGGGACTCGCTGCGGCTCGACGTCTCGGTGAGGGCGGCGGGCACGTCGCGCGACAGCGTTCTCGTGGAGGCGCTCTTCGACGATGCCGGCCGCACGCGCCTGGCCCGCCGCGCCGTGCGCCTGGAGCAAGGCGAGGGTCGCGCGACGCTCCGCGCCTCGACGCGCGGGCTCCTGCCGGGCGAGCACGTGCTCGCGATCCGGCTGGTCGATGCGGCGGACGGCGAGCCGCGCACCGACGAGCGCCTTGCGCATCTCGTGCTGGTGGAGACGCCCGGCATCGTGCTCGTGGCCGATCCCGGCGACTGGGACGCGCGCTTCCTGTTCGGGGCCGTGCGCGACGTGGCTCAGCTGCCGCTGCGCGGCTACATCCGCCTGGGCGAGCGCTGGCGCAGCATGGCCGACCTCGCCGAGGTGGGCAGCGATGCGGTGCAGCGTGCCGTGCGTGGCGCGGACCTGGTGATCGCGAAGGGCACGGCGGCCGCGCTCGCCGCCAGGTCGCCCGCACGAGGCGTCTGGCTGTGGCCCAGCGGCGCCACGGGACCGGTGGAGGCCGCGGACTGGTACCTCGCGCCCACCCCGGCCTCGCCGGTCGCCGGCGCCTTCGCCGGGCTGCCGGTGGATTCCTTCGCGCCGGCCGTGCAGCTCACGGCGCAGGACGTGCCCGCCGGCGCCTGGGTGGCGCTCACGGCCCAGCTGGGACGCCGCGGGGCCCAGCGTCCGGCCTGGTTCGGCTACGAGAACGGGCGGCGGCGCCGCGCGGTGACCGCGGTGGACGGCCTGTGGCGCTGGTCGTTCCGGGGCGGCTCGTCGGAGCAGGCGTATCGGGGGCTCGTGGCCGCGACGGTGAGCTGGCTCCTCGCGGCTGCCGATACCACCACCGCGCCGGCGCGGCTGGTGCGCGCGGTGGCGCAGCAGGGACGGCCGCTCGTCTTCGAATGGACGGGGGCGGGCGCGCCGCAGGCCCTGCCGGTGTCGTGGAGCGGCACTTCCTCGGGCAGCGATTCGCTGCGATTCGACGGCGCCGGCCGGGCCGAGTTGCGACTGGGGCCCGGGAGGTATCGCTACCGGCTGGCCGACGCCCACGAGGGCATGGCCGCCGTGGAGACGTACTCCGACGAGTGGCTTCCGCGTGCTTCCACCGTGACGGCCCAGACCGGCACGGGGGCGGTCGGTCGCGAGCGCCGCTCCGCGCGCGACCGGCCCTGGCTCCTCGGGCTCGCGGTGCTCGCCCTCTGCGGCGAGTGGCTCGCGCGGCGGCGACTCGGTCTTCGCTGAACGGATATCTTTACGCCATGACCTTCGGACGGGTGGGGGAGAAGAAGCTCGGCCTCTGGGGCCGCATCAAGCGCGTCATGCTCACGGACGTGGGCGCGCTCGTGCGCGGGCTCAAGGCGGCGGACCTCGAGGAGCTCGAACGCACGCTGCTCGAGGCCGACTTCGGCGTGCCGGCCACGATGGAGCTGGTGGACGCGATGGAGCAGGGCGTCCGCGCGGGCCGGCTCAAGTCCTCCGACGACCTGCGCAACGCGCTCGTCGCGCGCCTTGCCGACATGCTCGGCGGCCCGGCCGACCCCGGCCGCATCGCGCGGGCCGACGCGGGGCTCACCGTGGTGCTCGTGATGGGCGTCAACGGCACGGGCAAGACCACCACGTGCGCCAAGCTTGCCCGGCGCCTGCAGCGCGAGGGCCGGCGAGTCCTGCTCGCCGCCGCCGACACCTACCGCGCGGGGGCGATCGCGCAGCTGGAGGTGTGGGCGGAACGGCTCGGCATCGAGTGCGTCTCGGGCGCGCCGGGTGGCGATCCCGCCGCCGTGGCGTTCGACGCCATCGAGGCGGCCACCCGCCGGGGCGCCGACACCGTCATCATCGACACCGCCGGCCGCCTGCACACGCAGGAGGGCCTGATGGACGAGTTGCGGAAGGTCACGCGCGTCATCGCGCGGAAGGTGCCGGGCGCGCCGCACGAGACGCTGCTCGTGCTCGATGGCACCGTGGGCCAGAATGCGCTGCAGCAGGGCCGGCTCTTCGTGCAGGCCGCGCTCCCGACCGGCGTGGTCGTCACGAAGCTCGACGGCAGCGCGCGCGGTGGCGCCGTGGCGGCGGTGCGCCGCGAGCTCAACGTGCCGATCCGCTTCATCGGGCTGGGGGAAACGCTCGAGGATCTCGCGCCGTTCGACGCCACCGCATTCGCCCAGCGCCTGCTGGCCGGCGACGAGGAAGGCTGAGCCGCCTCCCGCGCCTCAGGTCCCGCTCGTCTCGCCGCGCAGGTCCTTCAGCAGGTCCACGTCCACGCTTCTCACGTGCAGGTCGCGCTGCGGGAAGGGGATCTCGATCCCCGCGTCCCGGAGCGCCGCGTTCATCGCCACCGCGATGTCGCTCCGCACGATCGGCCAGTCCAGCGAGTCGGTCCAGGCCCGCACCGCGAAGTTGAGCGAACTGTCCCCGAAGCCGAGGAAGAGCGTGAAGGGCCTGGGGTTGCCGCGCACCAGCGGGTGCGCGAGCGCCACGTCCGTCAGCAGCGCGATCACGCGCTCGGGGTCCGTGCCGTACGCGGTGCCCACGGGAATCTCCAGGCGCCTGAGCGTGCCCGAGCGGGTCCAGTTGATCACGTCCTGCGTGATCAACTCCGAGTTCGGCACGATCACCTCGGCGCCCTCGAAGGTGCGGATGATGCTGGCACGGATGCCGATCTCCTTCACCTCGCCGGTGTTGACGCCCACCTGGACCGTGTCGCCGATGCTCACGGGCCGCTCGAAGGCGAGCAGCAGGCCGGAGATGAAGTTGTTCACGATGTTCTGCAGGCCGAACCCGATGCCGACGCCGAGCGCCCCGCCCAGGATGGCGAGGTTGCTGGCGTCGATGCCGACCGCGGCCAGCGACAGGAAGAACGCCACGGTGAAGAGCACGTAACGCATGAGCGAGCCGACCGTGACCGACACGCCGCGGCGCAGGTCCATGCGCCCGAGCACGTCGTACTCGACGATCCCCGAGACGAGGCGGGCGCCAAGCACGCCGAGCATCAGGACGAGCAGGAAGAGCAGCACGGCGCCGAGCGAGAGCGATACCTTGCCGACGGTGTAGGAACTCCCCAGTGCGCCTGCCACCACGTCCCGCACGGGTTCCCACATCTGGAACCCCTTCAGGGACACGATGAGCCACGCGAGCAGCGCGATCGCGCTGACGGTGCGGACGAGCGTGCGCTCCACCTGTTCGCCGCGCGCGGCGAGGTAGTGCGATTCCTTCGCGCCGGCCCGCACGGCGGCCGACGCGAAGACGTCGACCACCATGGTCACCGCGCGCAGGAGGATGCCGAGGTAGCCGCTCACTGCCACGCCGGAGTTGATCGCATCGGCCAGCGAGACGTTGCCGATGACGTTCGCGACGATCGCGACGCCGAACGCGGCGAGGAGCACCCACGCCAGGTGCTGGATGTAGCGCCGCCAGCGCGGCTCCTCCCTGCGCAGGGCACCTCCCGGCCGGAGCGCGTGCCACAGCATCGCCGCGCCGGCGACGGACAGGCACAGCTGCACGAGGCGCGCGGACGGGTGCCCGATGGTCGCGATGGTCGCCACCCGCTGGACCACGAGGAACAGCACGGCCATCCAGGCCGGCCGATGCTGGCCGTCCGGGGACAGTTCGGGGATCAGCAGCGCCAGCGGGATGGCCGACAGCAGCAGCGCCGCGTCGTAGACGCCGAGGGGTGCCAGCGGATACAGCATCATCAGGACGGTGATGCTGAGCAGCAGCGTGGCGGCGACGGGGCGGCGCAGGATGGTGTACTGCTCGC
>Ga0316622_100004579_pt1 | contig 10178 bp, 11 predicted proteins | sample OWC_Aug_OW2_C1_D_FD_207646 | JGI IMG/M metagenome (GOLD analysis project Ga0316622, IMG submission 207646) | Wetland soil microbial communities from Old Woman Creek delta, Ohio, United States - OWC_Aug_OW2_C1_D5_C | ecosystem: Environmental > Terrestrial > Soil > Wetlands | place: USA: Ohio... | reverse complement strand
GCGTGGCAGGTTGGCAGCACCGACGGCACGGGGTCGGCGGCGCGTTTTAACGGTCCCCGTGGCGTGGCGGTGGACGGGTCGGGGAACGTCTACGTTGCGGACCTCAACAACCACACCATCCGGAAGATCACGCCGGCGAAAGAAGTGACGACGCTGGCGGGTACCGCCGGGCAGAGGGGCAGCACCGACGGCACGGGGGCGGCGGCGCGTTTTTTGGGTCCGCACGGCATGGCGGTGGACGGGTCGGGGAACATCTACGTCGCGGAAATCGGTAACCACACCATCCGGAAGATCACGCCGGCGGGAGAGGTGACGACGCTGGCGGGTACCGCCGGGCAGAGCGGCAGCACCGACGGCACGGGGGCGGCGGCGAGGTTCAACATTCCCTCCGGTGTGGCGGTGGACTCGTCAGGGAACGTCTACGTCGCGGACAGTAGCAACCAGACCATCCGGAAGGTCACGCCGGCGGGAGAGGTGACGACGCTGGCGGGTGCAGCAGGGCAGAGGGGCAGCACCGACGGCACGGGGTCAGCGGCGCGGTTCTACGCTCCCTACGGTGTGGCGGTGGACGGGTCAGCGAACGTCTACGTGGCAGAGAGCGAAAGCCACACCATCCGGAAGATCACGCCGGCGGGGGCGGTGACGACGCTGGCGGGTACCGCCGGGCAGAGCGGCAGCACCGACGGCACAGGGGCGGCGGCGAGGTTCGAAAGTCCCTCCGGTGTGGCGGTGGACTCGTCAGCGAACGTCTACGTGGCGGACTGGAACAGCCACACCATCCGGAAGATCACGCCGGCGGGAGAAGTGACGACGCTGGCGGGTGCCGCCGGGCAGATCGGCAGCACCGACGGCACGGGGGCGGCGGCGCGCTTCAACTATCCCTCCGGCGTAGCGGTGGACTCGTCAGGGAACGTCTACGTCGGGGACTATTTCAACCACACCATCCGAAAGGTCACTCCGACGGGAGAGGTGACGACGCTGGCGGGTACCGCCGGGCAGAGGGGCAGCACCGACGGCACGGGGGCGGCGGCGCGGTTCTTCTATCCTTACGGTGTCGCGGTGGATGGGTCGGGGAACGTCTACGTGGCGGACAGGAGCAACCACACCATCCGGAAGATCACGCCGGCGGGGGTGGTGACGACGCTGGCGGGTGCAGCAGGGCAGGGCGGCAGCACCGACGGCACGGGGTCGGCGGCGCGTTTCAACGGTCCCTACGGCGTGGCGGTGGACGAGTCGGGGAACGTTTACGTCGCGGACACGTACAACCACACCATCCGGAAGGTCACGCCGGCGGGGGAGGTGACCACCGCAGTCGGCGTCGCCGGACACGGCGCGATCGTTGCGGGTCCCCTCCCTGCTTCGCTCGTTTTCCCGCACGGCGTCGCCGTCGATCCGACGACGGGGGATCTCTTCATCACCGTCGACGACGCCGTCCTAGTGGCGTCGTTCTAGGCCGTTCTGCTCATGTAACTCGCGCGGTACGTGTCAGTCCGCCGGGAAGACTGCGACGTGCAAGGGGCAGCGATCTCGCCGACGGGCCGTGATCGGGGCGCGCTTCCCAGGTACGCCTGCCCCGGCTTCACCTCCTGGGACCGCTACTGGGAGGCGGCATGCATATGAGAGGTGCTCCCCGAAACTGCGCGAAGGCGCGCCCGTATCCAGTTCGAAAGGGGGGATGGCCGCACCCGACGTTCAGCCGCCGTTCGGCAAACGCATTCCTAAAGAAGTCGAGGCCGCACGACGAGGAACTGGCTCTCCTCGTCGGTGCATTTCGGCCGCTCCCCCCAAGAACTCTATCCAAGCGCCAACTCGCGTCCGGCTTCGCCCACGCCGCCAAGACGCTGAGCTTCCTGTTCGCCTTGTGGGAGACCGAGGCTCGATACCGGGCCTCATTTTTCGGGCCATCAATCGCCGCCCTGATGCCCGTCATGCGGTGGGCAGTCGATGAGTTACAGGCCCCGGGTGACCAAGTCAGCGCGACACGTCGGAAGCTGGACCGGCGCAACCCGAAGCTGTCAGCGGCCATGAGCGTGCACCTGGCCGCGCAGCGTGCCGGCATCAGGCCTCCTTCCGCCGGAGAGTTGGCGGCGCTGGCCGTCCTCCACGGGCCAAGCAAAGGTGGGGCGGGAGAGGCTCCCGACCCCGATGATGCCCGGCGACGAGTTTTCTGGCGAACCGTCCGACGGCGAGCCTCCCGTTTGGCCCGCCTTCTGGGACCGGTGGCCGAGGAAGTTCATGCGCAGCACCTCGACGCGGTGAAGGCAGACCTGCTGGCCTTCTACGAGCGACTGGATGAGCACCGAGCCGCCATCGATGCGCTGGAGCGGGAGTCTGCCGCCCTCCTGGTGGAGGAAAGGCCGACGAAGAGGGGGACAAAACGGTCCCCGCAGTAGCTCCGAATCGACCCCGGGGTCAGGCGCTGCAGCGTTTTCTGATGATCCTGGCCCGTTACACCTCTTCACAGCGCCTCTTATCGTTGCGGGGCAATGGGAAAGGCCCGCAGGCTATCCGTCGATGAATCGAGCCGACGCGTTAGCTCTACCTCCCCTGGTTATAGGGGGTCGCTCGACAGCAGCACGCTGACGCTCGCTGCCGACCTTAAGGCGAGGGCCGCTGCCGAACCAGTCACGGATCTGGCCCGTAGCCATCGCCTCGGGCGGGCCGCTGCGCAACTGGAGCGGTGCGCCCAGGCCAGCAGCGAGCGGTGGGGGTGGCGTTGTGGCTTGGCGATCTGCCCGCGCTGCGAGTGCAGAAAGGCAATCCGCTACCGGGAGCGGCTGGAGGCTAGGCTCCGGAAGCCCGCCTCAATCTTCAAGCACGTCACCGCGACTGTCGCCGCCGACGACCTTGACCGGGGCGTGGGAGTCCTCCGGGCGTCGTTTGCTGAAATGAAGCGCCGCGTCGCCTGGAAGGGCGCGGTGGCCGGTGGCGAAGCCCACCTACAGGTGAAGGCCTCCAGGCCTGGCTCGGCGCGCGCCTTCAACGTGCATTTCCATGCCGTCGTCGAACTAAGGCCTGGTAGCGCGCTCGACGCAGGGGTGCTGCGCGAGGTCTGGAGCGCCATCCTGGCGAAGCGCGCTGCCGTAGGGAACCTGGCTGTAACTGGCGTCGAGAGACACTGGGCCATCTTCCGAGCGTGATCGCCATGGACCGCATCGTTTCCCGGGTTGCCTTCTACGTCACAGCCAGGAAGCCGCTGGCCCTGCTGGAACAGCCTACGGACACCATCGACGCCCTGCTGCGCTTCCTACCTGGCAAGCGCCGCGTCACGACTTTCGGCACCTGGCGTCGTCGTCGCCACGTCGCCGAGCCCACCGCCGACGAAGGAGGCTCACCGTGAACGAAATGAACACCCCCCCACCGTCCATAGCAGACGACCGCCTGTGGACCGCCAAGGAGGTCGCCGCTTACCTCCAAGTGTCTACCTCCTGGGTCTACATGCACGCGGAGGACGGGACGATCCCCTCGGTGCAGATCGGAGGCCTGCGGCGCTTCCACCCCGAGGCCATCAGGGCCTACGCCCGGGGCGAGTGGAAGCCCGCGCCGGTGGTGCCGTTCCCCGCCCGGGGCCGTTGACAACGAATCGACTGTAATACATACTGGGCACATGACCCTTGACGCGATGCTGGTCGTGAGGTTCCCGCAGGACGTAAAGGACGCGCTCCAGCGCGCTGCCGAGGACGATTCGCGCTCGATGTCATCCATGTGCCTCATCATCATCCGCAAGGGACTCCAGGAGCGGGGCTACCTGGAGAAGCCGAAGAAGCCCGCGCGCAGCGAGAAAAGGAAGTAGGCGATGGCGAGCGTGTTCCAGCGCGGTAGCAAGTGGTACCTCCGGGTGAAGGACTCGACCGGCAGGTGGATCAACCGCGTCACCGTGGCGACCACCAAGACCGAGGCGAAGCGGTTGGCCGGGGACGTGGAGCGGAAGGCCGAGCGTGTCCGGTTCGGGTTGGAGGCCGCACCGCCCGAGGACGGTGGCGGGACCCTGGGCGACCTGATGGCGTGGTGGCTGGACTCCTGCGACCGGGGCGCTCCCTCTCACAGCCGCAACCGCTACACCATCCAGCGCCACATCATCGGTACCGACCTCGCCCGGCTGCCGCTGGTGCAGGTGACGGCCCCGAAGATCGAGGCGTTCCTGGACGCGAAAGCCGCCGAGGGCCTGTCAGCGCAGACCGTTAACCACCTGCGCGGCTACCTATCGCGGGCGTTCCAGTCGGCGCGCCGCCTCGGTCGGTACACCGGCCCGAACCCGGTGGCCGAGGTCCGCAAGCGGCGCGTGCCCTCCAGGACACCGGACTACCTCCGCGCCGACGAGGTCCCGCTGGTCATGGCGGCTCTTGACGAGGGCTGGAGGCCGCTGTTCGCCACGGCGCTCCATACCGGGATGCGCAAGGGCGAGCTTCTGGCGCTTCGGAAGACCGACGTGGACCTCGGCGCGGGCCTGATCATGGTGCGGCGCTCCTGGGGCCGGGACACGACCAAGGGCGGGCACGCCGACGCCATCCCCATCGCCGCCGACCTCGCGCCCTTCCTCAAGGCTGCCATCGCCGTCTCGCCCTCGGCGCTGGTGTTCCCGGCGGCGGACGGGTCCATGATGCGGGAGCAGGTGAAGCTCCACGATGTCCTGCGCCGGGCTCTGGCCCGGGCCGGGATCGTCCAGGGCTACCGCCACGCCTGCCGCGCCCGGACGAACGGGGAGGGGAGGCGGGACCCGGTTGCGCTACGCTGCACCCACTCCGAGGTGGCGGCGGACCGCGCTCAGCGCCGGTGCCCGACGCACGGCGACCTCCTGTGGCCCAAGGCCGAGGTGAGGCCGATCCGGTTCCACGACCTGCGCCATACCACCGCGTCGCTGCTGATGATGGCGGGCGTGAACCCGGCGGCGGTGCAGCGCATCCTGCGCCACTCGGACCCCAAGATCACCACCGAGGTCTACGGCCACCTCTCGCCCGGCTATCTGCGCGCCGAGGTGGACCGGCTGGCCTTCGGCCTGGCCGATACGGCACCGGCGGCGGTGCCCAATCGGGCGGTAGCAGGGGCCGAGGCGACGCCGTTTGCTGCATCCTTGCTGCAAGACGACGCGCCCGGAAAGATCGAGGCCGGAACCCCTCCCGGATCAGGAGCGATTCCGGCCTCTTTGGTGGCGGGGTGTAGGGGACTCGAACCCCTGGCCTCCGGCGTGACAGGAGGCCATCACGGACCGTCAACCTTCCCAACCGTTCCCAACCGCTCGGAACCGCTGGGGCAGAGGCATATCGTCATCACCCAACCAACCCAGCCGACCGGCACGGTTCCGAATCGGCTTGCTGCACCCTTGCTGCACGGTCCCAGCACGCCAGCGCCCGCAGGAGCGGCGCTGCGGGTGGTTGACGGGGGCAAGGGCCACCTGCTCACGGTGCGCGCCGTGGCGGGCCGCCTGGGCGTGTCAACGGCCACCGTCTAAAAGCTTGTCGCCCAAGGCGACCTTCCGCATATCCGGGTGTCCAACGCAATCCGCGTCATCCCGGATGACCTGGACTCCTTCCTTGCCAACCAGTGCCCAGCTACTTCGAATCGAACCGGGGAGGGCCGATGACCGAACGTCCGCCACCGTCCGCCGATGGCCGAACCAAGGGGGGGCCCTCCCTCGTTGCCGACCTTGCCGCCGGACGGCCCACAGCCGACCTCGCCGCCGAAACAGGGCTTTCCGAGCGGACCATCCGGCGTCGCAGGCGGGACCCCGAGGTTCTGGAGGCCCGTGCCGTCCTAGCCGACCGGATGATCGACCAGTTGGCCGCCTCTGCAACCAGGGCTGTTGCCACGCTCGACTGGCTACTGGATTGCCCGAATCCGACTGTTTCAGTTTCAGCTGCCCGGACGATCCTCCAGGGACTGGTGGCGATGCGAGAGCACGACGAGCTGGTGGCTCGCATCGAGGCGCTGGAGGCTGCGCGCAGCACCGCACCAGGAGGGGGAAGGCCATGAGTCGGCCCGGTGTTGCTGCACGGCTCGCTCGCCTGGAACGGATGCGCGCCGCCAACGCGAACAACGTCGCGGTGGTACACCAGTACACCGACAGCGACCCAGAGGAACTTGAGCGCGAGGTCGCGGAGGCAGAAGCCACGGGGGCGCGGGTAGTGATGATCAGGCGCTTCTCGCCACGGCCCGTGCGCGGTTAGCCCACCGGGATAATCCCCGGATTCGTACTGGGACTCCCGCGAGGTGGGACCCATGCCGATGACCGCGGCAAGAACATCCGGGCCGCCGCGGGACCGGGCAGTTGACGCTCCAGGTGAGGCGGGCGCTAGGGCCAGCGGCCTGGGACTACTGACACGGACAGACGGAGCGGCGCGAGCCAGGTCCGCAGCCAACTCCATTCTGGTCCATGGTCGTTCGGTGATTGGCAGGACAGGCCGCGCTGGTCGAGCAGAGAAGATGGTCGATCAGCCCTCCTGGAGCAACGTGGGTACCAGGCGCGTCCTCAATGCATCCATAGACGTTGGTGCTCAGGTAGGGCGCGCCGGCGAGACCGAACGCATTACTGATTGCTTGGCACTTGGCAAGGGTGTTCTGCGCTGCGAGCCAGTCCGCGTCGCTGATGGTGAACGGCAGCCCCAGGTTGGCGCACACCGTGTTGCACGCCTGACCGCAGTTGTTTGGGTCGTAACACCAGAAAACGCCGTTCACCAAGACGCACCTTGCTGCATAGCAAACCCCTGCGTTGCACTGACCCGTGCACACCGACCCGCACGCGCCGCAATTGGCAACATCGCGGGCGATGTCGACGCACTTGGACCCGCACGGGGCCTCGCCAGCACCGCACGTCAAGTCGACGCCAGATCCACTGTCGGAGCCTCCACACGCACTGACCGCCGCCGCGACTGCCAGGGACACACTCAGTGCAACGAGAATCCGCCTTGCCATAGCCGCTCCTCGCCAGACGGCGACAATGCGCACTACTCCTTGGTCGGTAACCGAGCCCGACTCAAGTAGAACCATCGACATTCGGGGAGTGAACTGCCCTCTTGGGGCTTCTCGGGAATGCCTGCTGGGAAGCTCTCCACGGCGATGGAGCATCGTCCAGGCTGCGGAGCGAGCCCCCAAAGGCGAGCATGGGTCCGTTGCGTTTACGGATCACAGTCGCGGGGCGGGAGCTAGTGGAAATCGACCGTGCGCTGGTTCGGCTCGCGAAGGAGAGGTCGCAGAGTGCCGCGAGCGGCCCTTAGAAGTGGAACGGCCCCAGCGTCTGACGCCGAGGCCAGTGAGCCGTCGCGGGTCGTTACATTATCGAAGGTTCGGTCGCGGGCCGCTTCCGCGGCACGGCCACCTTCCCGCGAGTGTCGATTCCACTAGAGTGACCCAGGGACCAGATAGCCGTGCATCGATATATATGCGGTCCCCCCGGTTGGCGGAACGCTGGCTTCGATCCAGAAGTTCCAATTGAACGACTCGATCAAATTTAGGGTGATCGGATAATTGCACGCCACGTCTTTCGACGAAGGCAGATTGGAAATATACGTCTGGCAGGCAAAATAGGCGGCAGTCCCAGACGAGCCATTTGAGGCATGGCTCGTGACCACGGCAGCGGGCCCGCCGATATCCGTTACCGGTACGGTCCAGTACACGGTCATCCGAAAAGAAATGCTCTCGACGATGAACACGGTGTTCGTCGGGAGCTCCCCGGAGACCACACAGCTGTTCGGCATTTGGCACTCACCGATGACCGTGTAACGGGTTGGCGTTGTCATCTTTACCGGAACGGGGCTGGCGGCCGTGTTGTTCACTAGAACCGGCCAGTTGGCCCCGGGAAGGTTTGTGACGTTGACGGGCAGCGGCGTGTTCGTGACCCGAACGTCCTGCGCTGGCTTTCCTTGTCCGAATGCGACGTTGCTGACGAGTGCAGCCAGGACGGCTGCGAGTGCTCTCGCGACTCTCATTGGTTCCCCCATCCGCGTACGCGCCCAAGCACCGAGCGCGGTGTCCCGGTTTCGTCCTGAAGGTAGACGAGAAACAAGATGAAGCAGAACTCCGCACCTCATGCGCGGCCAGTCGAAACCTGCCGGAGACTGTAGTGATCACTTTCGGAGAAGTCGGCTACCTGTGCGAGGCTCGGGCGAACGAGGGCACCTAAACGGACTGTATATGGCAACCTGGTTGGGTACGGGCGGTAGCGCTAGGCCGGCGCTGCTGGTGCCTATACTTCGGCGGAACCTTCCGCGTCGGGAACCAAAAAGGCGAAACCCGCAGCTCCGGTGAGCCGGGGCACGGGTCCTTCTTGTTGTCCGCGGACGGCTCGGGCGCGGCAGCGGAGCTAACCCTGGAAAGATCGAGCCGCCCTCCCCGACGGGAACGGGGGCGGGCAGTATCTAGCTGGGCATCATGCTCGCACCTTCAGCGGGCGGGGCGGTCATTACTCCCCGCACGCCTGCAGGGCATTGAAATTGCACGCTGCCTTTCTCACGCAGTCCAGGTAATCCTCGTTCCACTTTTCGATTTTACACTCAGCGAAACATTCAACGTACTTATAGCTTGTGTTGCATTGGTCCCATTTCGTGCAAGCTTCATCGCACAGATCGTCCGATCCTGCTCCGCAGCCTGTCAGTCCTGTACCGGCGATGGCCGCGGCCAGGATGCCAACTATCCAGTTGCGTCGCGTCCTCATTGCCTCCCCCTTCTGGTCGGTCCACCTGCCGACTCGAAAAGAATCGAATCCTCTTCCGCGTTTTTCAAGCTAGTCATTCTCCTCGGCCCCGCCAGCCACCGGACGGGGCTAGTGACTTGGCCAAGTTCGAATCTGCCCGTGAATCGGACGCAGAGAACGGTTCCCCGCTCGCTTCACGCAGACTTTGCGACGGCAGCCTCGTTCGACTGTGGCAAGTAGATGTTCAGGTGGCGGCGGTCGGTTCAGATGGCGGTGGCCTGGATGGCGACGGCGGCGACGAGCAGCAGGGCGCTGACGCGGGGCTCCGGTAAACCGGGCCATGGGTCGTTCTAGTTGTCCGGGTTCCGGATGGAGGCGACGACCGTCTTCCCGCAGAAGTCGCAGAGGACCCTTTCCCCAGGTTTCAGGCCGGCAACTGGCCTCCATCTGCCAGGGCAGTCAAGCAGGATTGTGGCCGAAGGGCGTCCTTGGCCGTCGCCTCGCTCTTCAGAAACGCGCCCGTCAGAACGCCGCCACAAGGACGGCGTTCTCTACGGTGATGATGAGATTCCCCGTCGCCGGATCGACGGCGACGGCGTAAGGGTAAGCGAGCGACGCCGGGAGGGGACCAGCAACGGTCGCGGCGCGGCCGGCAACGCCGACCACGGTACTCACCACTCCCGCCGGCGTGACCTTCCGGATGGCGTGGTTATAGGTATCCGCGACAAAAATATTCCCTGACCCGTCCACCGTCACACCTTGGGGGTAGTTGAATTGCGCCGCCGCCCCCGTGCCGTCGGTGCTGCCAGTCTGGCCAGCCGCCCCCGCCAACGTCGTCACATCCCCCGCCGGCGTGACCTTCCGGATTGTGTTGTTGCTGGTGTCCGCGACGTAGACGTTCCCCGCCCCGTCGACTGCGAGACCGCGGGGATATTTGAACCGCGCCGCGGGCCCCGTGCCGTCGGTGCTTCCAGCCTGCCCCGCTGCTCCCGCCAGCGTGGTCACCACCCCCGCCGGAGTGACCTTCCGGATCGTGCTGTTGCTGTTGTCCGCGACGTAGACGTTCCCGGACCCGTCCACCGCCACGCCGACGGGATATTTGAACCGCGCCATCGCCCCCGTGGCGTCGACGCTGCCCGTCAAACCCGCCATTCCCGCCAATGTGGTTACTTCCCCGGTCGGCGCTATCTTCCGAATGGTGTGGTTGGACGTGTCCGCAACGTAGGCGGTCCCCGACCCGTCTACCGCCACACCGTAGGGATAGTTGAATTGCGCCGCCCCCCCCGTGCCGTCGGTGCTGCCAGGCTGCCCCACCGTCCCCGCGAGCGTGCTCACCAGCCCTGCCGGAGTGACCTTCCGGATTGTGCTGTTGTAGGTGTCCGCGACGTAGACGTTCCCGGACCCATTCACCGCCACGTCGTAGGGATAGTAGAAGCGCGCCGCCGCCCCCGTGCCGTCGGTGCTGCCAGTCTGCCCAGCCGCCCCCGCCAGCGTGGTCACCACCCCCCCTGGAGTGACCTTCCGGATGTTGTGGTTGTCGCCGTCCACGACA
>Ga0316622_100004578_pt1 | contig 10180 bp, 4 predicted proteins | sample OWC_Aug_OW2_C1_D_FD_207646 | JGI IMG/M metagenome (GOLD analysis project Ga0316622, IMG submission 207646) | Wetland soil microbial communities from Old Woman Creek delta, Ohio, United States - OWC_Aug_OW2_C1_D5_C | ecosystem: Environmental > Terrestrial > Soil > Wetlands | place: USA: Ohio... | reverse complement strand
TGTTGCCGCACTGGGGGTCCTGAACACAGGACGGGCAGCCGCTTTCACAGGGGCACTCCTCGATGATCCGCAGCGTTGCTTCGAGCCATTCCGGGATTATGTCCATGGCCCGCCGCGTAAGACCCACGCCACCTTCATGGCCGTCATACACAAAAATTGCCGGGAGATTGAAATCAGGGAACCCGGTATGACTCAGTCCGCCGATATCACCACGGTCGCACAAGGCGAAGAGCGGCATGCAGGCGATGGCGGTATGCTCCACTGCATGGAGCGTTCCGCCCAGTTCAAAGCCTTTCGCCTCGATCTCACGGGCCGTTTCTCTGTCGATGACTGTCCAGAGGCCTTCGGTCTCGAACGTATGATCAGGCAGCTCCAGCGGCGTGGTCTTGATCCACTTTCCGTCCGACGCACGCTTGGTATCGTAACCCATCACCTTCTGGACAATCCTGAGACGTCCCCAGTCAAAAGTCAATCCTGAGTTCTTTCGCGTCTCGCTTTTCAAGATGATCTGCGTCGTATCTCCGCTGACCGGCTGCGTGTAATAGTTCAGGCTCGTTGCAGCACAAACAGCCTTTTTCTTCGGGATGTCGAGCTCAGTCACCCGGTACTGTTTGCCGCGGTGCAGATAGACAGCGCCGGGGAACGCCTCTCTGAAGACCCGTGCGCCGCTCACCTCGCCGATCGTCCGCCCGGACTCGTTGACCAGCATGAACCGCTCGCCCACAGCCCTGATGCTCACATCCCTCTGCGGCATTTTGACCGGGCTGTACCAGATACCTTTCTTTTTACCCGGCAGGACCAGCTCTTCCGCCACAAGTTCTTCGATCAGCGGCACGGCCTTCTCCATGTCAAAGGCATGCTCATCCTGCCTCAGGTTCAGCTCTGCCGCAGCGCAGAGAAGATGCTTTTTCATAATATGCGCGTTGAAGGGGTCTATGACAGCCGCCTCGTGGCTCTTTGCAAAGAACTCCTCCGGATGCCGCATGAAATACTGGTCGAGCGCGTCCTGGATCGCGACGAGGATCACCAGGGATTCCTGCCCCTGCCTGCCGACGCGGCCTGCCCTCTGCCATGTGCTGGATACGGAACCGGGATAGCCGCAGAGAATGCAGCAGTCAAGCCCGCCGATGTCGACGCCGAGTTCAAGCGCGCTGGTCGAGACCACACCGAGAAGTTCTCCGCTGAAGAGGCGTGCCTCGATCTCTCTCCGTTCATGCGGAAGGAAGCCTGCCCGGTAGGGGCTGATCTTATCCTGCAGATCGGGCGCATAGTTCACTACCCAGGTGTAGATCAGTTCCGTGATCTTGCGTGCCTTGGTAAAGACAATGGTCCGGATGCCCTGCTTCATGCACTGAACGAAGAGTTTTGTCGCAAGTGTATAGGGGCTCTCGATCGGGCTCATGAAGTAGAAATGCTTGCCTGCGGAAGGGGCCCCGCTCTCGTCTATTACGCTGAACGGCAGACCGGCAAGGTCCTCGGCAAGCCTGCCCGGGTTTGCTATCGTCGCAGAGGCAGTGATAAACTGGGGCGAGACCCCGTAGTGGTCGCAGGTCCTCCTGAGCCTCCGCAGCACCTGCGCAACGTGCGAGCCGAAGACCCCGCGGTATGTATGGATCTCGTCGACAACGATATACCTGAGGTTTCTGAAGAGCGTCTCCCATTTCTTATGGAACGGCAGAAAGGCAAGATGGAGCATGTCAGGGTTCGTAAATATGACATTCGGCAGGTTCTCGCGTATCTCCTGCCGCCTATTCGCCGGAGTGTCGCCGTCATAGACCTCGCCGACCGGGCCGAGGCCGACAGCCACGGAAAGCTCGTTCAGGTTCTTCACCTGGTCCTGTTCAAGACCCTTGAGCGGAAAGATAAAGAGCGCCTGGGTGTTGGCGTCTGCGATGATCGATTCAAGGACAGGGATATGGTAGGCAAGGCTCTTGCCGCTTGCCGTCGGCGTCATAAGCACGATGTTCTTTCCATCCCTGACGCGTTCTACAGCCTCGGCCTGGTGGCTGTAGAACCTCGTTATCCCCTTTTTTTCAAGGACTTTTCTCAATCTTTCGTCAATTTCAATGCCCCGGTACTTCTCGGGCGTGGGTCGGATATTCCTCTTCCCAGCTGTCTGCAATTGCATCTCCCGGTCATGGTCGAGAAAATCCATAAAATCTTCAATCATGCATTTCATTTTAATCTATGCCCTCTTTAACTTGCTCGAAAAATACCCGCTTTGAGTATCCATTAAATATGCTCAGGAATATATATTTACAGACAACGATATCCGTGATAGCATAAAAAGCATGAATAAGTCTGATTGGGAGGTGATAATTTTTTGGGATAAGCCAGGCCACAAGAAGAAGTGTAATGCTTAGTTTGTCTTGCAGACAAGAAAGAAACTAGGGGGTTATTATGAAAAAGATTGCATTAGTAGTATTCGCTGTAGTCCTTACGATCGGATTTTCGCTAACTATTTCAGAAGCAGCTGAATGGTGCTGGAAAATGGATCCATATATAGATATCGTCAAAGTAACTGTCACGAAGCCAGATCCGCTTAAGCCGCACAAACTTGCTGTTGGTCGATGGTATGATGCGACCAATACTTTCCCTGTAGTCGGTGCAGTTGAAAAATCAGTGGACGGACTTTCTCTTATTATCAGCCTTCATGGAACAAAGGACAATATGTCAAAGTGGGACCTTCGGGCAGTTCTCGACCCAGTTACGAAAGCCGGCACTTGGCAGATCTCGAATTCCACCGAAACCCAAAGCAATAGTGGAACATTCACAAGAGTTAATTGCTTGTCCCTTACTCCATTAAGTATAAGTGATGGCCCGAGTGCTACAGACGTCAAGTAAAGCGTCTTTATAAGAGGGCAAGGCTTTTCAGCCTTGCTCTCTCCTTCTAATTAATCCTGCTTAACAGATAACAAGACCTTTTTTGCTCCATGCTGCCTCTTCACAGTGCTTCATGATCATGAATAAAATTTCATGCCGCAGGCACCATCGTCTGTGATAATATAAATTATAAGCAGTAATGAGCTACAGGGAGGCAACTACGGTGAAAAAGATACTGATTCTGTCCATGCTGTTTACATTCGCACTCAGTGCTTCGGCCTTCGCGGTTCCTGCCGGGGATATTAAATGGTTCAGCCTGAAGGATGGTATAGCCAAAGCACAGGCCGAAAAGAAGCCGCTTATCGTCGATTTCTTCTACAGCAAGGACTGCCCGCGCTGCGAGAAGCTCGAAAAGTACATCTACAGCGACCCGAAGATCGCAAAGAAGATCAACGACGACTTTGTCCCGATCTTCATTGACCTCACCAAACCTCTTTCAAAAGAGGAAGAAGACCTTGGCAACAAATACGACTACAAGAACGACTGCCTCATGCTCTTCCTCGATCATGACATGAACATACTTAAGGACCCTTCAGGCAAAAAGATGTGCTTTGTCGACCACATCGAACCTGACATCTTCATCGGCTATCTTGACATGATGAAGGCGCAGATGAAAAAATAGCGGAAAAATAACCGAGAGTCCAACATTTTGCCTATCAGGCCGTCGCTCCTCGCAACTGCTATTCGATTGCCTCCCAATCTCCCAAATTGATATATTTATCACAAATTTAAAAAAACAATCAGTTATACTAATCATCAAGCCAAACATTAAGAACTTTACGTTTTAGGGGGTTAGACATGTCCCGGGTAACAGGGTCTGCATACGCATCATTTACGTTCTTTCTTCTTTTTGCAGCCATCATACTCATGCCGCTCCGTGAAACAGCAGCCGATCAGTCATCCTCAGCAAATCCTGTCGTTTCTGTCGCGGAACATAACGATGTATCGGCTCCATTGTATCTCACGGAGCCGATACTGCAGTCAAAGACCGGTAAGGCAAGGGAGATATGGATGGGGTCCATCGCACCGGTCCTGCCGGAAGGCCTTGCGCCGCTTGATATGAGGCCGGACCCTGTTGTCCAGAGGTTCTTCGGCAACATATTGATGCCGGCAACAACACAGAACTTCGAGGGCATTAACAATATCGATGGCTATTACCCGCCGGACACAAACGGAGATGTCGGACCAAACCATTATGTACAGACGGTAAATGTTTCTTTTGCCATATGGGACAAATCGGGTACGCTCCTGTACGGCCCGGCATCAACGAATACGCTCTGGTCCGGCTTCGGGGGGGCCTGTGAAACATCCAACGATGGTGATCCCATAGTACTCTATGATCATCTTGCCAATCGATGGCTAATCAGCCAGTTTGCGCTTCCGAATTTTCCGAATGGCCCGTTTTCAGAGTGCATTGCCATATCCCAGACAGGCGATCCGCTCGGCTCATACTATAGGTATGAGTTCCAGTTTTCCGTCATGAATGATTACCCAAAGTTGGGTGTCTGGCCTGATGCTTATTACATGACCATAAACCAGTTTGCAGCAGGGACGTCGACGTGGGCTGGTGCCGGTGCAGTCGCCTTTGAGCGGGAGCAGATGCTGGCCGGACTTCCGGCGCGGATGGTCTATTTCGATATCGGCGCAGTCAATCCGAATTTTGGCGGCATGCTGCCTGCAGACCTTGACGGGACGCCGCCCCCTGCCGGTGCGCCGAACTATTTCATTGAGATGTGGGACGGCGCTTGGGGCGTATATCCGGACAGCCTCCATATCTGGGAGTTCCATCTAGACTGGGCGGCTCCAGCCAATTCGACCTTCGGCGCCGATACGTCATTCACCCCGAATACGATCCTGAATACATTGGCCTTTGACGCCAACATGTGCGGCTATAACAGAAACTGCATCCCGCAGCCCGGAACTGCACAAAAACTGGATGCCATCTCCGACCGGCTCATGTACCGTCTCCAGTACAGGAATTTTGGCACGTACGAGGCAATGGTCACGAATCACACGATTGATACCGGCGGAGACCTCGCCGGCATCAGGTGGTATGAGTTAAGGAAAACCACAGGCGACTGGTCCATCAACCAGCAAGGAACCTATGCACCGGATACCGACCACCGCTGGATGGGCAGTGTTGCAATGGACGGCCAGGGAAACATAGCCCTTGGCTACAGCGTGTCGAGCGGCATCACCTATCCGTCCATACGCTATGCAGGAAGGCTGGTAAGCGACCCGGCAAACACCCTGCCCCAGGCAGAGGCAACCATTATCGCCGGTGCGGGCTCTCAGACCGGATCTGCAGCGCGTTGGGGCGACTACAGTATGATGGCGGTTGACCCTTCGGACAACTGCACCTTCTGGTACACGCAGGAGTACGTTCAGACAACCGGCACCGTAACCTGGCGGACCAGGATCGCGTCTTTCACGTTCCCCGGCTGTACCAGCGGTCCTACGGGAACGCTCCAGGGCACTGTTACCGCTGCAGGAACCGGCAACCCGATCAATGGCGCTACCGTAAGCGCAACCGGCGGGTTTTCCACGATTACCAACGCGAGCGGCTTCTATCAGATTGCAAATATGCCTGCTGCCACCTACGACGTGACTGCATCCAAGACCGTCTTTGCATCTTCGACAGTCATTGGTGTTGCTGTTACGGCAGGCAATACAACTACCCAAAACTTTTCGCTTACCTCTCAGGCTCCTGTCACGGTGCAGGGAGCGGTCACAGACGGCTCGGGGCAGGACTGGCCGCTCTATGCAAGGATCGATATAACCGCAGACGGATATGCAAACACCATCTATACGAACCCTGTCACCGGCCAATACAGCATAGATATTTCCGATACCGTTGCCTATACGTTTACCGTAAGTGCGACGGGATACAATCCTGGGGTAAAGAATTTCACCCTGAGCGGACCCCGCACCGAAAACTTCTCGCTGACAGTGGACAGCACCTGCACGGCCGCCGGCTATACTTCAGGCGGGACAGTCACCCCTCTTTTGGAGAACTTTGACAGCTTAACACCACCGGCCCTGCCGGCGGGATGGAATACGGTAGATACAAACGGAGCTACCGGGGACTGGCTGACCAATGCAGGAACGAAACACCCTTCCGGCATAGCAGCTTACAGCGGCGCGAACCTCATATATTTCAACTCATACTCATCAGGTTCAGGTTCTGCTACACGTTTTTACCAGACTGCAGGAATGGACATGACAGCTTCCGGTACCTGGACTGTAAATTTCTGGTTATATCACGATACTGGATACTCGGGGTATGACGATCGTGTCCAGCTGCAAATATCGACAGATGGAGGGACAACCTGGACAGACGCCGGCGGGGCCAATGCCCGATATGATGGCTCGACAGGCTGGAAACAGCATATTGTTGATATCAGCAATTATAGCGGTCCTGGCAATACGGATGTAAGACTTGCATTGTTAGGGATCAGTGCTTGGGGCAATGATCTGCATATTGACGACCTTTCCGTGAGCGGGGCAATATGCACCCCCATCACCGGCGGGCTTGTGACCGGCACCGTGACTGATGCTAACACCAGTCTCACGGTCAGCGGGGCGACGGTCAGCAGCGACGCCGGCCATTCTGCAACGACGGATGGAAACGGCTTCTTCAGCTTCGCAACGACCGCCGGCTCCCGGACGATCACTGTTTCGAAATCAGAATATACGGATGCAGTTCAGGTTTTTGGTGTAGTAGCCAAGTCAACCGTAGGTCAAAACTTCAGCCTGACCGCGCCGGTCCTTTCGTTTAATCCGACTAGCGCGAAGGTGCTTATTGACCTCAGTACCGGTGTCTTGACCACAGACCAGAATGTCATGTTGAACAATAGCGGAACCGCGAATACTTCGTTCACGCTGCAGAAAGTAAATACCTCTGTCTTACTTCTCGGTCCTGTTCAGCAACCGGCCTTTGTGGTGAAGCCGTTCAAGCAGGGGTATCCGACTTCGAAAGGGCTGGGACTGCCGGCACTGCCTGCCGCCCCGCCCTATGCAGCCGGAAATGTTGTCGCCTCATGGCCTTCAGGCATCACCGCCCCGTGGGGCATTGCCTGTGACAGCGCAAACGGCACGGTCTGGGTCGGTGACGGATGGGGTGATGACGACAAGATATTCGAATATTCCGTGGCAGGTGCGGCGACCGGCAGATCATGGTCCTACTCATGGCCCACCTTATCCGCATCCGGCCCGGCTGACGCGGCATTCAACTGGCAGACAAAAAAGATATGGACAATAAACATCAATAGCGGAATTGACAACTGCATCCATGAGATCGATCCCGCGACCGGTGCGACCGGCAATTCGATCTGCCCGGGCGGGATCAACGGATTTACGACCTCCCAGCGGGGCCTGGCGTATGACCCTACGACCGACACCTGGTTTTCCGGGAGCTGGAACGACTCCATGGTGCACCACTTCGACTCTGACGGCACGATCCTTGACGAGGTGAATGTCGGACTCCCGATCGCGGGGCTGGCGTACAATCCGGATACGCAGCATCTTTTTGTCATGACAAACTTCTCACCGAACCCTATCTATGTTCTCGATGCGGCCAACAGCTACGCCATTGTCGGATCGTTCGCCGTAAGTCAAGGATTCGGCGACTATTCCGGAGCGGGCCTTGAGATCGACTGCGACGGAAACCTCTGGGCTGTGGATCAGGCGACACAAACAGTCTATCAGATCGAATCAGGAGAGACGACGACCGTTTGTGCCCAGAATCTTTCCTGGCTGACAACAACTCCGTCGAGCGGATCAATAAATCTCGGGGCCGGCCAGACCATTGCTGTCGGCTTCAATGCGACAGGGCTGACCACCGGAAATTACACGGCAAACGTTGAGGCGAATTACGTATCTCCCTACGGCAAGAAGAAACTGCCGGTGACCATGGCCGTGATCAACGGGCTGGTGACGCTCTTCAGCCCGAACAACGGCTATGCACTGCGGTCCGGATCGCAGCATCTCATCGAATGGGGCGCACGGCCGGAGGCGACAAGCTTCAAGCTGAAATTCAGTCTTGATAACGGACTTACATGGAAGACGATCGCGACCAATGTGACCGGCGACAGTTATCTCTGGACCGTCCCGATAACGAACAGGAAGACCTGCAAGATCAAGATCATCGCGTACAAGACCGTTGGCGGAAAACTGGTCAAGCTCGGCGCCGACACGTCTGACCTTACGTTTGCCATTCAAAAGGTTAAGCTCCTGACGCCGAACGGCAGCGAGACCATCCCGTCAGGAACCACCGTCCCGGTACAGTGGACCACCAATACGCTCACGGCAACTCCGAACTCCCATGAGGTCTACTACTCGACCGACGGAGGCCTGACGTACAAACTGGCCGGCTCCGGGGCCGGGAATCCCGGATACTTCGCATGGACTCCGCCCATGACAAAAACGAAAAACAAGTGCAGGATCAAGGTCGTGCTGAAAGCAGCCGGAGTCGCGGTCGGAAACGACAAGAGCGACGCAAACTTCACGATCACTGTTCCATAGCAGCAGACTACAGAATTTTCCTGAAAGGCCGGGTATCCCCCGGCCTTTTTTTTGCTTCTCTCGGATTTGTGTGGGAAATGCGGAGCCCTTCGGAAATCTTAGCCCTGCGACTGATGCTGAAGGAAAAGGCGCGGTGACTGTTCGAAGTCCGGAAATGGTAACAATGATTCCCTGCCGGACGAGTTTCAGCGCGCCCCTGAAGCCCTGCCTGCCGGCAGGCAGGCGACCGAGCAGAGCGTGAAGAGATTTCCGCTGGGCGCACTTCTTTGGCTCCACCTTTCTTGGAGCGAGCAGGAAAGGTGGACGGGGTCGGGGGGGCCCGAAGAATGGACCGTTCCTCTCTTCGTAGCAGCAGTCAAGAGTCACCGCAGGATTCCCTGAAGAACATTCTTTTGCGCAGGCAGATTTCTTAATATGCCTTGCAGTTGCATAATAAGACGAGGCGAAGCCGTTGAGAAGTCCTGCAAAGCAACATGATTTTGCACGAGAGCTGAAACCGCAGATTGCATCGGCAGTGAAGCCCTGACGCGCAAAGATTTACCTGTTTCAGAGGTCTCTTTGGTGTTGCAGGCAGGACATTCCCGCCGCCTCCGCCCGTCTTATTGATAATGATATGAGCTCGGATAGGGTATACTATGCTTCTATGAGCGGAATAATAGATTTTCATACCCATGCCTTTCCTGACGCACTGGCCGATCGTGCCATAAAGGCCCTCCTTGAAGAAGGGCAAAAGATGTATGATGTGAAGGCATACCTGGACGGCAGGGTCTCCTCTCTCATCGGCTCCATGGACCGAAGCGGCATCGATGCGAGCGTGATCTGCTCCATCGCCACGAAGCCATCCCAGTTCGACCCTATCTTCACGTGGTCAAAACAGGTAATATCTGACCGGATCATCCCCTTCCCCTCACTTCACCCGGAGGCAGAGAACGCGGAGGACCAGGTCCGGCGGATCAGGGCCGAGGGATTCAAGGGAGTGAAGTTTCACCCCTATTACCAGGATTTCAGCATCGACGAAGAACGGCTGTTTCCCATCTACCGGCAGCTCGAGCAAGAGGGGCTGATCGTGGTCGTGCATACGGGTTTTGACCTTGCGTTTGAGCGGGTGAGGAAGGCAGATCCCGCCAGGATAGTTCATGTTCTTGACAAGTTTCCTGATCTCAGGCTCGTAACCACCCACCTGGGGTCATGGGAGGACTGGGAGGAGGTCGAACGGCACATGATGGGCAGGAATATCTATATGGAGATATCGTTCTCGCTCGACTGTATGGATCGGGAGACTGCCCGCAAGATCATTCTGAACCACCCGAAGGACCATGTTCTCTTTGGATCCGACTCTCCCTGGGCAGACCAGGGACAGGCGATCACGCTTCTGAAAAGTCTCGAATTGGGCGAAGAGCGCGAACGACTTATCCTTAGAGAGAATGCTTTGAAGCTGCTTGCCGCTGTTTAGCCTGACGGGGGAGGCACGGCCCCGCCGGCAACGCGCTTCCAACGATCAAGTGCCTGAGGTGTAAGAAATGCGGCGACAAACTCATTGGCTTCTTCCAGCCGTTGCAGTTTCTCTGCTGCAGTAAGCCCTCTCATTTCTTTCAACAACTCAAGGGAAGGACTGAAGGAATAGGGCTGGCGCTCATATGGTCCCTTTGTCTATCGCAGTTGTTGAATCCCGGCTTTGTGCCGCTCAAAGACAAAGGCGTCAGCTTCAGGGAATGCCTGCGGGTCGCTGCCGAATTTCTTCAGAAACTCGACCCACTCTGCCGATGACGCGGTG
>Ga0316622_100004577_pt1 | contig 10180 bp, 8 predicted proteins | sample OWC_Aug_OW2_C1_D_FD_207646 | JGI IMG/M metagenome (GOLD analysis project Ga0316622, IMG submission 207646) | Wetland soil microbial communities from Old Woman Creek delta, Ohio, United States - OWC_Aug_OW2_C1_D5_C | ecosystem: Environmental > Terrestrial > Soil > Wetlands | place: USA: Ohio... | reverse complement strand
AAGGACGCGAAGGACGCGAGTGCTTTCGTTCGCAAGACGCCGGTGACGGTTGCGAAAGCCGTCTCCCGCCGGGTGGACGCCGTCGAAACCACGGTCGGCCGGCTCGAGTCGACGTCGATGCCGGCACTGGCCGCCGAGACGTCGGGCCGCGTCGTTCGCCTGCTGGTGGACGGCGGCAGCGTGGTGAAGCAGGGACAGGTCCTGGCGGAGCTGGATGGCGAGCCGCAGCGCCTCGCGGTCGCGTCGGCCCGAGCGAGCGTCGAGCGCCTCGAGGCCCTGCTCGCAAACCAGCAGCGCACGGTGGGCCGCTACCAGGAGCTGCGTTCCAAGGCGGTCTCGGAGAGCATGCTCGAGGAGGCGATTGCGCAGCAGAGCGCGCGGCAGGCTGAACTCAACGACGCCCGCGCGCGGCTTGCCGAGGCCGAGTACCGTCTCGATCGCACGCGGGTGCGCAGTCCGGTCGACGCGATCGTCGAGCGGCGCCTGATTTCCGTGGGCGACTTCGTGACGCCCGGCACGCCCATCGTCACGATCGTGGGCAGGGATCGCATGCGCGCCGTGCTGCCGTTCCCCGAACGCCTGTCGGGGCAGCTGCGGCCCGGCCTCCCGGTGACACTGGACCAACCGGCACGACCCGGCGCGCCGATCACGGGCACCATCACCGAGGTGCGCCCGATGGTCGGCACGAACAACCGCGCCGTCGAGGCACTGGTCGACCTGCCGCCGGGATCCGACTGGCCGCCCGGCGGCACGTTGAGTGCGCGCGTGGTGCTCGCCTCGCGCGACGGTGTCGTAGTGCCGGCGGCGAGCGTCGTCAGGCGCCCGGCCGGCGATGTCGTGTACGTACTCACGGGCGACAAGGTCGCGGAGCGCAAGGTGACCGTGGGTATCCGCGATGCATCGAGTGCGGAAATCCTCGCGGGCGTGAGTGCAGGCGAGACCGTGATCGTTTCGGGCGCGGGCTTCCTCACCGACGGGGCCCTCGTCTCGGTCCGTAAGCCGCAATGAACGGGCGGACCTCATGAAGCTCGCAGAACTGTCCGTCCGCCGCCACGTGCTCGCCCTGATGGCGAGCGCCGTCTTCGTCCTCTTCGGACTCGTTGCCTACGATCGCATCGGCGTCGATCGCCTCCCGCGCATCGAGTTCCCGGTGATTTCCGTGACGACCGTGCTGCCGGGCGCCAACCCGGACGTGGTGGACGCGAGCGTCACGAACATCGTCGAGACGGCCGTGAACAGCGTCCCCGGCATCGACTTCGTCCAGTCGCGCTCCTCCCCCGGCGTGTCCTCCGTGGTGCTGACCTTCGTGCTGTCGAAGGACATCGACGTGGCGTTCTCCGAGGTCCAGGCGAAGGTCAACCAGGTCCTGCGCCAGCTCCCTGACGACGCCGACCCGCCGGTCGTGCTGAAGGTCGAATTGGGCGCAGCGCCCGTCATGTGGCTCGCGCTGCAGGGCGACCGCACCGTCCAGCAGCTGAACCAGTACGCACGCCAGGTGATGAAGAAGCGCCTCGAGACCATCAGCGGCGTGGGTCAGGTGATCATCGGCGGCGAGCGGCGCCGCAACATCCGTGCAAACCTGGACCTCGATCGCATGGCGGCGCTCGGCGTCACGGCGCAGGACGTCCGCAACGCATTCCGCGCCGAGCACGTGCAGCTGCCGGGCGGCTTCCTGGTGAGCGGACCGGGCGAGAGCCTGATCAAGCTCGACCTGGAGTTCCACAGCCCCGAGGCCCTGCGCGAGATGATCGTCCGCTACGCCGACGGCGCCCCCGTGCGCCTGCGCGACGTGGCCCAGATCGAGGACGGTCTCGCCGATGACCGGCAGGTCATCCGCTTCAACGGCAAGCCGACGGTAGGCGTCGGCATCGTCAAGGTAAGCAACTACAACACGGTGCAGCTCGTGGACGACGTGCGCCGGCGCCTCGAGGAACAGATCATCCCGCAGCTGCCGGCGGGCCTGACGATCCTCACTTCCACCGACGACTCGGCGCCGATCCGCAAGATCGTCGCCGCGCTGGAGAACCACCTCGTCGAGGGCACGATCCTCGCCGGGCTCGTCGTCTGGTTCTTCCTGCGCAGTTTCCGTTCGACACTGATCATCGCAACGGCAATCCCGGTCTCGCTGCTCGGCGCCATCGCGGCCATGTACTTCATGGGGTACACGTTCAACCAGATGTCGCTGCTCGGCCTGCTGCTGCTGATCGGCGTCGTCGTGGACGATGCCATCGTGGTGCTCGAGAACGTGTACCGGCGGCGCGAGGAGGCGCCGGAGCTCAGCCGCCAGGCGGCGGCCATCGAGGGCACCGAGCAGGTGGGATTCGCGGTGATCGCCGCCACACTGACCCTAGTCTCGATCTTTGGCGCCGTGCTGTTCCTCGAGGGCATCCTGGCGCGGTTCTTCGAGTCCTTCGCGGTGGTGGTCACGGTGGGCGTGCTCGCGTCGCTCTTCGTGTCGCTCACCCTCACGCCGATGCTCTGCTCGCGGTTCCTCGACGTCTCCCGCAAGCACGGCCCCGTCTACCGGGTCTTCGACCGCATCCTCGAGGGCCTCGACCGCGGCTACCGCCGCCTGCTCGCGTGGACGCTCGCGCATCGCGGCAAGGTCATGCTCGCGACGCTGCTGGTCGTGCTCTCGAGCGGCTACTTCTTCAGCAGCGTTGGCAAGGACTTCATCCCCGAGGAGGACGATGGCCGCTTCCTCGTGAGTTTCCGGGCGCCGCTCGGCACTAGCCGGGCCGCGATGGATGGCGTGCTCGACGAGGTGGACGCGGCGATCCGCAGGCATCCCGAGGTCGTCTCGGCCTTCATCGGCATCGGCATCGGCGGCACCGGCCAGGTGAACAGCGGCAGCGCGTTCGTGACCATGGTCCCGCGTGGGGACCGCGACATCTCGCAGAGGGATTTCCTGCGCAAGCTGCAGGGCGAGCTGTCGCAGATCCCCGGAGTGCTGGCTTTTGCAGCTGCGCCGTCTCCAGTCGGGGGAATGCGTGGGGAGGCGTTGCAGTTTTCCGTCGTCGGGCCGGACCTGAGCGCCGTCGCCTCGCTGTCGAAGGATCTCCTGAAGCGTCTCGGCGCCACGCCCGAAATGGGTCGCATCGACCTCGACCTGCAACTTGACCTGCCCCAGATCCGCCTGGAGGTGGATCGCGTGCGCGCGGCGGACCTCGGGCTCACCACCGCCGATGTCGCCTACGCGGTGAACATGCTCGCGGGCGGCGTGGACATCGCCAAGTACAACGACGACCCGGGCGACGGCGATCGCTACGACATCAGGGTGAAGGCCGCCGACGGCGAGATCACCTCGGCCGACGACCTGCGCCGCATCTTCCTGCGCACGCCCGCCGGCCAGATGGTGCGGCTCGACACGGTGGCGCGGGCGGTCGACATCGTTGGACCCGCAATCATCACCCGCTACGGCCTGCAGTACTCTGCGAACTTCTACACCAACCCCACGATGACGCTCGGCGACGCCGTGAATCGCGTGCGCAGCGAGGCGGCCGAGCTCCTGCCACCCGGATACTCGATGGAACTGCAGGGCAGGTCGCGCGAGTTCGCCAGGACGGCGGGCTACATCAAGCTGGCGCTCGGCCTGGCGCTCGCGCTCGTCTACATCGTGCTCGCGAGCCAGTTCAACTCGTTCCTGCAGCCACTGATCGTCATGACGGCCCAGCCGCTCGCCATCGCCGGCGGATTGTTCGCACTGTGGATCACCGGCACCACGCTCAACATCATCTCGATGATCGGCCTCGTCCTGCTCATGGGTCTGGTCGCGAAGAACTCGATCCTGCTGGTGGACCTTACGAACCAGCTTCGCGAGCAGGGTCGCGGCGTCGAGGAGGCGCTGAGCGAAGCCTGTCCGATCCGGCTCAGGCCGGTCCTCATGACGTCGCTCACGGTGATCCTTGCGCTGTTTCCAGCTGCGCTGGGACTCGGCGCCGGCGCCGACACCAACGGGCCGATGGCCATCGCCGTGATCGGCGGCATGGTGAGCTCGACGCTGCTCACGCTGGTCGTCGTGCCCGCCGTATACTCGCTGGCAGAGCAGGGATTGCGACGCCTGCGGAGGAGAACTCCATGAACCTTCACCGTTGGCTGGGCGTGGCGCTGCTGGTGATGGCAGCGGGATGCGCGACCACCCGGAATGTCGACAGCTTCGAGGCCGCGGATGCCAACGTCGCAGCCAAGCGGAGCTTCGCGTGGATGGGTGGCGAGTGTTGCACGCCGGCTGCTCCATCGGCCGCATTCGAAAGCGGCGTCGCCGAGCACGTCCGCCAGGCTGTCGTCGAGGAGCTCACGCGCAAGGGATATGTCGAGGTGTCCGACCCGGCGGCCGCCGACATGCGCGTGAGCTACCAGGTCGCGGGAACCCAGCGCTTCGTGGCCGCCGAGGATCAGCGCATCGGCGCGCCCTCGCCCAACGAGGTGCTCACTCCTGGCAACGCGCCGCTGCCGCCAGCCTCGCTGCCTCCACGGGAAATGAGGGTTCGCGAGGGTTCGGTGATCCTGTTCTTCGAGGACCCTGCTTCGGGGCGACTCATCTGGAGAGGCCTGCTCACCGAAGAAACCCGGGTTTCGTCGACCGAGGGCGCAATCCACCAGACGACGGAAATGGCACGCCAGATCGCCCAGGAATTTCCGGCCCGCCGCACGAGCCCCTGAGACCCGGCACGGGCTCCGGCGTCAGTGCCCGAAGTACTCGGGCTCGTTGCCAAGCTTCCACTTGATGTTGCAGCCGAGGCTCGGGCGCTGATCCGGCGCCGGCTGTCGTCCCGCGAGCACGGCCTCTACCGCCGCCCTCAGGTCTGCGCCGGTCACCGGCCGATCGTTCCCGGGCCGGCTGTCATCGAACTGACCGCGATACACCAGCCGCCGCGCAGCATCGAAGAGAAAGAAGTCGGGCGTACAGGCAGCGCGATAGGCCTTGGCCACTGACTGGCTCTCGTCGAGCAGGTAGGGAAACGTGTAGCCGAAGCTGCGGGCTTCCTCGCGCATCGAGTCCGGCCCGTCCTGCGGGTAGGCAACGACGTCGTTCGAGTTGATGGCGACGATGGCGAGACCCCTCGGCTGGTACTCGCGTGCGAACCGCGCGAACTCCTCGCGGATGTGCCTCACGAACGGGCAGTGGCTGCAGATGAATGCGACGAGCAGCGCCGGGGAGCCGCTCACGTCCGCAGGCGAATGAGTCGCGCCGGTGAAATCGGGCAGATGGAAATCCGGTGCGCTGGTTCCAAGCGCCAGCATGGTCGATGGTGTCCTTGCCACAGGCTCCTCCTGGTCAGCGGCGCATGATCAACAGCACTCCCGCCACGAGCAGCGCGGTGCCGAGCAGGCGCGAGAGCGTGATCGGGTTCTGCGGGAACCCGATGACGCCATAGTGATCGACGAGCAGCGCGGCAATCATCTGCCCTGAGAGGGTGAGCGCAAGCAATGCGGCTGCGCCGAGCCTCGGCCCGAGGACGGTCGTCGCCGCGACATAGGCCGCGCCCAGCAGGCCGCCGAACCACGCCCACGCCGGCACCATGGCCGTGGAACCCGGCACCACCCTCGCGCCGGTCGCGACAGCCAGCAGCAGCAGGGCGCCAAGGCCCACGCCGAAGTTGATGATCGTCGCGAGGACCGGCGAGCCGATCGCCAGTCGCACGGTGGAGTTCATGCCCACCTGGATGGTGAGTCCGGCGCCGACGAGCACTGCGAACAGGTGCGGCCAATAGTTCATCACTCGCTCCAGTTGCGTCCGCAGTGGCTCACGACTCCCGCCCCGACTGCCAGCGACCCGACAGCCACACGCACGTCGCGAGACCGCCGGCCCATGCAATCCCGCGATTGAGCGCGGCCCATGCCGTGTCGAGATCCAGCATGTCCCAGCGGGTGAGGATCTCCCGCCAGTCGTGGTGCGTCTCCGGATCCAGCCCGCCGATCAACGGCAGCGACATGGCGCGCGCGTCGCCCATGTAGGTGGCGATGTTCAGCAGGCTCTCGCAGCCCCAGGCGACGCACAGCGCGAAACCGAGCGTGTTGCGCCGCGACCAGAACGTGTACGCCGTGGCGATCGGGAACGCGAGCTGGCCGATGGTCCCGCCGTACACCGCCATCCTGTCCGAGAGCAGGCCGACGATCAGGTGACCAGCCTCGTGGAACGCCAGGTTTGCATGGTCGAGGATCGGCACCCAACGATCGCCGGTCGTGGCCTGCAGCAGGATCCAGAAGATGAATACCACGCTGCCCGACGCGGCCGGCGCGCCGACTGATGGCCAGGGCGTGTCCGCGATCTCCTGCAGGCGCTCCCGCCACGTCATCTTCGGTCAGCCGGTCGTCCCGGGCTGAGGCTCCCGGCGCGTCCATGCCTGCCACACGAGACCGCCGACGCCGGCGATCAGCGCGATGAACACGATCAGTCCGCCGACGATGGGGATCCGTCGCAGCAGCCAGAGAGCGACCAGCCCGAGGCACAGGGCGAGCAGTCGCCAGCCAAGCGTGGCGGGCTTGCCGGCGCGCGTGGCTGCAAGTCCACGCTGCGCGATGAACAGCGCGACGGTGACCCAGCCGAGGAACAACAGCAGCAGGTAGAGCGGGACGATCAGCAGCGCGAGCGGGATGCCGATGATCGTGATCAGCAGGACGATCGCGACGAACGGCACGCAGACCAGGATGGCGAGGCCCAGGCCCAGCACCTTGAGCGGCTCGCGCCCGATCGTCTCCGCCGCCCGGGTGGAGTACCCGGGGAACAGTGCCAGGAACAGCGTCCCGGCCACGAGCACGCCGACGAACCAGAGGAACGAGCCGAAGCCAAGCGCACGGTCGTGCCACCGATCGCCGGAGTCCCCGAAATAGCGGCTCGCGTTCGCCTCGTGAAACTCCACGCCGCCGGCGATGACCGCGCCCTCGGGGACATCCGGTGCACTCGGGCCGTGATAGACGAGCCGCCCGCCGATACGCGTGTTGGGACCGATCACGAGTTCCTGGGCACGAACTTCCGCGTCACCGTGCACCGTGCCGTCGATGTTCACGGAACCCCCGGATGCCTGCAGGTAGCCGTGCGAATTACCTTCGAAGCTGACACGCGCGCCGGTCAGTGAGACCGCGCCGGCCACGACCGTTGCCGGTCCAACGGCGACGTCGCCACCAGCGAGGCGAGCATTGCCGCTGACGATGGCGTCGAGCTTGACGTCGCCGCCAGCCGCATAGACATCGTCGCCAAGGCTGCCGCCGATCGACAACTCGCCGCCGGCCACGACCAGGTCGCCCCTGACTTCACTCGCGATCGAGACCTGTCCGCCGGCCAGGAATGCATCGCCTTCGACGGTCTCGGTGAGGTTGAGCATCCCGCCCGCGCCGAAGTAGTCGGAGCCGAGCTCACGCGAAACGGCGTCATGGCCGTCGTAGTGGATGCTGCAGCCGCTGATGGCCGCCAGGCCGAGCGCGACGAGCGCCACGGCTGAAACTGCCCGTTTCATCGCGTTCTCCTCTCGGGCCTCGACCGCTCGCACGGCGGCTGGAGGCGGTTGGCAGGCCATCGTGAGCAAGTTTAAGGCATGGCACGGCCACCGCGTCAGGTGCTGCGCCGAAGCGTTCGCGCAATCGGTCAGGCCGTTTCCGCGCGGTCAGAGGTGCCCCATCAAACAGAAAGGCCGCGGCAGTCGAAGCTGCGCGCGGCCGGCTCATCTGGCGGTCTTCCGTAACCGTCCCGCAATCCCCCGTTCGGTCATCCCCCTCGGCAATCCGATGCCCCTCGTGCAGCGGGTCACGACGAGACGGGTGGTCTTGTACGCGAATTCCCGGCGGCGGTCATTCCGCAATGCAGCAGATGCCCCTCGAGGTCCGGTCGGCGTGCCAGCGACTCCCTGTTCACCGGTCACTTCTTCGTCGCCACGCCTTCCGTCATGTACCCGAACAGCCGCGGCATCTTCTCCCTGTAATAGCTCCGCACATGGCCCGGCTCGAGGCCGGAGTCCTCGACCAATCGCCGAACCGGCCGATTGAGGTGGCAGCCGCCGGCGAGCGGCATCCAGTAAGGATTGATCCTCTCCTGAAAGCGCGCGACGCGTGCGTCGGGAGCCTGCCCGTGCTCGAGGAACAGGAACTGTCCGCCAGGCTTGAGCACTCGACGCACCTCACTGAGTGCGTGCGCGACGTCGGGGATCGTGCACAACGTCATGGTGCTCACGACCGTGTCGAACGAGCCATTCTCGAACGGCAGGTGCTCGGCATCGAGGTGATGGAAATCGACTGCGATGCGCGCGTGCCGGATGCGGGGCAGGGACAGCCGGTCCAGGTCGAGGTCCGGATCGATGGCCTCGATCTTCTGCACCGATTGCGGATAGTGCTGCAGGTTGCGCCCCGTGCCGAAGCCGATTTCCAGGATGCGGCCATTAGCCGGCGCCAGCGTGCGCTCACGCGGCTGGCGCAGGGTGGGGCTGGCCATGGCGCGATCGAGCAGGTAGGGGAAGATGTAGTGGTGGTAGAGGCGCAAGGAAAAGTGTCCAGATGCATGCCGCATCGCAGGCCTGCTCAGTGTAGATCGATGTTCATGCCAGCTTCACAATGTGATCCTGCCAAGCCAATCCGTTTCGGCGTTTGTTCGATCGGACATTATAATCGCGGCGCGGGTTCCATTGGCCCGCGGCGCGCGCTCAGGTAGATTGCGCGCCCCGCTACGCAGGTTACCGCACCATGGGCCGTATATTCGAAGTCCGCAAGCACGCGATGTTCGCGCGCTGGAACCGGATGGCGAAGCAGTTCGCCAGGATCGGCAAGGACATCACCATCGCCGTCAAGAACGGTGGCACGGACCCGGCGTCCAATCCGACCTTGCGACGCGTCATCCAGAACGCACGTGCGGTCAACATGCCGAAGGACAAGATCGAGGCCGCGATCAAGCGGGCCTCCGGCCGTGACGCAGCCAATTTTGAGGAAGTGCTGTACGAGGGTTACGGGCCGCACGGCGTCGCGGTGCTGGTCGAGTGCGCGACGGACAACCCCACGCGCACGGTCGCGGGCGTGCGCAACGCGTTCAACAAGCACGGCGGCAACCTCGCCACCACCGGCAGCGTCGCGTTCCAGTTCAGGCGCATGGGAGTCTTCCGCCTGAACCCCGAGGGTATCGACCAGGACGACCTCGAGCTCTACCTGATCGATCACGGACTCGACGAAATGGGCGAGAGCACCGGCGAGAAGGGCGAGCCGCAACTGGTCGCGCGCTGCAACTTCGAGGACTTCGGCACGATGCAGAAGGCGCTCGAGGATCGCGGCATCACGCCGATCTCAGCCGAACACGAGTACATCTGCCAGGCACCGACCGAGCTTCCCGAGGAGCAGGCCAACGAGGTGATGGAGCTGATCGACAAGCTGGAGCAGGACGAGGACGTGCAGAAGGTCTATCACACCCTCGCCTGAGGCCACCCGGTCGTGGTCTAGACTGCCCGCCAATGCAAGCCGCCCGCGACATCTTCTCGCATCGCAAGTTCTGGGCCCACCGGTTCGGCCCCGCGCCGTTCCTGCCCATGACGCGGGCGGAGATGGACGAGCTCGGCTGGGATTCCTGCGACATCATCATCGTCACGGGCGACGCGTACGTGGACCACCCGAGTTTCGGCATGGCCATCGTGGGGCGCGTGCTGGAGGCGCAGGGATTCCGCGTCGGCATCATCGCGCAGCCGGACTGGCACTCCACCCGCGACTTCATGAAGCTCGGCAGGCCGAACCTGTTCTTCGGCGTGACCGGCGGCAACATGGATTCGATGGTGAACCGCTACACGTCGGATCGACGCATTCGCAGCGACGATGCCTACACCCCGCACGGTGTCGCGGGCGCGCGGCCCGACCGCTGCGTCATCGTCTACTCGCAGCGCGTCCGCGAGGCCTGCAAGGACGTTCCGGTCGTCGTGGGTGGCATCGAGGCATCGCTGCGTCGCATCGCCCACTTCGATTACTGGTCGGAGAAGGTGCGGCGATCCGTGCTGGTGGATGCGAAGGCCGACCTCCTCGTGTTCGGCAATGCCGAGCGACAGATCTGCGAGATCGCGCATCGGCTCGCGGCGGGACAGAAGATCGAGGACATCCAGGACCTGCGCGGCACGGCGTTCACGCGCAAGGGCACGCCGGATGGCTGGATCGAGGTGGACTCCACGACCGTGGATACGCCCGGCCCGGTGGGGCCGCGGGTCGACCCTTACGCGAT
>Ga0316622_100004576_pt1 | contig 10181 bp, 11 predicted proteins | sample OWC_Aug_OW2_C1_D_FD_207646 | JGI IMG/M metagenome (GOLD analysis project Ga0316622, IMG submission 207646) | Wetland soil microbial communities from Old Woman Creek delta, Ohio, United States - OWC_Aug_OW2_C1_D5_C | ecosystem: Environmental > Terrestrial > Soil > Wetlands | place: USA: Ohio... | reverse complement strand
CGCACGGCGGCCCCCGGGGCCGCACACGGCTGGAGCGGGCCACGCCGGCTGCCGATTTAGAGCGGGAGGCGGGTGTGCCCGGCCCCCGGGCGCCTGCCGGGGCGACCCCAACATGATCCCGGTCACGCGACTCGACGGCACGCCGATGGTCGTCAACGCCGACCAGATCGCGTGGATCGAGTACATGCCCGACACGGTGATCTCGCTCGCCAACGGGGAGAAGCTGATCGTGCGCGAGCCGCCCGAGGCGATCGTGGACCGCGTGCACGAGTACAAGCGGCGCATTCTGGTGGGCGGCCGACGGGTCGTCCACGTCCCGGCCGCCCCGCTGCGCGTGGCCGCAGGCGGAGAGGACCAGTGAAGCGCAAGCGACGCTTCGACCCCACGTCGGTCATCGGGGTGCCGCTGGGCGTCGGGTTCATCCTGCTGGGCCAGCTGCTCGAGGGCGGCAGCCTGCACTCCATGCTCCAGCTCACCGCGGCCGTCATCGTGTTCGGGGGCACGATCGGCGCGACGCTCGTCTCCTTCTCGCTGAAGGACATCCGGAGGGCGGGGGACAGCCTGCGCGACGTGTTCTACGACCTGGAGACGCCCGTCGAGGACGTCATCACGACGATCACGCGCTTCGCGACGAAGGCCCGCAAGGAAGGGATCATGTCGCTCGAGGACGACGTGGAGCGCGTCTCGGATCCGTTCCTGCGACGCGGGCTGGGCCTGGCCGTGGACGGAACCAACCCGACGACGCTGCGGTCCATGCTCGAGGCCGAGAGCGGCAGCCGCGACGAGATCGACGAGCAGCCGGCCCGCGTGTACGAGGCCGCCGGGGGCTACGCGCCCACGATCGGCATCCTCGGCGCGGTGCTCGGGCTGATCCACGTGATGGAGAACCTGACCGATCCCGCCAAGCTCGGCTCGGGCATCGCCGTGGCCTTCGTCGCCACGGTGTACGGCGTGGGCTCGGCCAACCTCATCTTCCTGCCCATCGCGTCGAAGCTGCGCGCCCGGGCGGCCAGGGCCGCCAAACGGCGTGAGCTGATGCTCGAGGGCATCCTGGCCATCCAGGAAGGGCAGAACCCGCGGCTCATCGACCAGAAGCTCCACGGGCTGCTGGGCACCGACCCCGCCACGGTGCGCCCCGGGCGGGCGCAGTGGCGGGCGGCCTAGCGCCATGCGCCGCCGACGCTCGACGGAGTCCCGGGTGAGCCACGAGCGCTGGCTCGTCTCCTACGCCGACTTCATCACGCTGCTGTTCGCGTTCTTCACGACGCTCTACGCGATCTCCACCGTCGACGCGCGCAAGCTCAACGCGGTGGTGGAGTCGATGCAGGCGGCGTTCGCGAGCGACCCGGTGGCGACGCGGGCGGACCGGACCGCCGGCACCGGGGGCGTCCCGGCGCGGGTGGCCCTGCCCGTGCCGCCTCCGACCCCGGGCGGGGCACGGCGGGACGCGAACGCGGCGGAAGCGCTCAGCGTGCGCGACGTCCAGGCCAGGCTCGGCCGGCGGCTCGAGCGGCAAATCCGCGACGGCTCGGTGGACCTCGAGGTCGATCCGCGCGGGCTCGTGATCTCGATCCGAGAGGCGGGGAGCTTCGCCACCGGAAGCGCGGAGCTGTCGCCGGTGGCGCAGGCGCTGCTGGGCGACGTGGCGGCGACGCTCGCCGAGGTCGGCAACCTGGTGCGCGTCGAGGGGCACACCGACGACGTTCCCATCCACACCGAGCGCTACCGCTCCAACTGGGAGCTGTCCACGGCGCGCGCCACCACGGTGGTGGCGTACCTGATCGAGCGGAGTCTCCCGCCCGAGCGACTGTCGGCGGCGGGGTACGGCGAGTTCCACCCGCGAGTGGCCAACGACTCGGACGCGGGACGCGCGAGGAACCGGCGGACCGACCTGGTCGTGCTCAACCCGGTGACCAGCGAGCGCGAGGAGCCCGGGGCGGCACGGCCGGCGTCGCCGACCGGGCCCGCCCGGCAGCCCTCAAGTTCGCCGCCCCGCTGACGATTCCGCCGGTGTGCGCGGCGTGTGCACCGGCGGGCGGGTGCGCGCGCCGAGGGCGGAAGGGCGAAGGGCCGGCCGCCAGGCGAGGAGGACACGGATGTTGGTCATCGTCGGGGCGATCGTCGTGGTCGCCTCGGTCATGGGCGGGTTCGTCTGGGCCGGCGGTCCGCCGCTCGTGCTGGTCCAGCCGGCCGAGTTCCTCATCATCGGCGGCGCCGCCATTGGCTCGCTCCTGATCAGCACGCCTCCCGGGCTGCTCAAGAAGCTCCTGAGCCAGGTGGGCCGCTTCTTCAAGGGCCGCCCCGGCCGCGGCGACTACCTCGAGCTGCTCGGCATGCTCTACCAGCTCTTCAAGGTCACGCAGCAGTCCGGCGTGATGGCGCTCGAGACCCACGTGGAGGAGGTCGACAAGAGCCCGATCCTGTCCCGCTACCCGAAGTTCCTGGCGAACCACCACGCGGTGGCGTTTCTCAGCGACTCGATCAAGGTCATCATCATGGGCGGGATCTCCCCGCACGACCTCGAGGCGCTGATGGACGAGGACCTGCACGTCCACCATGCGGAGGCGCTCAAGCCAGCCACGACGCTCGCCAAGATCGGCGACGCGCTGCCGGGCCTCGGCATCGTGGCCGCCGTGCTGGGCGTCGTGATCACGATGCAGTCGATCGACGGGCCGCCCCAGGAGATCGGTCATCACGTGGCGGCCGCGCTCGTCGGCACGTTCCTGGGCATTCTGGCCTGCTACGGCTTCGTCGGGCCGGCAGCCACCAACCTCGAGCACATCGTGGCCGACGAGGCCCACTACCTCGTGTGCATCAAGACGGGCCTCCTGGCGGTCTACAAGGGGTTCCCGCCCGCCATCGCGGTGGAGTTCGCGCGCCGCGTGCTGCCGAACGACGTGCGGCCGCCCTTCGAGGAGACCGAGCAGTACTGCAAGGCTGCCGCCAAGGCCGAGAACCAGGCCATCGCGGCCTAGCGTCGCGGAAGTCCGCATGAAGGCGTCGCAGGTCGTCATCGTCAAGAAGCCGAGGCGCGAGGCGCACGGCGGGCACCACGGCGGGGCCTGGAAGGTCGCGTACGCCGACTTCGTCACGGCCATGATGGCCTTCTTCCTCGTCATGTGGCTGGTCGCGCAGAGCACGGCCGTCAAGAAGGCGGTGGCGGGCTACTTCAAGGATCCCGGCGTGTTCGAGTACCAGAAGGGCAACTCCCTGGTGCCCATGGGCGAGGTCAAGGCGACCAAGAAGCCGGGGGAGGACGACGAGGCGCTGTCGCAGGCGGCGGTGCGCCTCGAGGGCCTCCTCAGCCAGATGCCGGAGTTCAAGGAGCTGGGCAAGCAGATCGACATCCAGGTGAGCGACGAGGGCATGCGTGTCGAGCTGCAGGAGGCGAGCGAGTCCACGTTCTTCGACACGGGCAGCGCCGCGCTCAAGCCGGCCACCGAGCGGATTCTGGGGACGATCGCCCGCGAGCTCGGCAAGCTCGAGAACAGCGTCATCGTCGAAGGGCACACCGACAGCCGGCCCTACTCGATGAGCGACGGCTACAGCAACTGGGAGCTCTCGGCCGACCGGGCCAACGCCGCGCGCCGCGTGATGGAGCGCAGCGGCCTCCGGGCGCATCAGGTACAGGGGGTCCGCGGCTACGCCGACACCCGGCTGCGCATGCCGGACGACCCGCTGAACTCCAGGAACCGGCGCGTCTCGATCGTGGTGAGGCAGCTCGACGGGCCGGAGGTGCCCGCCGGCCTCGCCAAGGCCGTTGCCGAGGCAACGGCCGAGGATGCCGGAACGGCGGTCACCCCCGCGGGCGGCCACTGAACGCAGCGCGCCGGCACTCACCGCCGGGCGAGGGGGGCGACGCTACGAGACGGGGAGCCACTGGAGGGCAGGATTCCCGCTGTTGGCACCCCGGATGACGTCGACCCACCCGTCACGACCTTGGTACGTGACCAGGATCTTGTCGCCCTTGACATCCTTCACGTCGAGGCCGGCCGCCCGCAGGTCGGGCAGCAGGTCGCGGAGGAACTGCTCGGCCGACGCCTTGTCCCGGATCGTGGACAGGTCGCTCCACATCGCGGTTCGCCCGAACAAGTACTTCGGCGTCCGGTGATCGGGATTGGCGAGCTTGGCCTCGCTGTACCCGGAGATCGGCGCGCGGATCCGCTCGGGCGCGGCGAGCGGAAGGACGGGCGTGGTGGCGGCGGGAGCGGACGACGCCAGGGCCCCCGTGGTCCCGGCGGCCAGTCTCGACAGCAGGGACGCGAACTCGTCCACGCCGAGCTGGCCGTCCCGGTTGGCGTCGAAGTTCTGGAGAATGACCCGCGCGAGATCCTGGAGCGAGCCGGCCGACTGGATGGGTGTCGTGGACATGGAGCCTCCGGGGACGGTGCGTCCCGACACCCGCTCGAGCAACGTGGGTGCCCTCGGCGCCCGCCGGCGGAAGCGCGGATGCCGGCCGATCGCCCACGGGGGCCTAAGGCCCGCCGGTCAACGGCTTACGGGGCGCGCCAGGCCCGGACACGCGCTCGCCGCCGGCACGGGTGGCCGGCGCCTGCCGTCGGTGGGCCGACAGCGGCCGACGGGCGCTCGACCGCCCTGCGCGGGCGCGTTACGATGTCCCCCGGGCGGGCGACCTGCGCCGACGGCGCGACCGCCCGGCCGGTTCCGGCCGGCCAGCGCCGCGGAGGAGGGTGAGCGGTGACCGAGCGCGTGGTGCACCGGGTCACGGTGACCCGGAAGTCGGGCTTCGAGTTCGACGTGGCCTTCGAGGCGGTGCCTGAAGGGCCGGCCCTTCACATGGACGAGCCCGCCCCGCTCGGGGCGGCGAGCGGTCCCAACGCGGCGGACCTGCTGCTGGCGGCCGTCGCCAACTGCCTCTCGGCGAGCCTCCTGCTGTGCCTGCAGCGGGGGCGCGCGACGGTCGAGCGGCTGAGCGCGACGGCCACGGCGCGGATCGAGCGCAACGAGCGGGGTCGGCTGCGCATCGCCGGCATCGACGTGGAGATCTCGCCGACGCTCGGCGCGGAGGACTCGGCCAGGCTCGCGCGCTGCCGCGAGCTGTTCGAGGACTTCTGCATCGTGACGGCCAGCGTCAGGCAGGGGATTCCGGTGGACGTGCGCTTCGCGGACTGACGGCGGGCACCGCCAGCGGCCCGCCCATCCCGCGCGGGCAGCCCGTCGAGCGGGTCACCTCAGCCGCGAGGCGAGTCGGGCCCGGTGCCGCTGACCGGCGCGGGCGCATCTCGACGTCGGTCCCCGACGTCACAGGCGCCGGCCATTCAGGTGGGCACGCCCAGTCGCGGCAGGAGCCAGCGGTTGAGGGCGAACCAGGCGGCCGCGAGCAACAGGAAGGTCAGCCAGTCCATCGTCGGTCACCGGACACGCGCGCGAGCGCTGCCCGTCCCTTCAGTCTACATGATCAGCCCCGTTCCACGGCCAGCAGCGCCCGCCGGAGGCGCGCATCGGCTTCGGTGGCCACGCCCTGGAGCGCGTCGTTCTGCACCACCATGCCCAGCGTCGGCAGCGGCGCCATGGCGGCCACCGTGCACTGGCCGGGCTCCCGCTCGTAGACGACCACGTTGCACGGCAGCAGGAGGCCGATCTCGAGCTCGGCCGACAGGGCGCGGTGTGCGAGCGGCGGGTTGCACGCCCCCAGGATCACGTACTTGCGGAAGTCGGCGTCGAGCTTCTCCTTGAGCGTCCGCCTGACGTCGATGGTGGTCAACACGCCGAAGCCCTCGGCCTTGAGGGCCTCGGTCGTCCTTGCGACCGCGTCCTCGTAGGGCACGTCGACCTGGACGCGAAGTCCGTAGCGGCTCTCCTCTATCATCGCGGTTCTCCTCAGCCCTTCACCCCGGCCCGCCGGAGGAAGGCCATCATCGGGCACCAGTTGGTGACTCCCGACTGCATCAGGTTCAGCCCCACGAAGAGCGTGAACCAGAGGAAATTCACGTTGACGTAGATGCCCAGCAGGACGCTGAGCGCCACGAACAGGCCCGCGATCAGCCGCAGGGCGCGCTCGACGGTCATCGATGTCCTCCATCCGCCCGCGTCGCGGGCACGAACAGCAGGGGACGATCACAGTTCCTCAACAGCGAGGCCACCCGTCGTCCGGACACCGGATCGACCTCGGCGGGAACCGCGACCACAACGAGCGACGCGCGGTTGACCGCATCGCGTGGACACGCCTCGGCGGCCCCCCCGTCGCACACCGTGCCCCCGAACGCCGACGCGAGCGCGTCTGCCCACGCCCGCGCCACTGCGACGTCGGCGTCGCGGTGCACGAGGGTGAGCACGTCGCCGAAGACGCCCGCCGGGTCCCCGGCACCCGGCGCAGCCCGCACGATCATCACCGGGGTCTCGGAGGCGGCGACCACGCGTTCGGCCACGGACCCGAGCCACCAGTGGCTCGGTCCGCGCCTGCCGTGCGTGCCCATCACGACCAGGTCGGCCGCGCCGCCGGCGCGCAGGATCGCCTCGGCAGGCGGTTCCTCGACGAATCGCGGCGACACGGGATGCGCGGTCCGGGCCGCCACGTACTTCCGCAGGTAGTCCACGGCAGAGGCCCGCGCCTTCTGGCGTTCGGCCTCGAGCGCGTTCATCTGCTCGTGGGTGAAGTAGGGCGGGGCCTCGAGCACCTCGGCGTGCAACCCGATTAGCTCGGCCGAGAACGCGTGCGCGACGACACCGCCGACGGCCAGCGCCCGCGCGGAGGCGTCGCCGAAGTCCACGGGCACCAGCACCAGCCGCGGGGGAACTCGCCAGGTCATCGGCGTGCCTCCTTCAGGAATCGGCTAGGCTGCCGCCGGCGCGGCGACCGCGGGCAGCCGGCGCCGCCGGGACACGTAGTACATGACCGGCACCGCGACCCGCGACAGCAGCAGCGACGCCACCTCGCCGGCCATCAGCGAAATCGCCAGGCCCTGGAAGATCGGGTCGAACAGGATGACCGCCGACCCGACGATCACGGCGGCGGCGGTGAGGGCCATCGGGCGGAAGCGGACGGCGCCGGCGTCCACCACCGCCTGCTCCAGGGGCATGCCGTCCCTCAGGCGCAGCTCGATGAAGTCCACCAGGATGATCGAGTTGCGCACCACGATGCCAGCGCCCGCGATGAAGCCGATCATCGAGGTGGCCGTGAAGAACGCACCCATCAGGGCGTGCGCCGGGAGGATTCCGACGAGCGAGAAGGGGATGGCCATCATGATCGTGAAGGGCGTCTCGAACGACTCGAACCAGCCCACCACGAGGATGTAGATGAGCAGCAGCACTGCGCCGAAGGCGAGCCCGAGGTCGCGGAAGACCTCGAGGGTGATGTGCCACTCGCCGTCCCACTTCATGGCGTACTTCGTGGAGTCGAAGGGCAGCGCCGCGTTGAAGATCTCGAACCGGTAGCCCTCCGGCAGCTCGAGCCGGTCGAGCGCCTTGTTCATCTGGAGGATGGCGTAGACCGGGCTCTCGGCGCCGCCGGCCATGTCGCCGGTGACGTAGGTCACGGGCTGGAGGTTCTTGTGATAGAGGCTGCGGTCCTCCAGGAGGTCGACGCGGCGCGTGACCTCGCCGACCGACACCGGGCGGGCGCCGACCAGCCGCAGCGACTCGAGCGGCTCCAGGCCGCCGCGCATGTGGCGGGGCAGGCGCAGGACGATCGGCACGTCCTCGCGTGCCGACTCGTCGTGGAGCAGGCCCACCACTTCCCCGGCGCCCGCCATGCGGACCACCGACGCCACGGCTGCCGCCGGGAGACCGACGGCCCGGATCTTGTCGTCGTCCACGACGAGCCGCAGCTTCTTCTGCGGGGCCTCGACGTACCAATCCACGTCGACCACCCCGGGCGTCGTCTCCATGATCTTTCGCACCTGGCCCGCGATCTCGACGCGCCGGTTCAGGTCGGGACCGTAGACCTCGGCCACGAGCGTCTGGAGCACCGGCGGCCCCGGCGGCACCTCCGCCACCTGGATGGTGGCGCCGAAGCGGCGCGCGATGGGCAGCAGCTGGTCCCGGACCCGCTTGGCCACGTCGTGGCTCTGGTCCGACCGGTCGCCCTTCGGGACGAGGTTCACCTGGAGATCGGCGAGGTGCGGGGCTCGCCGCAGGAAGTAGTGCCGAACCAGCCCGTTGAAGTTGTACGGCGACGACGTGCCCACGTAGCTCTGGACGTCGGTGACCGTGGCCTCCTCCAGAGTGGCGTCGGCCAGGGCACCGGCGACGTGGGCCGTGGTCTCGAGCGCTGTACCCTCCGGCAGGTCCACCATCACCTGGAACTCGCTCTTGTTGTCGAACGGCAGCATCTTGACCGTCACGAGCTTGAGCGGCACCAGCGCCATCGCCGCGAGCAGCAGGAGCGCAACGCCACCGAGGAAGAGCCACCGGACCCTGGCCTGCTCGATGAGTGGGCCCATCCATCGCCGGTAGAGCCGCGTGAGACGATCCTCGTGGTCGTGGGCGTGGTGGCCGTGGGGCTTGAGGAGGCGGACGGCCGCCCAGGGGGTCACCAGGAACGCGACGACCAGCGAGAAGATCATCGCGGCCGAGGCGCCGATCGGGATGGGCCGCATGTAGGGCCCCATCAGGCCTCCAACGAACGCCATGGGGAGGATCGCCGCCACCACCGTCCACGTGGCCAGGATGGTCGGGTTGCCGACCTCGTCCACGGCCCGGATCGCGATGGCCGTCAGGCCGTCCGACTCGCCCGTCGCGAGACGCGCGTGGCGCACGATGTTCTCGACGACGACGATCGCGTCGTCCACCAGGATGCCGATGGAGAAGATCAGCGCGAACAGGGTGATGCGGTTCAGCGTGTAGCCGTAGAGGTAGAACATGAACAGCGTGAGCGCCAGGGTCACGGGAATCGCGATGAGCACCACCGCCGCCTCGCGCCGCCCGAGCGCGAGCCAGATGAGCGCCGCCACCGACACCACGGCCAGGAACATGTGGTAGAGGAGCTCGTTCGACTTCTCGGCCGCTGTCTCTCCGTAGTTTCGCGTCACCGTGACGTTGACGTCGGCCGGTATCAGCGTGCCGCGCAGCGTCTCCAGCTTCTGCTCGATCCGGTGCGCGATCTCGATCGCGTTGGTGCCCTTGCGCTTCGACACCGCGATGGTGACCGCGGCGTGGGCGCCCCGGTCGCGCGAGTGGAAGGCCACGTAGGCCGTGGGCTCGGCGTCGCCGTCCACGACCCGGGCCACGTCGCGCAGCAGCACCGAGCGTGAGGCCCGGTCGCCCACGACGACGTTGCGCAGGTCGTCGGCCGTGCGCAGACGGTTGCCAGCCTGCAGCTGGCTCACGCTGCCGCCGCTCGCGGGCCCTGGCGCGCTCAGGAGGACGTTGCTGCCACGAATCGCCTGCTGCACGCCGAGCGGGTCGAGACCGTAGGCCGCGAGACGCGCCGGGTCCAGCTCCACCCGGACCTGCCGGGGCCGGCCGCCGAGCAGCGTCACCTCTGAGACGTCGGGGACCTCCTTGACGGCGTCGCCCAGCTGGGCCGCCAGCATCCGCAGCTGGTGATCGTCGTACCGGGGCGACCACAGGGTCACGGCGAAGATCGGGACGTCGTCGATGGATCGGGGCTTGACCAGCGGCGGGGAGGCGCCCGGGGGCACGCGGTCCAGGTTGGCGAAGAGCTTCTGGTTGAGCCGCACGATTGCCGGCTCCTCCGCCTCGCCCACGTAGAACCGCACGACGACCATCGCGAGCCCCGGGCTCGAGGTGGAGTAGAGGTACTCGACGCCCGGCACCTCCCAGAGCAGCTTCTCCATCGGCCGCGTGACCCGCTGCTCGACCTCGGCGGCCGACGCGCCCGGCATCTCGACGAAGACGTCGATCATCGGGACGATGATCTGCGGCTCCTCTTCGCGCGGCAGCGCCAGGACGGCCAGCAGGCCGAGCGCGACCGACGCGACGATGACGAGCGGCGTCAGCTTCGAGTTCACGAAGGCGGCGGCGAGGCGGCCCGCCGCGCCCTGCGCCGCGCTCATGGGCGGCCTCCCACGCGCACCGCCCGGCCATCGGCGAGCTGGGCCGGCGGGGCGACGACCACGGTCTCCCCGTCCACGAGGCCGGCCAGCACTTCCACCCCGCCGGCCGCCTCCGGCCCCACGTTCACCAGCCGCAGGCGCGCCCGTTGCTGGTCGACCACGAACACCGAGGCCACCTGGCCGCGGCGCACGACGGCCTCGGTG
>Ga0316622_100004575_pt1 | contig 10184 bp, 8 predicted proteins | sample OWC_Aug_OW2_C1_D_FD_207646 | JGI IMG/M metagenome (GOLD analysis project Ga0316622, IMG submission 207646) | Wetland soil microbial communities from Old Woman Creek delta, Ohio, United States - OWC_Aug_OW2_C1_D5_C | ecosystem: Environmental > Terrestrial > Soil > Wetlands | place: USA: Ohio... | reverse complement strand
CCTCGAGCGGTCGTTCCGGGCCGGGCAAGACGACCCCCTCCTCGACGGCGACTACCGGAGGTTCTTCTTCGAGAGCCTCGCCCGCTTCCCGCGCCTCGCGGTGCGGGCCGGCGCCCGCGTCGAGGAGGCCGGGGGCACCGACGTCGTGTCGCTGCACGAGGGTCGGCTCTTCGCCTGGGCCGAGCGCGAGGCCCACCTGACCGCGGACGTGCCGGCGACCGGGACGTACCGCCTGGCGGGCCGCCTCTGGCTGCGCGCGGGCGACAGCGTGACAATCCTGCTCGGCTCGGGGCTTCCGCGCCTCCTCGCCGAGGTCCGGCGGTCCGCGCCCACGGACGGGGCGGAGCCCTTCTCCCTGTCCGTGCCTCTCCCCGCGGGCCGGACCGACATCATGATCCTCTCGCAGCTCCCCGAGAGGATCATCCGCCGGGAGAGAAAGCGCGTCCCCGCGGCCGTCGGCCTCCTCCTGCCGATCGCGATCCGGCCGGAACCGCGCGAGCCGGGCGCCCCCTAGAACAGCGCCGGCTTGCAGCCCCCCCGGTACGAGCCCTCTCCCCGGCGCATGTGCCCGCTGGCGAGCAGGATGTCGTACTGCTCGCTGAAGGTGTTGCTGTCCTTGACCGCCATCTCCTCGCCGTCGTAGAGGGCGCAGACCCCCCGCGCGTTGAGCTGCTTCACCGCCTGGTTGATGTAGGCGTCCACGTTCTTGACGTAGTAGCAGTTCTCGCACTTCTTGTCGTTGAAGTCGAAGATGTCGGGCCGTGCCTTCGTGACCGCCGTGAGCGCCGCGTCGACGTCGGCGTAGAGCTTCGCCGGATCGTCGGTGCACTTCGGGTTGGAGGGGTTCGACGCCGGGAGGTTGCAGCTGCCGGTCGGAGTCGATGGCGTCGGCGTGGGAGACGGCGTCGGGGTGGGGGTCGCGGCCGGCTTCGGGGTCGGCGTGGGCGACGCCAGGATGACCGGGATGGCGAGCGGGGCGGGCGTCGCGACCGATGTCGGCTCCGTCGGCGTTTCCTCGGTGATCGCATGGCAGGCGACGAAGGCCACGGCCAAACCGACGACGAGGAGCAACGACCAGCGACTCCGGTTCATGCACACCTCCCCGAGTGTCGAACTTACTTGAGGAGTATAGGCCTAACCGACGTCCGGATCAAGGATTTTCTGCTGTGCCGGCCGGGCCCTCAGGCCGGCTTCAGCTCGGCCACGAGCCTCTCCAGGAAGAAGCCCACGTCCGTGACGAGGCCGATGGCCTGCATCGAGCCCCGATTGCCCAGCTTGACCGGCACCGACTCGACCATGTCGACGCAGATCGTTCGCACGCGCGCCGGCAGGAGGTTGCCGACGGCGATCGAGTGCAGCGCCGAGGCGAGCATCAGGCAGCACCCGGCGCCCTTCAGGGCCTCGAGATAGGCCTTCTGCGCCTGGACGGTGTCGGTGACGACGTCGCGGAGCGGGCCGTCGTCCCGGATGGAGCCGGCCAGCACGAACGGGACGCCCTTGCGCACGGCCTCGTACATGACGCCGGACTTCACGAGGCCGCCCTCCACCGCCTGCCGCACGCCGCCCAGGCGGTTCACGACGTTGATGGCGAAGAGGTGGTTCCGGCTGCCCCCCTCGACCGCCCGGCCGCTCATCTGGCAGACCCCGAGGCTCGTGCCCACGATCGCCTTCTCGAGGTCGTGCACGGCGAAGGCGTTCCCGGTGAGGAGGACGTCCACCCACCCCTCGCGCACGAGCGTCGCGAGCGCGGTCGCGCCTCCCGAGTGCACCACCGCGGGCCCGGGCACCACCACGATCCGCTCCCCCGCCGCCCGCACCCGCCTCATCTCCTGCGCCGCCGCCCGGATGACGATGCCCTTGTTGATCTCCGCGGAGACGTCGTTCGACATGAAGCCGAAGAGCGCGTAGTCGCGGCTGCGCTCGAGGGGCCGCACGCGGATGCCGGGGCCCCGGAGCGCCACCTCTTCGCCCTTCTTCACCTGCGCCTGCTTCACGCAGTGCGGCACCCCGCCCCGCAGCACCAGGGCCGAGTCCATCTTCTGGTCGCGGGCCTCGACCCAGCGGCCGTGAATCCGCACGTAGGTCTCGAAGTTGGTCGTGGAGTAGAAGTCGTCCGGCAGTATGCCGTCCCGCTCCGCGGGGCCGAAGGCGCAGTCGCCGACCTCGGTCGTCGCCCCCAGGTACCGGACCGCCTCGAGGATCCGGTCGAGGGCGGCCGGCTCCTTCGCCCGGATCTCGATCCGGGCGAAGGAGGGCTCGTCGTTGGTGCGGCCGACCCGGAACTCCCGGACCTCGAACTCGCCGCCCTCCTCCACCACGCGGTCGAAGACGCGCCGCATGATGTCGGAGTCGATGAGGTGGCCTTCCAGCGTGATCGTCTCGTGCACCATCTCAGAGCCTCGGCAGGATGAGCCCCTGCTGCGCCTCCTACTTCAGACGAGCTCGACGCCCGGGAAGAAGTAGCCGATCTCGAAGGCGGCGGTCTCCGGCGCGTCCGAGCCGTGGATCGCGTTCCTCTCGATCGAGGCGGCGAGGTCCTTCCGGATCGTGCCGGGGACGGCCTTGGCGGGATCGGTCGCCCCCATGATCTCGCGCAGGGACGCGATCGCGTTCTCGCGCTCGAGAACCATCGTGATGCAGGGGCCCGAGGACATGAACGCGCACAGGCCGGAGAAGAACGGCCGCCCCCGGTGGACGTGGTAGAAGCCCTCGGCCTCGGCGCGGCTCAGCGAGCGCATCCGCAGGGCCGCGACCCGGAAGCCCGCCTTCTCGAGGCGGGCGAGGACGGCCCCGGCGTTCCCCGCAGCGACGGCGTCGGGCTTGATGATGGAGAGCGTGCGCTCGGTCACGATCGCCTCCTTGCCTGCTACCTCTTCCCGAGGACGTCCTTGATGGCGACCCCGATGTCCGCGGGCGACCTCACCACCCGGATCCCCGCCGCTTCCATGGCCTTCATCTTCTCCGCCGCGGTGCCCTTGCCCCCGGCGATGATCGCGCCGGCGTGGCCCATCCGGCGTCCGGGGGGCGCGGTCTGGCCCGCGATGAAGCCGACGACCGGCTTCCTCACGTGGGCCTTCGCGTACTCCGCCGCCTCCTCCTCCGCGCTGCCCCCGATCTCGCCGATCATCACGATCGCCTCGGTCGCGCCGTCCTCGTTGAAGAGGCGCAGCGCGTCGGTGTGGGTCGTCCCGATGATCGGGTCGCCACCGATGCCGATGCAGGTCGTCTGGCCGATGCCGAGCGCGCTGAGCTGGGCCACCGCCTCGTAGGTGAGCGTCCCGCTGCGGCTGACGACGCCGACCGGCCCCCCGAGGTGGATGTGGCCGGGCATGATCCCGACTTTGCACTTCTCGCCGGGAGAGATGATGCCCGGGCAGTTCGGCCCGATGAGCCGGGTCGGGCGATCCTTCAGGTAGGCCCAGGCCTTGACCATGTCGAGGGTGGGGATGCCCTCGGTGATCGCCACCACCACCCCGATCCCGGCGTCCGTCGCCTCGATGATGGCGTCGGCGGCACCGGCGGGAGGCACGAAGACGACCGACACGTTCGCGCCGGTCTCGCGCACCGCCTCCTCGACGGTGTCGAAGAGCGGGAAGCCCTCGACCGTCGTGCCGCCCTTCCCCGGGGTGACGCCGCCCACGACGTTCGTCCCGTAGTCGCGGCAGCCCATGGCGTGGAACGTCCCGTGCTTCCCCATCCCCTGCACGAGGAGCCGGCTGGCGCGGCCGACGAGGACGCTCACCGTGCACCTCCCGCCGCGCGGACGACCTTCCCTGCCGCTTCCGACATACCGTCCGCGGTCTCGAAGTCGAGGCCGGACTCCTTGAGCATGGCCCGGCCCTTCTCCTCGTGGTTGCCCTTCATGCGCACGACCACCGGCACCTTCACGTGCAGGTCGCGCACGGCGGCGATGACGCCCTCGGCCAGCACGTCGCAGCGCAGGATGCCGCCGAAGATGTTGATGAGCACCGCCTTCACGTCCGGGTCGGCGAGCAGGATGCGGAACGCGTTCTTGATCTGGTCGGCGCTCGCCCCGCCACCCACGTCGAGGAAGTTGGCGGGCGCGCCCCCCGCCAGCTTGATGATGTCCATGGTCGCCATGGCGAGGCCGGCCCCGTTCACCATGCAGCCGACGCTGCCGCCCTCGAGCTTGATGTAGTTGAGGCTGTACTTGGAGGCCTCCACCTCGAGGGGCTCCTCCTCGTCGAAGTCCCGCAGCTCGACGAGCTCCGGGTGGCGGAAGAGGGCGTTGTCGTCGAAGTTCACCTTCGCGTCGAGGGCGAGGACGTCCCCCGTCTTCGTGATCAGGAACGGGTTGATCTCGACGAGCGACGCGTCCGCCGCTTCGAAGGCCCGGTAGAGCGACAGCATGAAGGGGACGGCCTTCCCCACCACGTCGGGAGGAAGGCCGAGGCCGAAGGCGAGCTTCCGCGCCTGGTAGGGACGGAAGCCGACCACGGGGTCGACCGTCTCCTTGAGGATCGCCTTCGGGTCCTTCGCCGCGACCTCCTCGATGTCCATCCCTCCCTGCGCGGAGGCCATGAACACGGGCTTCCCGGTGGCGCGGTCCACGAGGATTGCGAGGTACATCTCCTTCGAGCCGGCGAGGTCCATCCCCTGCTCGACGAGGAGGCGGCGCACGGTTCGGCCCTCCGGGCCCGTCTGGTGCGTTCGGAGCGTCATCCCCAGCATCGCCTTGGCGATCGCCTCGCACTCCTCGAGGCTCTTCGCGAGCTTCACGCCCCCGCCCTTGCCGCGGCCGCCGGCGTGGATCTGGGCCTTCACCACCACGGGGAAGCCCAGGCCCTTGGCCGCCTCCACCGCCTCGTCGACGGTGTAGGCGACCTTGCCCCTCGGCACCGGCACGCCGTGCCCGGCGAGCACCGCCTTGCCCTGGTACTCGTGGATCTTCACGTGCGGACCTCCTGCCGGCCCCGCCTACTTTATGGCGATGAGCTCAACGTCGAAGACGAGCGTCGCCCCCGGGCCGATGTCCGGCCCCGCGCCCCGGTCGCCGTAGGCGAGCTCGGGCGGGCAGACGAGCCGCGCCTTCTCGCCCACCTTCATGCGCTGGACGCCCTCCGTCCAGCACGGGATCACCTCGTTCAGCTTGAACTCGGCCGGCTGGCCGCGCTGCACCGAGCTGTCGAACACCTTCCCGTCGGGGAGCGTGCCGTGGTAGTGCACGCTGACCCTGTCGGTCGCCTTCGGGCTGCGTCCCGTGCCCGGGGTGGTCGTCCGGTAGATGAGGCCGGAGGCGGTCTTGATCGCGCCCGGCACCGCCCCCGCGGACTCGCGGAAGCCGGCCGACCTCTCCTTCTCGCCCGCCGCCAGCGCCGCCGCGTTCTTCTGGGCCCGGGCCGAGAGCAGCGCTCCGTACTGCTGGATGTCGTACTGCGGCTTCTCGCCGGCCAGCGAGGCGAGGAAGCCCTTCTTCAGGGTCTCCATCTCGGCCGGGCTGAGATTGAGCGGCTTGGCCTGCTGCGCCACCTGCTGTCCGACCGCGGCGCCGAAGGCCAGGATCGCCTTCTCGTCCTCGGTCATCGTCACCCCCGGCGCCGCCGAAGGCGACCCCGAGGGGGCCGCGGCCGCGGGCGCCGCGTCCTTCTTCTGGCATCCCCCGGCCAACACCGCCGCCCCGAGGAGAAGGGCGTAGACGCTCTTGCGAGTCATGCTTTCTGATTGCCTTTCCGCCCGGCTCGCCCGGGGACCGCGCGGGCTCTTCCGCCGAACGCCCGATCCTATCCGCGCTCACTCGGCGAGGCAAACGGCACGGTACAATCGGGGCGCGGAGGAGCGGCATCGATGGCACGGGCGGGGCGATCCGCGGGGAGGTGGCCGTTCCTCGCCGGGATCGCGCTCGGCGCGGCCGCGGCCGCGGCGTGGGCGGCCCGGGGCCGGCGCCGCCGGCTCGACCCCCGCATCCTGCGCTCCCTGCCACGGTCGGCGGACCTGCCCCCCGTGGTCTTCGTCCCGGGGATGATGGGAAGCCAGCTCCTCCGGCCCGACGGGAGCGAGGCCTGGCTCAACCTGGGCAACACCCTGGGCCACCACGACCTCTCCCTGCCCCGGAAGCTCCCTCTCTCCCGCAGCCGCGACGACCTCCATCCCGGCTTCCTCGTCGGCACGGACAACATCCTGCCGCGCGCGTTCGGGTTCACGGAGTACGCCGATCTCCTCGACCTCCTCGACACCACGGGCTACGAGCCGGGGACGGGGCCGGGCCTCCGCTACGCCGTCTACACCTACGACTGGCGCCGCGACCTCGTGGAGAGCGCGAGGGGCCTCGGCCTCCGCCTGGAGGGCCTCGCCCGCGAGATGGGCGACCCCGCGGCGCGCTTCCACGTGGTGGGCCACAGCATGGGCGGCCTCGTCGCCCGCTACTACCTCCGCTTCGGCGGCGCCGAGCCGGCCCCGGATGCCCCCGTGACCTGGGCAGGCGCCCGTCGCCTGGCGGGCGTCGTCCTGGCCGCCACGCCGAACGCCGGCAGCATCCCCGCCCTCGCCGCCGTGTTGAACGGCGAGCGCGTGGGGCTTTCCCACACGACCCTCGCCGCGTCGGTCGTCAGCCGGATGCCGTCGGTCTACCAGCTGCTCCCGCCCGCCGGCGCGCGGCCGCTCCTCGACCCGCGCGGCAGGCCTCTCGACCGCGACCTCCACGACCCCGCCACGTGGGAGCGCTTCGGCTGGGGGCCGTTCGCACCCACCTCGGACGACCGCCTGGCCCCGGAGCGCGCGTTCCTGGTCGCCGCGCTCGAGCGCGCCCGGGCCTTCCACGCCGCCCTCGCCCGCCCGGCTCCGACGCCCTGCCCCGTGCCCGTTCACGCCGTCGGCGGCGACTGCCTGCTCACCCTCGCCCGCGCCGTCGTCGGCGAGGGCCCGCCCGGCTCTCCCCCGCGGGTCGAGGCGCACACCCGCCGCGAGCAGGACCTGCTCTACGAGGCCGGCGACGGGCGCGTCACCCGCGCCAGCCTCCTCGCCTCCCACTTGCCGGGAGCCGAGGCGGCGACCTCCGGGAGCGGTCTGCCCGAGATCACCCAGTCCTTCTTCGGGGGAGCCGACCACCACGGGCTCTACGCGGATCCCGCGTTCCAGAGCGTGCTCCTGCGGCTCCTGCTGCGCCCCGGCCCTGGGCCGGGGCTGCGCCCTCGGCCTGGCCCAGGGCCGCGCCCCGCGGCGCCCCTTCCATCCTGAGGAGCGGAACATGAGCGAGGCGACACGCCTCCCGAACGAGCTCCGAGCGGTCATGGACACGCTGCGCCAGCGGGACCAGCAGTACCGTCTCCTCGCCGAGCAGGCGGCGGACGGCGTCGTCCTCGTCGCCGCCGAGGGGCGTGTCAGCGACGCGAGCCCGGGGGCCGCGGCGCTCCTGGGCCGCCCCCGCGCGGCGCTCCTCAAGCTTTCCCTCTCCGACCTCGTCGAGGCCGACAAGGCGGTCGACAACGTCGCCGCCCTGCTCGCCCTGCCGCCGGCACGGCACCTCACGCGCGCGTTCCGCCTCAGGCGGCCCGGGGCCGCGCCGCTCGAGGTCGAGGTGAGCGCGCGGCGCCTCGCGGACGGGCGGCTGCAGCTCGCCATGCGGGACCTCGCGGAGCGCCGCCGCGCGGCCGAGGCCCTCCGCGAGAGCGAGGAGCGGTACGAGCGGCTGGCCGCCTCGGCTCCCGACGCCATCGTGGTCGAGGCCTCCGGGCGCGTCGTCTTCGCGAACCCCGCCCTCCGGAAGCTGCTCGGGCTGCAGCCGTCGGCCGCGGTGGCCGGCCGTGCGCTTGCCGACTACCTCCACCCCGACGAGCGGCTCGAGGTGGCGAAGGCGGCCGCCAGCGCGGCGACGGCGGGCCCGGCCGGCGTCCGGCTCGCCACCCGGATGCGGCGCGCCGACGGCTCGACCGCCGAGGTCGAGGGGGCGGCGACGGCGGTCACGTACCGCGGGCGGCCCGCCGTGCAGATCCTGATGAGGGAGGTCGTCGACGAGCGGCCGGCCGCGGGCGAGGACGTGTACCGCGACGCCCTCACGGGCCTCACGAGCCCCCTCCTCCTTCCCGACCGCCTCTCCGTCGCGATCTCGCAGGCATACCGCCACCGGGCGCGCGTGGGGGTCGTGCACGTGGACGTCGACGGCTTCTCGGCCCTCAACGCGCGCCTCGGCCGGCCGCTCGGGGACCGCGTGCTGCGCGCCGTGGCCCGTCGCCTCTCCCACTGCGTGCGCCAGGGGGACACCGCCGCCCGCCTCGAGGCCGACGCCTTCGTCCTCGTCCTGCCCGGCCTGCACCACGGCGAGGACGCGACGCGCATCGGCGAGAAGGTCCTGCGGGCCCTTCGCAAGCCCTTCCCCCTCGCCGACGGCACCGTGCCCCTCACCGCGAGCGTGGGGGTCGCCATCTTCCCCGAGGACGGCGAGGACGCGCCGGCCCTCCTCGCCTCCGCCGAGCAGTCCTCGCGCCGCGCCCTCGAAGCGGGCGGCGACCGGCTCGAGTCGAGCGGCCCCCCGCCTCTCGACGACGGCTACGACGCACTCGAGCTCGAGGCGGGCCTCCGCGCCGCCCTCGGCGGCGGCTCGATGGCCCTCAACGGCAGCCCCACCCCCGCGGGCGTCCTCCACTACCAGACGATCTTCGCCCTCGCCCCGCGGAAGGTCGTGGGCGTCGAGGCCCTGCTGCGGTGGCAGCACCCCCAGCTCGGCCTCGTCTTCCCCCAGAGCTTCCTGTCGAAGTCCGATTTCACCGGGCTCATCCTGGCGATCGGGCCATGGATCCTCCGCACCGCGGCGGTCCAGGTCCGCGAGTGGCAGCGGCGGCAGCGCGGGCTGCGGCTGGCCGTCAACCTCTCGCCCCCGGAGCTCATGAAGAAGACGCTGCCCGACGAGGTGAAGGCGGGGCTCGAGGAGACGGGCCTCCCGCCGCGTCTCCTCCAGCTCGAGGTACCGGAGGGCCACGTCGTCTCCGACCTCCCGCGGTCGCTCGACATGCTCCACCGGCTGAAGGCCCTCGGCGTGAGCCTCGTCCTCGACCGGTTCGCGGTCCGGTACTCGTCGCTCGGGCGGCTGGCCGAGCTGCCCCTCGACGGCGTGAAGCTCGACCTCGCCTTCCTGCGCGGGCCCTCCTCGCACCCGGAGGACGTGTCGCTCCTCACCGCGGTCACCGCGGTGGCCCGCGGGCTCAAGCTGCGGGTGTGCGCCCAGGGCGTCGAGACGGCCGCCCAGCTCGCGCTCCTCGAGCGCCTCGGCTGCGTCGAGGCCCAGGGCTTCCACCTCGCGCCTCCGGTGCCCCCGGCGACCCTCGCCGACCAGCTGGGCGCGCGCCCCGCGAAGGGCGCCGGGGAGAAGCGATGAGCTTCGGTGGACGGCTCGAGACGCTCGACCTCTCGGCGCTCCTCCAGACGCTCTCCGTGGGCGCCGCGAGCGGCCGCGTCACCCTCACCCGCCTCGACAACCACGCCGTCCTCGTGTTGCGGAGCGGGCGCGTCGTCTACGCGTCGGGCGGCTCCGGAGGCGAGACCCTGGCGGGCCGGCTCCTCCGGGAGAAGCTCGTCGGCGAGGCGGACCTCATGACGGCCCTCGACCGGCAGTACGACGGGACGGGCTTCAAGCGGCTCGGCGAGGTCCTCGTCGAGATGGGCCTCCTCGCCGAGGGCACCCTCCACGCGGTGGTGCGCCGGCGGATGGAGGAGCTCATCAGCGAGCTCCTTGCCTGGAAGAGCGGCTTCTTCCGCTTCGAGCCGGCCACGTCGGGGAGCGACGCCAACGTCGAGGTCGACCTCGGCGACTTCGTCCTCCCCGCGGGCCTCGCTCCCCAGGAGCTGCTGATGCGGGCCGTGACGGCGCTCGACCGCGGCGACCTCTCCCGGCTGCCGCCCCCGGAGACGACGGTACCGCCCCTGCCGGCCGGGACGCCGGAAGGCCCGCCGGGCCCATCCCCCACCGGCTCCTACCCCGTGGACTTCACCGGCGAGGCCGTGCTCTCGCTGCTGCGCTTCGCCTCCCAGCTCCTCGGCCGGGCCGTCGTCTTCTCGGTGGCCGGCGACGCCGCGAGCGGGGTGGGCGAGTTCGGGGTCCAGCTCACCGGAGGCCGCTCGGGGGCCGAGGCGGTGCGGCAGACCGTCCTCACTCTGCGCGAGCCCTCGATCCTCCGCGCCGCCGTCGAGCGGCGCCGGACGTACGTCGGGCCGCACGAGCCCACGCGCGTGAA
>Ga0316622_100004574_pt1 | contig 10186 bp, 7 predicted proteins | sample OWC_Aug_OW2_C1_D_FD_207646 | JGI IMG/M metagenome (GOLD analysis project Ga0316622, IMG submission 207646) | Wetland soil microbial communities from Old Woman Creek delta, Ohio, United States - OWC_Aug_OW2_C1_D5_C | ecosystem: Environmental > Terrestrial > Soil > Wetlands | place: USA: Ohio... | reverse complement strand
TCGATCTGCTCGATCCCGGCAGGGCGGGCGAACTGGCTGGCGGGCTGGCCGGCCAGCGCCTTCTCCATGAAGTTGTGCCAGATAGGTGAGGCACCGCGCGACCCTGCGACCCGTTTCATTTCCGAATTGTCTGCGTTTCCCACCCAAACGCCCGCCACAAGCTCGGGCGTGTAGCCCACGGTCCAGGCATCGCGGTAGTCGTTGGTCGTGCCCGTCTTTGCGGCGGCTGGCCGTGAGAGCACGAGAGCGTTGTTCACGCCAAAAGCCGGTGCTCGGGCATTGTTGTCGGCCAGGATGTCCGTGATCAGGTAGGCGTGCTGCGCGCTGACCACCTGCTCACCTGCCGAGACTTGGTACTCCCAAAGCACGGCCCCTTTCGAGTCCTCGATTCGGCGGATGGCCACGGGAGGCACTTTCAGCCCGCCGTTGTCCAGGACGGCATAGGCACCTACCATCTCGAGCAGCGTGACTTCGCCTCCGCCTAGTGTCAGGCTGAGACCATAGTCGGCGCGGGTGAGGGACGCAATCCCCAGTCGGCGGGCGGTGTCGAGCATGGCCGGCAGCCCGACATAGTCGAGCGTCTTGACGGCCGGGACGTTGAGCGACTGAGCCAGTGCGTTCCTGACCAGGACCGGTCCATGCTCCTTCCCGTCATAGTTCGTTGGCACATAGGGGTTTCCTGCGCCGTCTCGGAACTCGGTCGTCACATCCCAAATCAAAGTGGCGGGCGTCCAGCCCTTCTCGAATGCGGTCAGGTAGGTGATCGGCTTGATGGACGAGCCGGGCTGGCGCGGCCGGACGGCCATATTGATCTGCCCGGCGATTTCGGCGCTGTTGAAGTCGGCGCTCCCAACCATCGCCAGGATCTCGCCTGTCTTGGGCCGCATGGCAACCAGCGCGGCGTCCGTGACATTCTGACCCTGGAGCGTGGCAAGGTGAGCCCGTATTTCCTCCTCCGCGATCGCCTGCCAGTTTGAGTCCAGCGTCGTGTACACGCGCAGGCCGCTGCGGTAGAGCACCTCCGTGCCATAGTCCTGTTCCAGGGCCTGCTGGATCCAGATCACGAAGTGGGGCGCCTTGATGTTGAGCTGCAGCGGCTGGAGCACAAGCTCCTGTGCCCTGGCGGCCTCCGCTTCGGCGCCTGTGATGTAGCCCTGTTCCGCCATCAGGGTCAGGACCACCCCCTGGCGGCGCTTGGCACCTTCCCAGTTGGAGTAGGGATCCCAATACGCGGGCGCTTGCGGCAACCCAGCCAGCAGCGAGGCTTCGGCCAGTGTAAGCTCTCCGGCCTTCTTGCCAAAGTAAGTCTCCGCGGCGGCCTCGATGCCGTATGCCAGGTTCCCATAGTTGATCTCGTTGAGATACGTCTGCAGGATCTCCTGCTTGCTGTAGCGCCGGCTGACCTCCGATGCCAGTACCGCCTCGCGCAGCTTGCGGCTCAGAGTCTGCTCGGTGCGCTCTTCTGGCGAGAGGAGCACCAGTTTGACCAGTTGCTGAGGGATCGTGCTGGCTCCCGAGACGACGCCCATCTCACGGACATTCTGGATAACGGCTCGGGCGATGCCCAGCGGGTCTACGCCCGCATGTTGCCAGAACCGGCTGTCCTCGGTGGCAACGGTCGCGTTGATCAGATCTGGCGCAATCTCTTCGTAAGGGACTACGATGCGCCGCCCGCCATTGGGGTCCATAATCTCGTACAGAAGGCGCCCATCGCGGTCGAGGATTTGAGTGCTGACGAAGCTGGCAGACCGGCTACTCAGTTCCTCAGGCGCCGGCAAGCCGGTCGCGATCGCTGCATATGCCGCGATCAGGCCGCATCCCGCCAGCCCGACCAGCAGAAGTGCGCAGAGAAGGCCGATCAGGAGTTTCCAGCCAGAGCTGGGGCGCTGTCTTGGCAGTCGGCTGCGCGGGGGTGGTGCTGGAACGACCGTTCCTCTGGTCACGCGCCCGCTAGGGGGCAAGCTTCCGGGACGTGGCACTCGTCCGCTGTGTGGTGTGGGTCCCGTACCGGTGTCTTGGCTCATGCTGCATGAAATCCTGATCAGAAGGTCGCTTTGTAGACGCTGTGGCTTTCACCGTGGTTCCGCTTCTCCACCTCGCCTGGGCTTCCGCCGCAGAACGCCGGGCGCACTCCTATCCTTCTCGCTCGACCCTCGTCAGCGGTGTGTCACGCCGTACTTGAAAGTGATCCAGATCACGGGCCACTATCGTGCTGGGAAAGAGAGGGAGTGCCTCGTCCAGGATCTCGTGTTCAGAGTAGCGGCGCGAGATGTGATTCAGGATGAGGTGCTGCACGCCGGCCTGCCTTGCCAGCTCTGCAGCCTGGCGGGCCGTCAGGTGGCCGAATTCGCGTGCTACGTCTGCTTCCAGGCTTGTATAGGTGGCCTCAATCACGAGCGCGTCGGCTCCCCTTACCGCTTCCACCAGGTCGTCCACGCGGGACGCATCGCCGACGAAGGCGAGCTTGGTGCCAGGGCGCGAGGGACCGAGAACGTCGTCGGGCGAGATGGTCTGCCCATTGGTCAGGGTGATCGTCTGGCCGCGTACCAGTCGAGCTCGATCCGGGCCGGCCGGCACACCCAGCTCCTCGGCCTTCTCCACCAAAAAGGGGCGCCTTGCCATTTCCTGGAAGACGAAGCCGAAATTGCCCGCCCCACGGTGGCTTACGGGAAACGCGATCAGCTGGGTGGAGTCGTCCTGATGCACGATCCCCGGCTTGAGATCCGTCAGGACCAAGCGGAAGGGTGGTCGAGTGGGCCCAAAGACCACTCGCATGAGAGCTTCAACCCGGTCTAGCGCCGGCTTGCCTCCATAGATCTCCATCCGGTCGATCGCTTCCCACCGAGAGAAGGTCGAGGCGAGGCCGGCCAAACCAAGGATATGGTCGAGGTGACCATGTGTCAGAAGGATCTTGTCCAGGCGGCGAAAGCCCAGCCCACTCCGCAGCAACTGCCGTTGGGTTCCCTCGCCGCAATCCAGCAGGAAGCGGTACTCGCCATACATAACCAGTGCCGCGGGCAGCCCGCGCCGGATGGAGGGTGCGGACGCAGACGTGCCCAAGAAAGCCACTTCAAACATGGCAGAGATTGTAGCATAGAAGCACTTCGGCTACAATACCCCTGCATCTGACGAATCAAGGGCGCGCAATGAAACACTTGTGGTCTCCCTGGAGGCTCGAATACCTGGAGGGCAGCAGAACGCGGGGGTGCGTTTTCTGCAACGCCGTGAAGAGCACCGATGACCGGAAGAACCTCGTTTTGCTTCGGGGAGAGCACTCTTTCCTCATCTTGAACCGCTATCCTTACAACAACGGCCATTTCATGGTCGTGCCATACTCCCATGTCCCAAGCCTGGAGCTCCTGCATACCCCCACGCTGACCGAGATCATGCTGCTTCTCAACCGCGGTATCCTCGCTCTGCGGGACTCGATGGCGCCAGAGGGCTTTAACGTCGGGGCCAACCTGGGCCAGGTTGCCGGCGCCGGCATCCAGGAACATGTGCACATCCATGTTGTGCCCCGCTGGCTGGGCGACACCAACTTTATGCCCGTAGTGGGTGACCTGAGAGTTGTGCCCGAAACCTGGCTGCAGACCTACGACAGGCTCTCTGCTGCCCTTCAATGCACGACTCCGCCCGGTGAACCGGGTGAAGCGGCCACGTAGAAGGAGAAAGCAGGGAGCGCCCACCTGGAGGAGGTGGGTTGCAAGCCTGGGGCAAGGGATGCCCTGGTATACCCCTGCCAACTCGATCGAGGCCCGCAACACCCGCGCTCTCTACGCCGAGACTGCCTGGTTTGGTATCCTCAGCGGCCTTACGGCGACCTTCGTCACTGTTTTTGCCCTGCGCCTGGGGGCCACCACAGCGCAGGTGGGCTGGTTGGCGGCGCTACCGGCCCTGGTCAACGTGATCTGGCTTATCCCGGCATCGCGGCTGATTGAGCGCCACCGCGGGCTTCCCCTGGTTCTTCGCACCGGCTTGGCGCAGCGTCTGGGCTACATCGCCATGGCAGCCATGCCCTTCATCATCGTATCGAGGCGCGTGGAAGCTCTCATCGTCATCCAGGCGCTCATCACGCTTCCGACGGCCATAATCAACACTGCGGTGACGGCCATGATCCCGGACCTGGTCTCCGCAGAGAATCGGGGCCAGGTGATCTCCACGCGCTGGCTGATCCTGGCTGCCACGTCCACCCTTGCAGCTTTGGTAGGCGGCAAGTTCCTCGACCTGGTACGAGTACCTCTCAACTACCAGATCCTACTTGGGGTGGGCTCGGCCCTGTCGCTCCTTGGCCTCCTCAGCCTGCGCCGCATGAGATTGCCCAACCGCATGCCTGCACGCCGGCCCGCGGCTGTCGAAGCCGGGCATAGCCGATCGTCGACGCGCAGCAGCCTGCGCAGCGTACTCTCGCAGCGTGGCTTCGTACGTTTCACGATTGCGGCCTTTGTCTTCCATTGGGGCCTCTACCTGCCCGCCGCCTTGTGGTCTGTCTTGCGGGTACGGGATCTCGGCGCCAACGATACCTGGATCGGCCTGATCGCAGTAGTCGTCGATGCCAGTATGATCGCTGGCTACCTCCTTTGGGGCAAGGTGCGCGCCCGCTGGGGAGACCGGCTGCTGCTGATCGTCTCGGGGCTTGCCGTGACAGTCTACACGCTGCTGACTGCGCTGGTCCCCACCATTGCCTGGATGATCCCCACCTCGATCTTGGGTGGATTCTCCTGGGCCGGCTGCAACTTGGCGCTATTCAACGTGATGTTGGCTGTGTGCCCGGACAACCGGCGCCCGACCTACGTGGCGCTTTTCACCGCCCTCATGAATGTGACTGCCTTTGCGAGCCCACTTCTCGGGGCGGCTCTCTCCGAGGGAATTGGCATCCGCTGGGCGTTTGTCGCTTCGACCGGTTTGAGGCTGCTTGGCGTACTGCTCTTCTTTGTCCTTCTCCCTGGGCTGCGGGGCGAGCGAACAGCCAGGGCGACGTAGGCTGGCGAAGCATTTGCACGGGGCGCAACCTTGTGCTATAAAGTTTGTGCCGTTCCGGTGAGGGGACGGTAGAGGAGTGATCTCTTGGATCTGACTGTAATTGTCCTGGCGGCCGGACGAGGGGCGCGTATGCTCTCTGACCTGCCGAAGGCCCTGCATCCTGTCGCAGGGCGGCCCATGCTGCGTTTCGTCGTGGACGTCGCCCGTAGCCTGGAGCCGACCCGCCTGGTCGCGGTTGTCGGCCACAAGGCTGAGCTTGTCCGCAAGCAGCTGGGAGACGGAGTCCGGGCCGTCATACAAGCGGAGCAGCTGGGCTCGGCCCATGCCGTCCGTCAGGCCAGGGATGAGGCCGCGGGGCAGTCTGCTGCGGTATTGGTCCTTTTTGGCGATACCCCCCTAGTGCGTCCTGCGACGCTGCTGGCTCTGTTCGATCGCCATCGCGCCAAAGGCGCGGTGCTGTCTTTCCTTTCCTTTCATCCAGCGGACCCTACCGGCTACGGAAGGGTGGTGCGTGAGCCGGGTACCGGCCGGATTCTACGCATTGTCAAGGAAGGCGAAGCTTCGGCCGAGCCCGACAGGCAGAGCGAGGTGACCGGCGGCGCCTTCTGTTTCAGTGACGCGTGGCTTTGGCCTGCCCTGGCGCAGCTTGCCCCGCGCCCTGGGGGCGAGTCCTACCTGAGGGACCTGGTGGAGCTTGCGGCCCGCACGGGCCAGCCCGTGGCGGACTGGCCGGCAGACGAGCTCGAGGCGGCCGGCGTGAGCAACCGCGCAGGGCTGGCCCGAGCCGAAGCCGAGATGCGCCGGCGGATCAACGAGCGGTGGATGCTGGCCGGTGTGACACTGATCGATCCGGCCACCACCTACATCGATGCAGGCGTGACGATTGGCATCGATACCACGATCTGGCCGGGCACCAGCCTTCAAGGCAAAACGAGCATTGGCCATCGCTGTGCCATAGGACCGGGTTCGGTGATCCGTGACTCGATCATCGGGGACGAATGCCGCGTGGAGTTGTCTGTGCTTGAGGGTGCCGCCATGGACAGCGGAAGTGACATCGGCCCTTTCAGCCACCTGCGCAAGGGCGCACGGCTGGGTCCAGGCGCACACGTCGGCAACTTCGGCGAGCTCAAGAACTCCTTTCTGGGGCCGGGTGCCAAGATGGGCCATTTCAGCTACCTGGGAGATGCTACGATCGGCGAGAATGCCAACATCGGCGCCGGCACCATCACCTGCAACTTTGATGGAAAGCAGAAACACCCTACCGTTGTCGGCAAGGACGCATTCATCGGCAGCGACACGATGCTGGTCGCGCCTGTGACGGTGGGTGAGGGAGCCAAGACAGGCGCCGGCTCGGTGGTCACCCGCGACGTTCCGCCGTACACGGTCGCTTACGGGGTCCCGGCACGGGTGAAGAGCGACGTAGCCGGGAAACCGACGGAGGAGAAGTGACGACTGGCGAAGTGTTCATTCTCATCGGGATGCTGGTGCTCACCGCTCTGGTGTCGATGGCGCGCTCAGCCCTGGTGAATGTACGCAAGGCTCGCCTGCGGGAATTGACGGACGAGGGAGTGGGCGGGGCCGGTACGGCGCATCGTCTGGCCGAAGATGCCACCCGACTCCTTGCCACCACGCAGCTTGTGACAGTCTTGACCAGCTTCTTTGGGGGAGCGGTGGTGGCGGTTCTCTCGGCTCCGCCGCTGTCCAAGCTGTTCGAACCATGGCTCAAGGGCGCGAGCTATCCAGTGGCCTTTGTTCTGGTGGTGTTGGTTACGGCGCTCATCATGCTCATTCTTGGGACCATGGTGCCCGAGACCGTGGCGGCGCAGCACAGTGAGCGGCTGTCTCTTTGGCTGGCACGGCCCCTGGTGGTGATTGCTGCGCTGATCATGCCTCTGGCTCGCTTTTCCGTCTGGATGAGCAACGGACTTTCCCGGCTCTTGGGAGCATCCTCCTCCAGCGGCATGCCCTATGTCACCGAGGAGCAGATCAAGACCCTTGTCGATGCTGGAGAGGAGGAAGGCGTCATCGAAGAGGAGGAGAAGGACATGATCTTCTCCATCTTCGATCTGGGCGACACCCTTGCCCGCCAGTTGATGGTCCCCCGCATCGACGTCATGGCCCTGGATGTGGCGACGCCCATGCTGGAGGCTCTCGAAGCCATCATGCGCGCCGGGCACTCGCGCATCCCGATGTACGATGAGACCATCGACAACGTGGTCGGTGTCCTGTACACCAAAGACCTTCTGCCCTATCTGCGCGACGGACGGACGACTGTGCCGCTAGGAAGCATCGCGCGACCGGCCTATTTCATCCCCGAGACCAAGCGGGCCGGCGATTTGCTTCCCGATCTGCAGAAGAGAAGAGTTCACATGGCCATCGTGGTGGACGAGTATGGGGGCATGGCTGGCATTGTCACCATTGAGGATCTGCTCGAGGAAATCGTCGGCGAAATTCAGGATGAATACGACGCCGAAGAGCCGACGGTCGTGCAGGTCGCCGAGAGCGAATATGTCGTTGACGGCCGAATCAGCCTAGACGACATCAACCAACTGATGGATGCTGCCCTGCCCACTGAGGACAGCGACACGCTGGGCGGCTTTATCTACACTGCTCTTGGCAGAGTGCCGGAACTGGGCGCTCGCGTGCCGTTCGAAGACCTGATCTTCACGGTCGAGTCCGTTCTTGGCAGGCGCATTCGAAAGGTGCGCATCCAGCGCCAGGTGGCCGAGGGCGCAGAGTCGAACCAGGAATCTGCCCCTACCGCTCGCGTGCAGGGCGATGTGGCCCAAGCTGACGAGGAATCCCTAGCATCGAGCAGCGAGCAGGGGAAGGAGCGCAAGAGATCGTGACAGACGAGGAGTTGGTGAACCTAGCCCAGAAGGCCCGCAAAGCAGCCTATGCCCCCTACTCCAGGTTCAAGGTGGGCGCAGCCCTGCTTGGTGCCTCGGGCCGCGTTTTTACGGGCTGCAATGTGGAGAACGCTGCCTATCCGCTGTGTACTTGTGCAGAGAGGACGGCGGTGGTCAAGGCTGTCTCAGAAGGGGAAGACACATTCGTCGCCATAGCCGTCGTCACCGCAACAGGCGCCATGCCCTGCGGCTCATGCCGGCAGATCCTGCGCGAGTTCGGCGGCATCAAGGGTGACCTGCGAGTCATCGTCGCCGACACAGCAGGTCACTGGCAGACCTTCACAATCGCGGAGCTACTGCCTGTGGGGTTCGGCCCAGACCAGCTCGAGTAGATGGCAGGGTGGGGAGCGCTTTGCCCTCGCCGGCGCTACCCCCACAGATCCGTGGCGACGTCGGGCAAGTCGAGGCTCACGAGCTTTTCCCGCGACGGCTTCCCCGTTTCCCAATCCCACCCGCGCTCCGCGTAGTACTCCTTCATCATAGGCTCCATGCGCGGCGTGCGCCCCTTGGAGCCACCTCGTAGTGGGATCATCAGGGCTCGCGGCAGGCGGTCGTTGCCGCGCTTCACGCCCAGCCGGTTGTTCACGGCGCGCTTGAGGTTAAAGATCCGCTCACCCGTCTGTTGGCACCAGGCTACGTCGACAGGCCAGCCCGTGGCTGTTCCCAACAGATCCGCCAACACCGGCGCCGTGGGGTTCACATAATTGCACATGATGAGGCCGCCGTACAGGCTCCGCCAGTCCTGGGTGCGGGCAGCAACTCTGGCCTTGCCCCGTGTCTTGAACCGGCCGCCGGGCACAATCCCTGCTTCCTCGATCGTCAGGCCCATGTCCACCATGTACATGTCGCCTTGCTGGTGGCATGCTCCACGCGGGGACGTCGCATACACTGCGCCCATGCCCGAGAAGGCCCTTGGATCGTGACCCGGCAGGTCGAGACCGTTGACCTGCACTGCCAGGTCCTCGGCGCCGTAGCGGGCCGCCATTCGCTTTGTCCCCTCGGCCAGCACCTTGCCAAAGCCCTCGCGGCGGGCGATTAGCTCGATGAGGGTATGGACCGTCTCGATGTCCCCCCAGCGCAGAGGCATGCCACCGGTATCGTCGGCGGTCAGGATCCCTCGCTCGTAGAGCAGGTTGGCCAGGCCGATGGACGACCCGGCGGAGACGGTGTCGAGGCCAAAGCGGTTGCACAGGTAGTTGGCGTAAGCGACGCCCGGCAGATCGCTCACCATGAGGAGGGAGCCGAGCATCACTACCGTCTCGTACTCGGGTCCGTCTATCGCCTCCAGACCATACTGCGTGCCCTTGAGCGTAACCTCGCGTCCGCAAGCCACGCTGCAGCCGTAGCATGCCACTGCGCGGGTCAGGATCGTCTCGGACATCGTGACGCCGGAGAGCTGGGTGCACTCGTCGAACTCGGATCCGGTCCAGTACTTGATAGGCAGGTTTCCCCACATGTAGCTCATGTCCACAAAGTTGGCGCTGCCCATCTCGTGGAGGATCTGGACGGTCATATCCTCCTTGACGATCTCGGACGCTCTTCTGGCGACTTGGCCGAATGCCTCCTTGTCGAAAAGCGGCACTCGCTGGTGGCCGCGCACGGCGATCGCCTTGAGCTTCTTCGAGCCCATCACCGTGCCCATGCCGGTGCGCCCGGCCGCCCGGCCGTGGTCGTTCATGATCGCGCCGTAGAGCACCAAGTTCTCGCCGGCGGGGCCGATGCTCGCGACCCGCACCTTGGGATCCTCCAGCTTGTCACGCACCCGGGTTTGGGTCTCGTAGGTATCCAATCCCCACAGGCCCGATGCGTCGTGCAGGGCCGGCGGTTGGCCGTCAATGATCGAAAGCCACACCGGCTTCTCTGACTGCCCGCGGACGACGATCCCGTCGTACCCCGCGAACCTTAGTTCTGCTCCCCAGAAGCCGCCCGAGTTCGACTCTCCCCAGATGCCGGTCAGCGGAGAGAGCGCGCACACTTCGTGCCGTCCGCAGGAAGGCGCCCGTGTGCCGACCAGCGGGCCCGTCATGAACATCAGGGTATTCCCTGGCCCCAGTGGATCGCTGCCGGGTTTCAGGTCGTCGTGGTAGAGATACCGGGCAGCGTAGCCGGCCCCACCCACAAAGTCGCGCGCCATGGCCGGGTTCACCGGCTCATCCTTCACTGTTCCCCGGGTAAGGTCCACGACCAGCAGCTTGCCCATGTATCCGTTCATGTGGCCTCCTTGGTGCATAGCGGTCTGAGGATCATTCTAGCACAGAGCAGGGAATGGCGCAAGCAGGCAAAAAAACCTTCCCGAG
>Ga0316622_100004572_pt1 | contig 10187 bp, 5 predicted proteins | sample OWC_Aug_OW2_C1_D_FD_207646 | JGI IMG/M metagenome (GOLD analysis project Ga0316622, IMG submission 207646) | Wetland soil microbial communities from Old Woman Creek delta, Ohio, United States - OWC_Aug_OW2_C1_D5_C | ecosystem: Environmental > Terrestrial > Soil > Wetlands | place: USA: Ohio... | reverse complement strand
GCCGCCTCGGGTGAGGAACCGCTGTATATCATGCCTGTCGGACGGCGGTAGCAGCGATCCTCGATAGACCGGAAAGCCTACCGAACGATCCACAGACAGCGTGTGGCGCGACCCCCGACCACGCCCTACACCGCCGGGTGTCTGGGCGGCGCAAGCGGTCTGGTGCATCGTGTGTGATTGGTGGCGTGGCATCCCGATGCGTCGCTCGTGAGCCGTTGGGTTCGAGCGCCCCGCGTCGCGCTGCGTCAGGGGTGAAGCGGAGCGCTGGCGAGCGAGCACTGGGTGGAACGTGACTGAGTGATCGGGTGATTGATTCGGAGGGCGCGATGAGCCATTGACTCAATTGTCCAGTCGCTCAGTCGAGAACTCACGGGGAAGGGGAACGCAGATGGGATACGAGTTCATTCAGTACGAGAAGAGGAACCGGATCGCCCACATCACCATCAACCGCCCGGAGGTTCTGAACGCGCTCCACCAGCCGGCCAACGGCGAGCTGAACGCCGCGTGGGATGATTTCGCCGCCGATCCGGAATGCTGGGTGGCGATCCTGACGGGAGCAGGGGAGAAGGCGTTCTCGGCCGGAAACGATCTCAAATACACCGCCGAGCACGGGGCGGGGACCACCGGCTTCGGCCCGACCGGCTTCGGCGGCATCACGTCGCGATTCGATCTGTTCAAGCCGATCATTGCGGCGGTCAATGGCTTCGCGCTCGGGGGAGGCTTCGAGCTGGCGCTGGCCTGCGACATCGTGGTCGCGGCGGAGCACGCCCGCTTCGGACTCCCGGAGCCGAAGGTTGGTCTCGCCGCTCTGGCGGGTGGGATGCACCGGTTGCCGCGCCATATTCCGCTCAAGATGGCCATGGGCTTGATGCTCACCGGCCGGCATATCACGGCGGCGGAGGCGCACCGGCTCGGCGTCGTCAATGAGGTGGTGCCGCCGGCGGAGCTGATGGCCACGGCGGAGCGCTGGGCGAACGAAATCCTCGCGTGCTCGCCGATCTCGGTACGCGCCACCAAACAGTGCGCGATGGAGGGCCTCGGTCTCCCCCTGCCGGAGGCGATCGGGAAGCGCTATCCGCTCGTGCGCGAGCTGCTCAAGTCGGAAGACCTGATGGAAGGCGTCAGGGCGTTCGCGCAGAAGCGGAAGCCGGAGTGGAAAGGGCGTTGACGCATCGCGGCGCCAAACCGCGCCCGCATCGAGCAACGAGAGCGGTATCGGATCTCCGAGGCGCCACGATGTCCGTCCAGCTGGGAAACATTGGGAGGGAGACCATGACCACACGAGTAGCCGTTTCGTTGTCTCTGCTGTTGCTGATCGCGTCGGCATGCGGCAGCGACCATGACGGGGATTCAGGCAATGCTCTTGAGTGTCCGGTCGTGGTCGCCGATGCCGACTGCGACCAGAGCCAGCGGCCCTTCGTATTCGTCCACGGCACGTTCGGCTCCGGCGACAACTTCTCAAACGTGGCACGGCTGCTCGGCAGCAACGGGTTTTGCCAGGACCGCATCGTTGCCATCGACTACAATTCGCTCGGCGATTCACCTGGTACGAACGGACAGCTCGATGCGGCCATCGACAAGGTGCTCGCCGAAACCGGGTTCACGCAAGTCGATCTCGGCGGCCATTCGCAGGGCACGAGACACTGCGCCGAATACTTGAACAGCGACCCGGCGCATGCGGCCAAGGTCGCCCACTACATCAATTTCTCTGGCTCGCCAGACGTCGGTGCCGTGGAGGCGCTGAGCATCTCTTCCGAGCGCGATCTCGGGAACACCCCGCATCACGCCACGGGATCAAACGTGACGACGGTCACGCTGGTCGAAGAGGACCATTTCGCCGTGGCGGCCTCCAGGCGGTCGTTCATCGCGCTTTACCGGTATCTGCGCGGCGAGGATCCGCGGTACGCCGAGGTTCAGTGCGGCGACGAACTGGTCACGATCGAGGGGATCGCGGAGTCGTTTGGCGACAACGTTTCCAACCGCGGGGTCATCGAGGTGCGCGAGATTGGCGACACCCCACGCACCGCTGGGGCGCCGGTTGACACGTTGATGCCGGACGCGAGCGCGCATTTTGGCCCGATCCGGCTGAAGCGCGATGTGATGTACGAGTTCAAGGGCTTCGACGAGCAGGGTAATGTCGTCGGCTATCAGTACTTCACGCCGTTCAAGCGCAGCAACCGCCTGGTCCGTATGCTTTCACCGTCGCCCAATCCGTTCATCGCGGCAGCGAGCACGGATCTGGTCGTGCGCAGTCCCCGTCACACGGCGCTGATCGGCCGCTGGGCCGGAGGTGGTTTCCGACAGGACCTGGGTGCCAGCCTGACGATCGACGGAGTCGAGGTGCTGACGGGCGAAAATGCCGGAGAAGATGCGCTGGCCACGCCCGCACTGGACGGCGGCATCGTCGGGCTCTTCATGTACGACGCGAATACCAACGGCCAGACGGACCTCGGGCTCGTTGCCAGCGCGCCCTTTCTGTCCTTCACCGACGTCTTCATGGATGCCTCGCAGCCGCGCTTCATCGACGTTCGCTTCACCGCGGGCAGCGAAGACGAAACGGTCGTCAATCAGAACGTGAGGATTCCAAACTGGCCATCCTCGGACGCCCTGATCTTGGTGTTTTTTCAATAGCGCTCCCGGTTGCTTGCGCGGTACCTGGCGCGGGCACGGGTCGTGAACGCCAGCCGCTTCTACATTTTCGCCAGCGTCGAGATCGAGGATCCCGAGGGGCGCAGGATCACGGACGCGAACAGCCACTTCAAGATCGAGTCGGTCGAGCTCGCTTCCCCTGCGCCGCCGGCGGCGCTGATGGGCGTCGAGGAACCCACCTACGAAACCCCCGACCCGCTCCTCCGTCCCCTCGTGGACTCGTCTCGGTGATGGCCTGTCTGCCGCGAACCCTATTGGCGCCTGCTCGGGGCCTCCGTAGGAGTCCTGGACGACGGCAGTGTTCACTGGAGGCACGCGAGTGGTACTGCCGATTGCAGACGACCGTGCCCGCCGGGCTCACCGCACCCGTTGTCAATAGCATGGCAAGCACGTTCGCCCAGACGATGATCGCAGAAGGCGAGACGTTCGCCAGCCTTGAGCAGTCGATCTATTTCTATCGGTCCGTGCCAGCAGACAGCCGAGCGCTCCGCGCGCTCATAGCAGCCCGTTGAAAAAGCCTGCGCTCACGCTGAGGCTCTCGAAGGGAGAGCGGAAAGCCTTTTTCAACGGGCTGATAAGGCCGGCGATGCGAGATCGCGGCCTTCTAAGCGCTGCGACGTCGGTGTTCGACGCAGCCATCGTCGGGTGGATCCCCGCCTTCGGAACTGTCGATTTTCTCCGCGTCGATGTAGCCGCGGCCCTTGTGGCCGCCTCTCGCGCTGGCTGGGAGTGGGGACAAGCCCCGCGGCTACGTTGACGCGAACGACGGCATTGGCGTTGCTGACAGCCGTTCGATATGCCAACCGAGCATTTATCGACAATCCCCTTCGCGGGGATGACGGAGGCGAACCACCCGACCGTTTGCGTATGCAGGTTCATGGGCAGAATGCCGCGCTTCTTGCGGCCGTCTCGAAGTGCGAGCGCGACACGTATCACTGACGAACCTTCCCATGGTCTTCGATCCGCGCCAGCTGCTGGCGCAGCGCCCAGAGATTTGGCTCATCGGGATGAGCGGCGATCACGTCGCGCAGGACCTCGGCCGCGCGGGCGAACTGATTGAGGCCTTCGTAGGAGAGGGCGAGGCTGAGCCGGTTCTCGACGTCGTAAATGCCGTGTGGCTGAGTCGCGATCGCCTGTTCAAAGAGTCTCACGGCCTCGGCGTACTGGCCGAGGGCGAAATGACACCGAGCGATGCCCATCGGAATCTCGGAGCGGAGATCGAAGAAGGCGTCGAAGGCTTCGGCTCGCGCCGGCGGCGGCTGCTGCTGAAGGCGCTGAAAAATCACCAGGGCTTCGGCAGCCTGACCGTGACGGAGAAGGTTCCACGCCTGTTCCAGGTCGACGATGTGGGTGAAATCCCCGTCCGGATGGCGACGGCGCAGTTCCTCGAGGGCAGTGTGGGTCGCGTCGAACTGATCCTGCTCGAGTAGCGTACGCGCCGCCAGATACTGGTAGATGTGCCGAAATCCCTCGTCGCCATTTTGGGCGAGGTCGGCGAAGCTCTTGGTCACCGTCGCGTCGCCGCTGGCATAACGCTCGAGCTGATGCGCGAGCGTCCTGTACGCGGGGACGGTGTCCTTGACGGAGGCGAACATGCGGGCGAAGGCGCGCACCATCTCCACGGGCTCGCCGTGGGTCCAGTGGATGCGCGCGATCAGTGCGTACGCGAGCGGCACGAACTCGCTGTCCGGATCGTCTCCCACCATCCGCTCGAGGGAGGCCAGCGCCGCCGGCAGGTCGTTCCGTTGCATCGCCTCGAGGCCTTGGCGCAGATCGGGAGACTCCTCGTCGAGATAGCCGGCATAGTGGCGAAGCAGGCCGTCGAGCGCGTCGAGGGCGCCGTTTCCGTCCCCGCTGCGCAGGCGGCTGCGGGTCAGGTTCCACTGCGCCGGACCTGCCTGTGCTCCGCTCGGGTCGTGCGCCACCACCCAGGCGAAATCGGTCGCCGCGTCGTGGTAACGGCCGTCCTTGAACGCCGCCTGTGCCGCGTCGTAGTGCTGCTCGATCTCCGTTGCGGGAACCGCCGCCGCGGGAGCTGCCGGGGGCTCGACGCCCACCTCGACCGGCGCGGTGAGAAAACGCTGCGCCTCCTGGACCGGTAATCGGCGAGAGAGAGTCGCGACGAGAGCTCCCGCGATCAGCAGGAGCCCTGCGAGCGTTCCGAGAAAAATCCGCCGCCTTCGCCGCTGGCCTTCTACGGATTGTACTGCCACGGGTTGCTGTTCGGATTGGCCGGATCGGTTGCGACCGCGAGCTCGGTGCGGTCGAGGAACGTGTCACGGTCGCGATCGATCCCCAGTCGTCTTCCCGCGCCCGGCGCAACGCCGCTATACGTGATCACGTCGCTGGCGCCGACCGAGGCGCGCAGCGTGCTCTCCGCAATCCCGGACTCCAGCAGGCTGTCGGGATCGAACAGGCTCGTCCCGCGGTTGTAGACGTAGCCCTTGGCGACACCACCCAGGCTGCCCTTGATGATCAGGTCGCAGCCGCCGGTTGCCGCCTGCGCGATCAGCGTGTTGATGGTCGAGATCACCGTCGCGTTGCTCTTGTTGCCGCTGTCGACGCTCTGCTGCCGCCCGATGCACGGCACCGACTCCGAGCCGAACGCGAGCAGGAACGCGAACAGGTCGCGCTCCTGTTGCGTGCTGCTGGTGAAGATGTTTGCCGCCAGGAACTCGGTCATGCTGACGCTGCCGTCATGGAGGACCCCGTAGCCCCTCTTCTGCTGCGGCAGGCCAATGTTGCTCGCATTGCCGTTGAGGATGTTCGGACGGATCACGTCGAAACCGACCTTTTCGTACATGTTGCGCAGTTGGGGAATCTTGAAATCCTGACTTTCGCCCTCGAGGTTGCCATTGAAGAGGTTGGTCGAGGTGCCGGTCGGCAGTGCATGGCACGTATTGCAGGAGAAGGTCCCGGCGTCGAGGTTCTGATTGACGTAAATGTTCGCGCCGTTGTTCGGGTTGCCGTTCGCGGTCTGCCCGCCGCCGTTCTGGCTGGGCACGGTGATCGTCGCTGGCATGGTGTTGTCGAGGTTGCGGTACGGGTTTGGCGGCAGATTCACCGTCATGATGAAGTCGGTGAAAGTATCCATCTCGGCGTTGGAGAGACCCAGGCAGGATTCTCCAGCGAGACAGCCGTCGGCGGAGCTGCACGGTGTGCCGGAAAGGCTGCAGTTACCGTTCATTCCCATCAGGCCGACGAAGGCGCCGTTGAAGTGCTGAAAGTTCTGCCGGTCGCCGCGCCAGTGGAACGGCTCCAGGTTCAAGAGACCGCGCAGCGTTTGTGTCGTCATCGGCCCCTTCATTGGATCGAAGCCGGTCTTCGACGGACCCAGCGGGGCGAAAGTCACCCACGGCGCCTCGCTGTACGGGACGAATTTCCCCTGCGGATCGCCGAGGTCCCAGGCGATGTTGTCGAAGTTGCCAAAGACGTGGCAGGTGGCGCAGGCAACGTCGCCGTGACCGGACGTCAACTGCGCGTCGTACAGAAACTTCCGCCCCTTCTTGATCACATCGGGGCTGGGGTCGAACTGCGCCGGCCCGGCCACGCCGATGACGCTGACCTGGGTGTTGCTGCCGGTGTCCACCGTCGAGATCGTCTGGTCGATCCGGTTCAACACGTAGAGCCGGCCAACGCCTTCGTTGAGCGCGACGCCGCTCGGTCCGCCACCGACGTCGATCCGAGCGGTCACGGTTCCCGAGCTGTTGAGCACCGCGACTTTCCGCGACCCGAAGGCGGTGAGGTAGTACGTCGTTCCCGCGGCGTTGAACACGCCGTCGCCTGGCTGCGACAGGCTCAGCGCCACCTCGGACGGCGGGCCCGGTGTGACGCCGTAATCGATGTGCGGATTCAGGGCGATGTGGCTGACGGCTCCGGTGCCGGGGGTGATCCTCGACACGCGCGTGTCGACCAGATGGCCGCGCAGATTCGGCTCGAAGCGGACGAGGTTACGCGCATCGGTGTTGGGGACCCAGACTTCTGACGAACCCGGTCGGGCCGCGGCGTCGAAGATGATGGTGCCAATACCGCTCACCGTTGAAGTGACCGAAGGCGTCGCGGCCGCGGCATTGATCACGAAGAGATCGTTGTCGGGCAGCGTGTAGCTGACCTTGCTGCTCCAGTTCCCGCCGACCTCGTCTTCCCATCTGCCCGTGGTCGGGTTGAACTTCACGATCAGGCCGACTGCTGGTGCGGCGCCGAGCGCCGGATTTCGCGGTGGGCTCGGTGGCGGTGCGCCGCTGCCGACGAGCGCGGTGAACAAGGCGGTGGTCTTGTTGCCGGACTCGAGGACGACCGCATACACCTCGGTTCCGGCGGCGTTGGTGGTCAGCGCCCGTGGGTCGTCGCCAAAGAGGCTCACCGAGGCGATCTGGGCGCGGGTCGAGGCGTCGTAGACCTTGACCGCATCCTGGTTGCCGGCGAGGCTGACGAAGGCGCGGCCGCTGGCGAAGACGATGTCGGTCGGCTCATCGCCAGCTTGGATGGTGGTCACCAGCTTCTTCGCGTTCACGTCGACGATGCTGACGTCATCCGACAGGTGGTTCGCCACCCACACCTCGTTGGAACCCGGCCGAACGGCGAGACTGACCGGATCGAGGCCGACGGGAACGTCGCCAGCGAAGGTCAACGAGCCGTCGCCAGCCACGGCGAAGATCGCCAGCCGTCCCTCATCCGTATTGACGGCATAGAGCTGATTGCCGGAGTTCGACGGTGCCAAGGGATGCACCTGACTCGATTCGAAGTTGCGGAAGTCGACATCCGGTGGCATGGCGACCGTGACCTGCATCGCAGCCGGTGTGGGATCTCCACCCTGAAAGCTCCGCGTCGCAGTGACGAGGTTGCTGCCATCCATCGCCGAGGCATTCAGCGCTTCGCTCTGCTTCGCCTGCAGCCGGACCGTGAATGCGCCGGCGGCCTTGAACGTCGCGGTGACCGGGGAACCGGTGGTGGGCGCCGCGCCGCCGTCGAAGTTCCAGCTGAGACTGTCGCCCGTTCCCGTGCCGGTATAATTACCGCTCGCGCCAGCGTTCAACGCTGCCGGCCCGCCGCTGATGGTGCTGTTGGGAAGGGTGACGCTGACGAGCGCCGTCTGTGAAGTCATCCGTCCGCCGCTGCAGGCGGAGAAGGGGAGGAAGCTGCCCTGAGGAATGGGGTTACCGTTGATGGTGACCGCCAAGGTGCTGGGGTTCACCGTGCAGGTGGCGTCCAGCTTGACGCTGATCGTTCCCGCCGTGATGGTCGTGCTCTCTGCGGGCGTCGGATCGATGAAGCGCAATGGACCGGCAGTCGGCAACGACCATGCCGGCGGCGCAAAAGCGCTGAGGAACGCCATTGCCAGACCACAGAGACTGGAGCCCCGCAGACGCGAGAACCGCATATCCTAACCCCCTTTGCCCGTGACGCAGTGTCGCCCAATTGCAATGATCAATGTAAGGCTTTCTTATGATTCATGACAGGATCGGCGGATACCTGTCAAGGCCGGAGCGTTGTGGCCGGAGCGTTGTGGGGAGGGTGATGGTGCTGTGCCGCGCGTCACCCGCGCGGGGGGTCGTGCGCGCGCGTGGTGCTCGGAAGGCTGGCGGACCGTTCGCTGTCGCTTGGGCCCGAGCGTGAGGTCACTGTGGGTGGCGCGCCGGCGTTGGCCCAGCGGTGATCAGCTGGCGGCAGGGGAGGGGACTCGAGCCGCACGTTGATCGCTGGCGCCAGCACTCTGAGAATGCCGACGGCCAGAGCGCTCGTAAACTTGTACCCGCTTGCCTCTTGCCCGGGGACGAATCCCGTCAGCACGCCGAAATAGCGGTCACCGATGTAGAAAGTGAAAGTCGCGGTACGGTTCACGACTCGCGAAGAAGTCACGCCACCGTAACGATTGAAGGTCTCGAAACGGTTGTCGCCTGATCCGGTCTTGCCGCCCACGGGCACCGGCTTACCGTCACGAACAAAAGCACCCGCGACTCGGCGCGCCGTCCCGCCTTGAACCACGTCGGCAAGCACACCCCGAAGCGCGCGAGCCACGCTGGGCTCCATGACTTTTTCACTCAGGTCGGGCCGCGGCGCGAAGACGGTTTCGTACGGAGTTCCCGCGGCCCAGTGCAGACCGGTCAGGCGCAACATCGGCCGCTTGACGCCGTCGTTGACAATGATCCCCATCAGCTGGGCCAGCGCCGCCGGACGGTCCGAGGAATTGCCGATCGCGGTTGCATACGTCGCGACCAGGTGATCGAACGGGAACCCCAGCCGCTGCCAGTAGGGCGTCATGCGGGCAAAGGCATCTTTCTCGGTGCGAATGCGAAGGCGGGTGTCCTGGGCCTGGCGGTTACGTGTCCTCAGGAGCCAGCGTGAAACGACCTGCCGCTCCGTGTCGCTGCGAGCCAGGACGTCCCGCCACGACGCCTTGGGCTCACGAGCAATCTCTCCGGCGCACCAGACCTCGAGGGGGTGACGGGAGAGAAGGTAGCCGTAGTCCGCGAGGGTCAGATGCGTGCCTCCGTAGGCACGCACGAGGCGACGCACCTCGTCCGCTGCCACATTCTGTCCGCGCGACCTCAGCCAGTTGGCCAACTGCGCGTCTGACGAACCGGGATGCCAGGCGAAGAACACCATGGCCAGATGGCGCAGTGAGGTGATCCGTCGGCCCAGGAGACGCTGGATAGCGGCATCCTCGGATAGCCCCCGATAGGCCTTGTACACGCGGGCTAGAACATGTCGAGCTTCCTCGTCGGCAACCAACCCGAGCAGACGAGCGCGATCGGGGCTGTGAGTGTCGGCGAGCACCGCTTCCGCGTCATAGTCCAGACGCGCCCGGTGGTAGCGGACCAGATCCCGCATGAGCCGGATGAAAACGAGGTTGGTGGAAAAGCGCAGCGCCTCCCGCACCGTCAGGATGCGACCGTTGTCCTTGTCATCGAAGTTCTCAAACGTGTGGATACCGCCGCCGGTGAAAAAGGTCTCATAAGGACTGGCGGAGTAGCGGCGATCGAGGGCTCGCTGCAGGAAGGTATCCAGATCAAGCCCCTGTTTCTGGAGGAGGGTTTCAAGTGCCCATTTGGTGATCGGATCCTGGTCGGTGCCCGCGCGTCGGGCCAGCTCCCCGGCATCGAGCGTGGACAGCTCCTCATGGAGCAAGGCAACGACCTCGAGATAATGGGCGAGGGTTCGCAGCTTGGCCGTGCTCCCGAGATCGAGCTTCACGCCGTCATTGATATCGAAGGGACGGTCCAGGTTATCCGCCTGCACCCGCAAGAGGTTCCCGCCCGCCGTGCGTTCGAAGAGCATCAGGCTGTAGACCACCTTGGCCGGATCCACCCCGCGAAGCATCCGGTCCTGGGTGAGCCCGTTGGCGGCGACGAAATCGCGGTCGGCCAAGTTGCGGAACAGGCGCTCAACCTCGGTCTGCAGGGCGAGATCAATCGTGCTCTCCACGCCCAGATGCAGGCGGTCCAGCTCGTAGAAGCTCGGAACGTCCAGTAGCTCCATCAGTGTCGTGCGGATCGCGTTGGGAGCCTTTTGCCGGGTAAACGGCAGCGGCGGGGCCA
>Ga0316622_100004570_pt1 | contig 10193 bp, 8 predicted proteins | sample OWC_Aug_OW2_C1_D_FD_207646 | JGI IMG/M metagenome (GOLD analysis project Ga0316622, IMG submission 207646) | Wetland soil microbial communities from Old Woman Creek delta, Ohio, United States - OWC_Aug_OW2_C1_D5_C | ecosystem: Environmental > Terrestrial > Soil > Wetlands | place: USA: Ohio... | reverse complement strand
CGAAGACCTCGTCCTTGTTTTTCAAGGGCGGCAGGTGAGCATAAATGAATTCCTGCCAGTCCAGCGCCTGCTCCACAGTCTGGAAGAGGCAAAGCAAGTGCACTTCCTCTTTGCTCTGCACCTCCATACCGGGCAGCACGGCCACCTCGTGACCACGAGCCGCTTCCACGACCGCGGCCACGTTCTCCGCGGAATTGTGGTCCGTGATCGCAATGAGACCCAGGGCCAGCTCTTCGGCTCGCTGTACAATGAAAGGCGGAATCATCTCCACCTCGGCGCATGGAGACAACACCGTATGCACGTGCAGGTCAGCCAGGTAAGGTCTCAAGGTCAAATCCTAATGACAAAATCCGAATGGCGACAGCAGGAATCCATCATCCGTCATTTGTCATTGACTACTTCCGCCCCCTTGATGCCCAGTGCAGTCAGCTGCCCGACCACAGCGAACGTCGTCGCCGACGTAGTCAGGATCGGGATTCCTTCCTCGTTGGCCTTGTCCAGCGTGGCCGCATCCGGTGACATACCCTCAGTGACAACAATCCCTGCCAGCTGCAGCAGAGCAGCAACCGCAACGATATTCAGGTGAGATTGCAGGGTCACCCACACGTTGCCCTTGCGTGCTTTGGCCATGACACAACTCAGCAGGTCCGAAGCATACCCGCCTGTGATTTCTGTATCCAGCTTGTTGCCTGCCGCCTGCACCGAGAGCGACAGCTCCTCTACGATCTTTTGCAGTTTCATTGCACCTTCTTCTGCGAGAGGCGATGCGCCGTCCCCAGCCCGACAGAGGAGCTACGGAGTACGCATCGCCGGGATAGGCTCTCACATGTTGATGATCACTTCCAACCGGGTCCCAACGCCGATTTTTGAGTCGAGATGCATCTCATCGCTGCAGGTCTTGATGTTGCTCAGCCCCATACCCGCACCAAATCCCAGCTCGCGGATCCAATCCGGGGCGGTGGAATAGCCCGGTCGCAGCGCTTGTTCGACATCAGGAATGCCAGGGCCGTGGTCCACGGCAATGATGCGAATTTTCTCCGGCTGAATCTCGGCGAGCAGCTCTCCGCCCTGGGTCGTGTGGATGACCAGATTGGTCTCGGCCTCATAGCTCACTACCGCAATCCGCCGCACAATGGCCGGCAATGCCCCCAGTCGCTCCAGGGCGCGTTTCAACTTGCTCGCCGCCTCACCGCAGCGGCTAAAGTCCCGCGGCTGCACCTTGTAGCGCAAAATCAGACCGGTCTGGTCGGAGACAATATCCTGAAAAATGTGGCTGGCCCGGTAGCGGTGGATCTCCTCCTCGTGATAGTCAATCTCGAGTTGTCGCAGCAGACCCCGTGCGATATCGCCCTGGGTCAGAATTCCGACCAATTGTCCCTGGCGGTTGACGACCGGCAAGCGACCAAAACCCAACCGCCCAAACTTATTCACGGCGTGGATCACCGTCTCGTCGGCGAACAGGGTCTGGACCTCGGAGGTCATCTTCTCGCCCACGGTGGCCTCGATCTCGCCTCGCTCCAGGGCCTTGATGACATTCTCAATACTGATGATGCCCACAAGTTCGCGCCCGCGCATTACAGGCGCACCGGAGATGCGGTTCATGCGTAGTACTTCTTTCATGGCCCGCATGGTGTCGTCCGGGGAGACGGTGACGACCTTTTTGGTCATGACCTCTTCGATTTTTAACTCGTACACCAGCTCCTGAAGCTTGGTGACTTCCAGGATGGACTTGGCGCTCGCCGTTATCTTCTCTTCACCGTGCGTATCCACCATCTTGGACTCGTTCCCTGTCCTGGAAGCCGAGACTACAGGAGCTCAGTCGCTGGTCCGCAGGATGGTACGGCATCGTGCGGCCAGTTATCAGCGGTCAATTGGAACAGGCCGCAGCTCTTGAGTCCGGTCCGGTACAGCCGGCCACAAGTCTCGTACATGGTGTACTGGGAGGCCAGGAGCGGGATGCCCTTTTCCTCGGCCAGGGCAACGGTTTCAGGGGGAGGCAGCTTGCCGCGCACAAAAACGATAGCCACGATACCGGCCATCTCGGCGGTACGGACAACCTGCGGGTTGGTCAAGCCGGTCATCAGCAGAGTACCGGTGTGGGTAAATGCCAGTACATCACTCATCAAGTCGGCGCCACAGGCCATGGCAATCTCTTGCGAGAGGTCGGCATGTGGCGAAATGAGTTTGCCCTCGATGGTACGCAGTACTTCTTCCAAGGTCATTGGTGCTCACCCCATAGTGATGCTCAAGCCGCCGCGTGTCCGGATTGTGTCTACGATGCGGGACCGCTAACCGGGATAGCCATGTGAAAACTATCACAAGTGCCGCGATTATATCATATTGCCAGATGCTTGTCAAATTGAATCTGGCGAAGGTAGTAGTATAATCCCTGCAGTCTTGCAATGGGAGGATAGTATGCCCCAAGGGATCACGATCGTTGGGTTAGGGCCAGGCGCGCCTGGCTTGCTTACAGTGGAGGCACAGCAATTCCTGTCACGCGTGGGCGAAGTCTACGTGCGCACCCAGAAGCACCCCACTGTGGCAAGCTTGCCGCCACAGGCCACTATCCATTCCTTCGACCTGGTTTACGAACAGGCCGCAACTTTTGCCCAGGTCTACACGGAGATCGCGGCACGCATCACCGAGCTGGGGCACCGTGAGCAGGGCGTGGTCTACGCCGTGCCCGGCCATCCGCTGATCGGAGAGGCGTCCGTGCAGCGCATTCTGGCCCTGGCTAAGGAACAGGGGCTAAAGGTGCGCATCATCGAGGGGCTGAGCTTTATCGAGCCACTGTGCAGCCGGCTGGAGCAGGATCCGCTCAATGGCTGGCAGATCGCCGATGCGACGACCCTGGCACAGTGTCATTACCCGGAATTCAACCCTGACTTGCCCCTGCTCGTTGGCCAGCTCTACAGTCAGGAGGTAGCCTCCGACGTCAAGCTGGCTTTGATGACCGTGTACCCCGATGACCACCCTGTGACTCTGGTCAGAGCCGCAGGGACGGCGGATGAGTCGCTCACCACCATCCCCCTCTACGAGCTAGACCGCTCAGCCGACATTGACCACCTGACCTCGCTGTTTGTGCCGCCCCTGAGTACGCCAGGATCGCTAGCCGCATTGCAGGAGGTGGTCTCGCACCTGCGCGCTCCCGAAGGCTGCCCGTGGGACAGAGAACAGACCCACCAGTCGCTGCGGCCCTTCCTGCTGGAGGAAACGCACGAGGTGCTCGAGGCACTGGACAACGACGACCCCATGTCGCTGCGGGAAGAGCTGGGGGACTTGCTGCTGCAGATTATGCTGCACACCCAGGTTGCCATTGAAGATGGGGAATTCCGCATGGCCGACGTCGTCGCCAACATCGTGGCCAAGCTGAAACGCCGCCACCCGCACGTTTTTGGGCAGGTGCAGGTCTCGGGCACCCAGGAGGTACTCGTCAACTGGGAGCGGATCAAGACTCAAGAGAAGGCGGCGCAGAACCAGTCACAGGGGAATAACGATCACGCCCGCGGGGTGCTTAGCGGCGTGCCGATCACCCTGCCGGCCCTGGCGCGTGCCCAGGCACTGCGCTTCCGCGCAGCGCGCATCGGCTTTGACTGGCCCACCAGCGAAGGAGCCCGAGCAAAGGTGCAAGAGGAATGGCAGGAACTGCAGGCAGCCTCGGACCGCTCCGCACAGGAAAGCGAGCTGGGAGATTTGCTCTTTGCGCTGGCCGTTCTGGCCGGTTGGCTCGATCTCGATGCGGAGGGCGCGCTACGAGCGGCCAACGCGCGTTTTGAGCAGCGCTTCCAGGCCATGGAACGCGAAGCGGCTTCGCACGGGCAGATCCTTGCTGAGCTCAAGCCGGCACAGCTCCTCGCTCTGTGGGAGCAGGTCAGAAAACAAAACAGCTGACTCCCTCTGGAATCAGCTGTTCTGCAGTCGGGGCGAGTGGACTTGAACCACCGGCCTCAGCGGCCCGATCGCTGCGCGCTACCAAGCTGCGCTACGCCCCGGCACACCCAGACTATACACGATTTTGCCGATAAAAGCAAACTACATCAGTGGGTAGATTTGCCGCGTCCGGCAGGCGGCCACATCAATGAGCCGCGCAAAACCGCCGGCGTCGAAGAGCTCACGTCCGAAGTATCCCTTCCCTTTGGCCGCAGCATATTGCTGATTGCCCGCCTGCAGTGCGACCTCGAAATCCTCCGTGCCGGTCATGGTGGTCTCCAGAAAGTCGTACTGCCCGAGCCCCGGCCAAATGCGCCAGCCGACGAAAGCGTGCCCGGGCACAATGGCGATGAGCGGTTCGAGGCTGGCCAGCTCCAGGAGACTGGCATAGAGCACCGTACCATCAATACAGTTGGCGCGGCTATGGCTCTCATGCAAGCTGGCCACGGGCAAGCGCACGCGTTGCGTGATTTGCCCCTCCTGCTTACCAAAGCTCAGGGAAGAATTCACATAGGCCAGCCCGGCATCGCGCTTGAGCGCTTGGTAGATCGCGCAGACCTGTTCGCGCGCGATCCGGCGCGCCTCTTCCTCGTCATGAGCGCCCTGGTAACCCACCATGTGGTACCGCGGATGATACTCGACTGCCTTGCGCAGCAGGTCCTCAATGGCCGGCACATGGGGGGTCACAAAGGCACACAGGTGATCGGTCAGGTCAACGGTTTTCTCGTCAGGGGTACTAATGCCCAACAGGGCCGTATCATAAGCATGGAGGCTGATCGGATAGGTCTGGTCATGCAACAGCCATTCCTCGCCAGAGCCAAACTGGTGCACGGTGACCCGCAGGGTAGCGGGGCGAATCTCGGCAAGCGTCATACAAGGGCCCAACTGCAGCACGGGCAACAGCGCCACTTGCTTCGACTCGCCCTGGGCGACCGTAATGCTTGACACCGCCTCATCGCTGAATCCCTCTATGCTGGCGCGGGCATAGACCTGGGCAGGCTTGCTGTGCCGGGAACGGTTGTCTATGGTCAGCCGGATCCAGGGGAACTCCTTCTCCGTGAGGTTGTGGCAGAAGGCGGTGGGCACGACCGGGGTCAGCAGGCTCACCCCAACCTGGGGAGCCGCGCGCGAGGGCGATGCTTCCGCCTGAGTTACCCCCGCTTCCTCGGCCAGGTGTCGCACCACCTGGGTATAAACCGCATTGCGCGGCACGGCCATGCCGCCCTCATCGCGGATAATTCCCAACAAATAGAGCCGCTCCTGGCGCAGACTCAGCGGGCTAAATGGGACCTGATGCTGCAGGATCTGGAAGGCGCTGTGCAGCAAAGCGGGGTCCCGAAGCTCATTGCACAAATGTTGGATATGCTCGTCGCTGTGGATGATTTGCTCACGCGCTCTGGGGACCCAGGCCGGGTCGGGTGTGCGTTTGGTCTGTGCAGAAAACTGGTCGATCTGTCCGGCCAGACGCTGCGTCAGGTAGGGGTGGCCGTGAGTCTGCTCGTAGATCACCTCCGCAAACTCATGCACCTGGCTGACCTTGATCGGTGTGCCGGCAAAGCCATGTGCCATCAGTTGTCGCACCTCGCCGAGAGACAGATCCGGGAGGTAGACTCGCGTGGCGATATTGCTGAAAGGCGAGACCGCGGTCATGGTCAGGTTAAGCAGCTCACTGCCACCCGCGGCCAGGAAAAGGAAGCGCCCCAGCCCTTCACACCCGGGCAGCAGGCGGTTGCTGAATACAGCGCGCAGGACATTGGCCATGTAGATGGCGGATTTGTCCGACAGCGCACTGATCGCATCGAGCATGATGGCCACTTTGCCGGTCCGGGCTGGCAGGGTGCATAGCCAGTGCTCGAACTCGGGGCCGCTGACGATGGTGCCCGCCGCAGGCAGCACCGAGGGCAGGTCCAGTTGCTGCGCAATTTGCGTGGCGATGAATCCGAAGAGGTCCGCCGGCGTTGCCCCGGGCAGCATCTGCAGATTGATGAGCACGGAGGGGCACTGTGCGGGAAGCTCCTTCTGCAGGCGATAGAGAAAACTCGTCTTGCCCGTCTGGCTGGCGCCGATCAGGGTCACGTAAGAGCGCAACGGGCCCAGGCAGAGCTCGCGCACCTCGCGCAGCTCTGCCTGGCGGCCGACGAATAGCCTGCTATCCGCCGGAAGAGGACCTCTATAGTGGAAATGCGGCATACACGGTCTCTCCGTGATACGAGTTTGTCGCCTGGCTCTAGCCGGTCCGCGCGTTCATGCGCCCATCTTACACCACTTCCAGAGCAGTGGCAAACGCAATCCACTACGCCCAGGCCACATCCTCATCTCAAGTGCAGGGCGGATTCATCGCTGCTGTGTCTCATCCACCTCGACGGTCGCGCCCGGCTCGGGCCTGGGGTGATAGAATGCCGTTGCGCCGGCCTGGCGCAACGCTTCCTCAAGCGGGCCGGCGTCCGCCCAGGGCCAGAGGGCGATGATCGTTCCACCATCGCCCGCCCCGGCGAGCTTGGCGCCGAGGGCGCCGGCCCCTAATGCAGCGGCGATCAAACGTTCGTTCGATTCGCCGGAGCCCCCCAGATCCCGCTGGATGGCATGGTTCTCGTTCATCAGACGTCCCAGCTGCGGCCAGTCCTCAAACAGCAGGGCCTTCTTGCCGGCACGCGCGATCTCAGTCGTGCGCTCATAGCCCTGGACCACGGCTGTTTCACCTTCCAGCCAGCGTTCGCGGATCGGCTTGTGCACGGCGCCCGAGGCATGCTGCACACCGGTAAAAGCCAGCACAAAGGGCAGCTCTGGCACATAGGTCGCCAGCGGCTCGATGGTGGCAAAAAGCTCTGCTTCCTCCTGGCGGTAGAACTGCTTGCCGCGAAAGTCCATGTAGTTCAGCCCACCAAAAGTGCACATGTACGCATCCTGGTAGCCGCACACTACCTTGAGGTAGTGCAGCTCCACGTAGCGAGCTTGCTCCGCCAGCAGATAGCGATGGCGGTACTCCCCCTGCCAGACCCGCAACGCCTGCAGCAAGGCGACTACCAGCGCTGTCGAGCCGGCCAGGCCACTGCGCATGGGAATCTCACTTTCATAACTGACGTGACAGCCCAGGGCGGGCAGCCGCAGATATTCAAGCACGGCCCGTGCCAGGTCAAAGCGGTCCCCCTGCGGGCGCAGGTCCTCGCGGCTGGCAATGCGACACTGCTCCTGATCCGCCTGCAGGACCAGCCCGGAGTCAGAAGTCAATGTTACCCGGGCGCGCATGTCCACTGAGCAAGACAGCACCGCACCCCCGTACATGTCGGTGGGGTTGCCGATGATTCCCGCACGACCCGGAGCAGAGCACACCACCCGGCGTTGCTCAGAGCTCATACGCCTTGGCCTTGATGTACTTGCGCGCCAGGTAGCCGTAGCGTTCATCGGCCAGGACAAAATCAATAAAGGCGTAGAAGTAGCTCTCAAAATTGCCAATGTCATAGCGCCGCTCACCTGGAGAGAGCAGGTAGGCATAGACCGGCTTGCCCATCTGGATCAGCAGCTTGATGGCATCGGTCAACTGGACCTCGCCACGACCATCGGCCGGGGTGCGCGCCAGAGCCTCGAAAATCAACGGGCTGAAGACATAGCGTGCGGCCACCGCCAGGGTCGTCGGAGCCATGCCCAGGGGCGGCTTCTCGACGATATCGGCCAGGCGCGCCGGCTCACCGGGGGGCGGCTCCGCGCCGGCCAGGCGGATGATGCCGTAGCGGAACGTGTCCGCCTCAGGGACCTTCTCCACAGCGATCATGGCCGCGACATCAAGGTCGCGATGGGCTTTCATCATTGCCTTCAACGGCGCGCTGGGGTGTGCCCCGCTGATGATCGAGTCCCCCAGGGCCACCACACAATCTTCATCATCCGCAAAGTCAGCCCCCATCGCCACAGCATCGCCCAGACCTTTGGGAGCATCTTGCTGAGTATAGAAGAAGCGCACCTTGCCCTCGAGATAGGTGAGGTCCGCCAGCATGGCCTCATTCCCGGCCTGTTGCAGGGCCGCAACAAGCTGCAGATCCGAATCGAGATGATCCTCAATGGCCCGCTTCCGGCGTCCGGTGACGACCAGCACCTGGCGCAGGCCCGCTTCCGATAGCTCCTCCACCACGTATTGAATCACCGGCTTCCGCCCGACCGGCAGCATCTCCTTCGGCTGCGACTTGGTAGCAGGCAAAAGCCGTGTGCCCAGCCCGGCGGCCGGGATAATCGCTTTGGTGATCATCTCCACCATAGACGCTCGCCTCCTCCCTTGCCAGAAATGTGGCGCAGCAGGTGCCACAGAAACCAGACAACATCTCATTCCCGGCAGGCGTGCTCCTGCCGTATCCACCTGCCAGGCAGCTCATGATACTACACAACCCAGAGTTCACCAATTCCGGCAGGGATGCATCGGCTGAACCGGATTCGACCCCCGGCTGGCAGTTGCCAATTTGCTGACTTGGCACTACAATAACGGCCAACGACGCACAAGCTGCGGGCAACCGCTATAACACCTTCAAGGAGGAAGTCGAATGAAGTTAGCGCAGAGGATGTCCCGATTAGGCACGGAAACTGCTTTTGAGGTACTCGTCAGGGCCAAGGCCCTGGAAGCACAGGGCCGCGAGGTGGTCCACCTGGAGATCGGCGAGCCCGACTTTGACACCCCTTCGAACATCATTGACGCTGCCTGCAAGGCCCTGCACAGCGGCTATACCCATTATGTACCCTCTGCCGGCATCCCGGCGCTGCGCGAGGCAATCGCCGCAGACGTTGCCAGGAGCCGGGCAATACCCGTCAACGCCAATCAGGTTGTCGTAACCCCGGGTGGCAAACCCATCATGTTCTTTGTCATTCTGGCCCTGGCGGATGAGGGCGATGAGGTCATGTACCCCAACCCGGGCTTCCCCATCTACGAGTCTATGATCAATTTCGTGGGCGCCAAAGCAGTGCCACTGCCCCTGCTCGAAGAGCGCGAATTCAACTTTGATGTGGACAAGATGCGCAAGCAGATCACTCCACGCACGAAACTGATCATCATCAACTCACCGCACAACCCCTGCGGCAGCATGCTGACCAAGAAGGACCTGGCCGCCATTGCCGAGGTCGCCGTCAAGAACGATATCATGGTGCTGTCCGACGAGATCTATTGCCGCCTGGTCTACGATGGCAAATTCGAGAGCATCACCCAGTTCCCGGGGATGCTCGAGCGCACGATCATCCTCGACGGGTTCTCCAAGACCTACGCCATGACCGGCTGGCGGATGGGGTACGGCGTCATGCCCGAGTCTCTAGCGCCACACATCGCTAGGTTGATGACCAACTCGAACTCGTGCACTTCGGCTTTCTCGCAGATGGCCTGCGTTGAGGCACTCCAGGGCCCCCAGGAGGAATCCTACAAGATGGTGGCCGCATTCAAGGAGCGCCGTGACCTGATCGTGAAATGGCTCAACGAGATACCGGGCGTGCACTGCCTGCTGCCCAAGGGCGCTTTCTACGTCTTCCCCAATGTCAAAGAAGTCATCAAGCGCGGCAAGTTCGCCAACACCAAAGCCCTGGCCGATCAGTTGTTGCAGGAAGCGGGTGTGGCGGCTCTGTCAGGAACCGCCTTTGGACAGTACGGTGAGGGTTACCTGCGCTTGTCGTATGCCAACTCGATCCCGAACCTCAAGAAGGCCGTCGAGCGCATCGGGGATTTTGTGGCCAAGCACAAGTAGGCGCGAAGCAGACTGGTGTGAAATCAAAAGTCCCCTCCAGGCCTGGAGGGGACTTTTGTGTTGGTATTGATCGCGAAGCAGAGCGAGTGTCCGACACACTCCGTGCGGTATTTCTTACGCTCAGTGAGACTTACTCCGGCTTACCAGAGGCAGGTAAAGCTGGTTCGGTGTCACATCGGTCTCCACCGAGGCCTCAAGCTGTCGCCCAAAGGCATCCGTAACCAGCACTGTGTTGGCCACCGAGCCGGTCTCCGCCGCGGCAGGCCTGACCCGCACCTGAAAACGCACCTCAACCGAGCCCCCGGGTGACACCTGTCCTGCCCAGCGCACGGTCCGGCTGGCCGCCTCGTAGACGGCCTCACCGGTAAGCGTCCCCTCGATAAACTCGAGCCCGGGCGCGAGCACGTCCGCAACGATTACGGCGGCGCCCGGGTCTCCGCCACCCAGCATGTCATTCATCACCACCAGCGTGTACTGCAGCACCATCCCCGGGGTGACCTGCTGCTTATCCACGAACTTGCCTACCAGCAGTGTGGCATCCACGGTGGGGCTGGG
>Ga0316622_100004569_pt1 | contig 10194 bp, 7 predicted proteins | sample OWC_Aug_OW2_C1_D_FD_207646 | JGI IMG/M metagenome (GOLD analysis project Ga0316622, IMG submission 207646) | Wetland soil microbial communities from Old Woman Creek delta, Ohio, United States - OWC_Aug_OW2_C1_D5_C | ecosystem: Environmental > Terrestrial > Soil > Wetlands | place: USA: Ohio... | reverse complement strand
TGGTCCGCGCGTTCGATACCTTGCCGCCGACCCAGATGCACACGCCGTCCTTCTCGGGATCGTTGAGCGTCATGGACGGGCAGACCGTGTAGCAGTTCCCGCAGTACATGCAGCTCTTCTCCAGGACCTCGACGCTCTGCTTGCCGTCGACCGTGGCCGGCCGGATGGCGGCCGTCGGGCACGAGGCGATGAGGTTGGGCACCTCGCAGATCTTCGGCAGCGTGCCGTGATCGATCCTCGGCGGCCTCGTGTGTATCCCCAGGATGGAGATGTCCGAGCAGTGGACCGCGCCGCACATGTTGAGGCAGCAGGCGAGCGCGATGCGGAGCTTCGCCGGGAGCCTCATGTGCGTGAACTCCGCCGCAAGCTCGTCCATCACGCTCTTCACGATGGCCGAGGCATCGGTCGCCGGGGAGTGGCAGTGCACCCAGCCCTGCGTGTGGACGATGTTCGAGATCGAGTTCCCGGTCCCGCCCACGAGGTAGCCGTTCGCCCGGATGTCCTTGACGAGCGGCTCGATGTTCTTCTCCTCGGTCAGGAGGAACTCGACGTTGTTCCGGCTCGTCCAGCGCACGTACCCGCCGCAGTACTTGTCCGCGAGGTCCGCGATCCATTTCACCGATTCGGTGGAGATGAGGCGCGCGGTCGCCATGCGCACGCTCCACAGGACGTCCCCGCTCTCGGCCACGTGCTTGAGCACGCCCGGGCGCGGGATCTCGTGGTAGAGCCACTTGCCGTAGTTCTTCCTGATGATCGGCGGAAGGAACTTCTCGTAGTGGGGCGGCCCGATGTCCGTGGGTGTCCTCGTCGTCATGGCTCTTTCTCCTCGTCCTTGAAGAAAATGTACGGATTGTCGCGCGGGTAGGAGACCATCTTAGGATCGGGCGGCAGGCCGATCGCATCGAGGAAGTTGCCGAGCCCCACCCTCTGCATGAACTCGCCGACCCGCTCGCGGTTCTTGCCCTCGTCGGCCCATATCTCCCACACGGCGTCGATGAACTCCTTCACGTCGTCGAAGGGCGGCTCCATCTTGATGAACGGCACCATCATGGAGGAGAGCTGGGCTCCCTGGACGATGGGGGCCTTGGAGCCGAGGAGCAGCGACGCGCCCCTGTCCTTGCCCGGCCTGAGCGCCTTGGGCATCACGTTGATGCAGTGCATGCACCGGTTGCACTCGGAGTTCTGGATGCGAAGCTCCTTGCCGTCCCAGGCCATGCACCTCGCGGGGCAGCGGTCCACGACGTCCTTCTGGATGTCGAGCCCCGCCTTCGAGTACGCCGCGACCGCGGCCCTGTCCATCTGGATGTCGTCGCGCCACGTGCCGATGATCGAGAGGTCGGCTCGCGCGACCGAGGCCACGCAGTCGTTCGGGCAGCCGGCCATCTTGATCTTGAACTTGTAGGGGAATGCCGGCCTGTGCAGCTCGTCCTGGTACTTCATCGTCAGGTCGTAGCACAGGGCCATGGTGTCGTAGCACGCCCACTCGCACCGGGCCATGCCGCAGCAGCAGCTCGGGGTGCGCATGTCCGAGCCCGAGCCGCCCAGGTCGAAGCCCTTGTCGACGAGCTTCGCGAAGATCGGCTCGAGGCTGTCCGTGTTCGTGCCGAGGTAGACGATGTCGCCCGTCGAGCCGTGCATGTTCATGATGCCGCTGCCGTGCTGCTCCCATATCTCGGCGAGGTCGCGCAGCGCCTGGCTCGTGTAGAACCACCCGGCCGGCTGGTTGATGCGCATCGTGTGGAAGTGCTCCACCTCGGGGAACTTGTCCGGGCTGTCGGAGTAGCGCCCGATCACGCCTCCCCCGTAGCCGAAGACGCCCACGATGCCGCCGTGCTTCCAGTGCCCGGTCTTGCCCTTGTAGGAATGCTCGAGCTGGCCGAGCAGCCCCCTGGCGAAGCCGGTCTTCTTCGCCGCCTTCTTGATCTCCGTGACGAAGCTGGGCCAGTCTCCCTTTTCCAGCTCATCGCAGAGCGGCGTCTGGTAGGTCTTGTCTGCCATTGCTCACTCCTCGATCTATGCCTTCCGCGGCCGATGACCGCGGTTCGTTCCGGGGGCGCTCATGGGCTCCACGCTCCTAGATTACACAGTACCGGAGGCGTGTCAATAGCAATTTATCATCTGCTAACATATTGACATTCCAACAGATATCGAGACGTTCCTGCGGGATCCAGACCATGGGCGAGCAAGCCGCTTCTTGTGTATTAGTAATTGCGAATTCACTTGACATAACTACCACCCTTCCTTTAAATCGAACACCAGATACTCTTGCTTGCCGGTAGCAGCGCATGAGGTGAATCCATGGCATCGCATCATGAAGGCGTGCTGGTCATCGGAGGCGGAGTGAGCGGCATGACCACCGCGGTGGAGGCCGCGGAGGCGGGCCGGGAAGTCCACCTCGTGGAGACCAATCCCTACCTCGGAGGGCGCGTCGCACGGCTCAACAAGTACTTCCCGAAGCTCTGCCCGCCCTGGTGCGGGCTCGAGATCAACCTGAAGCGCATCCGGCAGAACCCGAGGATCCACGTCCTCGTGGACACCGACGTCACCGGCATCAACGGAGCGAGGGGCGACTACAAGGCAACGCTTCGCACGCGACCCCGCTTCGTCACGCCGGGCTGCACGGCGTGCGGCGAGTGCGCGGCCGCGTGCCCCGTGGACAGGCCCGACGAGTTCAACCACGCGATGACGAAGACGAAGGCCGTCTACCTGCCGTTCCTCATGGCCCACCCGCAGCGCTACGCGATCGACGCGGCCGCCTGCCCCGGCGCCTCGTGCGCGAAGTGCGTCCCCGCCTGCAGGTACGGCGCCATAGATCTCGGCATGAAGGCGGTCGAGACCGAGATCCACGTGGGCAGGATAGTGGTGGCGACGGGTTGGCGGCCGTACGAGGCGGAGAAGCTCGCGAGCCTCGGCTACGGCAGGCTCGGGAACGTGATCACGAACGTAATGATGGAGCGGATCGCCTCGCGGGAGGGGCCGACGGGCGGCAGGATCCTCAGGCCCTCCGACGGCAGGCAGGTCGGAAGCGTCGCCTTCGTGCAGTGCGCGGGCTCGCGCGACGAGAACCACCTGCCCTACTGCTCGGCCGTCTGCTGCATGGCCTCACTCAAGCAGGCCAGGTACGTGCGCGAGGCCAATCCCGAGGCGAGCTGCGAGATCTTCTTCATCGACCTCAGGGCCGCGGGCCGGCACGAGGACTTCCTGCAGGCGATCCAGAAGGACGAGAAGATCCGCCTCACGAAGGGCAAGGTGGCGGAGATCACCGAGGACCCGGCCACGAAGCAGCTCACGGTCGTCGCCGAGGACGTCATGGGTGGAAGCCTCGTCCGCAGGCCCTTCGACCTGGTCGTCCTCGCGACCGGCATGGTGCCGAACGGCCTCCCCGCTGACCTCGTTCCCGCCCTCGGGATCGACGAGGACGGCTTCACGATCGAGAGCGAGGATCTCGGCCTCTTCGGGGCGGGGGTGGCGGCCGGCCCGAGCGACGTCTCGGGCTGCGTCCAGCAGGCGACCGCGGCCGCGCTCAAGGTCATGTTCCGGGACTAGCGAGGTGAGGCATGGATAGCGCTCAGGGAGTCTACATCTGCACGGGCTGCGGGATCGGAGAAGCGATAGACGTCGAGAAGCTCGAGAAGGTCGCGAGCTCGGAGCACTCCGCGAAAGTCGTGCGCACGGACGGATTCCTGTGCGGCCCGGAGGCCGCGGACCGGATCCGCAGGGACATCGAGAGCGAGGGGCTCGACAGGATCGTGGTCTGCGCCTGCTCGATGCGCGCATGCACGGAGCAGTTCGACTTCGGCAAGGGCACGATGGTCGAGCGCGTGAACGTGCGCGAGCACGTTGCCTGGACCCAGGAGCCGAGGAACGAGGACACGGACATGCTGGCGCAGGACTACCTGCGCATGGGCATCGTGAAGAGCCAGAAGAGCGAGCCCCTCTCCCCGTACGAGTCGGGCCAGGAGATGTCGAGGACGATCCTCGTCGTGGGCGGCGGGATGACGGGCATGACCGCGGCCCTCGCCGCGGCGCGCGCCGGCTACAAGGTCGTGCTCGTCGAGAAGGAGGCGCGTCTCGGCGGCGAGGCGGCCACGCTGCTCAAGCAGCTGCCCTCGAAGCCTCCCTGGACGGATCTCGAGGATCCGGGCGTCACGCTCCTCGCCTCCAGGCTCGAGTCCAGCGAGAACGTGACGATCAAGCTCGGAGCGGAGATCCTGAAGATCAAGGGCGGCCCCTGCCTGTTCGACCTCTCCCTCAGGACGGCCTCGGGCGAGGAGACCATCCGGATCGGCGCAATCGTGCTCGCCGTCGGCCACCGCCCCTACGATCCCGGGAAGCTCGCGCATCTCGGCTACGGCCAGAGCAAGAACGTCGTCGTGAGCGCGGACCTCGAGCGCATGGCCCTCGACGGCAGGATCGTCCGCCCCTCGGACGGCAAGCCGGCCCGCAGCGTCGTGTTCGTCCAGTGCGCGGGCTCGCGCGACGCCGGCCACCTGCCCTACTGCTCCGCGGTCTGCTGCCTGACGAGCCTGAGGCAGGCGAGCTACGTGCGCTCCCTCGACCCCGGGGCCACGGCCACGATCCTCTACAGGGACATGAGGACGCTCGGCCTCTACGAGCACTACTACAAGAAGGCCCAGGACGACGACGGCGTGTTCCTGACGAGGTGCGAGGTGAAGGCCGTGACCCCGGGCGAGGGCGGCACGGTCACGGTCGAGGCGGACGACACGCTCCTCGGCGAGCCCATCCTGCTCGAGGCCGATCTCGTGGTCCTCGCGAACGGCATCGTCCCCAGGACCCGCGAGGCCGAGGTCCTGAAGCTCGAGTACCGGCTGGGGCCGGACTGCCCCGAGGCGAAGTACGGATTCCCGGACTCCGAGTTCATCTGCTTTCCGTACGAGACCCGGCGCACGGGCATCTACGCCGCGGGCACGGTCCGCCAGCCCATGGAGCCGTCCGCCGCACGCGACGACGCGATCGGAGCGGCCCTCAAGGCCATCCAGTGCGTCGAGATCACCTCGCAGGGCGCGGCGGTCCACCCTCGGGCCCTCGACATCTCGGTCCCGGACTTCTTCATGCAGCGGTGCACGCAGTGCAAGCGCTGCACCGAGGAGTGCCCGTTCGGGGCGCTCGACGAGGACGCCAAGGGCACGCCCCTCACGAACCCCACGCGATGCCGCCGCTGCGGCATCTGCATGGGAGCCTGCCCCGAGCGCATCGTCTCGTTCAAGAACTACAGCGTGGACATGGTCGCGAACATGATCAAGGCCTGCGAGGTGCCCCCGGAGGAGGACGAGAAGCCCCGCGTGCTCGGCCTGATCTGCGAGAACGACGCCTACCCGGCCTTCGACTTGGCCGGCGCGAGCAGGCTCAGGCTCAGCCCCTTCATCCGCTTCATCCCGGTCCGCTGCCTGGGCTCGGTCAACATCGTCTGGATCTCCCAGGCGCTCGACAAGGGCTTCGACGGGATCGTCCTCTTCGGCTGCAAGTACGGGGACGACTACCAGTGCCACTTCATCAAGGGGAGCGAGATATGCTCGACCCGCATGAAGAACGTCGGCGAGAAGCTCCAGCAGATGGCGCTCGAGTCCGAGCGAGTCCAGCTCCATGAGCTCGCCGTGAACGAGCACGCGAAGCTCAAGCAGATCACCGACGAGTTCATGGAGACCATCGTGAAGGTCGGCCCGAACCCGTTCAAGGGCTTCTAGGAGGATGGGCATGCCGGACAGGGTCATGACGAGGCCGGACATCGGGTTCGTGAAGGATCTCAAGGCCGCCGGAGGCGACAGCCTCAAGAAGTGCTACCAGTGCGCGACCTGCTCGGTCGTGTGCAAGCTCTCGCCCGACGACAGGCCCTACCCCCGCAAGGAGATGATCTGGGCGCAGTGGGGCCAGCGCGCGAAGCTCGTCTCCGACCCGGACGTGTGGCTCTGCCACCAGTGCAACGACTGCTCGACGAGCTGCCCCCGCGGCGCGCGCCCCGGAGACGTCATGGCCGCGATACGCTCGTTCGCGGTCGAGCACTACTCGGTTCCCTCGTTCCCGGGACGCATGGTCCGCGACCCGGGGTACGTGCTCCTGGCGCTCGCAGTCCCGATCGTCCTCGTCCTCTCCGCCCACTACCTCGCCAACGGCCAGCTCCTGTTCGAGCCCACAGGCGAGATCCACTTCTCGGAGTTCCTGCCCCACCTCTGGGTGAACCTCTTCTTCTCGTTCTTCGTCCTCGCCGCATTCCTCTGCGGCATCGCGGGCGTCCTTCGCTTCTGGCAGGACATGAAGAGGCGCAGGCCGGGATCCCCGAAGGTCCCCATCCTGAACGCGGCCCTCGCCACCTTCGTCGAGCTCGCGCTCCACGGCAAGTTCAGAAAGTGCGGGACCTCCACCCGCACCTGGACCCACCTCCTCATCTTCTACGGCTTCATCGGCCTGTTCATCGTCACGGGCATCGTCGTCATCATGCTCCTCGTCGCCCCGGGCTCCTATCCCATCAACACCCTCGGCCACCCGCTCAAGATCGCGGGCAACGCGGCCGGCGTCCTGCTCCTCGCAGGCTGCGCTCTCGCGATGTACAACCGTCTCAGCGACCCCGACACGGCCGGTGCGAGCTCGTACTTCGACTGGTTCTTCCTCCTGATCCTCGCCTGCGTGGGCCTCACGGGCTTTCTCGCCGAGATCGCCCGCTTCGCCGGCATCAGGGACTGGGCCTACCCAACCTACTTCGTCCACCTCGTGTTCAACTTCGCGCTCCTCGTCTACCTGCCCTACTCGAAGTTCGCCCACATCCTCTACCGCTTCGCCGCCATCACCTACGCCAAGCACATCGGCCTCGCCGCAGGCGACGCCCGGGCCGGCACCAGGGCCTGACCCGGCAGTGAATCAGGTGTATCATGAGGACGGATGCGGCTTCTTCTCTTCCTCCTCGCCGTCCTCGCACCTGCGCAGGCCCGCGCGGGCAAGCTCGACGAGGTGCGCGACGCCGTGCAGGGCGACTCGGACGACAACGACTCCGACGACGACGACGACGATGACGACGATGACCTCGACGACGACCTCGACGACGACACGACATCCACGACCACGCTCGCCAAGGGCCCTCTCGACGCAGGGTTCAAGATCTCGGCCGAGTACGCCTACGACGTGGGCGCGGTCCACCGTCCAGGGTTCGCCGCCGTGCTGGACACGTCCTGGTTCATCTCCCTCGACACGTCGTGGACGTTCCTCCTGGAGCCGCTGCCCGGCCGCATCGACCACCTGGTCCTCGGGAACGCGGACCTCTGCATCAGGCTCGTCGCGGGCGGATGGATGGAGCTGCGCACGGGGATCGGGGCCCGCTTGATGCTCGACATGGGCCGCATCGACGCGGGCTTCAACTACACGCTGGTCATGTACATGTTCCCGTGGAAGCACCTCGTGATCTCTCTCGACGGCGATCTGGGCACTCTGGGCCGTGCGTTCGTGTCCCACGGACGAGTCACCCTGGGTGGCAGGATCGGCGTACTCGAGATCTTCGCGGGCTACGACGTCATGCTCATAGGCGACGTGCCCTTCCACGGCCCGGTGGCCGGCGTCCAGGTGTGGCTCTAGGCGGGGCGTCTCAGATCAAGTACTTGAGGACCACGAACCCGCCGATGAGCAGGATCGTGAAGACGACGACGAGGATGTTGAAGTACCTGTCGATGAAGGTCTTTATCTTCGGGCCGAAGAGGTAGATGAGGCCCGAGACGAGGAAGAACCTCGCGGACCGGGAGAGCACGGAGGCGAGGACGAAGAGCGGGAAGCTGATCCTCGCGACGCCGCCCGCGATCGTGAACACCTTGTAGGGGATCGGGGTGAAGCCCGCGGTGAAGACCGCCCAGAAGGCCCACCTGTCGTAGACGTCCCGGACCTGGTTGAAGAGCTCCTCGCTGAACACGTAGGTGAAGAAGAAGCCGTGCACGGCCTCCCACACGGCGTAGCCGAGGAGGTATCCGAACATCCCGCCGATCACGGAGAAGACGGAGCACACGAGCGCGTACCAGAACGAGCGCCTGGGCTTTCCCATGTCGAGCGCGATGAGGAGCACGTCGGGCGGGACCGGGAAGAACGAGGACTCCGCGAAGGCCAGGATCGCGAGCGCTGGAGTGCCATAGGGCGTGTCGGCCCAGTGCAGGACCCAGTCGTAGAGCCGGCGGATCCACTGCTGGGGCTTTGCGAGTATCGACATGGCCGGAAACCGGGATATAAGCAGAACATCCGGCGCCCGGCAACACCATTGCCCGAGGACGGAGGATCCGCTGCCCGAGGGAAGGCTCAGGAGGGAGATCACGACCGCGCACGGCGTTCTCCTCGTCGTTGGCACGGTCATCGGCGCCTCGAGCTTCGTCCTGATCGGCCCGCTGGCCCGGCAGACCGGGCCCGGCCTCTCAATCTCGTACGTCATCGCCGCGGTGCCGGCGCTGTTCGTCGCGGTCGTCTTCGCCCAGCTCGGCACGGCCTTCCCGGTCTCCGGAGCCTCGTACGCGACGGCCTCGAGGCTGGTCTCGCCCCTCGTGGCCTTCGTCACTGCCTGGGTGCTCGTGCTGGCGCTCCTTCTCTTCGCCATGCCGCTCATGGCCGCGGGCTTCGCCATCTACACGATGCAGCTCGTGCCGCCGGGAGCCATGGAGCCCGGCCGGCGCGATCTCGTCATGCTCGCCCTGGCGCTCTCGAGCGTCGCGTTCTTCACCCTGCTCAACCTCGCCAGGATACGGTGGATGATGTGGGTGCAGAGCGTGCTGACCGTCATGGCCATCGCCGCGCTCCTCGTGTTCGGCGCGGGTGGGATCCTCTTCGGCGAGGTCTCGAACACGAGGCCCCTCTTCCCGGGCGGCCCGTGGCCCATCCTCGCGGCCGTCGTGCCCGCCTACATCATGTACTCCGGGGTGAACGCCATCACGGAGATGGGCGGCGAGACCGCGGACCCGGGCAGGACGATCCCCAGGATCATGGGGATCTCGATCGCGATCCTGGTCGTCGTCTACTCGGCGATCACGTACGCCATCGTGGCGCTCCTTCCGTACCGGACGCTCGCCGAGGGGTCCGTGACGGATGCAGCGGCCGTGTTCATGGGCCGCGGCCCCGCGATCGCGGTCATGGCGACCGGCGCGGTGTGCGCGGCGGTCACGACGATGAACGGCGTCATCGCCTTCATCTCGCGCGACATCATGCAGATCGCGAGGCAGGGCGCCCTGCCCGCCGGCCTCGCCAGGGTGAGCGAGCGCTCCGGGACGCCGGCGCGGGCGGTCCTCGTCGTGGGGGCTATCTCCGCCGCCGGGCTCGTGCTCCTCGCGATCCTGGGCGAGAAGAGCGCGGTGCGCGTGGCCTCGGTCGTCTCGCAGGGGTTCATGCTCATGTCGATCCTCGCGAGCGTCGCGATCCTCAGGCTGCCGCGCGTCTTCCCCGAGCGCTACGCGGCCGCGGGGTTCAGGCTACGCTCGCCGTACCTCGAGATCTTCACGATCGGCACGATCGTCATCTTCTCGACCCTGCTCGTCATCGGCTGGATCCAGGATCCGGCGACGCTCCTCGCCTTCGGGATCCTCGTCGCGACGGGCCTCGCGTACCATCTCGTGCGGCGGCCCCGCCGTGTGCCGGCGGACACGCCGCTCGATGAGTGAAAGGAACCCGATCCATGGAATTCCCCGAGAAGGGAGCGCAGGGCGACGCCGTCCTCGACGAGCTTCGCCGGATGAAGGCGGACGACTGCGACTGGCGCGGGGCCCGCGTCTTCAGCCTCGTCTTCAGCGCGGGCGAGGAGACGAGGAGCTTCGCCGAGCAGGCCTACTCCATCTACATGAACGAGAACGGCCTGAGCCCGTTCGCGTTCCCGAGCCTGCTCCGCATGGAGAACGAGGTCGTGGCCATGATGGCCGACCTCCTTGGCGGCGGGAGAAAGGCCGCGGGGAGCATGACGTCGGGCGGCACCGAGAGCATCCTTCTCGCGGTCAAGACCGCGCGGGACCACGCCCGGGCGCACCGGCCGGCCGCCGAGAGGCCGGAGATCGTCATTCCCCGGAGCGCCCACCCCGCGTTCCTGAAGGCCGCCCACATCCTGGACCTCGGCGTGGTGGTCGCGCCGACCGGCGACGACTCGGTCGTGGACCTGGACGCCCTGCGCTCGGCCGTCACCGGGCGCACCGTCATGATCGTGGGATCGGCGCCCTCCTATCCCCACGGGAT
>Ga0316622_100004568_pt1 | contig 10194 bp, 12 predicted proteins | sample OWC_Aug_OW2_C1_D_FD_207646 | JGI IMG/M metagenome (GOLD analysis project Ga0316622, IMG submission 207646) | Wetland soil microbial communities from Old Woman Creek delta, Ohio, United States - OWC_Aug_OW2_C1_D5_C | ecosystem: Environmental > Terrestrial > Soil > Wetlands | place: USA: Ohio... | reverse complement strand
CACCGGCCTGCAGCTCGAGCAGGTTCTCGAAGAGCAGCAGCGCCGGGCGCTCCGGCGCGGGACGCCAGCCAGCCAGGTCGGGATGACCTGATCGGTTCGATCACGTTCGCCGACGACAACATCGGCAATGCCCTCGCCCACCGCGAACTCATGGCGCACCTGCGGGCTGATGGCGCGGGCGGTGGCCCTCCGCCGGTTCAGTCCCTCACGAAATCGAGCAGGTGCAGGGACACCGTGATGACGTGCAGCACGAGCAGGCCGATGAGCCCACGGACCGCGTAGATGTGATGCCCGCGCCAGGCGAGCGCCTCGCCCGAACCCTGCGTGAAGAACCACGCGGCGCCGGTCACTGCGGTCGCGAGCAGTGCCACCAGCAGCAGTCCCTCGATGAATCCGAACAGGCCGCCGCCCTCGGCGGCCGGTATGAGGCCACGCGCGAGGCCCGCCAGGTCACGACCGACGCCACCGAACTGCCCTGCGCCCGATGGAAAGTACAGGCGCCAACGACCTTCACGCGTACAGCCGTACGTGTAGGCGACGCCGGCAATCAGAGTGACGAACCCGAGCGCCACGTGGGCGTGGTCGAGCCAGCCGGCGCCCGGCGGGATCCTGCGCAGCATCGCGACCCAAGGACTCGTGAGGATCAGCCACAGCGAGAGCAACGCCACCGCGAGATGCAGGCGGTCCGAGAGCTGTTCGAGCCGCCGGCTCATGCCGGCCTCAGGCGACGCGACCGGCCGCGAGTGCCGCGATCCGTCCCGCGAAGCGCTGCACCTCGTCCCAGTTGGTGAACTCGACCTTGGTGTGCAGGTCGGTGGGACCATGGTTGATCCGCATGATGAAGCGTATGACGTGGCGGTCGAACGGTCCGTAGCGCGAATAATCGAGCTCGCCGCCGAAGACCCCGACCAGCGCCGGCTTCCAGGGCGAGCGCGCGAGGAACGCCCGCACGTAGGGATTCGTCTCCGCCGTGTTCCGGGTCGGTTTACGCGCGATCAGGCTCACCGAGAAGAACGCGGTCGGCCGGGACTCCAGCACCGCCAGGTGCCGGTGGATGAACTCGAGCACGGCGGGATTGTGCTTGCCGTGGCGGATGCTCGCCCCGATCACGATCACGTCGTGAGCGGCAAGGTTTCCGCCGTCATCCTCGAGCGGCACGATCTCGGCCTCGTGGCCGTGCGCCGCCAGCTCCGACCGCACGCGCCCGCAGATCTTGCGTGTCTGCCCGTAGACGCCGTGATACAGCAGCAGGATCTTCGCCACGAATGCGTGCCTCTTCAGGTCCGGGGTGCCACTGGGCAGATCCGCTGCAGCAGGTACTTGGCGAACCGTTCGGCCGAGCCCGGCGCGTGAGCGAAGAACAGCGAGGGCTCGGTGAGCTCGAGCTCCAGCACGAGCGGCGCCCCCCGCTCGTCGCGGATCAGGTCGACGCGGGCATAGGCGGGCGCGTCACACGGAATCGCGGCACAGGCCGCGTCCCCGACGGCCAGCTCCGCCGGGTCCGGTGCACGCGGCCGGATGTCCTCGGGCGCGAACAAGCCCTCGACCAGCCCGGCGCCGGCGCGCAACAGGGGCCCTTTGCGGATGGCGTGGCTGAACTCGCCGCCGAGGTACAGCACCGCCGTCTCGCCGTCGTCGTCCACACGGTCCAGGTACGGCTGCAACATGACGCTCCGCCCTGCGTCGAGCAGGCGCTGAAGGTGCGCCAAGGATCGCTCGATTTCCGACCGACCGTAGCGCATCGTGTCCCGCGAGCCGGCACCGATCGCCGGCTTTACGACGAACTCCGCGAAGTCGCCCGCCTCCCCGACGCTCACCGCGTCACGAGCGCCCGACCGGAAAAGAGCGAGCTCGTCCATGGCGTCGGCTCCCGGCTCGATGAATCGCGTGGGCACCACGGGCACCCCGGCACCTGCCAGGTCGACAAGGTAATGCTTGTCGGTGTTCCAGTGGACGACCGCGGGCGGATTCAAGAGCCGAGTCCGGCCGGCGCAGTGCTCGCACCATGCGAGGAACTCCCCGATGCGATCGACGTAGTCCCAGGTCGAGCGCAGGACCGCCACCGCATATCGAGTCCAATCCACGCTTGCGTCGTCCCAGCTCGGCGTTTCGACCACCGCGCCGGCTCTTCTCAACGCCGCCACTAGCAGCGGCATGTCATCGTCAAGTCGCAGCGCCTCCCTGGCAGTGACCAGAGCAACCGGCTTTGCAATGTAGATATGTGATGACATTCAAGAAAAAATCAGACCGCTCGTTGCAAATCTTCTTCGTCGGCGTATATTTCGGCCATAGCTCGTTGATTCAACACGTTTTTCGCATTCAGTTAAAGCGATTTTTAACTTTAAACAAAATCCTCAACTTACTGATTTAACAAAAAATAATTGATCGGGACGGAGCACTGACATGTCGACCAACTGGGAGCGCTTCCGAGCAGCCGTGGGTACCTTGGCGGGGAGCGGGCTGCTCAAGCAGCGCCTGGCCGACGCGTTCGAGATGCACCTCGGCGAGGTGTACCCGGAAGACCTGCCGCGGGAAGTGCGCAACGATTTTTCGGAACTCGGCACGGCGATGCGCAGTTCGCCGCGCAACGGCGCGCGCAGCCCGGTGCTCGCAAGCGTGCTGAAAATGTCCGAGCCTGAGGCGCTGCGGCACGCACAGACGATCGTGGCGATTTTCGCAAGCCTGAACGAGCCCGGCCCTGCTCTCGGCGCCAGTCGCTCGAGCGCTCACCTGCGAACCGTGGCCGGCGACGCGGAACTGCCCGCCTTCCTCAATCGAGCTTGAACTCGACCACGTCGAAGCGCGTGGTCTCCTCGTGGCGCGCCTGCCGGCGGATGGCGTCCACGAGCTGCCGCTGATCCCAGGGCACGACCTCGTCGCCCATCTCGAGCACGGCCGGCGCGATCGTTTCGTGCGTCCCGAAAGGCTCGAGCACGACCACCGGCTTGTCGAAGGCCTTGGCGCAGTGGAGCTGGAATTCAGCCCAGTCCAGGTGCTTGCGGTACAACTGCGACGGCAACAGCACGATTTCCGCGTCCTTGATCTGCCTGCGCAGATCGTCGCGCTGCGCATCCTTCGTGCCCGGCGGCCGGTTGTCCGGGGTGCTGGTGTTGCGGTAGAAGAAGTTGTTGGCGCTCTCGAGGTACTCGAAGATCCGGAGGTAGTCGTCGTCCTTCTGCCAGACGTGACAGACGAACAACCGGATCGGGTTCTGCTGCGTTACGCTGCTCACGGATCCTCCGTCTGCAGGCCCCCCACCACGGCGGCCATGGCGTAGTCTAGCCCAGCCGGCGCCGTTCCGGATCCTCGTGACGGCCTATAGAATCGGGACCGAATGCGCTTTCTGCTCTACAACATCCGCTACGCGACCGGAACGGGGGCCGCCTTCCACCTGCCGGTGCCCGGGGCCGGGTACCTGCGCACCAACCCCAGGGTGCTCGAGGGCATCACCCGGTTCATCAAGTCGGCCGACCCGGACATCGTCGGTCTCGTCGAGGTGGACACCGGCTCGATCCGCACGCGCCGCGTGAACCAGGCGGAGGTGATCGCCGAGTCGCTCGGCCACTACTCCACCTACCAGTGCAAGTACGGCACCAGCTCACTCAACACGCTCGTGCCCATCGTCAACAAGCAGGCCAACGCCTTCCTCGCGGCGCCGCGCGTCGAGGGCGAGCGCTTCCACTACTTCGACACCGGCATCAAGCGGCTCATCATCGAGCTCGAGCTCGACGAGCTCTGCGTCTTCCTGGTGCACCTGTCGCTCAAGTTCCGCCACCGCCACGTCCAGCTGCGGCACCTCTTCGAGCTCGTGAAGCGCTCGGCCAAGCCGGTGATCGTGGCGGGCGACTTCAACACCTTCTGGGGCGAGCACGAGATGGCGCTGTTCATGGAGGCTGCCGGGTTGAGGAGCGCCAATCGCGACCGGCTCCCCTCCTACCCGGCGAAGCGCCCACGGATGGAGCTCGATTTCATCCTGCACACGCGTGGCATCGAGGTGGAGTCTTTCTCGGTCCCCGCCGTCACCTTCTCCGACCATCGCCCGCTGATCTGCGACTTCCGCGTCACCGACGAGCAGCGCGCAGCCGCCTGAGCGGCCGGGTGGGCAGGACGCACGGTTTCGCCCCCGGACCGCGCCGGCACACGTGTGTCGCAGGTGCCGTGTGATAGTATTTTTCGCCTTTGACCATCAGCCTGCGGCGGCGCGAAGCGCCCAGGGCACACGGACGCGATGACCGATCACCCGACGCCCGACCTGAGCCTGCTGCGCTCCTTCTCGCCGCTCGACGGACTGCGGCGCGAGAACCTGGCTGCGCTCGCCCGCAAGACGGCGATCCGCGAGTTGCCGCAGGGCCGCTTCCTGTTCCGGGAAGGCGACCACGACAAGCGCACGGTCTATCTCGTCTCGGGCGTCCTGCACCTGATCTCCGGCGACGACATCGTGGCCAAGATCGAGGGCGGAACGCCGGACGCGCGCCACCCGCTCGCTCCGGTCCTGCCGCGGCGCTGCACGGCCCGCGTCGCCTCCGAGAAGGCGGAGTACCTGGCGATCGACAGCGACCTGCTCGACGTCCTGATCACCTGGGACCAGACCGGCAGCTACGAGGTCGGGGAGCTCCAGCCGGGCGGCGGGGCGGGCGACGACTGGATGACATTGCTGCTGCAAAACCGCACGTTCCACAAGATCCCGCCGGCGAACCTGCAGGCCGTGTTCCTGCGCATGCAGCGGGTCAATTTCGCAGCCGGCGAGACGGTGATCCGGCAGGGCGAGCAGGGTGATTTCTTCTACGTCATCGTCTCCGGGCGCTGCCTGGTGACGCGCGAGACGCCGCTCAACAAGGAAGGTCTCAAGCTCGCCGAACTCGGGATGGGCGATGCGTTCGGGGAGGAGGCGTTGATTTCCGGCGCCGCGCGCAATGCCACCGTCACCATGATCACCAACGGCGCGCTGATGCGGCTCGCCAAGGACGACTTCAACGCGCTGCTGCACGAGCCCATGCTGCGCTGGGTGGACCTCGAGGCCGCCCGCGCGATCGTTGCCGGGGGCGGCCGCTGGCTCGACGTGCGGCTGCCGAGCGAGTTCGAGCACGCGCACTTCGACCACGCAATCAACATCCCGCTCTATTTCCTGCGGCTCAAGCTCAAGACGCTCGACCCCGCCGTCCCCTACGTCGCGTGCTGCGACAACGGCCGGCGCAGCTCGGCGGCCGCCTACATCCTCGGTGAGCGGGGCTTCGACATGTACGTGTTGCGCGGCGGCATCGCGGCGACGGAGCTCGCGGACGCGCTGACGCCGGTCGCCTCGAAGCCCTGAGGCGGAACGGACGTGCGGCGGCCCTGCACGGGCCGGCGGCGTCACATCGTGTGCGTCGGCTTGTCCCCGCCCAGGGCGCCGGCGAGATACGACTCGATCTTGCGCTGGGTATTGCCGCGATCCTGGTCGCTGAACTGCACGCCGATCCCGGCCGTGCGCTTGCCTTGCGCGCCCTTGGGCGTCATCCAGATGACCCGCCCCGCGACCGGCAGCTTCTCGTCCTCGCCCATGAGGTTGAGCAGCATGAACACCTCGTCGCCCAGCCGGTAGTTGCTGCTCGTCGGGATGAACAGCCCGCCGTTCTTCACGAACGGCATGTACGCAAGGTAGAGCGCGCTCTTGTCCTTGATGGTGAGCGTCAACAGTCCGGGCTTGTTCGGCTGGCGTGTCACGGCCATCAGGCGACTCCTTTGCGCCGGACCAACGCCGCCAGCTCCACGAGCATGGCCTCGACGACCAGCTGCGGCGCGGCCGACCCCTCGAGGAGTCGCCGGGACTCGCGCAGCCGGTCCACTGTCCGGAACGCCGCGCTTATGTTCACTTCCGCCGCTGCCCTTTGCAACAGCGGGCTGCCCGGAACCGTGAGCTGCTTCGCATCCGGCAGCGTCCTGCGGCGCATCGCGCCCGCGAGCCACGCCTCAATCCAGTCGAGCCGCACGGGCAGGCCCTCGCCCACCATCGCACCGGCGACGGCCGTCACCTCGCTGCGGCCGGCAAGCCAGTTCTCGAGCAGCCCGGTCATCTGTGCCTCGAGCGCAGCGAAATGCGGCGCGAGGCTCACTGCCCGCAGCGGTGCCCCGCCCGCGAGCTCGAGCAGCCCGGCTGGTGGCGGCGTGCCCAATTGTGCGCCGAGCCAGTCGAGCGCCAGCGCCGTCGGCGGTCGCGGCAATTCGATGCGCTGGCATCGGCTGCGCAGCGTCGCTGCGAGCACCGACGGCCGCGACGTGACCAGCACGAGCAAGGTGCGGGGCGCCGGCTCCTCCAGCGTCTTGAGCAGCGCATTCTGGGCGTTCGCGGTCATCGCATTGGCCGGCGAGACGATTGCGACGCGATGGCCACCGCGCATGCTGGTCATGCCGAGTTGCTCGCAGGCCTCGCGCACCGCATCCACGCCGATCGTCTTCTTGTCCTCCGGCCGGCGCAGCCAGTGAAGGTCGGGATGCGAGCCCGCGCGGCTCAGCGCGCACTCCGCACACTGGCCGCAGGGCGTGAGGCCCGTGCCGCGGTGGCGACAGAACAGCCCGGCCGCCAGCACCGCCGCAAAGCGCTCCTTGCCGACGCCCTCGGGACCGTGCAGCAGCAGCCCGTGCGGCAACCGGCCGCCCGCCTGCGCCGTCTCGAGGCGTGCGCGTGCATCGGCGTGCCACGGCAGCAGGTCCAGCGGGACGACGGGAGCGACATCCTCTGCTTCGGTCATCAGCGCGACGCCTCGAGCAGCGGTTCGATGCCGGACTGGATGGCCAGCGCAACCTCGTCCAGCGTGCCGGCGGCGTCGATGACGCGGAAGCGGCCCGGTTCGCGACGCGAGCGCTCGAGGTAGGTCGCACGTACCCGCTCGAAGAACTCGCGTTGCTCCGTTTCGAAGCGGTCCGGCCCGGCCGTCCCATTGCGGTGCCTCGCGCGCGCGAGCCCCGCATCCACCGGCAGGTCGAGCAGCACCGTCAGGTCGGGTTGCAGGTCGGGGTGCACGATGCCCGCCAGCGCGTCGATGTGCGCGACCGGCAGGCCACGGCCACCGCCCTGGTATGCGTAGGTGGCATCCGTGAAGCGATCGCACAGTACCCAGGCGCCGCGCCGCACCGCCGGTCGCACGAGATTTTCGACATGCGTGGCGCGTGCCGCGAACATGAGCAGCAGTTCGCAGGACTGCGGCATCGGCTCCGCGCCGCGCTCGAGCAGGATCTCACGCAGGCGCTCGGCGCGTGGCGTACCGCCGGGTTCGCGGGTCACGATCACCTCGAGGCCGCGATCGAGCAGCCACGCGGCGGCCCGGGCGATCTGCGTGCTCTTGCCCGCCCCCTCCCCGCCCTCGAACGTGATGAATCGCCCGCGCATGTCACCGCCCCGTCTGCCGTTGCCGATACCGCACCAGGTAGCGCCGCACGGCGGCCTCGTGCTCCGCCAGCGTCCGCGAAAACTCGTGACTGCCGTCCGGCAGGCCGGTGGCCACGAAATAGACCTCGCCCCGCTCGTCCGGGTTCGTCGCGGCCCGCAGCGCCTCTGTCCCGGGCAGCGCGATCGGCGTCGGCGGCAGCCCGGCGCGGGTGTACGTATTGTACGGCCCGTCGCGCTCGAGGTCCGCGCGGCGCAGGTTGCCGTTGAAATCACGCCCCAGGCCGTAGATCACCGTCGGGTCGGTCTGCAGCCGCATGCCGATCCTGAGCCGCGTCGTGAAGACTCCGGCAATGCGCGAACGCTCGGACGCGAGCGCGGTTTCCTTCTCGACGATCGAGGCGAGGATCAAGGCTTCGTAGGGTGCGGCGAGCGGCAGCCCCTCGGCGCGTGCGGCCCAGGCGGCGTCGAGTTCCCGCTGCATGCGCGCCCGGGCCTGGCGCAGGATCTCCACGTCGGACGTGCCCTTGCCGAAGACGTAAGTGTCGGGAAAGAAGAGCCCCTCGGGATGCCGTTCGCCTTCGCCGAGCACCGCCATGACGTCGGCGTCGTCGCGGCCGGCCAGGGTGTTGTCCAGCCAGGCATTGCCCTCGAGCGCGCGACGCAGGTCGCGGAACGTCCAGCCCTCGACGACGGTGAGCGAGCGCCGCACCACGGCCCCCGACTCGAGCAGGCGCAGCAACCCGCGCGGCGTCGTGCCGGGCTCGAGCGCATATTCGCCGGCCTTGATCCGCGCGTCCGCCCCCGTGTACCGGGCGTAGGCCTCGAGCCAGCGCGGGTGCTCGAGCACGCCGCGCGCCGTGAGTTGCCGCGCGATCGCGGCGAGCGACTGCCCGCGCGGGACCTCGATCGCGAGCGGCGCGGCGCCGATGGCCAGCGGCGCGTCGAGCCAGCGAGCGAACACGCCATATGCAGCCGCCGCTGCAAGAGCCGCCGCCGTGAGCAGCGCCAGGGCCGCGTGCCGCAGCGTCACGTGCCGGCCCGCACCGTCTTCTCGAGCAGCGCGCGGGTCACCGCGCCGGGCGATTCGAACCGGCCCACGCCGAGCACGGTCCCCACGGGCCGCACGCCCGTGATCGCGTTGGTGAGGAACACTTCCTCCGCCACCTCGAGGTCAGTGACGGCCACGTCCGTGACCTCCGCGTCGATGCCGAGGTCGCGTGCGGCGTCGAGCACCACGCCGCGCATGACGCCAGCCACGCCGCAATCCCGGATATCGGGCGTCACCAGTCTCCCTGCGCGCACGAGGAACAGGTTGGCAGCCGTCGCGCATACGAGGCGCCCGTCCACGGCACACATCAGGCCCTCGGCAATGGCCGGGTCGCTCCACTCCGCGCACGCCATCACCTGCTCGAGCCGGTTCAGGTGCTTCAGTCCCGCGAGCACCGGGTTCAGGCCGAGCGGCGTGTCGCACAACCGCACGACGATGCCGTCGTCCGGGTCGTTGCGCGGGCGTGGCACCGAGGACACGACGATGCGGGTCACCGCAGGCTCCTCCGGCGGCCGGTAACTGCGCGGCCCGGGCCCGCGCGTGACCATCAGCTTCACCGATCCGGCGCCGAGGCCCTCGAGCGCCCGCTCGCACTCGCGCGCGACGACATCCGGGTCAGGGACTGGCAGGCCGAGCCGGCGGCCGCCCGCGGCCATCCGCTCCATGTGGCGGTCGAAGTTCCGCACCCGGCCGTTCGTGGCCGCCATGGTCTCGAACAGCCCATCGCCATACTGCAGGCCGCGGTCGTCCACGGAGATCGCCGAGGACTCGACGCCGTTCACCAGTCGCCGTCCGATCATGGTTCGCTCCCCAGTGCGCGCAACAGGCCGCGGGCCTTGGCGCGAGTTTCCGCCAGTTCCTGTTCCGGACGCGAGTCCGCGACGATGCCGGCCCCGGTGCGGAACTCGATCACTCCGTCGCACACGGTGAGCGTGCGGATCAGGATGTTCAGGTCGAGCGCGCCGTCCCGCCCGAGGTAGCCCATGGATCCCGTGTACGCGTCGCGTGGCGCGCCCTCGAGTTCCGCCAGCAATTGCATGCAGCGGACCTTGGGGCAACCGGTGATCGTGCCGCCCGGAAACACGGCCGCAATCGTCTCGCCCGGCGTGACCTCCGGCCGAAGCTCGCCCCGCACGTTGGAGACGATGTGGTGCACGGTGGCATAGCTCTCGATGGTCATGAACTCGTCCACCTGCACGGTTCCGCCACGGCAGACGCGCCCGAGATCGTTGCGCCCGAGGTCCACCAGCATCACGTGTTCCGCCCGTTCCTTTTCGTTCAACCCGAGCTCCGCGCGCAACGACGCATCGGCGGCGGGCGACTCGCCACGCGGACGCGTGCCGGCGATCGGCCGCGTGCTGGCCGTGCGCCCGCGGATGCGCAGCAGGCGCTCCGGCGAGGAACTCAGCAGGAAGAAGCCGGGCAGCCGGGCACAGCCTGCGAATGGGGCTGGGTTCGCGGTCCGCAACCGGCGGTAGAGTTGCGTCGGCGTGGCGCCCGCGGGCAGGCGGGCGCGCCAGCCGCGCGACAGGTTCGCCTGGTAGACGTCGCCGCGGCCGATCGCCTCGAGCACGTCCTCGACCCCGTGCAGGAAGCGCTCCGGCGGATCCTCCTCGACGTCACCCGCCACGGACGGCTGGCCTGGCGGCCGAGGGAACGCCTGCGCGCGCTCGTCCGCGACGTCCGCGGCGAGCTCCGCGCGGAGGCGCTCCTGCAGACCGGGCTCCGCGTGCAGCGCAAGATCGCCGCTCGCGCGGTCACGGACCACGACGCCCTGCAT
>Ga0316622_100004567_pt1 | contig 10195 bp, 8 predicted proteins | sample OWC_Aug_OW2_C1_D_FD_207646 | JGI IMG/M metagenome (GOLD analysis project Ga0316622, IMG submission 207646) | Wetland soil microbial communities from Old Woman Creek delta, Ohio, United States - OWC_Aug_OW2_C1_D5_C | ecosystem: Environmental > Terrestrial > Soil > Wetlands | place: USA: Ohio... | reverse complement strand
TACTGGCAGTACCCGGAGTTCGCCCAGGCCATGGACGTGTTCTGCGAGCTCGTCGAGCGGATCGACTCCCCGCACTTCGGGGTGAACTACGACCCGAGCAACACGCTCCTCGCCGGAGAGGACCCGCTGGAGCTCCTGCGCCGCGTGCGCCACCGCGTCGTCACCATGCACGCCTCGGACCGTTACCTCGCCGCGGGGACGCTCGAGGACCTGCGCCGGGAGGAGACGTCGGTGGGATACGCCAAGCGCCTGCGCCACGGCGAGATCGGCAAGGGGATGAACGATTACGACGCCATCTTCGCCGAGCTCCGGGCGGCGGGCTTCGACGGCTGGATCAGCATCGAGGACGGCGTCGAGGGGATGGACCAGCTGAAGCGCAGCGCCGCGTTCCTGCGCGAGAAGATGCGCCGCTTCTGGCCCGGAGGATGAAGGAGGACGCGCGCTCACACCGTGAGGCGCGGTCCGCTCACGGAGTCGCGGGCGCGGGAGTCGTGCCCGCGACGAGCTCGACGCGACCCGAGCGGGAGTCGTACAGGAAGACGCGGTTGCCGGGATCGGAGGCGAGCGCCGCGAGCTCCCCCATCGTCGCCGCCGGGCCCTGGTCGAACGGCGACGCCTGGCCCCGCAGGTGCCGCGCCGTACCGGATGCGACGGCGTCCTCGAAGAGAACCCTCACCATCTCAGGCACCGAGCTCGCAAACGGGTAGGCTCCAATGCCCTGAACGACGAAACCCTTCGGCAGATTGACGAAGAAGACGTTCAGCGGGCCGCGGCGATCGCGGAGACCGGAGGAGAGCGCCGCCGCCGTCGCGCGGCTGACGTCGCTGGCCTGGGTCCAGACCCCGGCCGCGACGCGCAGGTCCCGCGAGGAGCCGTGCAGCAGGGCGATCGCCGCCAGGAACAGGAAGCCTGCGGCGAGGGATGCCCGGGCGATCGGCCGCTCGACGGGGCGCGCGATGCGTTCGCCGATCGAGCGCAGGGCATAGGCGACGAGCAACAAGCCGGGAATCGACGGAAGGTAGGTGTGGCGCGAGGCCCCCAGCAGGGCGGCCACCGTGAAGCCCAGCTGCAGATAGACCCAGAACGACAGGACGGGCACCGCCAGGCGCCGCGCGCGCACGAACGACCAGGCGATCAGCACGGCCCCCGAGCCCACCGCGGCCCAGACCGCGAGGGGCAGGCCGTTCCCGATGTTGAGGCGCCCCCACAGCGTGAGCGGTCCGTCAAGGATCTCGCTGGACGCCCGGAGTCGAACGGTCGCGTGCAGGCTGCGGAGAAACCAGTACGCGCGCAGCCAGTCGAACCGGAAGACCGTGGCCGTCGACATCACGCTCGCGAAGTGCAGGCGCGCCAGCGCCGGCAGCACGAGAGCGCCCGCGCAGGGAAGCAGGGCCGCGCCGATCCACCGCCACTCGGCGGCATCCGTCCAGGGGCGCGCCGGCCGATCCCCGACGGCTCGAAAGCGGCCCCCCACGAGGGTCGCGGCGGCGAGCGCGGGCAGGGTGACCGCCCCGGGGAAGCTGAAGACCGCCAGCAGGAACCACAGCGCGAGCCACCAGCACCCGGGAGACGGTCGCTCCGCTTCCACCAGGTCGAGCGCGACGCCAAAGCCGAGCAGGTAGAAGAACGCGGCGAGCACATAGGCGCTTCCGATGACCGGCCAGAAGGTCACCTCGTGGAAGGCGGCGCTGCCCAGGAACAGCAGGCTCGCCACGATCGCGACGAGGACGTCGCCGAAGAGCCGCCGGCCCAGCCGATAGACCTGGTAGCCGACAACGACGTGCAGGGCCAGCGCCACCACCTGGAAGGTCGGGGCGCTCAAACCGCCGATGCGCAGCACGAGGACCTTGAAGGCGCTGGCCACCGGGATGTAGTGATAGGCGACGCTCGTGCTGACGGCGTGCCAGAGCCCGCGCCGGGCCTGGTCGAGGTGCACCCACGCGTCGTTCAGGAACCACACGCGGAGCGTCGGCCCGTAGATCACCGCGACGAACGCGGCCTGCAGCGCGACGAGGACGACCGTCGGCAGGACGCCGAACCCGATCGCGCTCCGAGCGACCGCCGCATGCCCGCTCGATGTCGACGCCTCGCGTTCGAGGCCGCCCGCGAGATCGGTCATGCCGACACCATCGCGGCTGATGATAGCCGGCCGGTCGGTCTTCGTACACGCCGGCGGGCTCCCGCGTCACCGGGTGAGCTGGACGCCCCTGTACGACTCCGCAGGGCCGGATGTTCCCCGTCGCCGGGCCGCGTGCCTCTCGGATGGATTACACGGAACGACCCGTTCGGCACACTCGTCTTGGGGGGTGTGCGCCAACGGCTTCTTGGATGGACCGCCGTCGCTCTGTCCCTCGCGGCCGTAGAGGCCGTGGCCGGGGAGCCACCGGCCAGCCTGCGTGAGACTGGCCTCTACGCCGACTGGACGACGAAGACCGTCGGCCGCGGCAACCTGCCCTACGCGCCGCAGTACCCCCTGTGGTCGGACGGCGCGGTCAAGGCGCGCTGGATCCACATCCCTCCCGGCGAGTTCATCGACGCTCGCGACCCCGACTCCTGGGAGTTCCCCGTCGGCACGAAGCTCTGGAAGGAGTTCCGGATCGGCGGCCGGCGCGTCGAGACGCGCTATATCGAGCGCACGCCGGAGGGCTGGCAGTTTGCCGCGTACCTCTGGAGCGAGGACGAGGCGGCCGCGCCCCTGGCCCCCGAGCGCGGGGCGAGAGCGACGGCCGAGGTGGCGCCGGGTCTGCGCCACGCGGTGCCGTCGCGCTACGACTGCCGCGTGTGCCACGAGGGCCGCCCGGTGCCCGTGCTCGGATTCACCGCGTTGCAGCTTTCCCCCGACCGTGACCGCAATGCACCGCACGCCGAGCGCCCGGACCGGGATGACGTGGACCTGCGCCGCCTCGTCGACCGCGGCCTCGTGCGCGGCCTCGCGCCCTCCTTGCTCCGGAACCCGCCGCGGATTCCGGCGCGTACGGCGACGGAGCGCGCCGCGCTCGGCTATCTGTACGGCAACTGCGCCATGTGCCACAACGCCCGGGGGTCGCTCGCCGAGCTCGGCTTCTCGCTCGACAGCCCGGCCGCCCGGCGGACCGGGGACGCGGACGCCGTCCTGACGGCGGTCAGCCGGGCCAGCCACTTCACGGTTCCCGGCGCGAGCGGCCGAAGCGAGCGCGTGCGGCCCGGCGATCCCGCGGCGAGCGCAGTCGCGGTGCGGATGGGCTCGCGCCGTGCCGCGCTGCAGATGCCGCCGCTGGGGACCCAAGTCGTGGACGAAGAGGCGATGCGGGTCGTCCGGCGCTGGATCGCGGAGGACCTCGCCGAGCGCACCCCGCAGCGCAGAGCATCGGCGAACCGAGAGGAGGCGAAGCGATGAGAGGGAACGGAAGGGCTGGAGCTCGCTGGAGGATGGCCGCGCTGGTGGCGGGGGCTTGCGCCGCGGCGCAGGGGGGAGCGGCCGCGGCCGAGGGGCCGTCGGCCCCCGCGGCCGCCGACGCCGCCCGGCGCGGCGCGTACCTCGTCAACGGCATGGGCTGCAACGACTGCCACACCCCCTACAAGATGGGCGCGAGCGGGCCCGAGCCCGACGCGACTCGCACGCTGTCGGGACACCCCGAGAGCCTGGCGATGCCGCCGGCGCCGCCCCTCAGCGGGCCGTGGATGGCCACGGTCGCCGCGACGATGACGGCATGGGCGGGCCCGTGGGGTGTCAGCTACACGGCGAACCTCACCCCGGACTCCGAGACAGGCCTGGGCCGCTGGACCGAGCAGCAGTTCGTGGACACGATCCGGAGCGGCCGGCACCTCGGGCGCGGCCGACAGATCCTCCCCCCGATGCCCTGGCCCGCGATCCGCAACATGACGGACGACGACCTCAAGGCGATCTTCGCCTACCTGCGCACCATCCCGCCGATCCGGAACAAGGTGCCCGATCCGCTGCCGCCGGCCAGCGCGCCGGCGCAGTAGCTCCGCGCGCGCCTGGCCCGGGTTCTCGGGGGCGTCAATCCACCCGATGACCCGGGCTTTGACACGCTGCCGACGAGGGGGCTACTCTGCCCGCCGATCGCCCGTGCGGACGGGCGCGCCACACGGATTCGCGGCGGCCTCCTCGCCGGAGACCGCGCCCGCGTTCCCCAGGCCTCAGGAGGGCTCGATGAACGACGACGGCAGCCACGACAACGACACCAGCCCCTCGGTTCCCCGGAGGACCTTTCTCGCCAGCGCGGCCGCCGTCACGGCGGGAGTCACGATCGTGCCCCGCCACGTGCTGGGCGGCCAGGGCGTGACGGCCCCGAGCGACAAGCTCAACATCGCGGGCATCGGCATCGGCGGAATGGGCAAGAACAACATCGGGCGCTGCGCGACCGAGAACATCGTTGCCCTGTGCGACGTGGACTTCACCCTGGCCGACCCGGTCTTCAAGAAGTACCCGGGGGCGAAGCAGTACAAGGACTACCGCGTCATGCTCGACGAGATGCCGAGCATCGACGCCGTCGTCATCGCGACTCCCGACCACTCCCACGCCATGATCGCCATGGCCGCCATGGAGAAGAAGAAGCACGTCTACGTGCAGAAGCCGCTGACTCACTCGGTCTACGAGGCCCGGCTCCTGACGGAGACCGCCCGCAAGTACGGGGTGGCGACGCAGATGGGCAATCAAGGGCACTCGGGAGAGGGCGCGCGCCTCCTGTGCGAGTGGGTGTGGGACGACGCCATCGGCAAGATCCGGGAGGCGCACGCCTGGACCAACCGGCCGGTGTGGCCCACGGGGATCGAGGTGGACCGGCCCAAGGAGACGCCCGAGGTTCCGGCCGGGCTCGACTGGGACCTCTGGCTCGGGCCCGCCCCGGCTCGTCCCTATCACCCCACCTATCACCCGGCCAAGTGGCGCGCCTGGTGGGAGTTCGGCACAGGGTCCCTGGGCGACATGGGGTGCCACATCGTCGACCCGCTCTTCTGGGCGCTGAAGCTGAAGTACCCGATCAGCGTGGAGGCCAACATCTCGAGGTACTGGGGGGCCTTCTTCGAGCAGACCCAGCCGAAGAACGAGATGTTCCCCCGGTCCACGATCGTGCGTCTCAGGTTCCCGGCCCGGGAGAAGATGCCCGAGGTGAGCGTCACCTGGTGGGACGGTGGCCTCATGCCGCCGCGCCCCGCCGGGCTCGAGCCGGGCCGGCGCATGGGCAACGAGGACGGCGGAATCCTGCTGATCGGCGAGAAGGGCACGATCATGGCCGGCTGCTACGGCGAGTCGCCGCGGCTCGTCCCCGAGTCGGCGATGAAGAAGTACAAGAAGCGGCCCCGGAGGACGCTGGAGCGGATCCCGGAGGGCCCCGACGGCCACGAGCAGGACTGGATCCGCGCCTGCAAGGGCGGCAAGCCCGCCAGCTCAAACTTCGAGTACTCCGGCCCCTTGTCGGAAATGGTCCTCATGGGCAACCTGGCCGTCCGGTTCCCCGACCGGGAGCTCCTCTGGAACGGCGCGGCGATGGAAGTGACCAACGACAAGGACGCGAACGCCTACGTCAGGCGGCAGTACCGGGACGGCTGGCACCTGTAGCCGCGACCCCGGAAGGACGCGGGCCGCTCCGGTCCGGCGTCTCGTCAGACGTCGAGCTTCCAGGGGGCGCGGTACTCGCGGCTGAAGAGCTTCCGGGCCGCGCCACTCGCGTTCTTCAGCTCCAGCTTGACGGGGTCGAACTCGATCCGCTCCCTCGTGCGCAGGGCGACGACCCCGAGCAGGCACGTGGCCGACGAGTGCAGGCCGTCCTCGATCTCGGAGGCCGGCCGCTTCCGCGTCCTCATGCACTCGAGCATGTTGGCGGCGTGGTTCTCGAGCCCGTCGTCCACCTCGTCCATGCGCATCGAGGCCGAGCGGGCGACCTCCTTCTCGTTCCTGTCCCCGGCCGGGGTCGTTTCCCGGACCCTCCTCGTCTCCGGGAAGACCTCGAAGCCCGAGCGGTTCAGGAACATCGTGGCTTCCGTACCGTGGAACTCGATGCCGTAGCCCTTGCCGAACATCGAGTTGCCGTTGGCCTGCCGGTTCTCGTACGTGCACACGAACTCGGGGTACTCGAAGGTCGCCTGCAGCGTGTCGGGCGTGTCGCCGTTGTCCTTCACGGCGAGCTTGCGGCCGGCCGCGGTGACGGCCTCCGGCCCCGGCGTGTCGAGCGCCCACTGCACGATGTCGACGAGGTGCACGGCCCAGTCGCCGAGCATGCCGTTCGAGTAGTCCCAGAAGTGACGGAAGGTGGACCAGTGGTCGCCCACGCCGAAGCGGTTGGCGTTGAAGGGGACCTTCGGCGCCGGCCCCAGCCACATGTCCCAGTCGAGGCCGGCGGGGGCGTCGGAGTCCGGAGGGTTCCCGATGCCCCCCGGGGAGGCGTTGGAGTAGTTCCAGGTGCGGACGAAGGTGACCCGGCCGAGGAGCCCCTGGCGGACGATCTGGGCCGCCTGCTGGAAGTGGGCGTTCGAGCGCTGCCAGAGCCCGACCTGGACGAGGCGCTGGTACTTGCGGGCGGCGGTGAGCATCGCCTTGCCTTCCTCGACGGCCACTGCAACCGGCTTCTCGACGAAGACGTCCTTGCCGGCCTGGCAGGCCATGACCGTGGGCAGGGCGTGCCAGTGGTCGGGGGTGGCGACGATGGCGAGGTCGATCGTCTTGTCGTCGAGGAGCCGCCGGAAGTCGGTGTACGTGGCCGCGCCCTCGCCGGCCGCCTCCTGCCCCTTCGCGAGGTTCGGCGCGTAGACGTCGCAGACGCCGACGATCTCGGCCCCGTTCCTCTTGAACGCCTTCAGGTTGGAGACGCCCTGCCGCCCCGTGCCGATGACACCCGCCCTCACGCGGTCGTTGGCGCCCTGGACCTGCCGCGTCAGCGGGCCGGCGAGGGAGATGCTGACGGCGGCGCCGGCGCCGGCGGCGCGGTGCATGAAGGCTCGGCGGTCGATGGGCTCGCTCATGGTCTTCCCTCCGCGCGCACCCTATCGCCGCGGCTGGCCGGGGTCAATCAGCCCCGCGGCTCAGCCGCTCAGAGCGAGGCGATCGGGATGTGCAGGGCCCGGGCGGCAGCGAGCAGCCGGTCGTCGTAGCTGGCCAGCTCGGGGGCCTGCCGCTGCGCGCGCAGGAACTCCATCGACGCGAGGTGCAGGGCGTCGAGCGTTCGGACCGGCGTCGGGAAGGGCTCGAGAGCCCGCGCGACGACATTCGGCAGGAGTTCGAGAAACGCGAGCCGTTCCAGCAGGCGTCGGGCGGCCTCGCCGTGGGAGGGCCCCAGGCCGCGCGCGTTCAGGCGCGTCCACAGCTCGTACTCGAGGAGTCGGCTCGTGACGAGCGGCTGCTTCCAGAGCGCATCGGGCGGCCGGCGGTCCTCGGCCAGCAGGTGCGCGAGAGCGACCGACGTGTCGAGGTAGATCACCGCTCCCCGCGGTCGCGGCCCAGCTCGCCGGCGAGCTCATCCCAGGCCGCCACGGGCATCCTCGGGGGTGGTCCCTCGGCGACGAGAATGGGCGCGGTCATCCACCCCTCGCGCACGGCCTCGGCCAGGAGCGCGTCGGAGAGGTGCGTGGCCCGGCCTGGCCGAGGCGGCCCGAGCTCGGCAACGACGCGGTCGCGGTCGGTGACGAGGACGGTCTCACCCTCGCCGGCCAGCCGCACGTACTCGCTGAGCTTGTTCTTGAGCACCTTGACCCCGACGGCTCGCATGGCCGTATAGTAGCTACCAGTAGCTACTTTTTCAAGCCCCGGTCGAAGAGCGTATCATTCGGGGCGACCACAGGAGCCTCGATGACGAGACGCCGCGCTCTTCTCTCTCTTCTCACCGCTCTCGCTCTTCCGGCGGCTTCCCCGGCGGCGCCGCCCGAGCCCCCGGCCCCCTTTGCCCTCCGCGACGGAGACCGGGTCGTCTTCTACGGCGACAGCATCACTCAGGACGGGGGCTACGCCCGCTTCGTCGAGGAGTACGTGCGGACGCGCTTCCCGAGGTGGGACGTGCGCTTCTACAACGCGGGGGTGGGGGGGGACACGGTGCGGGGCGGCTGGGCGGGGCCGATCGACACCCGCCTCCAGCGGGACGTGGTCGCCCTCCAGCCCACCGTCGTCACGATCATGCTCGGGATGAACGACGGCGGCTACAAGCCGTTCGACCCACAGACCCTCGCCACCTTCGCCGAGGGCTACCGGGCGATCGTGGCGAAGCTGCGGCCGGCGCTGCCCGGGGCCCGTCTCACCTTCATCCGATCCTCGCCGTTCGACGACGTCGCCCGCCCGCCGCAGTTCGCCCCCGGCTACGACGACGCCCTCCGCCGGCTCGGCTGCTACGTCACGACCCTCGGCGCGAAGGAGAAGGTGACGGTCGCGGACTTCCGTGACCCGGTGAACGCGGGCATCGCCGCCGTCCTCAAGGACAACCCTGACCTCGCGCGGCAGGTCGTCCCCGACCGCGTCCACCCCGGGCCGGCCGGACACGTGGTGATGGGGGCGACGCTCCTGCGCGCCTGGAGCGCGCCGACGCTGGTCTCCCGCGTCGCGATCGACTCCGCCGGGCCCCGCGTGGCCTCCGCGGAGAGGTCCGAGGTGAGCGACCTCGCCACGTCCGGCGGTGGGCTCTCCTGGACCCAGCTCGACGAGGCGCTCCCCCTCCCTGTGAGCTTCGAGGACGCGACGATCGAGCTCGCGCAGAGGGCCGGAGCAGACCTGGAGAGCCTGGACCAGCAGGTGCTCGCGGTGAGCGGGCTCGCCGTCGGCCGTTACGAGCTGAAGATCGACGGCCAGGCGGTCGGCGCCTTCACGGAGGAGGAGCTGGCGAAGGGCGTGAACCTCGCCCGCTACAGCACGCCGATGCGCGGGCAGGCCTACGCCGTGGCGTGGGCGGCCGGCGACGGCCACGAGCTGCAGAAGCTGCGGCGCCGGCTGCTCGTGGCCAAGGCGCAGGACCCGTCGCTCCAGGCCACGATCGACGCCCTCTCCGCCCAGGACGAGGCGGCGCAGAAAGCCCGCAGCGAGCAGGCGGCGCCGAAGCCGCGGAAGTTCGAGCTGACGCCAGCCCCGTAGCGCCGGTGGATCCTTCGTCGCCCGACTCGACCGAAGCTCCTCAGGATGACGGTAGCCGGTGCCTCTCCACCTTGCCGAGGGCGTTGCGCGGCAGGGCCTCGACCCGGACGAACGCCGCGGGCACCTTGAACGAGGCGAGCTGCCGGCGGCAGGCGGCCTCGAGGGCCGTTTCGTCGGCGTCTCCGGCGAAGAAGGCGACCGGTCTCTCGCCGCGGCGCTCGTCCGGCACGCCGACGACGGCGGCCTCGCGCACGCCCGGCTGCTCCAGCAGGACGTCCTCGATCTCCCGCGGGTAGACGTTGAAGCCGCCGGTGATGATGAGGTCGGAGGCCCGCCCGCGAAGAGTCACGTATCCGTCCGCCGAGCGCTCTCCGAGGTCGCCCGTTCGGAACCAGCCGTCCGTGAAGGCGGCTTCCGTGGCCTCGGGCCTTCGCCAGTAGCCACTGAAGACCGCCGGCCCGCGCACGAGCAGCGCGCCCGTCTCACCGTCGGGCAGGTCCCGCCCGTCCGGCCCCACGATCCGCACCTCGACGCCGGGCAGGGGCCGTCCCACCGTCCCTGGCCGCCGATCGCCCTCGTACGGGTTGCCGACCGTCATGAGCGTCTCCGTCATCCCGTAGCGCTCCAGGATCGCGTGGTCGAACGCCGCGCGGAAGGCCTCGAACACAGGGGCGGGCAACGGCGCCGAGCCGGAGACGAAGAGCCGCATGCGCGAGCCGATCCGCCGGGCCGCCTCGTCGGGCAGCTCGAGCAGCCGGACGTAGATCGTCGGCACGCCGAAGAAGATGGTGGGCTGGAACTCCTCGAAGAGGGCCTCGGCCTTGCCGTGCTCGAAGCGCTCGACGAGGCGCATCCGGCAGCCGCTTGCGAGCCAGGAGCAGATGCCGTTGGCGAGGCCGTGGACGTGGAAGAGCGGCAGGACGGCGAGGTAGCGATCCTCGGCGGTGATCCTCCAGGCCTCGACGAGCGTGCGGGCGTTCGCGGCCAGGTTGCCGTGGGTCAGCACCGCGCCCTTCGCGCGGCCGGTCGTGCCCGACGTGTAGACGATCGCCGCGGGCCCGTCATCCCGAGGCGCTCCGGTCGCGACGGGCGCCGAGGGATCCACAGCGTGCGCGGCCTCCCTCGCCAGCTCCTCCACGTCCCAGA
>Ga0316622_100004566_pt1 | contig 10195 bp, 6 predicted proteins | sample OWC_Aug_OW2_C1_D_FD_207646 | JGI IMG/M metagenome (GOLD analysis project Ga0316622, IMG submission 207646) | Wetland soil microbial communities from Old Woman Creek delta, Ohio, United States - OWC_Aug_OW2_C1_D5_C | ecosystem: Environmental > Terrestrial > Soil > Wetlands | place: USA: Ohio... | reverse complement strand
GCGGCATAGAGCGGCCACGTACCGGTACTTCCTGCGTCACGCAGACGGGCATTCGGCGACTGCAGATGAACTGCACCAGGACCTGTGGCTGAAGGTCATCGGCGCGCGTGAGCGCTACGAAACGCAGGCGAAATTCTCGACCTGGCTGTACACGCTCGCGCGACATCGAATGGTCGATCACTGGCGTTCGCGCCATGGGATCTCGCTGGCGTCGCTCGAGGACGAGGCCACCGTCACGCAGGCGGAGGAGTCCGTGGCAGCATCGCGCGACGGCAGCGAAGACCCGCTGCATGCAACCATCGACGCGCAGGCTCGACGCCGCCTGTTCGCAGCGCTGGGCACCGTTCCAGCACTGCAACGGGATGCATTCCTGCTGCACGTCGAGGGCGGCCTCTCGCTCGAGGAGATCGCCAGCCTCACGGCTGCGTCCGGCGAGACGGTAAAAAGCCGGTTGCGTTATGCGTATCGCCGACTGCGCGCCGCGCTGGAGGACATGGCATGAGCAATCACGAGCGTGGAAGTTCGCGATCACCCGATGGGGACGCCGCGCTGGATCGCGCCTGGCAGCAGCTGTCTGATGAACAGCCGCCGCCATCCCTGGATGCGGCGATCATCGCTGCTGCACACAAGTCGATCCAGGGTCGCGACGAACATGCGCAAGTCGTCCGCGCCAGACCCCCGTACCGGAGTTGGCCGACACGGTGGCAACCGCTGGCTGCGGCGGCGGCCGTGGCCGGTCTCGCTTTCGTCCTCGTGCAGTCGCTGCCGCGCGACCGCGATGTCGCGCCGTCGATGCGGAAGGAAGAACCGGTCACCACGCCCGCCGCGGTGCAGGAGCAACCGGGCATTCCTTCCTCGAGCGAGGCGATCAAGGCAAAGACCGAAAGTCCTCCTGCGGCAGCCGTCGCGCGGGAGTCGGTCACGGCACCGTCCAGCACGATCGACCAGAAATCCGCGGCCGACACGGCGACGGCGATGCCTGCGACAGAGCTCGATCAAAGACAGATTGCGGCGCCGGAGATGTCGGGTCGTTCTGCGTCTGAAGCAGCAGCTGCACCGGTACCGGCACGGACAACAGCAGCGACAGCGGCAAGAGACAATGTGGCGCCGCCAGGCGCCGCGGACCGTGCCGCAAGGGTCACGGCTCTCTACGCCGCGGGCGATGTCGCCGGCGCGGCAGACGCGCTGCGCGAGTTTCGTGTTGTCGATCCGGGCGCGGACATGTACCTCCCGGAGTCGCTCCGCGACTGGGCGCGGACAGTGGAGTGACGAAGGCGTACGTGGCCTCGCGCGCCGGCGTGCGTCGATTCACTGGGTCCGCCGCAAACCGGGCGCGCCGTGCAAGGCGCGCATCTGACCGCCGTGCTAGCCTCGCGCGCTGCTTAACGGACTTGATCCCAGGACGATAATGGCCTCGGTCTTCATAAGGCGTGCCGCGGGCTGGCGAGTCGCAAGCCTGTCGCTGCTGTTGTTCGTGCCGCAGGCCGACGCGGCGCGGCGCTTCACCGAACTCGGCGCAGGACGCGGGCTCGACGTCAACGTCGCGGTCTCCATGCTCGTCGATCGCGACGGACTGCTGTGGGTCGGATCGCGCGAGGGTTTGTTTCGCTACGACGGCTATCAGGCCACCGCGTTCCTGCCCGACCCGGAGCGTGCGGGCAGCATCAGCGACCAGGACGTTCGCGCGCTGCACCAAACCGACGACGGTGCGTTGTGGGTGTCCACCAACACTGGTGGCCTCAATCGTCGCGACCCGCGGACGGGTGAGTTCATCCAGTTCCACCACGACTCCGGGAATCCGCGTTCGCTGAGCGACGAGAGCATCTATGGCGTTGCCGAGGACGCCGATGGCCGGGTCTGGGTCGGCACGCAGAACGGCCTCAACCGGCTCGATGCGGACGGGCGCAACTTCGTGCGCTATTTCCACGAAACCGGCAATGCGGCCAGCCTCGCGCACAACTGGGTCTATGCGCTGCACCGGGGAGCTTCGCGGCGGCTGTGGATCGGCACGGTCGGGGGCGGCATCGACCGGTGGGACGGCACGGGCGGCAAGTTCGAGCATTTCCCGCTCGCGCAGCTCCTCGACGGTGCCCGCGGGCTCGACGATGTGTTTGCAATTCACGAAGCAGCCGATGGCCGGGTGTGGGCCGGAACGCGCGAAGGGCTGGTCGTACTCGATCCCGCGCAGCGCACGGCAAAACGCGTCGACCTGGCCAACGATACGGGTACGCAGCCGCTCATCACGGCGATGCACGCGGATCGCTATGGGCGTCTATGGATCGCGACGCTGGCGCACGGCGTGCTGGTCGTCGACCTCGCGACGACTGAGTGGACGCGCGCGCACCCGGGCAGCGTCGGCGCCCCGGGCAACCTGCCGGCGCAGCCGCAGTTGAGTATCGCGACTACCGATCACATGCTCTTCGTCGGCACGTGGGGCAGCGGTGTTTACCGCGCACCGCTCGAGGAGCCGGAGTTCCGGTTGCTGGCTCCCGGCACCGATGGCGGCGGACTTCGTGACAAGAACATTACGGCAGTGCTCGGCCGGGTGTCCGCAGGGCAGCCCTGGGTCGGGAGCTTCGGTGGCGGCCCGCAGCTCGTGGACGTCGTGGCCGGTTCCGTAACCCCGACCGGCGGGTCGACGACCGATTCGATCCTGCAGGCAGGCGTGTTGAGTTTCGCGGTGACCCGGGATGACTCCCGGTTTGCGGGGTCCACCGCAGGCGTCTACCGGTTCGCCGAGGACGGCAGCAATCTTGGCCTCGATGCGTACGAAGCGGATCGTCCCGACGGCATCGGCCAGGGCTACGTCGGGTCGCTGCTGCCGGCCGGCGAGGCTGGACTCTGGGTTGGCGTCGGCGGCAGTGGTCTGTTCCTGCGCGAGGCCGGCAGCGGGCGCTATCGCTCCTATCGGCACGATCCGAACGTACCGGACTCGTTGAGCGGCGATTACGTCACCGCCCTGGCCCCTGGCAAGAGCGGCTACGTCTGGGTCGGCACGCGTTCGAACGGTCTGAATCTCTGTCGCATCGAGCCCTGGTCCTGCGAGCGATTCGACGGTCGCAGCGGTGGCGCGCGCAACCTGCGGCACTACCACGTGACGGCGCTGCGACGCGACCGCGCCGGTGGCCTGTGGGTGGCCACCGACGGCGGCGGCTTGCACCATGCGCAGGTGGACACCGCTGGCCGCGTGACCCGCTTCGAGCGCTGGGGCATAGATCGCGGCCTGCTGAACGACGGGATCATGGCCGTCGAGGAAGACGACGACGGCTCACTGTGGCTCAGCACGCGCCATGGCCTCTCGCGCCTCGATCCCGCAGCGGGCCTTGTCGTAAACCACGTACTCCAATCCGGATTGCCGGTGAGCCACTTCAACACCGGCGCATCCTCGGCCGATACGGGCTTCGTGCACTTCGGCTCGGTGGAAGGCCTGGTCAGCATTCCCAAGGGCACGCAACTGCGAGTTCGTCCGCCTTCGCCGGTCCGCATCACGGGCATCGAGCGGCTGGCCAGCGGCGCAAGCCGGCAGTTGTCGCCCGGGGAACTGCTCAGCGGATTCGAGAAGAACATCGACGACGGGCTCGCCGTGGAATTTGCCGTGCTGGATTTCGCGGAGACCCCGCACGACTACGCATACCGGTTGCGCCCGCAGGACGACTGGACGTCGCTCGGCCGCCGCCGGCAGGTGACGTTCCTCGATCTCGCGCCCGGGCACTACCGTTTCGAAGTTCGCGGTCGGGACGTATTCGGTCAGTGGAGCATGAGTCCGCCGCTCGGGTTCGACGTGGTGCCGCCGTTCTGGATGACCCTCTGGTTCCGGGGGCTGGCGCTCGCCGCAATCGCAATGCTGATGCTCGGTCTGCACATCGTCCGGCTGCGCTCCCTGCGCCAGCGCAATGCCGTGCTCGAGCAGCTCGAAAGCCAGCGCGAGCAGGCGCTCGCTCGCGCTCGTCACAGCCAGGTTGAACTCGGGGAGGCCTACGCCGGACTGCGGCAGCTGACCGGCCGCCTCGAATCGGCGAAAGAGGACGAGCGCAGCCGCATCTCCCGGGAACTGCACGACGAATTCGGACAGACGCTCACCGCCGCCAAGATCAACCTGCAGATCCTGCGCAGCACTGCAGTGGACGCGACGGTGGCCCGGCGTCTCGAGGACTCGGTAACCATGGTGGACGGCATGATCCGCCAGGCGCGCGACATCGCCCGGGGCTTGCGGCCGCCGCTGCTCGACGAGGCCGGGCTCGTGCCCGCGCTCGACCATCACCTCAAGTCGCTGGCCGAGCGGTCGGGCTTGAGCATCGAGCTGGACGCAGCCCCCGAGGTCGCGGCCGCGCCGCAGGGACTCAACACGACCGTGTTCCGCGTGGCCCAGGAAGCTGTCAGCAACGCGTTGCGGCATGCGCAGGCGACCCTGATTCGCGTCACGCTGCGTGCTGAATCGAATGCGCTGCGGCTCGTCATCGAGGACGACGGCGTAGGCTTCGATCCCGAGGCTGTCAGCCAGCGAGTCAAGCGCGGCGAGCACCTCGGGCTCCTGGGCATGACCGAACGGGTGCGCAACGCCGGCGGGACCATCGAGTTGGATTCGCGCCCCGGTTCTGGCAGCCGCCTCGAAGTCACGGTTCCATTTGCGAAACCCGGCGCCGGCCTGGTCCCGGAGCCCTGGCAACCCACATGATCGCCCGGCGACGCATCCTGCTGGCTGACGACCATGCCCTCGTGCGCGCGGGCATCCGTGCGCTGCTGCAAAGCCTGCCCGGCGTCGTGGTCGTTGGCGAGACCGGCGACGGGCTTGAGGCCGTCGAATTCGTGCGGCGTGACCCGCCCGACGCCATCCTGCTCGACATCACGCTGCCAGGCTTGAACGGCCTCGAGGCGGCCGCGCGCATCGCCCGGCTCGACGTGCCTACCCGCGTGCTGATGCTCTCCATGCACGCCTCCGCGGAGTATGCCGCCCGCGCGCTCGCAGCCGGGGCGTCGGGTTACCTCAACAAGGACTCCGCGTTCGACGAGCTGGCAACGGCGCTGTATGAAATCTGCGCGGGGCGACGCTACCTTTGCCGCGCGATCGATGCCCAACAGGTGCAGCAGTTCGAGCGGCGCGCTGGCACCGGGGAATCCGAACTCGACGCACTGACGCCGCGGCAACGGCAGATCCTGCAACTGATCGTCGAAGGGCTGGGCACCCGGCAGATGGCCGAGCGCCTCTTCCTCAGCGTCAAGACGGTCGAGAGCCACCGGATCCAGGTGATGCAGCGCCTCGGCATCTTCGATGTGCCGGGCCTGGTGCGTTTCGCGATCCGCAACGGCCTGGTCCCGCCGGAATCGTCCTGACGCGTCACCGCTGCCAGCGCCCCCGGCTCTGGACACAGGGATTCCCTGATTTTCATGCTCGCCGGCCAAAATTCAGGCATTCCCTGATAGGCGTCCGGCACGTGGATCGTCAGATTCCGCCGACTTGGTCCATCACCGGCCGCATCGGCACGGTGGCCGGCCAGCGACGGAGAACCTTACGTGCCCAACCTTTCCCATTCGGTCCTGCGCTGGCCCGTGGCGCTCGCCACGGCGCTCGCGCTGCTGGGCGGCCCCGCGGCCCACGCGATGAAGCTGAAGCCCCAGAACCTCACGCGGCTCATCGCCGATTCGCAGAGCATCATCGCCGGCAAGGTCACTCACGTGACCGACGGCGTCACGCCGAACGGAATGCCATACACCGAGATCACCATCTCCGTGGCCGACAGCGCCAAGGGTGAACTCCGCGGCGGCGCCAAGCACACCTTCCGGCAGTTCGGCCTGCTCAAGCCCCGCAAGATGCCTAACGGCAGCACGCTGGCTGCAGTCACGCCGGACGGCTTTCCGAACTGGAAAGTCGGCGAACAAGTCGTGGCATTCATGTACAAGCCCGCGTCGCGCACCGGCCTGCAGACCACGGCAGGCCTCGCGCAAGGCAAGCTGAACGTGCTCGACGGCCGCGTCCAGAACGAGTTCAACAACCGCGGGTTGTTCGACGGCGTGAAGATCCAGGACGGGCTGCTGAGCGCAAAAGAGCGCGAGATGCTGTCGAGCCAGGGCGCCGTCGATGCTGCCACGTTCGTCGGCCTCGTCGGCCGCGCCGTGACCGGCAAATGGGTCGCGACCGGGGAGATGCGCTGATGAAATCGCTCATCATCAAGGTCGTCATGGGTCTCACGCTCGCTTGCGGCACTGCGCAGGCTGCTGGCCCGCTGTACCTGCAGGACACGAGTCCGCCGCGGCCCTATGTCTGGGACACCAGCAAGGGTTCGATCCCCGTCTGGACCGACGGCGGCGGCGCTTTCACCTACGATTTCGACGGCGTCACGCCGTTCATCACGATCGAACGTGCCAACGAAATCACCCAATTCGCCTTCGACCAGTGGAACAAGGTGCCGACCGCCACCTTCCAGGCCGGGGTCGCGGGCACGATCAAGAACAAGACCGGCATCACTGACGTGAAGGGCGTCAATGCCGCGCAGTTCTACGAGAAGCAGAACGGCTACGGGTTCTGGGTGCTCTACGACACCGATGGCTCGATCCTCGAGGAGTATTTCGGTATCTCGCGCGATGCCGTACTCGGCATCGCCTTCCCCGAATGGACCGACGACGCCGGTCGCATCACCGAAGCCACGGCTCTCCTGAACGGCTGGTACGTGGATGCGAACGACACCGCGGGCAACTTCGTCGCGGGCGTCTTCACGCACGAATTCGGCCACGCGATCAATCTCTCGCACTCGCAGGTCAACGGGCCGATGGTGTACTCGAGTTACCCCTTCGACGGCAATCGTCGCTATCCCGGCGTGCCGGGCTGCGTCGCGCCGGTGTATGCGTGGGACTGGTATGACGACAGCGTGAACCGTGCCGATCCGGCGATCATCGAGACGATGTATCCGTTCATCAACAGCCTCAGCGCCGTCGGCCAGGAGCAGAGCACGATCACGCATCCGGACGACATCGCGGGCATCTCGAACCTGTATCCCACGGCCAGCTACCGTGCGACGACGGGTTCGATCACTGGAGTCCTGCGTCTCAAGGATGGTCGCACCGAGTTCAGCGGCATCAATGTCATCGCACGCAACGTCAAGGACCCGCTGCGCGACGCGGTGTCGGCCATGACCGGCGACCAGACGCAGGGGCTCGTCGGCCCCGATGGCCGCTTCACGATCAACAACCTGGCTCCGGGCCAGGACTACCTGGTCTACATCGAGGAGATCGTCGCGGGGGGCTACCCGACCGCGCCGAACATGCTGATCTCGCAGGGCGAGTACTGGGACGTGGCCGAGAGCAGCGATCCGGCCGCGGATCGCCCCTGCAATGCGTCGAAGATCCGCGCAGCGGCGGGGGTCACGAAGACAGCCAACATCACCTTCAATGGCTACAAGCAGGGCGTGCAGTTCACACCGATCGTCGCGGCCTACCTGACGGATCTCGCCAAGAACGGCCGCAGCGCTGCGGGCCTGTCCGGTCCGACCGTCTTCACGTGGAACCAGTCGCAGGGCTTCAACGTCCTGCCGCCGGAGATCATCGCCAACAATTCCAGCATGACGCGCAACGGCCAGTGGATCACCGCCAACGTGGACTTCGACGGCAACGGCATCAGCCAGGCCGCGCTGCGCTCGTCCAACGGTGCGGTCGTGTCGCTCGGCGACCTGAAGAACGGCGACACCTGCGGCGGCAGCAGCGAGTATGGCGAATCGAGCAGTTACGGCTGGGCGGTGGACGACACCGGCAGCAAGGCCGTGGGCACCGCTTACATCGACCGTGACCGCAACGGCTCCTGCCAGGAACCAAACCTCGGCGAAGTCGTGCCGTTCATCTGGGACGCCAAGCGCGGCATGCGCGAGCTGAACACGTCGAACCTGCCCATCAAGGAACTGCCGTGGATCCGCGCCCACGCCATCTCTGGCAACGGCGACGTCGTGCTTGGCACGTCGAACTTCCAGTACGCCTACGCCTGGGTCAAGGAAGGCAAGGCCATCAACCTCACCGAGCGCTATGGGGCCGAGCCGGCCTATGCCGTGAGCTTCGACGGACATCGCGTCGCGCTCAGTCTCTTCGACACCAACACCTACCAGGGCAAGGGCGTTGCGCTCTGGGATTACGCCAGGGGGCTCACGCCGATCGGCTCGCTCGAATGGTGCAGGGACGTGCCGTATGTCAGCTGGTTTGCCGGCGACCTGTGCGAATCCATGACCAGCGAAGAGATCAAGGCGCAGGTCGGTTCACCGCCGATGGAAATCTTCGACATGAGCGACGACGGTTCGATCCTGGTCGGCCGCACCGGCTCGTTCTTCACGGGCTTCGTCGGCGCCCTGTGGATCGAGCGGGTCGGCTGGATGACCTGGGACGACTTCTTCCGCAAGCAGGGCGTCGTCGAAGCGTCGAACATTCCGTTCTCGAACCCGATCTCGATCAGCGGCACCGGCACCGAGGTCGTGGGCGGCATGGTAGGCGCGTCGTTCTCCTGGCTGGTGAACATGAACCAGGTGTTCGTGTGCGAGCGCGGAAATTCGATCCAGGCCGGTTTCCCGAACGGCCTGCGCGCGAAGATCGCCGCGGGCGCGAAGCTCGGACGCTGCGAGCATCTCAACGACTGACACGTAGAGACCTTTACAACCGGTCCACCGTGAAGAGATGCGGACTGGGGGCGGAGGCAACTCCGCCCCCATTTTTTTACCTTGCGTTCGTGCGGAACGGCGTTACGCGCGACTCCCTCACTGAGTCGGAGCCTTTAGCGCACTGCCGCTCCTTGCCGCACGCGTGTCGACGACTCCACTCTGCTTCACGATCGCCCTGGCGTGGCACCAGCCCACATTTGTCTCAGATACAACGGCATCAGCCTACAGCTGGGGGCGACTGCTGCCGGGGAATCAGAAACCGTACTTGCCTGGCGACGCCGGTTCGACTGGGAACCCGGCGTTACTTCGGAAAAATCGAATGCTGCGTCTGTTTATGTCTGCTTTCTTCGAACTTCAAGCGACTGGACAATGCGGACTGCTGCTCGACAAACAGGAAGCGATCGTGCTCTACGCACTCAGTTGGTCCGTGGTGTTCATTCTTCTCGCGCTTTGGTCGCTCGCTGCCTGGGCGTTCCAATCGATCGCGGCATGGACGGTCTCGAATGCGGATGTCCTGGCGGGAGGTTCAGTGGCGATCGAGGGCTTGCGTGCGCCGGATTGGCTCGCGCTCTGGATTCCGCCAGAGCTCACTCTCGCGTTCACTCAGATGCTGTCGGCGTTCATTCCTGCCATTGAAGCCGCTCTCAAGCAGGCACCTGCCATGGTTGGCGGACTGTCGGTCGCGATGTGGGTAGTCTGGGGAGTCGGTAGTGCGCTGATCGTCGTCCTGGGCTTGGTATCCCACGGATTGATCACCGTATTGCGCCGTCGCGCGTCCGTATTTGCGGCGCCCGCCATGGGTTCGGCAACCGCGGACTGACCAAATCACTGGTGCAGCTCGATCAATTCGAACCTTCGCTCTCTGACCTGATCGCCGGCGACGTGCTGGAGCGGGCGCTACACGGCAGCCGAGACACTACGGCGCGCTCCCGGCGGCGACCGCCTCGATCTCCTCGAGCAGCGGATGCACGTGGCGGCCAGCCGGGCGGATCAGGTACAGCAGCTCGCTCAGCTCCGGCACCCGACCGACGCATTGCAGCCCAAACTGCGTGGCGACGTCGGACTCGATCACGGTCGGCACGCAGGCGATGCCGAAGCCACGCTGCGCGAAGACCTTTATCAGTGCGCTGTCGTCGCAGCGCGCGACGACGCGCGGCGTGAGTCCACGCTCGGCGAGCCAGGCATCTATCGCAATGCTGAGCGGCGATTCGGCGGAACTGGCGATCAACGGTGCGCCATGGAGGCAGGCGGGAAAGTCCCCGCTCAACGCCATGCGGACGCGCGGCGCCGCGACGAGGCTCAGGCCAGACTTGAGCAGCAGCCGCCCGCGCATCGAGCGCGCCAGGTACGACGGAATGGGTTGGTCCGCCAGCACCGCGTCGAGCTGGTGCGCAGCGAGCCGTCCGAGCAGCCCGGTGACCGTGCCTTCGACGCAGTCGAGTTCAATGCGGTCGCGGTGGCGCTCGAGCATTGACGCCAGCACGTGCGCGGTCAGCAGCTTCGGCACGCTGTCCGTGACGCCGAGACGCAGCCCCAGGCGACGCGGTGCGGCGCGGCCGGCCATC